>FWPU01001038.1_pt1 | contig 86494 bp, 70 predicted proteins | sample 2228361 | NCBI WGS metagenome assembly FWPU01 (sample SAMEA103939777, study PRJEB20133) | metagenome
GATCGAGAGCTTCCCGGACGGGGCCATTGCGCGGTACGGCCCGATCCGCGCGATCTTCAGTCATGACCTGAACGCCGAGAGTGTCTTTGACTTGGAAACGCCGGCGGGGGCGCGGCTGCGGGGCGGGCTGCGGGCGCTGGAATGGCTCGACGAGGTGACCGGCGAGCGGCAGCCGTTGGCCGTCGTCCGGGCCAGCGCGCCGCTGGAACTGGTGCCGCCCAACCGACTGGTGGCCCGCGACGCCTTTGCGGGCGTGGCGGCGGACGTGGTGCTGGAGTGGCGGCACAACCGGTTCAGTCAGAGCGTGGTGCTGCGCGAGTTGCCGCCGCCCCCGGCGGACTTCGCGCCAGCGGCGACCCGGCTGGTGGTGGTGACGGAGTTCGTCGAGGCGCCCGCGCCGGAGATCCAGCGCGTGGCCGCGGCGCCGGACGGCCTGGCCGCAGCGGAGGATCACGTAGGCATTCACTTTGACGGGGCCTCGATTTTGATGGGCCACACTTTCGTGGCGGAGGCGGACGGGGCGGAGGCGGCCGTACATCTGGGGGCGGGAGGGGCGAACGGGGAGGCCGTGCCCGTGCGCAAGACCTGGACGCCCCTGCCCGACGGCGGGGCAGTGTTGGAGGAATCGGTGGGCTGGGAGGCCCTGGCCGCGCTGGGGGCGCGGCTGCCGCGGCAGGCGCGGGCGCCGCTCCCGGCTGAGCGGTCCTGGCGCACCGCGCGGGCCGAGCGGGTGAGCGGGCGGCGGCCGGTCGAGGTGGCGCACGCGCCGTACCGGCCGGCCGGGCTGGTGGTGGATTTTGAGCTGAGCGGGTCGGCCTATTCGTACACGTTTGCGATGGGCCAGACTTACTACATCCCCAACAGCTTCACTGTGGGCCCGGGAGTGGCCACGTTCCAGCCGGGCTGCACGGTCAAGTACGCCAATAACGCCTGGATGATGATCACCGGCCCGACGAGTTTCGCGGACACCCTGCAAACCCCGGTGTTCACGTCCAAGGACGACGACTCCTTCGGCGAACAGATCGCCGGCAGCACCGGGTCGCCCAACTTCCATGCGAGTCCGGCCGTCGGGGTGTATTACGACACGTACAGCACCACCATCCGCAAGGCACGGTTCCGGTGGGCGAAGACGGCGGTGCAGTACGATAGCGGGCCGGGGTACGCCCTGACCCCCTACCTGCAGGACACACTTTTCGAGCATTGCCAGACGGCAGTGCGGATCGGGAACGGGGTCACGGTGTACCCCAGCGGGCTGGAGAAAAACGACGTGAGCACCGCCTTTGCCGTCACCTACCCGGGCAGTTGCGGTTCCTGCACCATGACCCCGGCGCCGTCTTACACGGACAAGAGCTTCGCGGGACTGAATGGCGATGAAGGCTCAGCGGTGCCGGACACGATGGGTGCCATCGGACCGACGCAGTTCATCGAGTTGACCACGGGCGCTGGTAAAGTTGTCGCGTTCAATCGCGCAACCGGAGCCCGCACCGGTGAAACAACCCTGCAGACCTTCTTCAATCCACTCGGAGGGACAAACGCCACAGCCGATCCCCGGATCTGGTACGACCACGGCAGCCAGCACTGGATCGCTTGCGCCATGCACAGCGACAGCGTAGGGATCAACGACGCCATCGTGCTCAAGGTGAGCCGGACCGACAGCCCAACCCTGGGTACGAATGACGGGCTGCGGTTCCACGTCCCAATTCCCTTGAGTTCAAACGCATGGCAGGTGGATTTCCCCACGCTGGGGGTGGATGCGAACGGCATTTACGTGTCGGTCCAAGTGGTTTCCTCAAATGTTCCCAACCTTGGCTATCGCTTCCAAGCCTTCAAGAAACCCGACGTTTACAACACGAACACCGTCTATCAACCCCCGTCACTGCTGGTGTTGACAAACTGGGAAACCAACACCTGGTGCATCCAACCGGCCTACAACTTTGACGATCCCCAGTCCGCTGGCGGGTATGCTTGGTTTGTGGCCAAGGGGCCGCCCAGCGGCAACCTGGGCGGCCAGATTTACTACCGCCGGTTGCAGTGGAACGGTGGCAACCCCGAGTGGGCTGGCGACTGGCAGGCCGTGGACGGTTCGTACCGCGATTACTTCGATATCCCGCAGAAGACGGGCACCAGCAACGTGTTGCTGGCCCCGCACAAAGACGGCACGGCCCTGGAGCTCGGCCACCTCGGCAGCCGACTCATGACGGCCGTGATCCGCAACGACTATTTGTGGACCTGTCACCATGTGGGTCTGGACAGCGTGGGCGGCAATTACGACGGCAACCCCAACTGGACCGTCACCCGCTCGGCCATTCAATGGTTCCGGCTGCAAGTGGGCGCGGGCGGATTGACCGACTCGGCCCACGGCCGGATTGATGACGCGTCCAGCAACCCCGACTGGTACCACTTCCCCTCGCTGAACGTGAACGCCGCCGGGGACCTGCTGGTGGGTTTTTCGGGCTCGAGAGCCACCGAGTACATCGGCGCGTTTTACCGCGCCCGCAAGGCCAATGGGACGTGGATGCCCCGACCGGGCCTGATCCAGACCGGTCGGGGCGCGGGGGGCTCGGACCGTTGGGGTGATTACTCAGCCACAACGGTGGATTCCACCAGCGATCCCAATGATCCGAGCTACGGCTCGTTCTGGACCGTTCAAGAATACGCTGATCCCGTACCGATCGCTCCTTGGGGTACGTGGATCATGCAAGTGAAGTCGAATCAGTGAACCCGGCCACACCCTGCCAGCACGAGGTGCGCGATGAAGACCTACCAGGCATTCCTTCTCGGCTGCTGCCTTGCGGCTCCGGTGAGAGCGCAGGGGCAGATCGCTGTCGGCAACCGCGGGGTCATGGATGGTATTGATGCACCGGTGTTTGACGTGGATTGTACGACCCGGCTGGAGGGGCCGGCTTACCTGGCGCAGCCGTATGCGGGTTTGTCACCGGACAGTCCGAGTCCCGTTGGGATTGTTCTGGCTTTTCGAACCGGAGAACGAGCGGGCTATGTTTCCCTACTGGCGGTGAGTGTACCCGGAGCGCTGGATGGAACCGTGGTGTATGTCCAGTTGCGCGCTTGGGAAGCCCGGGCGGGGCACAGTTTCGAAGCAGCCGTCGCGGCGGGGGCAAATACGGTTTTTCGAACATCGTACCCGTCGTGGCCGTCATGGCACCTGGCACACCAAACTCCCCCATCGGCCTGCAGAGCTTCTGTCTGGTGCCGGAGCCGGGGGCGGGGGCGCTGCTGGCGCTGGGCGGCGCGCTGCTGGCGCTGGCCGGAGGGCGACGCCGGGACCGCGCCGGTTCGGAACCTCCCGCGTCGGGACCATGAGCACCGCGTTTGCCCAGCCCGGCTGCCGGGACGCCTTCACCGGCGGAGCTCGTTGGGGCGATTACTCCGCCACCACGGTGGATCCCCCCAGCGATCCAAGTGATCCAAACTACGGCTCGTTCTGGACCGTTCAAGAATACGCTGATCCGGCACCTTTTTGGGGATATCACTGGGGAACCTGGATCGGCCAGTTCAAGGCCAGCCAGTGAACAAGAACCGACCTGTGGTATTGGAGGAACGCCATGAAGCCATTCCTTGCCCTTGCGCTGGCGTGCGTTGCCACACTGCCGGCCAGGCCCCAAGGCCAAATCAGTGTCATCAATCGTACGCCCCAAGGGGATGTCGACGCACCGGTTTTTGACCTGGATTGTCAGACCCGTTTGGGGGGTCCTCACTTTGTCGCCCAAGCTTACGCGGGATTGACCCCCGAGAGCCTCAGGCCGGTGGGCCGGTGCTCAGCTTTCGAACGGGGGAAGGCGCCGGATACATCTCGCCGCTGGTGGTCACTGTTCCCACTGCTCCGACTGAACTCTGGGTTTACTTTCAATTTCGCGCTCGGGAAGCAAGGTCGGGCCCCAGTTTTGAAGCCGCCGTCGCGGCGGGGGGCAAATACGGCTTTTCAAACATTGTGCCCATCGAAGCCGTTATACCTCCCGGTACGCCCAAAGACCCCGTCGGCTTGCAGAGCTTCTGTCTGGTACCCGAGCCGGGGGCGGGGGCGTTGCTAGCGCTGGCCGGACGGCGGCGCCGGGCCGCTTGTCGGCGAGAAAACCGCCTGCGCCCGGTAAGGCTACTTGCGGCCAGCGTGGGGGGCGCAGTTCGTGGTTGGTGGTTCGTGGTCGCCGTTGCCGCGGACCGCCTTCCTCCAGCCACTGAGGCCTTTTCCGGGGAGCCAAACGGAGGCCGGCCGCTTTTAGCCGGGGACAAGCCGGTGCCGGCAGCCCCGGACATGCCGCTTGACGGTCGGCGGCGGCGGTTTGGACACTGCGCGCATGAAGCTGCATTGGCGCCTGCAGTGGTGTCTGGCGGCCGGCGGGGGTCTGCTCCTGCTGGCGGGGTTGACCGCGGCGGAACCCGCTTACGAGGTCAAGCCGGAGCATCCGTTCTTCCAACACTTTGCTCCGCGCAAAGCGCCGCTCCCGGCCGGGTTGGTCCTGGAGGCAGGCGACCGGTTGGCCATCTGCGGCGACTCGATCACCGAGCAACGGCAGTACTCGCGCATCCTGGAGACGTACCTCACGGTGTGCGTGCCGGAGCTGAAAATCACCACCCGCCAGTTCGGCTGGAGCGGCGAGACCGCGCCGCAGTTTCTGACGCGGATCACCAACGATGTGCTGCGTTTCCGTCCCACCGTGGTGACCACCTGCTACGGGATGAACGACCACGGCTACCGGCCCTACGAGCCGGCCATTGGCGAACGCTATCGCGAGGCCATGACCGCCATCGTGCGGGCCTGCACGGCGGCGGGCGCGCGGGTGATTCTGGGGTCGCCCGGATGCGTGGGCCCGGTGGTGCCCTGGACCCGCGCCACCCAGGAGCAGATGAATCTCAATCTGTGCGAACTGCGCAATCTCGGCATCGAAATCGCCCGGGCCGAGGGGGTCGGCTTTGCGGACGTGTTCTGGAACATGCTCAAGGCGTCGTTTCAGGCCACCCAGCGATACGGGGACGTGTACCAGTTGTCGGGCAAGGACGGGGTTCATCCCGACTGGGCCGGGAGCTTCGTAATGGCGTACGCCTTCCTCCGCGCGCTGGGGCTCTCCGGGGACATCGGCACGGTCCGGCTGGACCTGGGCGGTCTGTCCGCCACCACCTCGGAAGGACACGAGGTGCTGGGGTTTGCCGACGGCGAGGTCCGGCTTACCAGCCGGCGGTATCCCTTTTGCGCGGTGGGCGAGATCAACCGCGACTCCAGCATTCGTTCGGGCATGACGCTGGTCCCGTTCAACGCGGAGCTGAACCGTTTTCTGCTGGTGGTGACCAACGCCGCCGCGCCGCGTTACATCGTCACCTGGGGCAGCGGCTACCGCAGCTACACGCGCGAGCAACTGGCCCGGGGCGTGAATCTGGCCGAGGACTTCGCCCTCAATCCGTTTAGCGAGGCCTTTGACCGCGTGGACGCTGCGGTCGCCGCCAAGCAGGCCTACGAGACCCGCCAGATCAAGGACCTCATGCACGGAGACGAGGGCCGGGCGGACCTGGAGGCCACCGTGGCGCTCACCGAGAAGGCGCGTCAGTTCTACGTGGACGCGCTGGCGACGGCGTTCCAACCGGTCACCCACAACATCAAACTCACTGCGCAGTCGCCGTAGGCGGCCGCGGGCGGGCGCGTCATCGGCGGCCCCGAGGAGGGCGTCCTCGCTGCTTTCCCGGGCAACCGCAGCCCGGGCAGCTCGGGGTTGCCCTGTTGGCTCGGACCGCGTCGTCCGAACGCTCCCCGCAATTCACCGACAATTTTTCGCAACCCGCCGTTAGCGGCAGCGCCCGGCCTGCGCGCACAGTCGCGCCATGCAAACGCGCATGGCACCGATTGCGCCGCGCCCGGCGCGCGGGTTCACCCTCATCGAGCTGCTGGTGGTCATCGCCATCCTCGCGATCCTCGCCAGCCTGCTGCTGCCCACCCTGGCCACGGCGAAGGAAAAGGGCCGCCGCATTCACTGTGTCTCCAACCTCCGGCAGATTTACCTGGCCGTGGCGATGTACGCCGACGATCACGGCGATTCGCTACCCATCAAGTACGACCTGAAAAAGTCCGCCCTCAAGCCGGAGGACCTGCTCAAGGGCAAACAGCTCCAGACCCTCACCAACGGCATCCACACCCTGCTGGCGCCCTACGTGGGCGGACCGGACGCCGCCACCCTGGCCGCATCACCAGTGCCGCGCGGCTCGCGCGTGTTCCGGTGTCCGTCCGACGGGGGTGACTTTGCCGAGCGCACGCCGGTGTTCGACCGCCGCGGCGCCAGCTACCAGGTGGAAGGCTTTGATCTCGGCCGGAAACCAGAGGACCTGCACAAAAACCGCTTCAGCCTCGCCGGCACGCTTGACATCGCCCGTGACCTCTTCAAGCCGTGGGAATCGGACGAGCCGCTGAAGGTCATGGAAAAGGTCGCCAAGGGCGAGCTTGGCCCGGTGAAGTGGCACGCCCGGTTCTTCAACAAGGTCATGGGCGATGGCCACGTGGTGACGCTTAGCTCGAAAGCGCAGGACAAGGAATCCAAGGGCGAATCGCCCGAGGACTGAAACCGCTTAAACCGTTAACCCACCTCTGTTCCTAACATGAGCGCCAAATCCATCGCGAACTCCCCGAACTCTTTTCCCGCCCTGCGTCCGGCCAATCGCCTGCTGGCGGCGCTGCGCCGCTGGCATCGCTGGCTCGGAGTCGTGGCCGCGCTGTTCCTGCTGGTCTTCGGCCTGACCGGCATCGTGCTCAACTACAAAAAGCCCCTCTTCACGGCCTTGGGGTTGGAGCCTCAACCGGCCTACGCGAAAGCGGACAGCCCCGGCGAAGCCGTTAGCCCCGGCGAAGCCGTTGTCATCCCGAACCGCCCGGCCGGCCCGACCGAAAGCCGCGCCCCGAACCGCTTCACCACGGTCACCGGCTTCGCCGCGGCGGTGGTGGGGCCGGATGCAGCGCTGGAGATCGGCCGTCGCGAGCTGGGCGAGGTCGCGCTGGAACGCATCGAGCTCAAACAGGAACGCGAGGGCCTGGTCTGGAAAATCAAGAGCCGCGCCGGCCGCGAAGTTCTGATTCTGGCCGCCACCGGCCAGGCCCTCGTCAAAGGGGCCTACGAGAAACTGGGGCCGCCCGATGCAGACGGCCTCCCGGCGCGCTCCTTCGACTGGGGCAAGTTTTTCCTGGACCTGCACACGGGCAAAATCGGCGGCGAAATCGGCAAGGCCATCATGACCGTGGCCGCGGCCGGGCTGTTGTTCCTGACGGTCTCGGGGCTTTATCTTTGGCTCAAACCCTTGCTCATCCGCCGCGCCAACGCCCGGCGGCAGACGGCCAGTCCGGCCAGGTCCGTCGCTCAAGCCGGAGCGCCCTCCCAAAGACCGTCGGTTTCCGGGCGCCCCACGGCCGCGCAGCCCGCGTGCACCACCAACCCCCGGGAACCCCTCCCGGTCTGACCCGGGCCTTGAAAACTTCTCTTTCACCGAAAACCAAAATCGCAACTCGAACAATGAACACGCTGAGTCGAAAACTGATCATCCTGCCCCCAAACGTGAGCTCGACCTGTGGCCGCGCGCGGCTTTTTACGGCCGTGCTCGGAATGGCCGGCCTGCTGACACTCCGCGCCGGCGACTGGGAGGTGCTGCACAGCTTCAGCCAGGAAACCAAGATCAAAGGCGGGTTTACGGAGTGGAACGGGCAGTGGTTCTTCACCGCCGAAAAGGGCGGCGACCACGGCTATGGGTTCATCGGCCGATTCGATCCGGCGGTGGGAACGCTGACGCCGGGGCACAGCTTCGAGCGCGACGCCAAGCCAAAAGGAGGCCTGGCGCGCGTGGGAGACCATTTTTACCTGCAGGGCGAAAAAGGCGCCGCGGCGACCAGATTTGGATGGATCGGTCGGTTCGACCCGGTCACGAGCGAATTTGCCGAACTGGCCGCTTACGAGGCCGACGTCAAGCCCAAGTCGGGGCTGGTGGCGGCGGGTGCAAGCCTTTGGCTGGCCACGGAAAAAGGCGGCGCCGGCGCCGGTTCGCTGGACCGGTTTGATCCGGCCACCGGTGCGTTGAGCACAGTCGTTCAACTCAATTTCGAGCTGGGAAGCAAGGTTGAGTCGCTGGTCGCCCCCCCTGACGGGCAGGTGCTCTATGCCGGCGCGCGCGAGGGTGGCCTCGCCACGGAGGCAGGCGGCAAAGGGGCCGGCACGCTGCTGCGGGTGGACCCGAGAAACGGACAGGTCACCCGGTTGGTGGCGTTCCACGCGGCGGCGCACGGGGCCAAATTGCGCGCCCTCACCCTGCACCAAAATCGCCTGTGGTTTGTGATGGAAGAGGGCGGCGACCAGACGCTGAACAACGGCAAGGGCGGCGGCGCCATTCTCCGGTATGATCTGGAGCAGGACGTCCTGGAGCGGGTGCATGTGTTTGATGGCGCGACCACCGGCTTGAAGCCCAAAGGGCTGGCGCGGGTTGGCAACGATTTCTACTACGTCACCGAAGCCGGCGGCACAGGCGGCTTGGGGGTGCTCGGCGTGGTCCGCAACGGAACCACCGTCGAGGCCGTGGCTGAGCTGACGGCGGAGACCGGCGCCAAACCGGATTTCGTGCTCACCCCCATCGGCCAGCGGCTCGTGTTGACGACCGAACTGGGCGGGAATGGCTATCTCGGCACGATCCTGGCTTGGTCGTTTGCGGCGCAACCCATCACGCCGCCCGCGATGCATTGGGCGCGCACTCCGGACGGGCATGTGCGCCTGAGTTGGCCGGACGCCGGCGGCGGCTTTGTGCTGCAGTGGACGGCGCAACCGGGGGCCGGCGCCTGGGAAGATTGGCCCGGCACGCCGGAGCCGGCCGGCGACTGGGTCGCGGTCGGGCTGGCTCCGGACCTGCCGGCCGCCTTTTTTCGACTCCGGTCCCGGTAAGCCAGTCCCGCCGATGTTTGCGTTTTTGGTTTAACCCGCAGTCCAACCAGTCCCATTTCAGACCATCCAATGATGACCGTTCCCGTACCCATCACTCGTTCCCTCCGACTCAGCCTGCTGGCCGCCTGCATCGCGACTCTGCCCGGCCGTACGGATCCTCTCCCCCCCACCAACGCCGCTCCGGCTGACGCGGAGGCGTTGCCCCGCACCGTGGTGTACGGCGAAGCCGAGAGCGAGGGCATCTCGCAGGAACCGTTTTTCCCGCCGGCGCTGGGTCCGGTGATCTTCTCGGGCAAAAAGGCGACGCTCATTGACCTGGACGCCTTGCCCCGGGTGCAGGCCAACAACTACCGGCAGGCGCTCACCCAGACGCCGGGGCTGTTGTACAGTGAAGAAACCACCCCGCTGGTGAGCCTGGGTTACCGCGGCATCGGCGAGCCGCATCGCGCGCAGTTTCTCCAGGTGCTCCAGGACGGCATTCCGATCCACGCCGACCCGATCGGTTATCCGGAAGCGTACTATACGCCCCCGCTGGATGTGGTGGACCGGATCGAGTTTATCCGGGGCGGGGCCGCGCTCCTGTACGGTCCGCAGCCGGCCGGCGCATTGAACTACCGCACCTACTGGCCGCGGCTGGACCGGCCCTTCAGCGCGCGCACCCGGCACGTCTTCGGCAGCGACGGACTTTACGCCACCTACTCGGCGGTGGATGGCACGGTGGGCAACGTGGGGTATCTGGCGTATTACAACCACCGCCAGAGCGAGGGTTTTCGCTCCGCCAACAGCGATTACGTGCTCGACGGCGGGCACTTCAAACTGGTCTGGGGCGCGCTTCGGCCCACGCGTTGGACGCTGGCCTTCGACGGCTACGCCGAGGAACACGGCGAACCCGGCGGTCTCACCCGCGAAACCGGCCCCGGCCTGGCCAACTACGACCAAGACCGCACGCAGACCACCCGGCTGTACGACCGCTTCCGTCTCCAGCGGTACGTGCCCTCGCTCAGCATGACCCACGATTTCAACGACCGCACCAGCGCGGAGATAAAGCTCTGGGGCGGATACTACGACCGCTTCAGCAAGCGACAGCGCGGCGGCGGCTTCGGCCGTCTGCCGAGCGGGCCGGACGCCAACTCCAACAGCATCGAGCGTCAGGAGTTTTACAGCTTCGGCGCCGACGCCCGCCTGCGCCACGATTACCTCTTGGGGGAGGCAGACCAAACCCTGACCGCCGGCGTTCATTTCTATCGCGGCGATTCGCCCCGCACCGACGCCCGCGGCGACCGACCCGACGCCGATTCGGGCGTGGTACAGAGCGCCTCCCAACGCGATGTGCACTACGGCGCGGTCTTTGCTGAAAACCGGTTCCAGTTTGGACGCTTCTCGCTCACCCCCGGCGTCCGCCTGGAAACCATCGCCCAGGACATCACGGTGAACCGGCCAACCGCCGATGGGGTAACGGTCTCACACAGGGACAAGCTGGAGGTGGAACCGCTGGCTGGGCTGACGCTGGAGTATGCCCTGCCCCACCGCTCCGAACTGTACGCCAGCGTCGCCTCCTCCTACCGTCCCACCCTGTTCAGCGAATCCATCATTCCGGCCAGTGGCACGGTGATCGCCGGCGATGTCCGCCCCACCACCGCCTGGACCTACGAGCTCGGCTATCGCGGCCGACCCAACGACTGGCTCACTTGGGACACCAGCCTGTTTCTGGTGGACCTCGATGACAAATACGGCGGCACCGTCACCCAGGGCGGGCAAACGCTGCTCCGCTCGGTCGGGCGCAGCATCAATTACGGCTGGGACGCCGCGGTCGAGCTCGAGCTGACCGGCTTCGCCCGGACGCTGGCGGGGGACGCGGACCCCGAGCGCGCGCACCGCGTGGCCCTGCACGGCAATCTCACCCTGCTCGAAGCACAGATCCACGGCGGCGCCCTCGACGGGAAACGGCCCCAGTACGCGCCGGACTACCTGGTTCGAGCCGGGGTGATCTACCGCTGGCGCGATCGCCTCAAGCTCGCGCTGCTGGGTACGGTCGTGGCCGACCATTTCGCGACCGACGACGAAAATCCCGGCCGCTTCATTCCGGGCTACGCCACCTGGGACCTCACCCTGGAGGCCCGGGTGTACCGCGACACCGTGAGCGTGCTGGCCGGCATCAACAACCTCTTTGACGAGGATTACTACGCGCGCATCCGGGGCGACGGCATTGACCCGGCCGACGGGCGCAACTTCTACGCCGGATTCCAGTTGGCGTTTTGAATGGCGTCCCTCGGTTGCCCCGCCCGCCCCGGCGCGCTCAGCCGGGGCGGGCGAAAGGCGCGGGCGCCTGCCGGTTCCGCGCCCCGGCTAGGCCTTGCGGTAAGCCTCCGGGACGTAGGCCGGGCAGCGTTTTTCGACGAACAGCGGTTTGAGGCGGGCAAAGCGCGGCAGGCCGTTTTCCAGCGGCACGCGCACCCACTCCTCGCCGATCAATGGGCGGGCGTAGCGGAGGAAGTCGTCCGTCACGTCCACGCGGTTCGGCGCGATCCAGGCCGCGGGGAAAAACCGCTCGCTGTTGGCCACGACCTCCAGCGGCACTTTGTCGTAGCGCACGCGGTAGTCCGGACCGGGCTCGCGCAGGATGGTGGCCATCCAGCCGTTGCCGTCGCGCCGGGCGATCTCCGCGGCCTTGCGGCCCACGGCGTAGGCTTCGACCAGGTCCACGGTGGACGCTAGGAGCATGTTATGGCGTTGGTCGGTGCCGGGCACCTGGCCGCGCGCCTTGCCGGTGGCGGGCAGGCCGTGGCGGTTCAGATAGGACACCACCACCTGCTGCACGGTCAGGTCGCTGGCGCCAAACTGGGTGTGACCAAAGGCGTCCTTCTGCGCGCCGATGTCCCCCACATCGAATCCCTCGCTCACCACCACCAGGCAGCGACCGCTTTGCCGGACTTGGTCGCTCACCCGGTCGGCCAGATCGGCCAGCGTGAGTCCGGACTCGGTGAGGTAGATTTGCAGCGGGAGTTCCCGGGCCGGGTCGGCCAGGCGCGCCGCGGCGGGGATGAACCCGATTTTGCGTCCCATCGCCTGCAGCACGAGCACCGGGTCGGCCGGGCACGAGCCGGCGTTTTCCTCGTTGGCGGCAAGCAGGTAGGCCGCCCAGTAACGGGCGGTGGAGCCATAGCCGGGGGTGTGATCCACCAGTTGAAAGGCCGCGTCGCCCACGTCGTTGTCAATCGTCTTGGGCACGCCGGTGGCGACGAGGTCCAGGCCGCGCTCGCGAGCCAGCGCGGCCACTTTGTTTGCCGTGTCCATCGAGTCGTTGCCGCCGATGTAGAAGAAAAAGCCGATGCGGTGCGCCTTGAAGACCTCGATGATGCGCTCGTAATCCTCGCGTTGGCGGTCCCGGAGTTTGTAGCGGCAGGTGCCAATGGCCCCGGCGGCGGGGGTGGTCTCCAGCAGGCGAATTTCCCGCGGGTCCTGGGCCGTCAGATCGAGCAGTTCTTCCTTGAGCACGCCCTCGATGCCATGCCAGCCGCCCAGGACTCGGCCGAAGGTCTCGGGATGCTCGAGGCAATAGTCAATGACCCCGCGCAGGGAGTTGTTGATGACGGCCGACGGTCCGCCGGACTGGGCGATGAGAACGTTCGGTGGCATACGCGGCGGGCAGTGTGCGCAGCGCCCCGCGATTTCTCAAGGGGCCGCTTTGCGCGGGAAGATTCCTGCGCTACCCTCGTCCCTTCACATCCGGACCCGCCATGAGCATCGTAACCCGCACCGGTGACCACGGCGCCACCGGCCTGATGTACAATCGCCGCGTGACCAAGCATCACCCGCGCGTGGAGGCCTACGGCGCCGTGGACGAACTCAACGCCGCCCTCGGCCTGGCCCGGGCACAGGCCGCGCCCCACCCCCTGGCCGGAGCGCTGCTGAACCTTCAACACGACCTGGTCATTCTGATGGGGGAACTGGCCACGGCCACGGAAGACTTGAACCGCTACGCGGCCGACGGATTCCCGCGCGTCACCCCGCAGTTGACCGGACGTCTGGACCAGTGGATTCACGACCTTGAGGAGCGCCTGCCCCTGCCCCGGGGTTGGGCCATGCCGGGCGACGGCTCGTTGAGCGCGGCGCTCGATTTGGCCCGCACGATCTGCCGCCGGGCCGAACGCCGGGTGTCGGCGCTGCGCGAAGCCGAGCCTTCGAGCAACCCGGAGATTCTAACCTACCTGAACCGGCTGGCGGACCTGCTGTGGCTCCTGGCCCGCGAGGCGGCCACCGGAGCGTCCGACCGATCCGATCCCCCGTCGGGGAACGCCCTCCCCGGCTGATCCGCCCGCCGTCCCCGTGCCGGCGCGGGTCGTTCAGCCCCTTTCGATGCAGGCGTAAGCGTTGTGGTTGTGGATGCTTTCGAAGTTCTCGGCTTCCACCTTGTACCAGGTGACCTCGGGCATGGCGTTGAGCCGCTGGGCCACGTTGCGCACAAGGTCCTCGACGAACACGGGATTCTCGTAGGCCCGCTCGGTGACGGCCTTTTCATCCGGGCGTTTCAACAGGGAGTACAGCTCGCTGCTGGCCGAGGCTTCCACCAGGGCAATGAGGTCCTCGATCCACACAATCTCCCGCGAACGCACCTGGACGGTGACCTGGCTGCGCTGGTTGTGGGCGCCGTGGCGGCTGATGGCCTTCGAGCAGGGACAGAGCGTGGTAACCCCGACGATGACCGTGAGCACGAAATCAATCTCCGGCCCGCAGGCGGCGGCGCTGAACCGGGCCGTGTAATCCATCAGGCCGGTCAGGCCGGTCACCGGCGCTTTTTTTTCGAGGAAGAACGGGAACTCCATCTCCAGATGTGCAGTCTCGGCGTGGAGCTTTTTTTGCATGGCGTGGAGGATGTCGGGGATGTTCTCCACGTGGATCATGCTGCCGTGGGCGTTGAGCACCTCGATGAAGCGGCTCATGTGCGTGCCCTTGAACTCCTTGGGCAGGTCCACACACAGGCTGATCGTGGCCACCGTGCTCTGGGTGGCGTGGGCCTTGTCGCGGATGACAATGGGGAAGCGCAGGCCGCGCACGCCCACCTTATCAATGCGCAGTTGCCGGTGGTCAGGTTCGCTCTGCCGGTCCAGCAGCCGGCTGTTCGGGTGCGGAGCGGTCATTGAAGCTTCCGTCGTCTCGGCGGTTGGGTTTGTCACCATCACCGGCCAAGCTAGCAGGTCCGTGTCCGGGCGCAAAAGCAAAGTCCGGCGCCGGGCGCCGCGCGCGCTGCCGGGCGCCGCGCGCGCAGCCGACGCTTGCCGCCGGCGGCGCCCGCGCTACCCTTTGCGTCATGGCCATGAGGACTGCCGTGCGTCGCTGACCTCGGGGCTCCAACGTCCCGGGGATAGATCGGAGCAACCGTCTCAGTATTCCGACCGGTTCTGACCTGTGAACACCGCCACTCCGCCCGCCAATCGTCTCGCCCGCGAGAAGTCGCCCTACCTGCTCCAGCACCGATACAACCCGGTGGACTGGTACCCCTGGGGCGAGGAAGCCTTTGCCCGCGCCCGGGCCGAAGACAAACCGATCTTCCTGAGCATCGGCTACTCCACCTGCCACTGGTGCCACGTGATGGAGCGCGAGTCGTTCGAGGACCCGGAGGTGGCGCGGTTCCTCAATGAACACTTCGTGAGCATCAAGGTGGACCGCGAGGAGCGCCCGGATGTGGACCAGATTTACATGACCTTCGTGCAGGCTACCACTGGCAGCGGCGGCTGGCCGTTGAGCGTGTTTCTGACCCCAGACCTGAAGCCGTTCTTCGGCGGTACCTATTTCCCGCCCCGCGGCGGACGGGGGCGCCCGGGTTTCCTGGACCTGCTGCATTACCTCCAGCGGCTCTGGAAATACCGCCGGGCCGAGGTGCTGGAGTCAGCCGCGGACGTGCACCGGCAACTGGCCGGCTTCGTGCACCGGCGTCTTTCCCCCGAAGACCTGCCCGGTCCGGAGACCCTGGCCCGCGCCGCCGAACAACTCAAGGCGGACTACGACCCCCGGCACGGCGGCTTCGGGGGCGCGCCCAAGTTTCCCCGACCTTGTCATCCCGAGTTCCTGCTGCGCTGGGCCCGGCGCAGCGGCGATTCACAGGCCCGCGACATGGTGCTTCACACCTGCGAGCGCATGGCCGCCGGCGGCATTCACGATCAGCTCGGCGGCGGCTTCGCCCGGTATGCGGTGGACGCCGAGTGGCGGGTGCCGCACTTCGAGAAGATGCTTTATGACAACGCCCAGCTCGCCCGGCTCTACCTCAACGCCTACTTGGTTAGCGGCGAGCCCCGATACGCCCGCGTGGTCCGCGACCTCCTCGATTACATCCTGCGGGACATGACCCATCCTGAGGGCGGGTTTTACTCGGCGGAGGACGCGGACAGCGAGGGTCGGGAGGGCAAGTTCTACTGCTGGACCCTGGCCGAGTTGAAACATCTGCTCCCGCCCGCCGAGCTGGCCGTGGTCACGCGCTACTACGGCGTCACCGAGGCGGGCAATTTCGTGGACCACAGCGACCCCGACCCGCTTCCCGGCCTGAACGTGCTGCAGGTCGCCGACCCGCGGCTGACGCCGACCGAGGCGGAACTGCTCGAAGCCGCGAAAGCCAAAATGCGCGCGGTGCGCGCACAACGGGTGCGGCCGCATCTCGACGACAAAGTGTTGACCGCCTGGAACGGGCTCATGCTCGGCGCCTTCGCCCGCGCCGGCGTCGCCCTGGGCGAGCCGGCCTATCTCACAGCGGCGGAGCGCAATCTGGCTTTTCTGCAAAACCATCTCTGGGACGCCGCCAGCCGGAGGCTGTTCCATCGCTGGCGGGAGGGCGAGCGCGACGCCGTTCAGTTGCTGGACGATTACGCCTGCCTGTTGTCCGGCGTGCTCGATCTGTACGAGGCCACCCTCCGCCCGCGGCATCTGGACTTTGCGCTCGAACTGGCAGCGCAAATATGCGCCCGGTTTCACGACCCCGAGCAGGGCGGCTTCTGGCAGGCCGCGCCCGATGCGAACGATCTGATCCTGCGTGTGAAGGAGGATTACGACGGCGCCGAACCGTCCGGCAACTCGGTCGCCGCGCTGGCGCTGCTGCGCCTGGCGGAGATCACCGGCCGCGAGGAGTTCCGGAAACCGGCCGACCGCACGTTGCGGCTCTTTGCCGATCGGCTGCGCTGTCTGCCGCAGGCCATGCCGGCCCTGCTCGCCGCGCTGGATTTCGCGCTGGCCGAACGCACCCGCGTGGTGATCGCCTGCGGGAAAAATCCCGCGGAAAACGCCGCCCTGCTCGCCGCCGCGCATCGGGTGTTTGCACCCAACCAGGTGGTCCTGGGAAACCAACCGCCGGCCGAGCCGTTCGCCTGCACGCTGCCCGCCCGCGACGACCGGGCCACGGCGTACGTATGTGTGGGCGCCGCCTGCCGGGCGCCGATTCACGATCCGGAAGAGCTCCTCGCGATGTTACGCGAGAGCCGCTGAATCGTCCGGTCACACTTCGTTTGGGAACCCCTGCTGGCGGAGGGCCTCGTAGAGCACCAGCGCCACGCAGTTGGACAGGTTCAGGGACCGCGCCGCTGGGTGGAACATGGGCACCCGCAGCCAACGTTCGCGGTGCTGCTCCAACAACACCGGCGGCAGCCCGGCGCTCTCGCGGCCAAAAACCAGGTAATCCCCGGCGGCAAACGCGGCCGCCGTGTACACCAGAGGACCGCCCTGCTCGACCAACCACAGCCGCGCGCCGGCAGGAAGCGCCCGGGCGAAAACCGTCCAGGCGGGCCAGCGATGCCAGTCCACGTGCCGCCAGTAATCCATGCCCGCGCGACGCAGTTGGGTGTCGTCCAGCCGGAACCCCAGCGGCTCGATCAGATGCAACACCGTGCGGGTGGCGGCGCACAGGCGGGCGATGTTGCCCGTGTTGGGCGCAATCTCGGGTTCGACCAGGACCACGTGCATGGCGTCAACGCAGAGGAAGAATCCGGTCCCGTCTGGCCACTGACGACGCCGCCTGCCGGACCGTTGGAACGACGCGCCAACCCCTCGCGCCCTCTGACCCCCTTAGGGGACAGGGGGCTGTCACCAGGTTCGTTCCAACCTGGACTTACCGCTGAAACGAGGCGTGGACAACAAAGCCAAAGCCCACGGCAGAAGCCAGCAGGCAGATACCCGGCTGGCTGGACAGAAACGCAAGGATAATCCCGATGAGGCCGACCGCGAAGCAACCGCAAATCGCCAGACCGGGAACGGCCGACTGTTTGTCGGGAGAGTTCTGTTCGTTTGACATAAGCTGAAAGCCTGCAGGAGGTGCCCTACCCCTCCCGCTCGACCGGCTCGGATGCCCCCGCCGCCGCCGTTGACGCTCGCTCACCGTAATGCGCGTAAAACACCTTCCACAACACCAGCCCGTGCGCGGGAGCGGTCATCCCGGTTCGGCGCCGGTCGCCTCCGGCCAGCAATTCCGACATGGCGTCCGGTGAAAACCGCCCCAGGCCCACCTGGACCAGCGTGCCGACAATGCCGCGGCACATTTTGTACAGAAAGCCGTCGGCCTCGAGGACAAAGGTGAGCAGCGGGCCGCGTCGAAGAAGGTCGCAGCGCTGCAGGGTGCGCACGGTGGAGACGCGGGCGTAACCGGGATTGGCGGTGAAGGCGCGGAAGTCGTGCCGCCCGCAGAGCGCCCGCGCGGCGGCCCGCATGGCGGCGAAGTCCAGCCGGCGGGGCACGTGCCACGCCACGGCACGGAGCAGCGGGTTCATGGCCGGGTGGTTCCAGACGAAGTACCGGTACTGCTTGCCGGTGGCGTCGAAGCGCGCATGAAACTCCGGGCGAGCGCGGGTGACGGCCAGCACGCGCACCTCCTCGGGCAGATGCGCGTTGAGGGCCAGCACCAGTTTGCGCGGCGGCCATTTGAGTTCGGCGCGGGACACCTCGACGTGGGCCACCAGCCCCAGCGCGTGGACACCGGTGTCCGTGCGGCTGGAGCTGTGCAGCCGCGGTCGGGAAGGAAACAGCCGCGCCAGGGCTTGTTCGACCTTTTCCTGGACGCCCGTGCCGGTCTTTTGCACCTGCCAGCCGGCGTACCCTGTGCCGTCGTAAGCAATGACCAGCTTCAGTTTCACCGTGTCCATGACCGTCGGCCGGTGCTCACGGGTGCGCCGGGTCCGGGACCTCGTCCGGGTCCAGAAAGCTGAGCGGGCGGACACGGGCAAGTCCGCGACAGGCGCCCGTTGGTTTCAGGCTGGCGGACCAACATCGCGACGCGCTCATGGGGGGTCTCTTTGGCCCGGTGCTCAGCCGCTCGCCAGTGAATCGAGATAGGATTGAAGCAGGATGGCAGCGGCCATCTGGTTCACCTTTTCCCGGCGCTGGCGGCGGCGCACCTGCCCTTCCCGGAGCACGCGCTCGGCCTGGACCGAGGTCAGGCGTTCGTCCCAGGTTTGCACCGGCACGGTTATGGCCGAACGCAGGACGGCGACGAAGTCCTGGACTTTCAGGGCCGCCGGGCCGTAGCTGCCGTCCAGATTGCGGGGCATGCCCACGAGGATGAGTTCGACCTCTTTTTCGCGGATCAACTGCCGGAGGCGCTCGAGGAATTTCGCAAACGGGCTGGCGGGGATGTACTCCAACGGGCTGGCGATGAGCCGGGTCGGGTCGCTGAGCGCCACCCCGATACGCACCGTGCCGTAATCCAGAGCCAGGATGCGCATGAGCGGTCAAAGGGTTCGGAGCACTTCGGCGGCCGCCCGCACCGTGCGTTCGATGTCTTCCGGTGTATGGGCGGTGCTCAGGAAACCGGCCTCGAATTGCGAGGGCGCCAGGTAGATGCCGCGCTCGAGCATGCCGTGGAAAAAGCGCGCGAACTTGCCACGGTCGGCGCGCTGAGCGTCGGCGAGATTCCACACCGGGGCGTCGGTGAAGTAGGCGCAGAACATCGAGCCCAGCCGCTGCACGCGCACGGCCGCGCGCGCCAGCCGGGCCGCTTCCTGCAGGCCGGTCTCCAGTTGCTGGCCGAGCGCCTCCAGTCGGGCGTAGGCCTCGCCACCGGCCAGGGCGTCGAGCGTGGCCAGGCCGGCCGCCATGGCCAGCGGGTTGCCGCTGAGCGTGCCCGCCTGGTACACCGGGCCTTCCGGCGCCAGGCAGTCCATGATCTCGGCTCGCCCGCCGAACGCGCCCACCGGCAGGCCTCCGCCGATGATCTTGCCGAAGGTGGACAGGTCCGGCGTGATGCCAAAGCGTCCCTGGGCGCCGTCCGGCCCCAACCGGAAGCCGGTCATCACCTCGTCGGCGATCAGGACGGCGCCGTGCTCGGTGCAGAGCTGGCGGAGCAGTTCCAGGAAACCCGGTCGCGGGAGATACAGGCCGGCGTTGGCGGGCACCAGTTCCAGAATGACCGCCGCCAGCAAGGTGCCCCGTTCAGCGAAGGCTGCCCGCAGCGCCTCCGGATCGTTGAACGGCAGCACCAACGTATGCCGGGCAAAATCCGCCGGCACACCCGCGCTGTCCGGATGGCCAAAGGTGAGCGCGCCCGACCCGGCCCGGACCAGCAGGGAATCCCCGTGCCCGTGGTAGCAGCCGTCGAACTTGAGGATGGTCTCGCGCCGGGTAAAGCCGCGGGCCAGGCGAATGGCGGACATGCAGGCCTCGGTGCCGGAGTTGCACAGCCGGACCTTCTGCACGCTGGGCACTTGGGTGCAGATGCGCCGGGCCAGTTCGACCTCAAGGGGGTTGGGGATGCCAAAGCTGGTTCCCCGTTCGGCCGCGGTGCGAACCGCCGCGATGGTGCCGGGGGGGGCATGGCCCAGAATTGCCGGCCCCCAGGTGCCCACGTAATCCAGCAATTCCTCGCCGTCCACGGTCCAAACACGCGCCCCGGCCGCGCGGTCCACAAAAAACGGCCGGCCCCCGACGGCACGAAACGCCCGCACGGGTGAGTTGACCCCGCCGGGGAGGTACCGGAGGGCCTCGGCAAACAGGGCGTCGGAACGGATGCGGTTCATGGAATTGGCGGGCGAATTCGGCGCCGGGTCCGGCATTCGGCCGGTCACGGGCTGATCGGCGGCCAGGACAGCGAGAACCCGACCAGGAGTTTCGAGCGCGCGACCTGCCCTGCGGACGCCTTGGCGTGCAAACGGTACGCCCCCTTCACCAGCGCATACACCTCGATCGTCCGGCTGTCCGGGTCCGCCAACCAGTACTCCCGCACCCCGTACTGCTCGTACAACGCCTTCTTCTCGAGGCGGTCCCGACGCCAGGACGCCTCCGAAATCACCTCCAAAGTCAGGTCCGGCACCCCGCGGATGCAGTCGCGCACGATGCCCAGGCGCTCCCGGGCGATGAACACCAGGTCCGGCGGCACCACCCGCCGCTCCGACAACACCACGTCCGACGGGCTGAGGTAAACCTTCCCCAGATCATGCGCGCTCACAAAGGCATGAAACGCCCGGGCGAGGTGAAAAATCAGATCCTGATGTTCGGGGCTGGGTGAGGGGGCCGTGACGATTTCACCGTTCCAGAGCTCGACCGGCTGGGGGGTCTCCGGCTGCGCCGCTCGCAGCTCGGTGTAGGTCCAAAGCCGCGGCGGTCGGACTCGGCGCGGGCGCGTCAGGGAAGCGGTCGCCATGCCGGAATAATCGCCGGCGCGGACGGGTTGGCAAACCGTTTCCCGGGAAGCGCTCAACGACGCCGCCCCGGCAAGCGGCACACCACGTTGCCTTCGGCGTCCCGCCATTCCCGCCGTCCCTCGCGAGTGCGCCGGGTGGCGAGCCGTTCGAGATAAAACAGCGTGGGCTCGGCGATGTGCTGGTTGTTCAGGAATGGCTCGGTGTACTGGATGGCGCCGTAGAGGGCCTGGTTAATGTGGTGTTGCTGGCCCACGTGGTTGTTCCAGTCCACCCCTTCGGTCAGGAAGCCGTGCGGACCGTAATGGTGTTTGGCAATCGCGCGCAGGACGGTCAGGCCGTCGCGCTCGTATTGCCGGGCGCGCGCCGGGTCACGGCGACGCAGGTCGGCGGCGGCCTCGAACCAGGCCAGCGCGGCCTCCGCGTTTTCCCACAGATAGGCCGTGTCCCAGGACTTTTCCATGTACAGGAGTCCGCGGGTGGCGACGCCGTTGCGGTCCTCGGCCATTTTGAACTGATCCAGCCCGTCGAGGCTCACCCGGTAGGCAAAGTCACGGATGGCCGGATCCTTCAGGAGCCGGGAAACGGGCAACAGGGTGCGGAAGGCCACGGCATAAGCCACGTTTTCATGAGCGTCGTAGGTATCGTGGTTGATGCTGCCGAAGATGCCGCCTGCGCGCAGGAAGACCGCGACCTTCTCGCGCAGTTCCGCCCGATAATCAGCCAGCCGGCGTTCGGTCAGCGCGGCCTGGAGCTGGAGGATGAACAGGCTGTCGCCGGAGGTTTGCCAGAAGGGGTCGTTTCCGCCGTCGGGCGAAGCCCGGTACACGCGTCCCTCAGGGGTGACGCGGCGGGGAAACCAGCCGTTGGGCACGGGCTCGACGCGGTCGCGAATCCAGGCGGCGGTTTTCACCGCCTGGGCGCGCATCCGGGCGCGCCGCGGATCAGACCGGGGCAGGTCGTCGGCGAAGCGCAGGAGCTGAAACGCCACCTTGGCCATCGAGCCGGGGCAGAACCAGTCGGAGTTGTGCTTGTAGTTCAGGCAGAACTGGCCGTTGGTGGTGATCCGGTAGCCGCGGATGAAGCCGGTCTGCTCGTCGAGAAACCCGCAGTCCAGCACGTGGTCCAGGATGGACAGCGCGTTGCGCTGCCAGTCCGCACGCCCCAGAAAACCGCCCCAGCGATAGATTTCCCAGGCGCCGCCCACGGCGTTGGCGGCCCAGCCGGGGCCTTCGAGGTGCCCGAAATCATGCCAGCCCATCACCTCGCCCTCCGGATTCACAAAGCTGGAGATGGACACCAGATGCCCGCAGGCTCCGCGTTCGAGCGTCTTGTCGAGCGTGAACCGGAGCGAGTCCAACACCGAGTCCACAATCGTGTAGGCCGGGTTTTCCGGCACGTAGAACTCCGGGGGCGCCTCGGCGGGCCGCGCCGGCGCCGCGAACACCGGGACCATTAGCAGGGCAACCAACACGCGCATGGTGCAACAGCAGGATTCAGCCGCCAGTGTGCGGCGGACGCCCGGGGGTGTCCAGCTGGCTCGAAACAAAACAGCGCGGGCACTCCCTCCGCACCGCAGCAGATTGCCCGGCGCGCCCTCAGGACCGCCGTCTGCGCCACACGGCGAAGGCCGCCAGTCCCAGCGCCGCCAGTGCCGCCGCCCCGGCGGGTTCGGGCACCACGGCATAGCGGAAATCATCCAGCACATAGCTGCTCGGCGCCCCGTCAATCAGCACGTATTGAATCAAAAACCCGCCCGCGTTGTAGCTTAGCCAGTTGGCCGGCTCATCCGGGGCCAGATTGGGCAAACCGCTGACCATCCCCAGCAGGTTGTCCCCCGCGTCGAAGGCGTACAGAAAGAGGTCCGTGAGCGACCGGAAATACACGCTCACCTCCCGCGCCGGGCCGGCGGTGAAGTCCACCCGGATCGTCGAGTCGGAGTCGGTGAACAAAACTGTTTCGCCCGAGGCGGGCGGAAACGTGAGGTGGTCCAGATCGCGCCCCACCCCCAGCAGTGTGGCAAAGGGACCAAAGACCGGGCCGCCGGGCCGGCCGGCGTAGGCCGAGCCGAGGTTTTGGTAACCGGCATCCCAGTAGTAATCATCGGGCAATCCCTCGAAATCGAGGGTGACCACAGTGAGCTGCGCGTGAGCGGCGGTCAGGCCGCCGATTGCCAACGCCAACAGAGCAGACAGACGGTTCATGGTGCGTGGGGGAGTGGGTTGGAGCATTCAGGGTTTCATGGCGAACGGATCGGGTCTCCGGAGCAGCCCGGGCCTCCGCGCCCGCGCCGCTCCGGCGTCCCGTCCCTTCTAGTAATTCACCGGGACGACATCCGACCACCGCTTCGGCAGGGCGTTGCGATGGAACAGAAGCAGACCGGACACCGAAGGCGAATACAAATCCCCCGGGCCGAAGTGATGGATCGTCACGCTGGTGGTTCCGGGACCGGCGGGAACCGAGACCGTGCCGGTGGGGTAAAACTTCGGCACCCCCGGCGTGTAAAACATCGGGTTATCCCCGGGGGCCGCGATGTAGTCGGTGTAGGCTCCGGTGAAATAGTTGTCCGCCGCGTAGGCAAACACGGCCATCGGATACCCGTAATCGGGCATCCCCAGGGCGGCCAGCGGCACGGTGAAGACCACCACACCGGAGTTGAGGTCGGAGTCGGTGAAGAGGTTCAAGGGACTGGAGACGTCGGTCCGGCAGTTGTAGAGGTACAGGACATTCTGGCCGGTGCTGGCGAAGTCCCCGTTCTCGCGGTTGTACACCACGTAGCATTCCAGCTCCTCATCCCCGTTGACATCGGTGTAGATTTCCACCTCCAGATGCGCCGGGTAGTTGGGGTGGGAAGGCTCGCCGTAGGTGGCGATGGCGAACTGAACGGTCTTGGTGGTTCCGAAGGTGGCCGCTCGCGCCCCCAGGGCTTTAAGGTCAATGAGCGCTTCGTTGCTGCCCGGCACAACGGGCGCCGGGTAGTCCACCCCGTCGGTCCCCAGCAGCTCAAACACCTCGGTGACGCCATTGGCGAATCCCAGCGTATTCCTCAACAGCAGGGTGCCGCTTTCAGCCCCCGCCCCGCCGCTGAGAGTCACGGTCCGGTTCACCGGCTGCACGGCCGCCGCCTTGCGGGGCAGAATGTGCCACGGCACGGCCGCCACCACCTCGCTGTTGTGCGAGACGGTCACGTAGCCGTCCGCTTCGAGCCGCCGGAGCAGGTCGCCGTTGCCGCCCTGCGCGCCGCCGTTGAGGGTCCAGTTCGGCAGCTTGCTCCCATCCACGCTGAGGGTCACCTGGGTCGTGCGCGTGGCGCCGGGCGGGACCGTTACGCTGGGCGGGCTGAAACTCAGGCTCACCGCCCCGTCGGCCTGGTCATCCGCGTAGCGGAAAGTGGAGGCAAACGTGTAGGTGCGGCTCTGCGAGGAGGTGTTTTTCACCTCGAGGATGCGGCGGAATTTGTTTCCGGTCGCGCCCGCCTTCACCACCGGGCGGTAGCCGAAAGACAGGCTCGGCGTGCGGGTGTCGCGGTCGTAGGCCAGGGTGGTCGTGGCCACGGCCCGGTCCACCCGCACTTCGCCCGCGCCGATCCGTGTGATGGGCGCCGGCACGCCCGGCTGGGTCACGGGGTTGATGAGGATGTCCCGCTCGGCGGTGTTCAGGAGCCGGGCCTTGACCTCGTGGGGCGGCAATCCCGGCAGCGCGTCGAGCACCAAGGCGGCCGAGCCGGCCACCATGGGCGCCGCGCCGGACGTGCCGCCAAAGGCGGTTTCTCCGTCCCCGGTGCCCGCCTCGGCGGACACGGACGCGCCGGGCGCGCCCAGGTCCGGTTTGATGCTTTGGAAGCTGTAGGAGGGACCACGCGAGGAAGTGGCCGCCATGCTTCCCGCCAGCGGCGTGCCCACCGCCGGATCCATCGTGGCCGTGACCGCCCCCGCGGACAGCATGGCCTTGAGGGAGTTGCCATCGGCAAGGGTGATGATGATCGTGGGGACCATGGTGTCGCCGCCCCCAAAGCTGAAGGTGGGCGGGTCGCCCGCGACGTTGTTGGCGATGATCACGCCGATGGCGCCCGCATCCGCCGCGGCATCCACCTTCAGGCTCACCGCGCAGGCGCCGCGGTCTATCAGGGCAATCTTGCCGGTCAGGCTCCCGGGCGTCAGCGGCGAGCAGCTCAGCCCCGCGTACTCCACCGGCCCCGATACGGCGCTGGTGATGGGCGCCCAATCCACCGTTGCGGTGTTCGCAAACAGGACGAGGGAACCGCCCTCCGGCGTCACCTGCAGCCCGACTGCAAAGGCGCCCGGCACCTGGGTCTGGGCCACGCTGATGGCGCCCGGGGCGATGGACGGGGAACCAGTGACGTGGGGCTTGTCCCCGCTGTTGCCGGCGGAGCACACCACCACGATTCCAAAGTCCACCAGATTCTGCACCGCCAGCGTGAGGTCGTCCTGAATCTGCCCGTACGCCGAGCCCAGCGACAGATTCACCACGTCCACAGCGTCGGACAGGTCGTCGTCGAAATTGGGATCCAGCGCGGCCTCGACGCCTTGTAACAACGCCACGCCGCTGCAAGAGCTGGCCACCGCGCTGCACACTTTGAAGGCGTACAACAGCGCGCCGGGCGCCACGCCCCGGTGCAGGCCGTCGAGACTGGCGCCGGCAATGATGTCCGCCACGTGGGTGCCGTGCCCGTTGGCGTCAATCGGATCGGGATCGGGCGCCAATGGACCCGACGGCCACACTTCCCCCACGAAGTCATAGCCGCCGATGACCTTGGCCGTCGGGAAGGTGCCAGGCTCGATGTCCGCCGGGTCGGCATACGCGGCGGCATAGGCGGCCACGGTGCCGGGACCGCCCAGATTTCGATGCGTGTAATCTATGCCAGAATCCAAGACCGCCACGCGCACGCCGGCGCCGTCCACTCCGGCCATCTGCAGTGTCGCCGCGCCGATGTAAGGAACGGTGGAAGCCAGGTCCAACTCGTAGTCCGCCACCGGGCGTATGGCCACGACCCCCGGGTTGCGGGCCAGTTGCGGGAGAAACCGGGCGTCCACCGTCACGACCACGGCATTGAGAGCCTTGGTCAGGCGCGCCTCCACCGTGCCGCCTCTCTGCCGGACCGTCGCGACCAGAGGATCCTGTCGGCTGAGCAACTGGCGGACGCGCGCCTGCTGCGCCGCGCGGGTCAACCGACCGCCCTGCTGACGGGCGTTTTTGCCGGCAGCGACCGCCAGGGGCGCATCGGCAAGTCGGACCACCACGGTGACCTTGCCTTCGGCAAAGAGCAGCGGGGGAGCGATCTTGGCCAGCGCGGCGGCGGGCGCGGTCGCCTCCGGCAATCGGGGATCGGGTGGGGAATTGGGAAACTCGTTGCCCCGGGCCGGTCCCAGACTCAGGACAACACCCACGGCCAGGGCCTCGAGACAGATCGAGCGCCATTTCATAGCAGTGGTTTGGTTTGGGTTTTTAGCCGAGGGATGACCGGCAACGCGCAGTTAAGAACGCCGTATCGTCATGCCCATCCGAATCGTCGTCCTGCCATCCACCGGCCACCACCGTTCTTTTCAGCGAACTGAAGCTGGAGATTTCCGCCGCAAAGTCAAGGTCCGATTTCGGTCGTGTCCAGATGTGGGGGCCCGAAGCGTTGGCCGACGTCGGCCTAGGGCAATCTCACCGGCCAGGTCGCCGCTCCAGGCGCGAGCGCGCGCGGCACCCGGTCGTACCGGCCACCCCAAGGGCCCCAAGCGCCTCCGCCGGACCGGGCAGCCGCACGCTCCGCCGCCGCTTCCAAGCTCCCTGCGGGCGTCTGAAGACGAGATGCCCAATGCAATCGGCCCAAACCAGCCCGCGCCTGTCGCCTCCCCTCAAAAGCGTTGACCCGCGACCCGGGCTTCCTAACGTGCCGGGGTGCCCGTGCGGTTCACCATCCTCGGCAGCGGTTCCGGAGGCAATTGCGCCTACCTGGAGACAGACGAAACGCGCCTGCTCATTGATGCCGGATTCACCGCCCGACAAATCCGCCAGCGCCTGGCCAGCATCCAGCGGACTCCCGAAACCCTGCACGGCATCCTGCTCACCCACGAGCACAGCGATCACATCCAGGGTCTGGGAGTGCTTTGCCAGCAGGTGTCGGCGCCGATCTTCTGCAACCGCCTGACCCGGGAAGCCTCCGAGCAGGCCTTGGAAATCCGGTTCACGAACTGCCAGATGTTCCAGACCGGCGAGGCCTTTGCCATTGGTGATGTGTACGTCGAGACCTTCACCGTGCCGCACGATGCCCAGGATCCGGTGGGCTTTCTGCTGCGCACCCCGGCGGGCAACATTGGCTTCCTCACCGATCTGGGACACGCGCCCCGGCTGGTTTTGGAACGGGTGCGCCCGGCCCACGTGCTGGTGCTGGAAACCAACCACGACGTGCGCCTGCTCCAGGACGATCCGCGCCGTCCCTGGAGCGTCAAGCAACGCATCCTCAGCCGCCACGGCCATCTGTCCAATGACGCCGCGGCCGGCGTGCTCCAACAGTTGGTCTCCGCTGACCTGCGGCACGTGTACCTAGGACACCTCAGCCGCGATTGCAACCGCCCGGAACTGGCGCACACCACGGTTGCCCGCCAGCTCCAGGCGCTGGGCGCGCAGCACATGCGGCTGGAAACCACCGCCCAGGATCAGCCCAGCCCCACGCTCGAGTTCTGAGCCGCCCCGCGCGGCGGGTTCCCCAACCGCGCGCGGGACTCCCGCGCCGCCGCGCTGGGTTGCCCCTGGGTCGCGCTGTGTTAGCCTGCGGGCATGGCGTTCGCTTCCTTCCGTGACTGGGTGACCGCGCTGGACCGCGCCGGCGAACTCCACCGCATCGCTCAGCCCGTGGCCACCGAGTTGGAAATCACCGTCCTGGCCGACCGCGAAATGAAGTCGCCGGGCGGGGGGAAGGCTTTGCTCATCGAACATCCCACCGTCCACGGAACGCCCTGCCCCTTTCCCGTGGCCATCAACACCCTCGGCTCGTGGAACCGCATGGCCCTGAGCCTGGGCGCAAACTCCGTGGACGAGGTGGCGCAGGAACTCGGCTCGCTCCTGAAGGCCAGGCCGCCCACCAGCTTCCGCGAAGCCATCCAACTGCTCGCCACCGCGCTCGACCTGCGTCATGCCCGGCCCAAGGTCGTCAAAGACGGCCCGTGCCGCGAGGTGATCCACAAGTTCGATCCTCCGCCCCCGCGAGCCGAGCCTTGGCCCAAGGCTCCGGATTGGCGCAACCCCGCCGCGTTCGATCCTCGCCCCCCCACGCTGCTCAATTTGCCCATCCTCAAATGCTGGCCGCGGGATGCCGGCCGGTTCATCACCCTGCCCTGCGTCGTCACGCGCGACCCCGACACCGGCGAGCGCAACGTAGGCATGTACCGGATGCAGGTGTACGACGAGCGCACCACTGGCATGCACTGGCAACTGCAAAAGGTCGCCGCCCGCCACGGACGCCGCTACTACGAACGCGGCGAACGCATGCCGGTGGCCGTATTCCTGGGCGGCGATCCGGTGTTCACCTTCTGCGCCACCGCCCCACTGCCTGACGGGCTGGACGAGTTCCTGCTGGCCGGCTACCTGCGCAAACGGTCGGTCGAACTGGTCCGCTGTGTCACCTGCGACCTTGAAGTCCCCGCCAACGCCGACTTTGTCATCGAAGGCTACGTGGACCCGACCGAGCCGCTGCGCGAGGAAGGCCCCTTCGGCGATCACACCGGCTATTACACCCTGCCCGAGCCGTATCCGGTGTTCCACATCACCGCCATCACGCACCGCAAGGACGCCGTCTATCCCGCCACCATCGTCGGCATGCCGCCGATGGAAGACTTCTACATCGGCAGCGCCTCGGTGAAACTCTTCCTGCCGGTGTTCAAGATGAACTTCCCGGAAATCGTGGACCTCGCGCTACCGGCTGAGGGCGTCTTCCACAACCTGGTTTTCGTCAGCATCAAGAAGACCTACCCGATGCAGGCCTACAAAATCATGCACGGCCTCTGGGGCATGGGGCAGATGATGTTCACCAAGTACATCGTGGTGGTGGACGATGACGTGGACGTGCACAACACCACCGAAGTGCTCTTCCGCCTGTGCGCCAACACCGACCCGCAGCGCGACACCGTGTTCACCCGCGGCCCGGCCGACGTGCTCGACCACGCCACCAGCCAGATCGGCGTGGGCACCAAACTGGGATTCGACGCAACAAAAAAGCTGCCCGGCGAAGGCTTCCAGCGCCCCTGGCCGCCGCTCATCAAGATGGATGACACGGTGAAAGCGCGCGTGGCAAAAACCCTCAACCTATAGCAGCGCACGTGAGTCCGCTCAAGTACTCGGCCCAGCATGAGCGCAACCAGAAATAGGATGAGCTGACTCATGTCGGCTGCTACAATTGCGTAGTTAGCATCCGGCGTGAGCCAGATCAAACTCCAGTAAAACCATCCGAACAATCCTAAGCGTCCGGTCAACCAAATCTGGCGACGCCTGACGAGGCGGGAGCGCGGCCGGAGCGGGAGACCAGAAGCCGTGAACTATGAGAACCCACTGGCGAACCGCCCTCCTGGTTTTGACCGGGCTGGTGCCGCCGTTAGGCCTGTTGAGTCGGCCGCCCGAGGTCATGCTTCTGATTTACACCGTGTTCGTGGTCGCTTGTCTGTGGCGTCGCCGGCTGGCCGCGCTGTGCGAGCGCATGCCAGGACCGGTTTCGCTGCACTTGCTCGTTGGGTTTCTCCTCGCAGGCGCGCTCACCGAAACGCTCGCCTGGGCCAACAATTACTTGAAAGCCGCGCCGGAGCCCGCGCTCTTTCACCCGCAGCTCTTCGCCGACTTGATCATCGGCATCGGCTTCTATGGAGGGTGGGCCACGGCGTGGTGGATCACGTTGCGGTGGTTCCGCTTCACCCTGGGAGAGACGTTTGTGATCACCGGACTACAGGGCATCTTTTTCGAGCAATTGGGCGCGGTCTTCTTGGCGATGGTTCGCGCGTGGGCCACCCTGCCGTTCCTGTCTGTGCTCTTGGGCCTCTACGTCTTTACAGTGCATGGCTCGGTGGTCGGGTTGGCCATGTCACCCTTACTCCCGCGATTCGACGCGCCGGGGAAGTCGCGCTCCTGGTTGCGATTTCCCGTGGTCATCGCGCTGATGGTCAGCCTGGCTTTTGCGGGCTGCTGGTTGGTGCAGGGGGTGGCTTTCTTGTTTGGCGGACTCCCGCCAAGACGTTCCATCATCGAGCATCCATTTAGGTAACCGACCTGCCTGCTTGCGCACGAGTTCAGCGCCGAGATGCGGACCGAGGCACGGGCAGGCTGGCAACGCAGCAACGCCCCGGTCGCGGTCTGGTGAAAGCTCGCCAGACTGCCGGATCCTATGGCAGGGTCCGGTGCATGACTGCTGACAACATCGAGAGCGCCCTCGCCGACATTACCGCCGAGACCGATCCCACGCTCAAGCACCTGAAGCTGGCCAGCCTCGTTTCCACCGTTTTCCGCGAGCGGGGCGTTGAGCTGGTCGTGGTCGGCGGCTCGGCCATCGAGTTCTACACCGACGGGGCGTACGTCTCGGGTGACCTTGATTTGTGCCTTGTTTCCCCTCCCCGACTCGACGTGCGCACGCGCCAGGAATTGATGGGGCAACTGGGCGCACGCGGTGGGCCGCGAAGTTGGCAGCTCGCCGGCCAGTACGTGGACCTCCTCGGGGAGGTGGAAACGCTGGCGCGCACCCCGTTCGGCGAGCTCCAGGCGCCGTATGGCCTGGTGCGCCTGGTCAGCCCGGAAGAGTTGCTGGTCGAGCGCGTCTTGATTTCCGTCTATCCGCAGTCCTACGAACCGGCGGCGCAGTGCGCGCGCAAGCTGATCGCGGTTGCGCTGGCCGGCCAGGTGGAGGTGGATTGGCAGGAAGCGCGCCGGCTTGCCGGGCGCCCCGAATACCGCATCCTGCCCGAGTTGGAAAAGCTGGTTGGCCACGTCGCGCATGAACTCGGAAAACCCAGTCCCTACGATTCCTAAAGGCCGCCCGATCCGCTGGGACGACTGGCTCAAAGGTCGCCGCGCCCGTCGCCAGACCGGTAACCGCGTGGCCCCGGAAATCATTCGCCGGCCCGACAGTTCCAGCGACCCACGCTTGCGCCCCATGTTTGGCGGCGAGCGCGGTCTGCCATTCAAACAGACCGAGGAACTGTGACCGGCCCTGCTGACGTCCCCGATCATCCCGCTGGTGTCGCCGTGGCCGGCGCACCAGGCCGGGCTGCGACGCACCGGCCCGACGTGCCGGCGAGGGTTCTCGCCCCCGACCGCTGCGGAGGCGCCAGAACGAGGTGGTGAGAGCACGCGCAGGGCCGAACGGGTCAACCGACGGCGGCAGGCACCCGCTCAGGATTTGCCTGCTTCCGGTTTCAAAACCGCGGGTTGGCGAAGTATCTTTTCCATCGGCCGGCCCTGGGCCAGTTCGTCCACCAGTTTGTCGAGCCAGCGAATCTTCCGCATCAGCGGGTCGGTCACATCCTCCACCCGCACGCCGCAGACGACGCCCTTGATCAGCGCGGCGTGCGGATTCAGGGCGGGCGCCTCCGCAAAGAAGGTCGCAAAATCCACACCCCGCTCGAGCTGGCGTTGCAGCCCCGGGCGGTCGTAACCGGTGAGCCAGCCAAAGATCCGGTCCACTTCTTCCCGGGTGCGCCCCTTGCGCTCGGCCTTCTGGACGTACAGGGGATAAACCCGAGCGAAGGGCAGGTCGAAAATGCGAGGTCGCTTCATGGAAGCCGTCGAGGGAAACCGGGTGTTGGGTCGGGCAGGAGGAGGCCCATCCCGCTCCGGGGGCGGAGCGGCAGTGGCCAGTCCGGGATTCAGGCCATTCGGGCACGGACAGCGACCTTGAATCCCCCGTAAAGCATGCGGCGGCAATCGAACGGCATGTCGCCCGTGCCGCACGCCCCCTGCAGCCGCGGGTCTTTCATGACCTTGGCGTTGACGCGGTCGCGGTGGGCGCGGGAGCGGTAGGTGATCCAGGCAAACACAACCGTCTCACCGGGTTGGCAGCGGATCCCCTTGGGAAAGGGCAACCCGGGGCCGGCGTGCGGGTCGTCCGCGACACATTCGAAATAGTCGAGGGCGCCGTGGTCCATCCAGACCTGCGCGGCCAGGCGTGCCACGCGCAGGTAGGCAGCGAGGTTTTTCTTCGGCACGGGGATGACAAAGCCATCCACGTAGCGGGCATTGGATTTGGCGACCATGCGTGAGGGTTGATTTGACGGGGTGTTTGGGTTGCTGCGTGTCGGTTTCGATGTAGGTGCAAGTTATTTCCCTCTTCAAAAAAAGCAACCCCGCAAGAAGGACAAGCCGGCCTTGGTGACGGCTCAATCGTCGTCGTCCTGGGCCAGCGTGACCGCCCACTGCGGGAAGGGCGCGGCGCTGCCTTTGACGGCATGCCAGAGGATGCGGTTGAGCACGCCTTCCGGGCAGGCGTCCACCCGTTTGAAATTCAGCCGGGCCGAGACGAGCGCGTGCCGGCGCAGCAGCGGGTCCTTGATGGCTTTCGGGTCGGGATTCATCTCGTCCAGCGGCACCTGGTTGGGAACGGCGACGAACGGGGTGTAATCGGGCGTGTCGGTGAAGCAGTCGAACAGGGGCGTGGCGGCGGCGTCGAACTGGTTCATCGGCGGCAGGCCGAGGATTTGCTCGATGGTGCGCAGGAGGCTCACGGTGTTGTACTGGGTGCTGACGACGGCCCGGCGCTTCGCCCAAGGGCTGATGACGTAGGCCGTGGTGCGGTAGCCGCTGACGTGGTCCCAGCCGTTCTGGGGATCGTCTTCGATGCCGAAGATGACCATCTCCTGCCAGAAGCGGCTGTGACTGAGCGCCTGAACGATCTGGCCGAAGGCGAGGTCGTTGTCCGCCACGCAGGCGGCCGGGGTGGGCGAGCCGCGGCTGGTGCCGCTGGTGTGGTCGTTGGGCAGACAGATGAGGACCAGTTGCGGCATGCGGCCCTCGCGCTCCCAGGCGGCGATCTGGTTGGTGATGTAGCGCGCCCGCCAGACGTCCGGCACGGACATCTCCCAACCGACGTATTGGGTGGGGGTGAAAGGGCGGATGCTTTCGATGCTCGGCTGGCTGGAGATTTGCACCGCGCCGCGCCCGTGCAGGAACTCCTCCCAGAAATCGCGCCACGAGGGCGAGCCCTTGCGGATGGGATCGGTCCAGCCGCAGGTGGGCATGGCAAACTCGCCGAAGTTCCAGATCGAGACGCCGTGCTTCAGCGCGTTGTCCCAGATGAACCCGGCCGGCGAATAGGCCAGGGCGTCGTTTTCATCCTCGCCCATGCCGTCCGGGTAGCTGCGCGGCCAGCCGGCGAAGGATTTTTCGAGGTAATCGGTGCCGATGGCGGAAGTGCTCCACTGATGGCCGTCGGCGCTGAGGATGCCGGCGCAGTAGGTGTTGTCCAGGAGCACGAACTCGCGGACCAGCTTGTGCTGGTTGGGGGTCACCCGCTCGCCGAAGATGCACAGACTGGGGTCGCTCCGGCCTTCGGGGATATCGCCCAGCACCTGGTCGTACGTGCGGTTCTCCTTGATGACGTACACCACGTGTTTGATGGGGCTGGGCTCGCCGATGCGCTCGGGCACCGGCCGCGGCGGCTGGCCGGGGCGCGGCGGCAACAGGGCCCCGGCGATCTGCTCGCGCCGGTAGTTGTCGTAAACCGCCTGGGACAACCGCGGCAGCTCGGCGGCCTTCGGCAACGGCACCAACGATACCGAACCGAAGTAATGGTGGCTGTTGAACCCGCGCGCGTCCGGCCCGGCCCCGGCGGCGCGGTACGGGCGCGGCTCGATCGGGTGGCCCTTAATGTTGGCCACGGCAAGCTGCTTGCGGCCCGCGTCGAAGATGACCGCGCCGGGGAACCAGCCCACCGGGATCAACCCTGCCAGTCTCGAGGCCTGGCGGCGCGGCGCAAACCGGATCACCGCGATGGCGTTTTGCGTGCCGTTGGCGACGTACAGTGTCCGGCCGTCCGGCGCAAACGCCAGGGCATTGGGCTGGGCGCCGAACAGGTCCGCCGGGCTGGACTTGACCCAGATGGTTTCGGCGATCCGGTCCGTGCGCGTGTCAATGACGCTCAGGTTGTCCGAGGCGGCGTTGGCGCAGACCAGCCAGCGGCGGTCCGGCGACAACGCCAGCGCGCAGGCGTGCAGCCCGGTAAGAATTTCGGATTTCGGGTTGCGGGTTTCGGGTTTCGCTGCCAGGTCCAGCACCGTCACGGACCCTTCGCTGGCGAGGTGCCGCACCGGGTCCACGCGCACCTTGGTGCCGCGTCCGGCGGGGCCGGTGAGGTCGCCCGGGCCGGGCCGGCGTCCGCCCCAGTTGCTCACGTAGGCCTTGGTGCCGAGCAGCACCACGTCATAGGGCGCCACGCCCACGTCAAAGGTGCGCAGCAGGCGGCCGGTTTGCGCGTCCAATTCCAACAGGCGGTTGGAGAGGTTGCCGCACACGTACAGGCGGCGGCCGTCCGGCGAGAGCGCGAGGCCGGCGGGGATTTCCTCCTTGCGGCGCGGCGCCCCAGCGGGGGGCAGCGGCAGCGAGTGCGAGGGGTGCACGGCGCCCTCCGGGTCCACGCGGAAAACCTTGATCGAGCCGTTGACGTTGCTGAGGTAAATCCAGCGACCATCAGGGGAAAAAATCAGGCCGGTGTAGCTGACCTGGCCCTTGGTGTCCGGCTGGAGAATATTGGCGGATGGGGCGGATGGTTGCGGTTCAGTGGCCTGCTCGGAGGGCAGCGTGACCCGCTGGCGGATCGCGCCGGTTGCGGGGTCCAGAATCAGCAGTTCGCTGGTCTTGCCGGACACGGCCAGCAGGCGCCCGTCCGGGGAGAGGGCCAGCGCCTGGGGTCGCAACCCGGCCAGGTCCACCTGCCGACCCGCAGGGGTCAACACCTGGTGCACAGGCAAAACCGTACGACCGGGACCGGCACGGCCCACCCGTTCGGTATCCGGGGAGGAAGCGCCCATTCCGGAAACCGCGAGGCCGGTCATTAACAATACGGCGCCAACCCGGCGTCCGACCAAACAGCGAGAGTAAACAGGCCGTGGGTTCATGGATGTACCGAGCGAAGTTTGACCGCTGGGGATGGCGCCCGACAAGCGTGGTCCGGTGAATTTTTTCGGACCGATTGGCGCCTGAAAAATTGTTGCCGTGGGAACCGGTTTGCGTGAGCCGGCCGTTGCGCTCCGAGCCGGGGACGCCCGCAAAAGGGCTTGCCGGCCAAGGGGGGCCGAACCAGTATGGTGCCGGCGTCTGTCCCGGTAGGAAGGCGCCAGCTTGCAAATTGTTCGCGTGCCAGGGTAGCTCAGCGGTAGAGCAGGGGACTCATAAGCCCTTGGTCGGGGGTTCGATTCCCTCCCCTGGCACCATTTTTTCGGCCAACACGGCAAAAAATCCGGGCTTGCAAACCACGGGCCTGAAGTCAAACTCCGGGACCTGTTGGAGGACGCGAGCGTAGCTCAGCCTGGTAGAGCGTCACCTTGCCAAGGTGAATGTCGAGGGTTCGAATCCCTTCGCTCGCTCCAACTTTTTCTTCGGTTTCCCTTCTCCCGCCGCATCATGTCTGTCCGGCGTTGGCTCCGGACTCCGCCAGCAGCGTCGTCACCGCTTCCCGCACGTCGGCCACGGGCAGCGCGGCCAGCCCGTGCGGATGCCGCAACAGCCGGAAGCGGTCACTGCGCGGGCGCCACACCGCGGGATTGGTGTCGGCCCACAGGGCGAGGCCGCGCAAGCCCAACGCCGCCGCCAGATGGGTGACCCCGGAGTCGTGTCCCACGAAGGCGTCGCAGCTCGCCAGGTGGCGGGCCAGTTCGGGCAATGGCCTGCCTTGGGCAACGGTCAACCGATCCGCTGGCCAGCACCGCGCCAACCGCTGAAGACGTTGTCCCTCGACTTCGCCTCCTACCAGCAGCAGCTCGAGCGGGGCCTCGCCGGCCAGTTGGCGAAGCAGGTCAGCCCAGCGGTCTTCGGGCCAGTTCTTGCGCTCGCTCCCGCTGCCGGGATGCACCGCCAGGCGCGGACGGCTTCGGGACGCCGTGGCAAGGGGCGTTTCCAGACGCAGACGCGGCACCGGGTCGGCGTCGAAAATGGCCAGGCGTTCGAGCGGTTGGAGGAACACCTCGGTGGCATGCGCCGGTTGGGAATCGTCCGGGCGATGCGGTCCGGGGAGGAACGTTGCCCGCGAGCAGCGCCGAACACACTCCTGGAAAAACCCGTCCGGGTCGTAGAGGTAACTGACAATGACGGCAAAGCCGGCGAAAAAAGCCGCCCATTCCGCGGGCGGGTCGGCCTGCGGGTTGAAAAACGCCGCCAGCCCCCGCGCTTCAATGGCCCGCACTTCGTCAGCCAGGCCGCCCGTCAGGGCCAGTTGGGCGATGTGCGGATAGCCCAGCACGGTGAGCCGCGCCCGCGGAAAGCGCTCCCGCAACGCCGCCAGCACCGGCAGGGTGAGAATGAAATCCCCCAGCGCGCCTCCGCGCACGACCAGGATTTGCGGTGGCGCGGCCATCATGGACCCGGAGCGGACGACGGGCCATCACCCGCCGGCGCGGCGGATGGCTGTCAGCCCGATCAGGGCCACAGCCAGTCCGAAGACCAGCCGCGCGGCGCAGGTCCACCGGATGCGTTTCTCGTGCGTGGTGAGCCAGCCGATGAAATCCCGCAGCCGCCACGGGGAGATGGTGAACCAGATGCCCAGCACCACCCACACGTAGGCCCAGGTGGTCACCACCAACCGCCATTCGGTGTCCACCCAGCGGATGGTGTTCAGCGTCAGATGCGCCAGCAGGAGGGTCACCACCGCAAAGCCGCGCACCGCCAGAAAGTCCCGCACGAAGAGGCAGGAGCCGAACCCCACCACGGCAAAGCCGATGAACAGGGCGGGCTTGAAGGCCGCGAAATCGGCGATCTGGTCCTGCTTCAGGTTCCAGAGAAACCACACCGTGCCCAGCGGCATCAGCACGTACCCCCAGATTTCCGAGCGGGGAAACTTGCGCAACCACTCTCCAAACCGGGCCGGTTGCAGCAATCCGAACAGTTGCGGCAGGGCGTAGCCCAGGCCCAGCAACGTCACAAGCAGGGAGGCTTTCATCCAGTTAATCCGGGTCGCACACCACCGGGTCGCCGTAGAGGGTGGTCGCGCTGGCGCCGACGATGCGCACCGGCAGCAACTCGCCCACGTGACGGGGCGAGCCCTCGAAGACCACAATCTTGTTGCACGAGGTGCGGCCTTCCAGGCGGGCCGGGTTTTTGCGGCTGGGGCCCTCCACCAACACCGGAACCGTCGTTCCCACCAGCCGTTCCCGCCGCCGCCACCCCACCGCGGTGGTCAACTCCAGCAAGCGGGCGTGCCGCTCCTCGATGACCTCCAGCGGCAGCGCGTCCGGCATTGCCGCCGCCGGGGTGCCGCGGCGGGGCGAGTACTTGAAAACGAAGGTGCCGTCAAAGTCCGCCTCGCGCACCAGGTCGAGGGTTTGCTGGAAATCGGCCTCGGTTTCCCCCGGGAAACCGGCGATCAAATCCGTGGTGATGCCGATGTCCGGTCGGGCGGCGCGCAGGCGGGCCACGATTTCCAGGAAGCGCGCCCGGGTGTAGCCGCGGCGCATGCGCCGGAGCACGGCATCGCTGCCGCTCTGGGCCGGCAGATGCGCGCTGGAGCAAAGCTTGGGCAGCCGCGCGTAGGCCTCGACCAGGTCTTTCCCGTAACCCTTGGGATGTGGCGAGGTGAAGCGGATGCGTTCGAGACCCTCGACGGCGTGGACGGCTTCCAACAGTTGCACGAACGGCGAGCGGCCGTCGCGGGGCGGGATCAGGCGACGCCCGTAACTGGTGATAATCTGCCCCAGCAGGGTGATCTCGCGCACGCCGCGCGCGACCAGGTCGCGACACTCGGCCAGGATATCCTCGATGGTGCGGCTGCGCTCCCGGCCCCGGGTCTGCGGCACGATGCAAAAGGTGCAGTGATGGTTGCAGCCCTGCATGATGCTGACGAAGGCGGTCACGGGCCGCTGCGGGCCGGCCAGGTCCAGCACGTGCTCGCGGATGTGCGCCTCGCTACCCGGCTCCTCGTCCACGTCGCAAATGGTCTGCCGGCGTCCGGCCAGCAGGTCGTCCACGTACTCGGCGGCGCGGTGAAATTTTTGCGTGCCCAGCACCAGCCGCACCCCGGGGGTGCGGGCCAGAAGTTCCTCGCCACGGCTTTGGGCCATGCACCCCAGATAGCCCAAGACCACCCCCGGGCGATGCTGGCGCGCCGCGGCGGCCAGGGCGCCCATCTTGCCCAGAGCCTTCTGCTCGGCGGCGTCCCGCACGCTGCACGTGTTCAACAACACCACATCCGCGGTCGCCTCCGAGGCGGCGAGGGTGTAACCGCGGGCCAGGAACCGGGCGGCGACCGCTTCGGTGTCGCGCTCGTTCATCTGGCAGCCGTAGGTTTTGATGAACACGCTGGGCATGGTGCCAAGCGCCGGGAAGGTACGGAAGCCCGGCCCGGCGCGGAAGTCTGAAGTGAACGCCCGTCGCAGGCAGCAAAAGGGGGAGGGTAGATGATTGGTGGTTGGTTAATCGTGAATGGGATCGGGGGCACTTCCGCCCCCCCCCCCGCCCCATCTTACCTTTTTCGCCCCTGCACGATTCCCCTCCCCCGTTACCGATTCCTCATCAAACGGCGCCGGCGACTGCTTTGGGTTTGACGGTCGGGGCGTCCCTCGTACGATGCCGGCTCGATTACGAACCGAAAACAACTTGGCTGGCGTCCGCGCGCCGCCACACGCACCGATCACAAGACTGACATGGCTAAAATTGACTTCGGCGGAACTCTGGAAACCGTCATCACCCGCAAGGAATTTCCCATGGCCCGGGCCCGCAAGGTGCTCAAAGACGAAACCATTGCGGTGATCGGCTACGGCGTCCAGGGTCCGGCCCAAGCCCTCAATCTGAAAGACAACGGATTCCGCGTTATTGTCGGCAGCCGGCCCGGGGGGCAGGGGTGGCAACGCGCCGTGGCCGACGGCTGGAAACCGGGCAAGACGTTGTTTCCGCTGGAAGAAGCCGTCCACCGCGGCACGATCATTCAGGTGCTGCTCAATGACGCGGCCCAACGTGCGGTGTGGCCGCAGATCAAAGCCAACCTCAAGCCCGGGGACGCCCTGTACTTTTCGCACGGCTTCTCGATCACCTACCACCGGAAGACCGGCGTGGTACCGCCCAAAGATGTGGACGTGATCATGGTGGCGCCCAAGGGTTCCGGCCTGAACGTGCGGCGCAACTTCCTCGCTGGCGCCGGCATCAACTCCAGTTATGCCGTCTGGCAGAATGCCACCGGTCGGGCCGAGGAACGCTGCCTGGCCCTGGGCATCGGCATCGGCTCCGGCTACCTGTTTCCTACCACGTTTGAGCACGAGACCAACAGCGACCTGGTGGGCGAGCGCGGCGTGTTGATGGGTTGCCTGGCCGGCGTGATGGAAGCGCAGTACGAGGTGTTGCGCGCCCACGGCCACACCCCCAGCGAGGCGTTCAACGAGACGGTGGAGGAACTCACCCAGTCGCTCATCCGGCTGGTGGACGAGAACGGCATGGACTGGATGTACTCGAACTGCTCGGCCACAGCCCAACGCGGCGCCCTGGACTGGAAACCCAAGTTCAAGAAGGCCGTCCTGCCCGTGTTCAAGGAGCTTTACCGACGGGTCGCCTCGGGCAAGGAAGCCGAGCGGGTGATCAACGCCTGCGGCGCGCCCGATTACCAGGAGCAACTGGCCCGCGAACTGGCGGCCATTCGGGATTCGGAGATGTGGCGGGCGGGCGCCGCCGTGCGCGCGCTCCGGCCCAAGGAACCGGCGCGGAAGGTGGCCCGGAGCACCAAGGGTGTCACCGGCCGCACCCAGAACTGACCGGGGCCCGCGGTCGCCCGCGGCTCGGCGGCCGCGCGGCTTATGACTTTCGATCGGGCGGCCGGCGCCACGAGTGACCGCAAACCAGCAGACTCTCTAGCTTTCGCCCGTGGATACCGAGGCGGTGACGCCGAACCCGTGGATGATCCTGCCGTTTGGCGTCCTGCTGGCCGCCATCGCGCTGGCGCCGCTGGCCTTTCCCCGCTGGTGGCACCGCCATTATCCGAAGGTGGCCCTCTCCCTGGCGGCGGTGACGCTCGCTTATTACCTGGTGGGGCTGCAGGCGGTGCATCCGGTCCTGCACGTGGCGCACGAATACGTGAGCTTCATTTGCCTGATCGGCTCGCTCTTCGTCGTCTCGGGGGGCATCCACATCACGGTCAAGGGCGAGGCCACTCCGCGCGCCAACACCCTTTTCCTTCTGGTGGGAGCGATTCTGGCCAATGTACTGGGTACCACCGGCGCGGCCATGTTGCTCATCCGTCCCTGGCTGCGGATGAACAAGTATCGGCTTACCGCGCATCACGTGGTATTCTTCATTTTCCTGGTGGCCAACGTGGGGGGCTGTCTGACGCCCATCGGGGATCCGCCGCTGTTTCTGGGGTACCTCAAGGGCATCCCGTTCTGGTGGGTGGCGCAGCATTGCTGGCCCATGTGGCTGGTGGGCGTGGGACTGCTGCTGGGGATTTTTTACCTGCTGGACCGGCGCAATTACTTGAAGGCTCCGCGCGAGGTCCGCGACCGGCTGGCAGAACCGCCGGGCACGTGGCGGTTCGAGGGCCTGGGTAATCTGGCCTTCCTGGCTGTGATTCTGAGCGCGGTTTTCCTTGAACGCCCGCCCTTCCTGCGCGAGGCGCTGATGGTGGCGGCGGCCGCGGGCTCGTATTACACCACCCGACCCCACATTCATGCAGCGAACCATTTTAATTTCGAGCCCATCCGCGAGGTGGCCCTCCTCTTTATCGGGATTTTCACCACCATGATGCCGGCACTGGACTGGTTGCAGAGCCATGCCCGGGACTTCGGTCAGCCCACGCCCGGGTTGTTTTACTGGGCGGCCGGCGGGCTGAGCAGCGTGCTCGACAACGCCCCCACCTACCTGAGTTTCCTGAGCGCGGAAATCGGCCTGTTCGCCCCGGCGGAGGTGGTGCGCGCCGTGCAGGAAAGTCTGACGCAGGCGGCCGGCGGCGCGCTGCCGGCGGGAGACGCGGCGCTTTCGGTGGAGCTACGCGGCGCGCTGGCGGCGCTGCACAACTACTTCGCGGACGAGGCCGCCGCCGGGCGGGTACCGGTGGAACACATTCAAATTGCCGTATTGCTGGGCGTGCCGACCTACACCCGGTTTCTGACGGCTATCAGCGTGGCGGCGGTCTTCTTCGGCGCCTGCACGTACATCGGCAACGGACCGAATTTCATGATCAAATCCATCGCCGAGCATCAGAAGGCGCACGTGCCAGGCTTCCTGGGCTACGTGTTTCGGTTCACCCTGCCCTACTTGTTACCGGTGCTGGTGGTGGTGTGGTGGTTGTTCTTTCGGACGCCGGGCTGACCGGTTCGATTTGCGCGGGCGCGGGGCTTGCCTATGCTCCCCGGCGTTTGTATCCGGGCGAGGCGACCGGGGCACGCCCATGAAAAACAAAACAGCAACACAACCTGATGATCCTGAACCTGAGCTGGGTGCTGATCAGTCTCGGGCTCCTGTACGGGGGCGCGGTGTGGCTGGTTCGGGGCAGCGCCTCTGCCGCCCTCCGCCTGGGCATCAGCCCGTTGATGGTGGGGCTGACCATCGTTGCCTGCGGCACCAGCACGCCCGAGCTGCTGGTCAGCGCCAAGGCCGCTTGGACCGGCCACGGGGACCTGGCCCTGGGCAACGTGATCGGTTCAAACATCTTTAACACCGGCGTCATTCTGGGACTAGCGGCGGTGGTGTGTCCGCTGCGGGTGCAATTTCAACTCCTCCGTCTGGACGCGCCGGTGATGCTGCTGGTGGCGGTCGCATTCTGGGGGTTTTTCCGGGACGCCCTCATCAGCCGTGCGGAAGCGGCCGTGTTCTGCGCCGGCCTGGCGACCTACACCCTGTTACAAGTGTCCTTGGCGCGCCGGGAGGCCAATGCGACCGTGGAGCAGGAGTTCAACGAGGCCGTGCCTCCAGCCAGCCGGCACTGGGGATTGGATGTGGCCTTGATCGTCTGCGGACTCGGGTTGTTGCTGGCCGGCTCGCGTCTGCTGGTGGAAAACGCCGCCGCGCTGGCGCGGGGTTGGGGGGTGCGCGAGGCGGTGATCGGGCTGACCATTGTGGCCGCCGGCACCAGCATGCCCGAGCTGGCCACTTCGGTCGTGGCGGCGTGGCGTAAACAGGCCGACATCGCGGTGGGCAACGTGGTGGGATCGAACATCTTCAACATCCTGGCCATTCTCGGACTCAGCGGCCTGCTGACGCCGCTGGCCGGCCCGGAGATCCGGTCGGTGGAGGTGTATGTCATGCTGGTGCTGACGGCGATTCTGGTACCGTTGTTGTGGAGCGGGCTCACTGTGAAACGCTGGGAGGGCGCCCTGCTGCTGAGCTGCTACGGGCTGTATCTCGTGTTGATCTGGCCGGATTAAGACTGGGCTTGGTTTCATGACCACCGCGCTGTTTCTCGTGCTGGGTCTGCCCTTGCTGCTGGGGCCTCTGCTCGGGCCCCTGGGCCGGCTGCTGGGGCGGCGCGTGGGCTGGGTGGCGCTGGGGTTTCCCGCCCTGGCCACCGCCGGACTGCTGGAACTGAGCCGGCAACTGCCCGCCGCGGGGGCGCGTGTGGTGGAGTGGTCGTGGATTCCGTCCCTGGGCATCCACCTGTCGTTCCTGCTGGACGGTTTGTCCTTGTTTTTCGGGCTGATCGTCAGCGGCATGGGCGTGCTGGTGTTCTGGTACGCGAACTTTTACCTGGACGACCACTACCACCACCACGGCCGGTTCTACGCCTACCTCACGTTGTTCATGGCCGCGATGCTGGGCACGGTGCTGGCCAACAATCTGATGTTGCTGTTTGTGTTCTGGGAACTGACCGGGCTGGCGTCGTTTCTGTTGATCGGCTTTTTGCACGAGGAGGAAAAATCCCGCGTGGGCGCGCGGCAGGCACTGCTGGTGACCGGGTTCAACGGGTTGCTGATGTTGGCGGGGGTGTTGCTGGTGCGCCAGGTGACCGGCACTCTCGAGCTCCATCACCTGCTTCGCGACGGGTTGCCCCTGGCCGAACACGGCGGTCTGCTCGGGGCGACGTTGGTGCTGCTGATGCTGGGGGCCTTTGGGAAGTCCGCGCAGTTTCCGTTTCATTTCTGGCTGCCGAACGCGATGGCCGCGCCCACCCCGGTAAGCGCGTACCTGCACTCGGCCACGATGGTGAAACTGGGCGTGTTCCTGTGCGCGCGACTGTTCCCGCTGTTTGTGGAACATCCCCTGTGGGCGCCGCTACTGTCGGGGATCGGGTTTGGCACGATGGTGCTGGGCGCGGTGCTGGCGTTGCACTCCCACGACCTGAAGGCCATCCTCGCCTTCTCCACGATGAGCCAACTGGGCTACCTCATCGGCTACTACGGGTTGGGGGCCCCCGGCGGCGTCGAGTACGATTACCTGCACATCCTCAACCACGTCTTCTACAAGGGCAGCCTGTTCATGATCGCCGGGGTGGTCATTCACTGCACCGGCCGGCAGGACATCCGCGACCTGGGCGGTCTGGGCCGGCGGTTGCCGGGGCTCGCCGCCGCGTGTGCGCTCTCCGCCGCCACGATGGCCGGGATGGTCGGGACGACCGGGTTCCTGAGCAAGGAAATGATGCTCAAGGAAATCTTCGAGGCCCTGCGCCCCCACGGCGTGCTGGGCAGTTACGCCGCCGGCTGTGTGCTGGTGACCTCGGTGGTGAAGGTGGCTTTTGCGGCGCGGTTTTTCGTCCGCGTGTTTCTGGGACCGGAAAATGCCGCGTGGAAGGACGCATTCCACCGGCCCTCGCGGGCGTTCCAGATGCCGGCACTTTTTCTGGCGGCGGCGGCGCTGGGGCTGGGTCTGTTTCCCATGCTGCTGGACCCGCCCCTGGACGTGCTGGCAGTGACGGGCTTGCACCGGCCGGCGGAGCACCTGGCCCTTTGGCACGGGGTGACGCGGGAACTGGTGGTGAGCACGGCCGTGCTCCTGGGAGGCGCCGTTCTGTTTGGGTTCGGCCAGCGCACCGACTGGCGCTGGGCACGAATTGCGCCGGCGCTGCGCTTTGATGAGTTCTTTGAGTCGGGCCTGTCGGCCCTGGGCCGGTTCACCAAATGGCTGACCCGCGCCGTGCAGGCAGACCGCCCGGTCAATTATCTGCCGGTGATTCTGGGCTTTCTGGTGTTGACCGTGGGCGGCGCCTCGGCGGCGGCGCTGCTCGGCGGGGTGGAACCCGCGGCCAGGACGGGGGCGTTTTCCGGGGCGGGCGTGCGGCCGCTGCGGACGTTTGCCGCGGGGTTGATCGCCCTGGCGGTGCTGGGCGTGGTGATCCTGCGGCGCTGGACCACGCAGTTGATCTCGCTGTCGGTGGCGGGGTTCCTGACCACGTTTTACTTCGTCCTCTATCGCGCGCCGGACCTGGCGCTGACGCAGATTCTGGTGGAGGTGGCGACACTGGTTCTGGTGTTGGTCGTGCTGGGACGGTTTCCCGCCTCCGCCGAGCGCGGCGAGTGGACCCATCGTCCGCGGACGGCTCGGCGGGTGTTGAACGGCGCCCTTGCGGCGGGCGTGGGCGGGCTGATGACCACGCTGGTGTTGTGGAGCAACACGCGGCCATTGCGGGAGCGGGTGGGCGAGCGCGTGGCCGCGGCCACCGTGGAACTGGCCAAGGGCGACAACGCCGTGAACACGATTCTGGTGGACTTCCGCGGGCTGGACACCCTGGGAGAAATCACCGTGCTGTTGATTGCCATGCTGGGCGCGCTGGGGTTGTTGATGCGCTACAAACGCACGCCGGAGGAATACCGGCAGGGGCCGCTGGGGGCGCCGGGCATGGGCGTGCATCATCCGGGGGAGGGACGACGATCATGAACGGTCCGCGCTCCTACATCTTCGAGCGGTTGGTGCGGGTGATGTTTTTTCTGGTGAACCTGGTGGCGCTCTATCTGCTGCTGCGGGGCCACAATTGGCCCGGGGGCGGATTCATCGCCGGCCTGGCCTCGGCCATCTCGCTGGTGTTGCTGAGCCTGGGACTGGGGGTGGACGCCCTGTCGCGCCTGTTCCGCTTGGATCCCGGCCGCCTGGCGACCGCGGGGCTGACCCTGGCCGTTCTGACCGGTCTGGCGCCCATGCTCGGGGGGCGTCCGTTTCTGGAACATTTCCAGACCCACCTCCACGGGGTGCCGCTGCTGGGGAGCGTGCATCTGGGTACCCCGTTGTTGTTTGACACGGGGGTGTACCTTCTCGTGGTGGGCATCACGACCAAGATGATCCTTGCCTTCACGCGATCCACCCAGCGTCTGCCCGTGCTGGAAGGAACGGAGATCGAGCTGTACAGCTCGCCCCTGGAAAAACCCATCGAGGAACCGGCGCCCGCCGTGGGCGCCCCGCCGGAGGTTCCCCATGCAACTTGAAACGGCCCTGCTCCTCGGCGTGCTCTTCGGCTGCGCCACCTGGCTCATTCTGCAGAGCAGCTTCGTAAAAATCCTCTTCGGGTTCATCATCCTGTCGAATGCGGCCAACCTGCTCATCCTGAGCATGTCCGGTCCGCCGGATGGCCGGGTGGCGCCGGTGGCCGGACGCCCGGCGGCGCCGATGGTGGACCCGCTGCCCCAGGCGCTGATCCTGACGGCCATCGTCATCGGCTTTGGGGTCATCGCCTATCTGGTGTTTCTGTTGTACCGGCTGTTTCTGGATCAGAAAACCACCAACGCCGCGGAGTTGTTCGCGGAACAGGACACCTCCGAGCGGACCTGACCCCGCGCTGATGCCGTATGAATCTCGCGATCCTGCCGCTGTTGCTGCCGCTGCTCACGGCGCTGGCGCTGCTGTTCCGGGGGCGGCCTTCGACGGCGCGACGCGCGTTGGCGGCCGGGTCCGCCGCCGTGCAGTTGGCCGTGGCGCTGGCGCTGCTGGCGCGGGTGTACCACGGCGGCCCGGTGGTGCTGCCGGTGGGCAACTGGGCGGCCACGTACGGCATTGTGCTGGTGCTGGACACGCTGGCGGCGGTGATGGTGGGGCTGTCGAGTTTCACCGCCCTGGCCGCGGTGCTTTACGGCTTTGCCGAGCTGAGTCCGCGGATCGAACACCCGTTGCGGCTGCCCCTGATGCAGTTCCTGGTGGCGGGCATCAACCTGTCCTTCGTGACCGGGGACCTGTTCAACCTCTTCGTCGCCTTCGAGGTCATGCTCATCGCCTCCTACGCGCTGCTGACCCTCGAGGCGGACGATTGGGACGTGAAGCAGGCTTTTCCCTATCTGGCCGTCAACCTGGTGGGCAGCACGTTGTTTCTCTGTGGCGCCGGCCTGGCGTACCGGCTGTTTGGCACCTTGAACTTTGCGGAGATCTCCCAACGGGCGGCGCTCATGACCGGCGATCCCCGCGTGACGGTGCTGGCGCTGCTCCTGCTGGGGGTCTTCGGGATCAAGGCCGGCCTGTTCCCGTTGTACTACTGGCTGCCCAACAGCTACCCGATTCTGCCCGCGCCGCTGGCGGCGCTGTATTCGGGCATGTTGACGAAGGTGGGGGTGTACGTCCTGCTGCGGGTGTTCGGCACCGTCTTGCCGCACCAACTCACCGGGGTGCACACCCTGCTGGCCTGGCTGGCGGGCGCCACGATGATCTTCGGCGTGCTCGGCGCCCTGTCGCGCAATTTCATCCGCGGGATTTTGTCGTATCACATCCTGAGCCAGATCGGGTTCATGGTCCTGGCCATCGGGCTGTTCACCGAGTTCAGTTTCGCGGCCAGCATCTTCTACATCATCCATCACATCATCGTGAAATCGTCCCTGTTCCTGGCCGGGGGCGCGGCGGCGCTGCTCAACCGCACGGACAATTTGGATCAAATGGGCAACCTCTGGCGTCACACCCCGGCGCTGGGGGTGGTGTTTCTGCTGCAGGCCCTGTCGCTGGCCGGTCTGCCGCCGCTGAGCGGGTTCTGGGGCAAGTACGCCATCCTGGTGGTCGGTCTGGAACAGGGCGAATATGTGCTGGTGGCGCTGGCCATTCTGGCCAGTTTGCTCACCCTGGTGAGCATGTTGAAAATCTGGAACGCCGCCTTCTGGCACAGTCCGGAGGAGGTGGAGGTCTGTCTCTGGGACTGGCGGTGGGCGCGGCTGACCGGCGTGGTAGCGGGCATGACCGCGGTGTCGCTGGCGATTGGCCTGGGCGCCGAGGGGGTGTTCCGCGTGGCCCAGCAGGCCGCGGCGGAGGTCCTGAACCAAGCCGCCTACGCGCGGGCGGTGCTCGGCGTGATCGCCAAGGGCGCGTCACCCCTTCCATGACCCCTCTGGCCTGCAACCTGGTGCTGGCGACGATCTGGCTGCTGCTGAGCAGCGAGCGGCGCACGGCGGACTTTTTTATCGGCTTCGGCCTGGGCTTCGCGGGTCTGAGCGCCTTCAGCGCGGTGCTCGACAGCGGCGATTACCCGCGCCGCGCCTGGGCCCTGGTCCGCTTTGCGGTCGGCTTCCTGCGGGAATTTATCCAGGCCAACTTCGGCGTGGCCGCGCGGGTGTTGTTTCATTCCAACGCCACGCTGCGGCCGGATTTTGTGACTTACGATGTCTCCGGCCTCCGGCCGGGGGAAATCCTGGTGCTCAGCTATTGCATCACCCTCACGCCGGGAACCACCACGGTGCAGATCAGCGAGGATTTCCAGACCCTGATCCTGCACACCCTGGACGCGAGCGATCCCGGGGCGCTGCGCGCCCATCTCGACCGGAACCTCAAGGAGCCCCTGCTGCGCCTGACCCGATGACCGCTCTGGTAATGCCCCTCTGCTACGCCGCACTGACCCTGGCCGTGCTGCTGGGGTTATGGCGGCTGGTCAAAGGCCCCACGGTGCTGGACCGCATTCTGGCTTTTGACCTCATCGCCACCAGCATCGTGGGCATGATTGCGTTGCTGAGCGTGGAATGGCGCACCGCCTTGTACCTCGAGCTGGTGCTGATCTTTTCGCTGCTGGGTTTCACCGGTACGGTGGCCTTCGTCTTCCACCTGCACAAAACTCTGCCCGCGCGCGGTGCCGCGCACCCAGGCGCCGTGACACCGCCCCCCCCTGCTCCCCCGTCATGACAGAATTCCTGGCCAGCGGTCTGCTGTTATTCGGCGCGGTATTCATCCTGATCGCCGCTATCGGTCTGGTGCGGCTGCCGGACACCCTGTGTCGCTCGCACGCCGTGGCCAAGGCCAGCACGCTGGGGATTTTCTCCCTGCTGCTGGGCCTGTGGCTGGAGCTGGGCGCCAGCGCGGTGGGGTTGAAAATCCTCCTGGCCATCGTGTTTCAAGTAACCACCATCCCCGCCGCGGCGCACCTGGTCAGCCTGCTGGCCAAACAGAAGAATCTGCCGCGCTGGCGGGAGTCCGGACCGTCGTCCGCTCCGCCCCGTTCCTGAGGCGGGCGCGGGCGCCTACAACCGCACCCAGCGGCGGGCCTTGTGCTCGAATCGCGGCAGGGCGCCGGGCGGCACGGGCGTCACCGGCACGCGCAAGGTCAGCGCCGCCTGCAGCTCCGCGCGCACCCGCTCGCACAGCCGCGCGGGGTCCGCACAGTCCTCGCCGGGTTCCACCTCGATCGTGAGCTCGACCAGCCCGCCCGGCGGTTGACGCACCTGCACCTGGTATTCGCTCACCTCCGGAAACCGCCGCAACACCGCGTCCACTGCGCCGGGGAAGACATTGACCCCGCGCACGATCACCATGTCATCCGCGCGGCCCAGGATGCCGCCCTCCAGGGCCAGCTCGATCCGGCCACAGGCGCAGGACGGAGTGTCCGGTTGCTCCGGGGCAAACCACGGACACACCAGGTCGCCCGTGCGATAGCGCAGCAGCGGCATGCCCGCCCGATGGAGGGGCGTGAGCACCAGCTCGCCGCGCTGCCCGGAGGCAACCGGCCGCCCGCTGCCCGGGTCCAACACCTCTGCCAGGTAGGACTCCTCCATGACGTGCAACACGCCGGGCCGGGCCGGGCATTCGTAGGTCACCGGGCCAACCTCGGTCATGCCGTGATGGTCAAACACCCGCGCCGTGGGCCAGGCGTGTTCCAGCAAGGCGCGCGTGGCCGGCACGCTGCCGCCGGGCTCACCCGCCACCATCAGTCGCCGCACGGCCGCGCGGCGCAAATCCAGGCCCTCCCGCCGGGCGGTCTCGGCCAGGTGCAGGGCATACGTGGGCGTGCAACAAAGCACCGTGGCCTGGAGCTCCAGTAGCAGGCGCAGGCGGGCCACGCTGCTCAAGCCCCCGCCGGGCAGACACAGGCACCCCAGCCGTTCCGCCGCGGCAAAAGCCAACCAGAACCCGATGAACGGCCCGAAGGAAAAGGCGAACAACACCCGGTCTCCCGCGCCCACCCCTGCGGCGCGGAAGACCTCGATCCACCCCGCCACCAGCGCATCCCAACATTCGGGGGTGTCCAACCACCGCAGCGGCGCGCCGCTGGTGCCGCTGGTTTGGTGACACCGGGTGTAGCGCTCCAGCGGGTAGCTGAGGTTCGTGCCGTAGGGCGGATGGTCCCGTTGATCGGCGGCCAGCTCGGCCTTCGTGGTCAGCGGAACCTGCGCCACGAAATCCTCCAGCGTGGCGGGCGTCCACACCACCTCGCCGAGCCCGGCCAGCCTGGCGCGCTGAAAGGCGTTGCCCTGGCGGATCACCGCCAGCAGCTCCCGCAGACGCGCCAGTTGCCGCGCGCGCAGAGCCGCTCGCACGCCCGTGGTTCCCTCGCCCATCGCTCAGGAGGCGGGTGGCGGTGGCGCGGTCGGAGCGGATGCCGTGGGAAGCACCGTCCGGGGTTGGGCCGGCGGCGGCGCGGGTTTGAAATAGGTCACCAGGCACCCGCCCAGCGCGGCCAGGGCGATGCCGAGGTAAAACGGCCACTTGATCGAGCCCCAGCCGCCGGCCGGCGGATGCAGGATGAGGGAGTACACCGCGTTCACAATGGGCGCGCCGGCAAACACGATGGACATGACCACCGCCGGGGTACCCCGGGCGCCAAAGGCGAGCAACACGCCGAACGCGCCCGCCGCCCCCACGATGCCGGCCAGCAGGGACCACCCCATGCCCCGGGGGGTGTACCCGCTGAACGCCGCGCCCTTGGCCAGCAGCACCGCCAGCGGCGCCAGCACCGCGGTCAGGAAATAGGCCAGCCCGACAAACAGAAACGCCTTGTAGCGACCGTTCACCGGGTCCTGCATGGCCACTTGGCCGGTGTGCAGAAACACACCGTAAACGCCCCAACACGCCACGGTCATCAGCGCAAACGCCAACCAGGTCAGGCCGGCGGACGGAGGAGATGCATCTGCCATAGGAATCGGAGACTAGCGGGCGGACTCGGGGCGGGCAAATCGTTTGGCCCGCGCGCCGGGGGGAAAGCACCTGGAGAACTTCCAACCCTTCGCTCCTCACCGGTTTGGGGAAACAGGCGGGAAAACTTGTCGCGCCCGGGCCGGTTCGTGTCTTCCGCTTGTCTTTCCAGCTCCTGAGCGTCGCGCCGTCTGACGGCAACGGCAGTTCTTCAGCCTACTCCATCCGGCGCAGCCGATAAAAGCTATGGGGCCAGGGGGGGCAGCGCAGGCTGAAGACTTTGGTTTGGCCCGGGTTGATATTCACAACGCTCTGCTCCACCGGGTACTAGTTGGCGAGGTCGGTGGCTTGTTCCAGCATCCAGCGGGCGGGCCGGTAGGCTTGGCATACAATTTCAAAAAAGCCCTCATTCAGGCGCATTTGGACTTGCGCGAGCGGAATTTCCGACCGCCGCGCGACGGTCACTCGGAGCGTGCGCGCAGTGCGCCATCCCGTTTCATCGAAGGCCACGACGTGAACTTGCGGTTCGCCCCAGCGGTTGGGATGGGGACTCAGGCGCAGGCGCCGCAGCGACGCCGGTTCCTCCGGCGCGGGTCCAAGCACCGCGGTGTAAAGCTGGCCAGGGAACAACCACAAATTTTCTGCGCCCGCACTCACCTGGAGTCGTTCCGACGGGGTGGCATTGTCCATGACGGCAAACTCGATCTCGCGCGTTTCGTTTTCGTCCATCACCACATCGGCGATCTCGCTGATTTGCGGAGGCTCCCGGTCATCAAATTCGGGGGCGCTGATCACCACCATTTGTTCCGCGGCGAAGAGTCCGCCCCGGTAGGCCGCGTCCACCGGCTGCACCGACCAGTACAGGCGCGGCGCCGGAGGCCGGGTCAGGGTCAGCCAGAGTTGTCGCGCGCCGCCAGCGTTGCCGGGAGCGGCCATCAGCCGGCGGCCATCCGGCAGGGATTGCGAAGGCACCACATCATTGGCGCCGGGCCGGGTGCCAACGCGCACGTTGTAGGTGAGCGGGTAACCGGCGGGCAGGCCGGATGGGGGCTCCCAGCGAACCTGGTACGACGACCCCGACTGGCGAAATTCCAGGCGCGCGGGCGGAGGCAGCGAAACGCACGATCGGTCAGCGAACCGAGTGTTGAACAGGATTTTTCCTTGCTTGGATGGCTCGACCGCCAGCAGGTCCAGGCCGCTCTTGCCGTTCAGGTCTGCAGGCAACAACGGGTAACCGAGGGAAAGCCCCGTGGCGTCCTCCAAGGTAAAACCACCCCATGGCTGAAGCAGTCCGCCACCGCTATTTTGATGCAGCCTGGGGAGCCACAGCCGGGAGGAAGTCTCCCCCCACAGCGTCGGGCGCTGTTCCAAAGTGACCAGGTCCGGGTATCCATCCTGGTTGAAGTCCCTCCATGCCATGGGCAGGGCCGATTTCACGGTATCCGGAGTCCGGTTCACCTGAATTTTTTGCTGGAGAACCAGTTGCGTTCCGCTCCGACGATAAATCCAGAGCGTATGCTCCGTCGCTGCAGAGGAGGTCGCCGATAGGGTCTGCACCCAAATCTCCGGCAAGCCGTCCCCATCCAGGTCCAGCAGACCCGCCGCGAGAACCTCGGGAGGCAGCGACTCCTGCGCCAGGAGGGTGAAATGACCCGTGCCCTCGTTGGCGTAGAGAAGCACAGCATGCTCACCGGCAGACACAATGGTGTGCGCAAGCAAATCGAGGTCGCCGTCGAGGTCGCAGTCAGCCAACGCATGCGGAATACCGCGGGGAAAGCGACTGGTCTGGTTGGTGGTAAAACCGGCCGGTCCCTCATTGCTCAAAACCAGCAGATGCGTGGGACCGGTTTTGAACCCCAGCACGGCATCCAGGTCTCCGTCTCCGTCCAAATCGCCTGCCAAACCGATTCCGATTCTGGCAAGCCCGCTCTGCACATACAGAGGCGGACGAGATGCCTCAATAAACCGCACTTGGTTTTCAGCCGTCACTTCCGTTTGCAGCATTTTTAGCCACAATCCTTTATGCCCGATCGCCTCCAAATCTCCATCCCCGTCGAAGTCTGCCCAGACCAAAGGCCGATATCCGTCGGGCAAGGGGACGGCCGTGTCCGGCAAACCCCGCGTTGAAGACAACCACACGTGGTAGAGGGCGTTCGTGTACGGTTCAGTGAGAACGTCCATCTGTCCGTCCCGATTCAAATCCAACAGTGCCACCGGGGAGCGGCGGGCCACAAGGCCGGACCGGAAGACGGGAATCTGAACCTCCAGCATAAACGAGGTGCTGGCAGCGTATCGTCGGAGACTCGCAGCGTGATCAGCGACTTCCCCACCGCGTCGGGCGAGAGCGTTACGGCCAGCCCCGCGCGGTTCCGGTTGGGGGTTCCAGCCGAACCGCAAGGCCTCGGCCGTAACCAGAGCCGGATTTGAGGATTCCACCGACTAGCGCAAAGAGGCCGACGGGTTATCCACGTCCCGCACGGATACGGGCAGCGCGTACTGGGTCAACCCGGTGGGAAGCTGCAGGGAGGGGAGCGGGGAAATTTCGAGCGGATCGTTCACCGGCAGAATCTGGAAGAGAAGGCGACTCCGCGCGATAATGCTTGATCCGTAGGCCAACAACTCCAGGACTTCCGTGCCGTTCTTGTCGGGCAGAGGATCGAACCGGATCACCCGCTCCACGCCGGCGCCCGAAATGGTGGCGGTGGCCAGCTCGGGATTCGGAGAGAAGCGCAGATTCACTGTTTCGGGATCCGCCGCCAGCGGCTCTCCGAGCCGCACGGTGATGCTCACTGGCGTATCCTCAAGGGTAAAGACGGGCGGGGTTTCTTCCAGAGCCGGCGGGCTCTGCTGCGCGCAGAGCGAGACTGCCAAAACCAAACATCCGATCCGGGTGGCGACGGGCTTGAGCGAGCTTATTCGTTGCTTCATAGGCACTTTTGGCGTTTGCCGGTGGGGACCGGTGGTTTGAGTTGACGGGGTCGGGCTATATGGACCAACGGTTCCTTTGCAGAACAAGTTCCGCGCTAAAATTGAACTGCCTCGGCTCGGTTGGAACTCCCGGGCACGCGGCCACCCGTCAGAGCAACCGCCCGATGATGCGTGCAGGTCTTGCCAATCGGCGCGCCCGTCGGCTCAGTCCAGGCAGACGCAGGCCTCGATTTCGGAATGGCGGAAGTTCACCCGCCCGACCGCCAGTTCCACGTTCGACGGGTCTTCACTTCCCGGGAAGAGGGTGTCCTTGTGCAGGCGCAAGGTCCCGGTGAGGATCACCCCATCGGCCAGGCGCACCTCCACGCGGCGTCCCAGCGGCAACCCCAGACGGGCCGCCAGGGTCTCCAGGGCCGCCTGTTGTTGCGCGCGCCAGGCCTCGAGTCCGCCGCCGGCGCCGGGAGCGTTGAAATCGAACTCGGTCTGACGCGGCGGGTTCATGGGGCGCGTAACAACCGGCGCAGTTGGTCAAGAATCTGGGTGACCAGGGCCAGGCGGGCGGCTTCGCTGCGGTCGCGCAGGGAAAAGCGGCGCGTCTCGAAACGCTCGTCCGCTTTCACAGCCACCCACACTCCGGCGTCACCAACAGCAGGGGCGCTTTCACCCACTGCCACCGCCCAGGTGGCCCCGGCGTGCGCCGCGGCGGCCTCGGCCAGGACACGCGCCCGCGTTTCCGCTGGCGCATCCGCCCGCCAGGCTCCGGCCCGGGTCAACTCACCGAGGCGCGGTTCGTTCGGGGCAACGAACGCGCCCATCAGCACGCTTGGCGCCTCCGCCGCGCCGTTCAGGGCCGCGGTCAGGCTTCCGCCGCTGGCGACTTCGGCCAGCGCCAGGCGCAAGCCGCGGTCCCGCAGCCCCCGGAGCACGACCTCTTCGAGCGTGGTGTCGCCTTCCGCGTAGCAGTATTCTTGCAGATGCCGGCGCACCTCGGCCCCCAACTGCGTCAGCCGCTGGAAATCCGTCGGTTCGTGTCCGGGCAGGTGAAAGGTGAAATCCACCCGGCTACCCTCGAAGAGGGAGGTGACGATGACCTCCGGCGGGAGCGCCACCTTGTCCTTGATGGTTTGGTCAATCAGCGACTGGCCCGCGCCCACAAAGCGCAGGGTCAGACTGGCGCCCGGAGGACGGGCGCCGAAGCGTTCCCGCAGCCAGGGTAACAGTTGGTCGCGCACCATGGGTTGCAGTTCGCGCGGGGGACCGGGCAGGGCCACGATCGCGCGGCCGGGGCCGAGGTCGAAAAACAACCCCACCGCCGTGCCGTGCGGGTTGGGAAAGAAACCGCCCCGCGCGGGCACCTGACACTGGCGGCGCAGATTCGGCCGGAGTTGATCGCGCGGCTGGCGGAACCGACGTTCCAGCTCCGCCAGGGCAGCTTCGCTCTCTGCCAGCGGGATGCCGGTGAACGCGCTCAGCGTCTCGCGGGTAATGTCGTTGGGCGTGGGACCCAGGCCGCCGGTCACCAACACCACGGGCGCACGGTTGGTGGCAAAGTGCAGGGCGGCCAGCATGTCTTCGCGCAGATCATCCACCAGCACCGCGCCCACACAACGGAGGCCGGTTGGATGCAGGGTGCGGGTGAGGAAATGCGTGTGGCCGTCCGGATACACGCCCTCGAGCAGCTCGCCGCCGGTGACCACGAGGTAATACGTCCCCGCCGCCGGAAGAGGACTCACGGGAAGCTCGTCCGCACGCGCACAGGCCACCGCCATCCCCAGCCCAAACAACGCGAGTTGAACCGGACGCATGGTGAATGGGTGGTAGCGGATTCGCATCGTAGGAACAAGCCGCAATGTTCCAAACGCGTCGCGCTTTTCCAGGCCGTTCGATCCCCGCTTGCGAGTATTCATTTCTCCGGGTCCTGACAGTCGCACGCCCGGGAGGTACACTGGCGCGGTGAACCGATGGTTGTGGATACTCGGGATCGCCGGAATCGCCGGGGGTGGCTGGACCGTCCGGGCGGCCGCGCCAGTGTTGCGGGTGGTGTCGGGTACTGGCGGGACCAACCTGCTCCGCAACGCGGATTTTGAGCAACGCACGGCCAACAACTTTCCTTCCTGGATGGCCGCGCCCAACGGCTATCAGGTCGCCGTGGGCGAGGGCCGCGGTAGCTCGACCGCCCTGCGGTGCGCGGCTCCGGACGCCATCGGCTGGCGGGGAGCGCATCAAACCCTAACCCTGTCCCGCCAATCCCCGGCGCCGCTGGTGATCAGCGGTTGGAGCCGGGCCGAGGAGGTCTCCGGCAGTGCCAGCAGCGGCTACGCGCTGTACGTGGACCTGATCTACCACGACGGCACGCCGCTGTGGGGCCAAACGGCCATTTTCGCCACCGGCACGCACGATTGGGAGTTTCGCCGCATGACCATCTTTCCTGAACGACCGGTGCGCTCGCTCACGCTGCATTGTCTGCTGCGCGGGCACGCCGGGACGGTGTGGTTTGATGATCTCGCGGTGACGGAGGTCACGACCTCGGGCGGGGCGGTGCTGTTTCAGGGCACACCGATGGAATGGGCGCCGCCGACGAACACGCCTCCGGCCACGGCCTGGTACGCCACCGCCGACGGCCTGCGGGTGGGGCTGGCGGGCGAACAGGTGGTATCGGTGCAGCTCGACGGTCGGGAGCTGGCCGGCCGGGCAGCAGGCGGATTCCTGGCGCGGGATGTGGCTGCGGAATCGGACGTCTTTGCCTTTGAAAACGGGCGCTGCGAGGAACTGGGGTTGCGGTTGAACCTCACCGTGGAGGCCCGGCCCGATCACCTGGTGTTTCAGGGGCGGCTGGCGAGCACGCGCGCGGAGGATCGGGCGATCTTGTTGTTGTTTGCCCTGCCGGTGGATTTCACCGGGGGCGTCTGGTGGGACGACATCCGCCGGTCGCGGGTCATCGGCGGCCGCGGGGAGTTTATCGTGGCCAACCCGGTGGGCGCCGGCACCACCGGCACCATGTCCGCGTATCCGCTGGCGGCGATCAGCCGCGGGGAGGACGGATTGAGCCTGGCGCTGGACTGGACGCGCCCCGCGCAGTACCGGCTGTTTTACCACGCCGGCACCCGGCAGGCTTATCTAGCCTTCGATCTGGGGCTGGCGCCGGAGACCGAGCAGTTTCCGAGCGCGGCGGATTTTCGGTTTTTCCTGTACCGCTTCGCACCGGAATGGGGGTTCCGCGCCGCGTTTCAGAAGTTCATGGAGATCGGGCCGGAGCACTTCCTGGTGCGGGTGCGGGAGCAGGGCATTTGGATGCCGTTTACGGACGTGGCCACGGTGCAGGGGTGGCAGGATTTCGGCTTTCGGTTTCACGAGGGCGACAACGCGGTGGCCTGGGATGACGCCCACGGGATACTGAGCTTTCGTTACACCGAACCCATGACCTGGTGGATGCCGATGGCGCCGGAATTGCCGCGCACCCTGGCCGAGGCGCTCCGGGTGCGCGAGGCCCTGGCGGACGGAGCGCCGGGTTTTCATCGGAACATGGCCCGCGTAAGCCGCGCGGCCGCCATGGAAGACGCGCAAGGCCGCCCAGCTCTGCTCTTCCGCAACGAGCCCTGGGCCAACGGCGCCGTGTGGAGTCTCAATCCCAACCCCGCGCTGCCGGCCAGTCCCAACGCGGCCACCGTGCACTGGAACGCGGAAATCCGGGAGCGGCTCTACGGCCCGAACGCGCCCGCGCGGCTTGACGGCGAATACCTGGATTCGCTGGAGGGCTACGTGACCGCGGACCTGAATTTCCGGCGGGAGCATTTTCGCTTCAGCAGCGTGCCGCTGAGCTTTGCCCCGGACTCGCGGCGTCCGGCGCTGATGAAGGGGCTGGCGGTGTGCGAGTTCACGCGCTGGATCAGCGAGGACGTGCGTCGCGTGGGCGGACTGGTCTTTGCCAACGGCGTCCCGTATCGCTTCGGGTTCCTCTGCGCCTGGTTGGATGTCCTGGGCACCGAAACGGACTGGATGCCGGGCGGGCAGTACCAGCCGGCTGCGCACGCCCAGATGTGCCTCTGGCGCACGCTGGCCGGCGCCAAGCCCTACCTGCTGCTGATGAATACGGACTACGACCGGTTCACCCCGCCGTACGTCGAGCGCTATTTCCAGCGCTGCCTGTTTTACGGAATGTTTCCCTCGATGTTCAGCCACAACGCCGCCGAGAATCCCTACTGGCAAAACCTGGCGTGGTACAACCGCGACCGCCCGCTGTTCAAACGGTACATCCCCCTGATCCGGCGCGCGGCGGAGGCCGGTTGGCAACCGGTCACCCGCGCGCGCTGCGATGACGACGCCCTGTGGGTGGAGCGGTTCGGTCCGGCGGCGGATGGCGCGGTGTATTTCACCATCCTGAACACCGCCGTGGCCCCGCGGAGCAGCGTGTTCCGGGTGGATGCGGAAGCGTTGTCTCTGCGTGCGCCGTTGGCAGCGCGGGACCTGGTTGGCGAACGCGTCCTGCCGGCGACCGGCGGCGGCTGGCGGGTGGAGCTGCCGGCGGAAGGGGTGGCGCTGGTCCGGGTGGAACCGGGGCCGCGGTTTGCGCGGATCGAACTGCCCACGCCCGAGACGTTGCGGCTGACCATTGCCACGCCGGCGGACTTTGCGCAGGCGTTGGAGCGTTCCCCCGACCTGCGCGTCTGGGAAACGGTGCAGGAATTCCGCCCGGCGGAGACCAACTGGGTGGTGGACACGGCCCGGGCGACAGAAGCGCGGCAGTTTTTCCGCCTGCGCTGGTGAGAACACGCCGGCTCAGCGGGTCGCGCCGCCGCGGGGATGATCCGGCACGCACCACAGGAGCCCGGGCTTGTTTTCGCGTTCGCGCTCGAAGGCCTCGAACAGGACGAAAAGCACCTGGCCGCTGAAGCCGAGCAGGTCGGCGCCCTTGAAGTGACGGCGGCCCAGCCCGCAGGCCTGATCCGGCTCGTTGGAGGCGTCGTTGTACACGCCGTTGAAGCCCCACATATTGATGTAGAGGGTTTCGTCCGGCTCCCACAGCACATAGGCGGCGGGGTTGAACTGGGTGAGCTTGTAGGTGTTGGGGCGGCTGCTGGAGAGCGCGCCGAAATGGCAGACCGCGCCGTTCATGGTGTAGGTGGACAATTTGTTGTCCCGTTGCTTCCACAGGGGGGTGTTGGTCTTGTCCGTGGGGCAGAGGTACACCCGGTGCGCGTTGAGGTAGGGCCAGTACAGGCCGCCGAGGTAGGGCAGGGTTTCGTTGGTGAAAACCGGCTGCGGCGGGCGGCCATTGGTGGGAGTGTACAGCCAGTTGGGCAGAGTGTTGCCCCAGCCGGGGTAGGCCATGCGGTCCTGGTTCTCATCCGCGTACAGGTGCATGGCCAGGCCGAGTTGTTTGAGGTTGTTGATGCAGGCGGTGCGCTGGGCTTTTTCCTTCGCCCGGGCCAGCGCCGGCAACAGCAATCCGGCCAGGATGGCGATGATGGCGATAACCACCAGCAACTCGATCAGGGTGAAGGCCCGCGACGGCAGGCGGGAGAAACCAGCGCGGTGTGGACGCATCATGGATTTAACCTAGGACGGGGCCGGTCCCGGTCAAGACCGGACAGACCGAAGCGCGCTGCCGCCCGGGCGCGAGCGGCTTGCGCCCCGCTCAATCCAGCAGACTGTGATGGTAATCCCGGTCGCTGTTCAGGCTGTAGCGGGGCGAGGCCTTCAGGGAAAGCATCACGCCCACCGTGTAGTCCTCGCTGCCCACGCGCGGGTTGCGCATCCGGAAGACCAGCGCGCCGGTCCAGCTCCGGAAGTCCCGCTGCACCACGTAGAATTGCTCGTCCAGGTTGCCGTCGCGCGCCTCGAAGTACTGCACGGCACGGAAGGACCAGTCCTCGTTGAGCTTGAAGCGCAGGCTGCTGATGAACAGGTTGTTGCCCGAGTCCGGTCCCTGCCCCGGAACCTCGAGCAGGTAGCGGTGGCCAAAGCGCCAGCTCCAGCGTTCGCCCGGTTCCAGGCTCAGCGTGTGGTGGGCCATGCGCAGCGTGGTCTCGTTGAGGTCGTAGCGGATTTCCGAGCTGAGCAGCAACCAGGAGCGGGGACGCAACTCCAGTTCCGAGTAGAGGTCGCCATACGTGCGCTGGTCCGGACGCGGGTCCAGTCGCCAGTCCAGCAGGAGCGCCCAGTGCGCCAGGTTTTCCAGGCCGGCGGCGCGCCGGGTCTGCAGGCGATTGCGCAGGCCGAAGCGGATGGCGTGTTGCGAGTTGATCGCGTCAATCGCGTTGTACTCCGGGTAGTCCACCGGCAGCAGCCGAAAACTGTCCAATTCATAATCAAACTGCGGCAGCCGGGCGGGCTCGACCGACGGGTCCGGCACGAACACGTAATTGACCGAGGGTTCGACGATGTGGCGCAGGCCGTCCACCTCCAGCAACCGGCTGCGCGCGCCCTGCCACAGACGCGAGGCCTTGGTGGAAACCTCGGCGCCGGTGTTGAACACCCAGCGGTGTTCGGAGTCGAGCACCGTGCCCTCGCCCTCCTGCTCGCTGTACCAGGTGAACCGCCCGCCCGCCCGCGGGGTGAGGTAAAGCCAGCCCCAGACGGTCTGCGGTAGCAGGAGCTGATGGTACGTGTCCGCCCGAAAGGCCGCGTAGTGCGGCGTCACGTCGTGGGCAAACCGCCGGCGCAGATATGCCGCGGAGCTTTCGCTCTCGTAATAGAACGGGGCCCCCCCCAACTGTTGCCGCGTGCCGGTGAGCTTGATGTCCGGCAGCCGCTCGACCGTTTCGTAAAAGTCGTACAACTGCCCCTGGGCCAGCACGTCCAGGCTGAAGTTCGACCAGAGCTGGTTCAGGTTGGCGTGGCTCTGCGGCTGCGGATTCTCCCGGTGCTGCCGTTCCAGGAAGTCCCGCACCACATACTCATCGCTCTGGGCGTGGAGCAGCCCGCGAAACACCAGGTTCGTGCGCAGAAAGGCAGAGTGCCCCAGCCGCACCCGCCAGCGGTGCGGGTCCAGGGTTTCGCTGAGAGCGTTGGTGCCCGCCTCGTGGTCGTAGGTGTAGTAGGTGGTCAGGTCGTTAGTGCCCCACGCGCCCAGGTTGCCGCGCAGCTCCAGCCCGGCGCCCACCCCGCGCCGCTGTCGCAGGTCCAGACGGACGGAGGTTTCCAGGTTGGTCCCCGGCGCCCAGTGGTAGGCCGTGAGCAGGTACGGGCCGTACACGCTGCGGAAGCCGGGTTTGACCTCGAAGCGGTTGGGATTCCGGTCAAAGTAGTGCCGATATCGGGGCAGGTAAAACACCGGCACGCGTCCCAACATCAACGTGGCGCCGCGGGCCTCGAGGTATTTCCCGGGCACAAACGTGAGCGTCCGCGCCCGGACGCGGTAGGCCGGCCGGCTGTAGTCATCCAGCGTGACAAAGGCGTTGGTGGCGCTGTGAATCTGGTTGGTGAGGCTGCCTCCCAGACCGTCTCCGCCGGCGAAAAACGGCGTCATCCCCGCGCGAAAGTGGTCCGAACCCAGCGTGCGGGTCAGGAAATTGTAACGCAGACGGTCGGCGCTCCACAGCTCGCCGCCCCGGATCAACTGCACGTCGCCCTCAGCCAGGACCTCGCCGGTGACCCGGTGAAACCGCACCCGCCGCGCGGTCAGACGCGCGTCGCCGTAACGGATTTCCACCCCGTCCGGGCTGGAGGCCTCGCCCGTGGCCTCGTCGTACTCGAACTCCCCTTCGTCCCCCAGCGAGCGCAGCTCGATCACCTCCGGCTCGCCGGCGCATAGCATTCCCCCGAGCAGGAGCAGGGTCATGAGGGCAAGCCGGCGGACGCAACGCATCGCGCCGCACGCTAGCCAAAGGCCGCCGACAGTGCCAAGCCGATTTGCCCGGCGGCCCGGGCCGGGAGCGGGGGAAACCGCTGAACAGCGCCATCGCGGCCGGTCCCTGGAGAGCGGGCACATGGGTACCTTGTGATTGGATATATGGGGCAAGGAACCGGCCCGGCGAAAAGCTGCTAACCAACCGCCTGTTTCTGCCCTCGCCTCCGACCTTCACGATTCACCAAACGCGAGGCTCCCCTTCCCCCAATCCCCCTTTGTCTCTCGTCCCCGCGTGGCGCGCCGGCAGGACTCTCCGGACTTCATTCCCGCAGGCTGTCGAACCAGGCCTTGGCAGCCAGCAGGCTGGGTTCGGTGCAGTCCCCGTGTCCGCCGCCGGGAACCGGGTTGAACAGTTCTACCTGGCTGGCGCCTGCCGTGTGAAACGCCTCCCAGGCGACCTGCGAGTTGGCGAACGGCACGTCCTGATCTCCCGAGCAGTGGTACAGCCGCAAGGGCGCGCGGGGAGTCCACCGGAAGACGTCGTTGTCCCGCAGGGCGTGCCGCAGCGGATGCTCCGGGTCGGACGCGAACGCCGCCAGGTATTCAGGACGCAGGACCTGGCGCGGATCGGCCGGCATGGCGGCGTTGATTTCCGCGCCGCTGTGCTGCCCGGTGAGCAGGGGCGGCAGCGTTTGATTGTAGGGCGGCGCCAGCAAATCCCCCAAGCCGGGGGCCAGCCGATAAATGTCCTGCAACGCCGCCAGCAGCAGGGCGGAGTAGTACGGATTGGGCTTGGGACGCGGCGAGAGGAAATCCTCCGCGGTCACGCCGGACAGGTCATAGGCGCCGGCCATGGGCGCCGCGGCGGTGACGGTGAATTCCTCGGCGTGATACGTCTCCAGCTCGCGCAGCAGGGCCATCGTGGCGTGACCGCCGTGAGAGTAGCCCAGCAGGAACAACTGCCCGTTGAGGTCCACCCCTCGCCCGGCGCAAACCACGCGGACGGCCCGGAGCATGTCCACGCCGGCAGTTCCCTCCGAGCGGGCGTGATGGTAGGCGGGGACGCCGGGGGAATCGCCCAACCCCAGATAGTCCGGCAACACCCCGACATAACCGGTGGCGGCGAAGGCCAGTCCAATGAGGCGTTCGCCCAGGGCGTTGGCGCTGGGCGCCTCGGATTTTTTGGCCAGGGTGCCGTGTTGGTAACTGACCAGCGGCCAACGGCGGCCCGCCGCTCGTGGGGTCGCCAGAAACCCCGAGGCCAGTGTGCGCCCGCCCCAGGGATCCACCGTCTCATACACGATTTTGTACGTGGCCACCTCGTACTGGGCGGTAACAGGAATGCCGGCCAGTCCAAAAAGAAAATTGAGCTGCGCGACCGGGTACGTGCCGAGGTCGGACACGGACAGAACCTTGCCCCGCTCGGCCGGCAGGACGGCCAGCACCCGGTAGAACCGGGTCACACCGGGAGGCCGAGGGTCGAACCAGCGATTGGAGGTGACGGGCCAGGGCGTCGCCGAGGGCGCCGCCACCCAGAGCCCGCCGCGCCAGGTGTCCCGGGTTTGCACCGTGTACGCCCGGCCCGGTTCCCCCCCGTGCCATTCCAGCCACACCCCGGTGTCCGTCGGCGCGGGCGCCCGCAGCTCCAGCGGTTCCGCCGCGTTGAGGAAAGGCGTGAGGGCCAGCAGAACACGGAGGCTCAACAGGTGCCGCATCATCCAAACAGCCTGCGACCGGCAGGCGGAGCTGGCAAAACGATTTTGCTTTTGCGCACCATCACGGCGCAGGATGCCTGCGGCATGATGATGAAGCCGCTGCTGGTGGCCGGCGTGCTGGTTGCCTGCGCGGGGTTGAGTTTCCTCTTCGCGCTGGCCGAGGCGGCGCTGTTTACCCTCAGTCGCTGGCAGCTTGAGCGTCTGGGACAAACCGCCCCGCGCCGCGGGGGACAGGTGCGCCGGCTCCGGGAACAGGCCGAGGACCTGCTGGCCACGATCGTGCTGGGCAACGGGCTGGCCAATGCCGGCTTGGTGGGATTGGGGTGGTGGCTGGTGGCGCGAGAGGGCTGGTCCCCGGTGCCGGTGCTGGGCGGCGCGCTGTTGCTCATCCTGGTCACCGGCGAGGTCATCCCCAAAACCCTGGCGGTGCGCGCGCCGGAATTCTGGGCGCCCCGGGTGGCGCCGGCGGTGACGCTGTGGATGCGGCTCAGTGCGCCGATCTGCCGGTTGGCGCGCCGCGCCAATGAGTCGCTGCTGCGCTGGCTGCTGCCGCGCGGCCTGGCCGCCCGCCCCCTGCCGGGGGAGGAGGAGTATCGGGAGTTGATCGAACTGGCCGCCGAACAGGGCCACCTGCAACCCGGGGAAACGGCCATCATCCTCCGCATCCTAGCCCTGGATCGCCGCATGGCACGGGACGTCATGCGGCCGCGCGCCGAAGTGGTGGCCCTGCCCGACGACCTGGACCGCGAGACGCTGATCGCCGCCGCCCGGCGCCTGGGCTACCGCCGGCTGCCCTTGTACGACGGCTCCCTAGACACGGTGGTGGGCATCTTGAACACGCGCCGGCTGCTGCTGCATCCGGAGGCCGACCCGACCGAAGCCATCGAGGCGCCCTCGTTTGTCCCGGAAACGATGAATCTGCTGACGCTGCTGCGCAGTCTGCAACGCCAGCGGCGCGGCCTGGCCATCGTGCTGGATGAATTCGCCGGCACGGCCGGCGTGGTCACCATCGAGGACATCCTCGGCTTTGCGCTCGGCGGATCCCGACCGGAGGCCGGCGGTCCCGGCCTGGTCATGCACCCGCTGGAGGGGGGCGGCTGGCGGGTCAGCGGCGCGATGCGGGTGGAAGATTTCCGCCGCCTTTACCCGCAACTGGACCCCCCACCCGGGGTGGACACCCTGGCAGGCGTGGTGCTGGCCCGCGCAGGCGTGGTGCCCGCCGTGGGAGAGAGCGTGTCGGTCGCCGGCCTGCGGTGGCAGGTCAGCCGGGCCGACGCGCGGCGCATCCTCGAGCTGGAAGTGAGGCCGGAACCGGCCCGAACCAAGGAGGCAGCATGAAGGGCGGCCCGGTCTTGTTGCTGTTGTTGGGCGGCGGGGCTCTGGCCACCTCGTTTCTGCTCTCGGGCATGGAGGCCGGCGTGGCGGCTTTGAACCGGTTGCGGGTGCGTCATCTGGCCCGGCAGGGCGTGCCCGCGGCGCGGTTGCTGGAACAGTATCTGACCGAACCCGAGCGGTTCCTGTGGACCATTCTGGTGGGCAACACGCTGGCGGGGGTGACGGTGCTGGGGCTGGCCTTCGAACGGCTCCAGGCGTGGCTGGGCCGGAACCCGGCGGGCTTGGTCCTGGCCATGCTGGCCACGGTCTTCCTGCTCTACCAGTTTGCAGACCTGTTGCCCAAGCTGCTCTTCCGCCAGTTCCCCACCCGGCTGTGTCTGGCCCTGGCGCGACCGTTTGCGCTGGTGGATCGGGCGCTGACACCGGTGGTGTGGCCGATCGAGGCCCTGGCGCGCGCGCTGTTGCGGCTGACCGGCGGGCACCATTTCCCGGGGCGTCTCTTCCAGAATCGTCAGGAACTGCGGCAACTCCTGCAGGAATCGGCCCGGGCGCTGTCCGGCGACGAAGTGCGGATGGTGAACCGGGTGCTGGACATGCCCAACACGCCGGCGGCCGTGGTCATGACCCCGCTGGACCGGGTGGTGTGCGTGCCGCCGGAGGCGCCCCTGTCCGAGGTGTGCCGCCGCTGCGCGGACAGCGGACACGATCGCCTGCCGGTGCGGCGCGCGGAGGGCCCGATCATCGGGGTGGTAAGCCTCCGGCAGGTGTTGTACCGGGAGCACGTGGACCGGCAACAGCCGGTGAAGGCCGTGGCCGAGCCCGCATTGTATCTGCCAGGGAACGTTTCCCTGGAGGAGGCCCTGCGACAGTTCCAACGCAGCGGGCAACGGTTGGCCGTGGTCCTCAACCCCCAACGGAAGGAGATCGGAATCCTCACGTTGACCGACGTGTTGCGGTTCATTTTCGGGGAGGTGACGCTGTGAACTGGGATTTCGCGGGCGAGGTCATCTGGAAGCTGGGCGCCGTCCTGGCGTTGGAGCTCCTGAATGGCTTCTTCGTGGCGGCGGAATTCGCGGTCGTGAAAGTGCGGGACACGCAGTTGGTCGCGCTGGCCGCGCAGGGGCGCCGGCGGGCGCGGGTGGCGCGGCGCATCCTGGGCAACCTGGACGCCGCGCTGAGTGCGACGCAACTGGGCATCACCCTGGCCAGTCTGGGACTGGGCTGGATCGGCGAGCCGGTGTTTGCGCGGTTACTGGAACCGGTGGTGCGATGGCTGCAAATCGAATCGCCGCAGGCGCAGCACTCTATTGCGTTCGCGGTCGGCTTTTCGATCATCACCTTCCTGCACATCGTGGCCGGCGAACTGGCCCCCAAGTCGCTGGCCATTCGCAAGCCCCTGCCCACCTCGCTCTGGGTGGCGGTGCCGCTGGACTGCTTTTACCGGGCCTCATACCCCGTCATTTGGGTGCTGAACCAGGCCGCCAATTGGCTGCTCCGCCGTTTCGGCATCGTGCCGGTCAGCGAGGCCGAACTGGCCCATTCCACCGAGGAATTGCGCCTGCTGGTAGCCGGCGCCATCCACGCGGACGGCGACACCGCTTTCAGCCGCCAGGTGGTGCTCAACGCCTTTGACCTGCGTCAGCGCGTGGCTCGCGAGGTGATGCGCCCGCGCCCCGAAATCGTCGCCCTGAGTCTGGCCGATTCGATCGAAACCTGTCTGGCGGTGGCCGAGCGCACCCGCTACTCGCGCTTTCCCCTGTGCGAGGCGGGCGACCTGGACCGCACCCGGGGCGTACTGCACATCAAGGACCTCTACGCCCGGCGGCGCACGGCCCGGACCGCGGCGGATTTGCTCCCGTTTGCTCGTCCCCTGCTTTACGTACCGGAAACCGCCCGTCTGGATCGGCTGTTGAAACTGTGCCTGGAGCGCCGGGTGCACCTGGTCATCGTCGTGGACGAGTACGGCAGCACCGTGGGCATGGTGACGTTGGAAAACATCCTCGAGGAACTGGTCGGGCAGATTCAGGACGAGTTCGATCAGGAAACCCCGTTGTGCGTGCGCACCGGCCCGGATACCTGGGAACTGGACGGCCGGTTTCCGCTCCATGAACTGGCCGAGCTGGTGGGCCAACCGCTGCCCGAGGAGGGCCTCAGCACCACCAGCGGGTTCGTGATGCGCCAATTGGGCGGCTTTCCGGAGGTGGGCCGCGCGGTGCCCCTCGGGGATTACCGACTCTCGGTCGAAGAGACCGACGGCCTGCGCATCACGCGCTTAAAGCTGTCAAAACCCCCGGCGGAGACACCGCCGTGAACGTGGCTCGACCGCCGCGCCAGGCCAGCACGGCCAGCCCCGCGCCGCCGACCACCCCGATCAACGCCGGCATCCAGTGCCCGGCATGCAGCAGGCCGGCCACGGCCCAGACGTCCAATCCCAGCCAGATCCAGAGCGGGCCGTAATCCGGCGTCTGCCCGGTGGGACGCTTGCTGATCAGCCAGGGAGCGGCCACCAGCAGCAACCCCGCCAGCAACACCGCCACCGCCGCCGGGAACGCCGCGGGCGCGCCCCACCATGTCCCGCTGCGGCCGCCCAACAGCCACTTCCACCACCCCAAGACCCGGTGACCAAACGGCTCGATCACCAGTGCCAGCACCAGACCCGTCGCCAGGGACACGCCCTGCAGCCACCAGCCGTACACACGCATCCGTCGCCAGGGACGCAAAATCAACCGCGCGCACTGCCGGGCGCTCAACACCACCGCCAGCCAGAGAAACGGCACCGGCCAGGCGACAAGATCCAGCAACCGCGGCCCCAGCTCGCGCGTGAACTCGCACCGCGCCGGCAAAATGGCCAGCCGGGCAGTCACGGCCATCACCATCCAGACGGAGAAGAAAACCGCCAGCCCGCCGGCGAGCACATTTTGCACGGGCAGCCGGGTGGCCAGCGCCGCCAACACCCCCGCCGAGGCCCAGACCGGAATCAGCGCATTGACCCATCGTCCGGCTACCGGCCAGGGACCCCCGGCGAATTCGCTGACCCCGCTCCACACAATGCTCACCCCCAACAGCCCGAGCATGCCCCGGTGCCACCGCGCGGCGCGCGGCGCCGGCCGCTCCCAGAAAGACGGCGGCGGCAGGGTAGGCGGAGACCAGTCATGATCTGGGCGACGCTGAGACACGAATAGCTTTTAGCAGGAGCTTGCTGTTTTGTAAAGCCCCTGGAATCTCCCGAGGATCGAGTCCGTTCACCGCCACCCGAAAAATGCCGCGCTTCCGGTCGTTCCCCCGCCGCGTCCGCGCGCGGGCCGCGGAGCAAATTCCCACAAAACCCGCCGGCGCCGCCGTCGGAACGGGCTCAAAACCACCACAGCAGCGCTCCCAGCACGACCCCTGCCAGCGCGGGAACACGGCCCGCGCCGTCACGCCGCCAGTCCGCCGCCGCCCAGAGTCCGCCCACCCCGCACAGAAAGGCCACCATTGCCGGCACGCGACCGAGTGCTGCCCAATTCCCCGGCATCCAGCCCGCCCACGCCACGGCGCGCCACAGCAGCGCGCCCGCTGCCAGCACCAGTGCCAGCCAGGCGAGGTCGTTCCGGTTGGCCGCCCCAAACGCCCGCCGCAGGGCGTCGGCCGCGCTGCCCGGAGACGGGCCGCCGCCGGCCGCGCCGCGCCCGGAAAACCGTCGCCAGGTGGCGCCGCGCGCGGGCGCCCGGGCGGAACGAGTCGAGGACGGAATGGGCCGGGGCAACGGTGGCGTCCGTCCGCCCGCCGCGGGGCGTCCCGGATACGGCAGGCTCCAGCCGGAGGTTTGCTTGAGCCGGGTGCGCGGGGCGGGCGCGGGACGCAGGTGTTCGCCGGCCTGCACCGCCGCCACACTGGGGAAGGGGTCGCGTCCGCCCAGCATCGCCGCGCGTTCGCACCACGGGCAGGCCGCCAGGTGGTTGCTGAAAATGTGTTGCTGGTTGTCATGGCAGGACACCAGGTTCAACTCCGCCTCCTCGAGCCCGAACTGCCAGCTCAGGGGGTCCGGCCGCAATCCCGGCTGGGCATGCCCGTCGCGGAAACAACGGCAGAACAGGTTCTGGAGCACCGGATGCAGCCACTCGAAACGCGGCGCGGCCGGCATGGCGGTGTAGGGGACGCGCGGATCGCCGGCAGGCGGGAAGTGCCCGGCGGCGATGCGCGCCGGCAGGGGCGGCGGCTCGCCCGCGCCGCGATACACGCCCGCGAATGGATGCGTGCCTTCCATCAGCAGTTGAAAGATCAGGATGCCCAGGCCGAAGTGGTCGTGCACCGGCTCGCGATTGATCTGGGCAAAGCTTTTGCCCTGCAGCTCGGGCGGGGTGAATTCGGGGCGGCCCACCCGGCAGCGAAACAGCGTGCCGCTGGCCGCGTCCCACACCTGGAACGAATCGGTGTCCACCATCGTCACCAGCGCCGTCTCGGAGGCGAGGATGTTGCACTCGTTGAGGTCGCCGATCACGTAACCGCGGTCGTGCAAGGCGCGCATGGCCGTGGCCAGGTTCCGGGCGGTGCGGTGCAGGTAAAACCAGTTGAACAGCGGCGAGTGTTGCAGCCGGGTCTTGGGGTTGAAGTAGTCAATCACCGGCCGCACGCCCTGCACGCGCGGCATGACAAATCCCACCACCGTCGGTCCGGCCAGCCGCGCTAGTCCCGTGGGCCAGGCAATGGCCACGTGGCCCTGCCCGGCCATCGGATCGGTCGGCGGATTGGCCAGCATGGCCCGCACCTTGTGCGCGCGGTCCGCGGTGGGTTTGTGCCACACCTTGATGACCTGCGCGGGGTCGGAGGGATGGATGAAAATGCGCGCCTCGCCGCCGGCAGCCAACTGGCAGTGGTCCCCCACTTCCACCGTCTCACCGCCGGGTTCCAGGTGCAGCCGCATGGTCAATCGCGCCGCCGGGCCAGCAGCAGGGTCAGGTCGTCCTCGGTGCGCTCGGTCACCCGCGGGGAACGCAGCCAGGCTTCCAACTGCTGTCGCGCGTCCGGCGTTTCCCCCGCCCGGCCAAACCACTCGAACAAGGCCCGAAAAAACGGCGCGTGCGGCACGGCCTCGGGCATTTTCAGGGCAAGCATTTGCAGGCCGTCCGAGAACAGCGCCAGTTCGCGCACCGTGCCCGGACCGGTCTCTGCCTGCAGCCGATCCAGCGCCGCGTCGGAGGTCAGGAACACCGTTTCGTTCAGGTACTCGCCCGCGGCCGGGCGGGTGAGCGTACGCCAGATGCCATCCGCCCCGGCGAACACCACCGCGCCATCACCCACCTGCGCGGCCCAGAGACGCTCGGCGGCGGCCGCGCACACCAGCAGCGTCGTGGCCAGCTCGCCCGGGCGAGTCCGGCGCCGGTCGGCTTCCGCCTGCAGGGCAGCGCGCGCGGCAAGAAAGGCCGATCGCAGCCGGGCGCGCGCGGCGGCCTCATCCTGCGCCCACGCGGGAAGGTCCGGCGCGCCCTCTAGATGATCAAGCGCCGTCCGCGCGGCGATGTCGGCACCGACCTCGCCCAGGCGCGCCGACCCGGCGCCATCAGCCACGGCGCCCAGCAACACCCCGTCCTGCGTCAGCCGCCAGGCCACCGCGTCCTGGCAGGGCTGGCCGGTTTTTTCGTGCCCCGCGCCGCGGACGGCAACGGCCAGTACCGACCAGGGCCGGGTGACGAGAGCGCGTTTGGCAAGACGCAAGAGGCTCATGCGGGAGCGGGCGGGCAATCCATCGTTCCGGCCGCGGCCGGTTCAGACCGTGCCCCATCCCGGGGGCGGCAGGGCCACCTGCTCGTCCGTGCGCGAGTGGGCCACGCTTTCCATGCTGCGGGAGAGCCAGACAAACATCTCGGTGAAGTTGAGGCCCTTGAGCTTGACCGGGGTGCGCACGACGATTTGGGCCAGTCGTTCCATGTTCGCGCCCTCGACGCCCACGGCGAAGAAGGCCACCCGCTTGGCCGCCTCGTCGTTTTTGAGCCGCTGAGCGGCGGCCTCGACGATGCTCTCGGGTTCACCCTGCGGCTCGCCGTCGGTGATCAGGAACACCCAGGGTCGGTAGTAGGCCACGCCGTTGGCGCGGTACTGCTGCTTGCGCGCCTGGATCATGTCCAGCGCCTTGTGGATGGCGCCGCCCATGAAGGTCTGGCCCTGGGCGGTCAGGCGCGGCGGCTCGAACCGCTCGGCGGTGGTGAAGTCGTGGGCCAGTCGGATGTCGTTGTCGAAGGTGACCACGGCCACCTCGACCCGCCGGCAGGCCATGGGGTCCTTGACCAGTTGCTCCTTGAATACCCGCAGGCCCTCGTTGAGCGCTTCAATGGGCTCGCCGCTCATTGAACCGGAGGTGTCCAGCAGCAACACACACGGGCACCGCGGCTCGGGGTTTTCCGCGAACTCAATCGTGTCTTCGAGTTTGATCGGGTCGGGCATGGCGGGAGTCTGACGCGGACGGCGCGGGGCTCAAGTACAGGTTTTACGCCTTCTGGTAACGGCCCGGCGGCGTCTGACCGGCCGCCCGGCACCCCGCACAAGCGAATTCCGAGCACAGAGCCGGTTTTTGCCGGGTCTGCCGGGCGTCGCGCGCCCGGGGCATCCCCGACCCCCTGCCGACCGGCATGCGTCCCGCGATTCGACGGCCAAAGGCGGGTCCGCCGTGTCGGGTTCGGATTCGCAGATTTGTCCACTCCGGGCTTTGCTTCCGAGCGGACTTTGGTGTTCCATCCCGCCCTTTATGACGAAGACCGCGTTGCTGTTTGCCGGGCAGGGCGCCCAGGTCGTCGGCATGGGACGGGACCTGGCGGAATTTTCTCCCCGGGCGCGGGCCCGGTTCGACCAGGCCAACGAATTGTTGGGCTACGACCTGGCCGGGATTTGCTTTTCCGGACCGGAGGAGGTGCTCACCCGGACCGACCATGCCCAGCCGGGCATTTACCTGGTCAGTTGGGTTGCCTGGGAGCTGTTGCGGGAGGCGGCGCCGACGCTGGAGTTCGCCGCCACGGCGGGGTTGTCGCTGGGGGAATTCACCGCGCTGGCCGCGGCCGACGCGCTGAGCTTCGAGGACGGCCTGCGTCTGGTGCGAGCCCGGGGCGGCTTCATGCAGGAGGCCTGCCACGCCACCCACGGCGGCATGGCAGCCATCCTCGGGCTGGACGAGTCCGCCACGCGCGAAGTCTGCGCCGAGGCCGGGGTGGAACTGGCCAATTTCAACTGTCCCGGGCAACTGGTGATCTCCGGTCTCCTCGACCGCATCGCCGTGGCCTGTGACCTCGCCCGGTCCCGGGGCGCCCGGCGGGCCGTACCGCTGCCCGTGGCCGGGGCGTACCACTCACGCCTGATGGCCGGGGCACAACCGCGCCTCGAGGCGGCGCTGGCCGGCGTGGCCATCGCCCCGCCGCGGGTGCCGGTCATATCCAACGTCACCGCCCGCCCACACGGCGGCCCGGAGGAAATCCGCCGCCGGCTGGTGGAACAGGTCACTGCGTCCGTGCTCTGGGAGCCCTCGATGCGTTACCTCTTAGGTGAAGGTTTCACCCGCTTCATCGAGCTGGGGCCGGGCGCCACCCTGAGCGGTTTTCTCAAGCGCATTGACAAGACGGTCGAGGTGTTGAACGTAGCCGACGTGCCCAGCCTCGAAGCCGCGGTCAACCGTCTCCAAGGCTGAGGCCGGAGCCGGAATTTTTTTCCCTGTTTTCCCATGAACGAACTGCATAACCACATCGCGGTCGTCACCGGCGCGGGCCGGGGCATCGGCCGCGCCATCGCCCTGGAATTCGCCGACGCCGGCGCGGACGTGGCGTGCCTTTCCCGCACCCTGGAAAATGCCGAGCGCGTGGCCGCGGAGGTGCGCGCCCGCGGCCGGCGCGCCTGGGCCCACGGCCTGGACGTGGCCGACGCCGCTGCCGTCCAACGCGTCGCCCAAAACCTGCTCGAGACCGCCGGGCGCGTGGACATCCTGGTCAACAACGCCGGGATCACCCGCGACGGCCTGCTCTTGCGCATGAGCGACGAGGACTGGGACGCGGTGGTGAACACCAATCTCAAGGGCGCCTTCCTGCTCATCCGCGCGCTGTCCCGGGCCTTTCTCAAGCAGCGCGCCGGGTGCATCCTGAACGTGGCCTCGGTGATCGGCCTGCGCGGCAACGCCGGCCAGTGCAACTACGCCGCCAGCAAGGCCGCCCTGATCGGCCTGACCAAATCCCTGGCCCGCGAGTTCGCCTCTCGCGGCGTTACCGTCAACGCCCTGGCGCCGGGCTTCATCGAGACGGACATGACCGGCGCGCTCAGCCCGGAGACCCGCGAGAGCATCCGCCAGCAAATTCCGCTGGGCCGTTTTGGCCAGCCGGAAGACGTGGCGCGCGCCGCGCGTTTCCTGGCCGGCCCGGGCGCACGCTACATCACCGGCCAGGTGCTCGTGGTGGATGGCGGACTGGTCATTTGACCGGGGTTCAACCCGAGCCAATCGGGGCTTGACGCTCCAAAACCCGTTGCATAGACACACCCGCAACACGTAACCGGACAACACATGGCTTCTGAAAAAACGGTAGAGGAAAAGGTGCGCGACATCGTCGTGGAACAGCTCGGCGTGAAACCCGAACAGGTCACGCCCGAGGCCAAGTTCATCGAGGATCTCGGCGCGGATTCGCTGGACGTGGTTGAACTGGTCATGGCCCTGGAGGAGGAATTCGGCAGCGAAATCCCCGACTCCGAGGCGGAAAAACTCACCACCGTCGGCGACGTGGTAAAGTACATCGAGGACCTCCGCCAGAAGTAACCGCCGTTTGACTTGACCAGGGCAGCCCCGGCTGAGACTTCCAGCGGCGCGCTGCCCTGTTTTTTATGGGTTGGAACGAACGCAGAGTCGTCATCACCGGCCTGGGCGTGGTCACGCCCCTGGGCCACGAACTGGACCGTTTCTGGACGTATCTGCTGGAGGGCCGCTGCGGCGTGGGCCCCATCACCCTGTTTGATCCCGCGCCCTATGACACCCGCATCGCCGCGGAGGTGCGGGACCTGGACGCGGTGTCCGCCTTCCCCTCTGCCAAGGACGAACGGCGCACCGACCGCTACGAAAAATTCGGCATCGCTGCCGCGCACCGCGCGCTCCTGGACTCCGGACTCGACCTGGAGCGGGTGGACCGCGACCAGGTGGGGGTCATCCTCGGCTCGGGCATCGGCGGCCTGGCCACCACGGAGGAACAACACAAAATCCTGCTGCAGCGCGGTCCGGGCCGGCTCTCGCCCTTCATGATTCCCATGCTCATCCTGAACATGGCCTCCGGCCTGTTCTCGATGTACCACGGCCTGCGCGGCCCCAACCTGGCCACCTGCTCGGCTTGCGCCACTGCCGCCCACGCCATCGGCGAAGCCTGGCGCACCATCAAGATGGGCGACGCCCAGGTGATGTTCGCCGGCGGCAGCGAGGCCACCATCACCCCGCTGGGCATCGGCGGCTTCTGCGCCATGAAAGCCATGAGCACGCGCAACGACGAGCCCGCGCGCGCCTCCCGCCCGTTTGACCGCGACCGTGACGGCTTCGTCATGGGCGAAGGTGCCGGCGTGATCGTGCTCGAGGAACTGGAGCACGCCCGGGCCCGCGGCGCCCGCATTTACTGCGAGCTGGTCGGCTACGGGAACACCGCCGATGCCCATCACATGACCGCCCCCGCTCCGGGGGGCGAGGGCGCCGCCCGCTGCATGCGCATGGCCCTGCGCAGCGCCGGGCTCACCCCCGGGGACGTGACCTACATCAACGCCCACGGCACCTCCACCCCGCAGGGCGACGTGTGCGAGACCCGGGCGATCAAAACCGTCTTCGGAGAACATGCCCGCCGCCTGGCGGTCAGTTCCACTAAGGGCGCCACCGGCCACATGCTCGGCGCGGCGGGCGCGGTGGAAATGGTCGTCTGCGTCAAAGCCATCGAAACCGGCGCGGTCCCGCCCACCATCAACCTTGATCATCCCGATCCCGAGTGCGATCTGGATTACGTGCCGCACACCGCCCGCGAGCTGCCGGTGCGGGTGGCGGTGAACAACAGCTTCGGATTCGGCGGCCACAACGCCTGCCTCGTGGCCCGCCAGTTCACGGGCTGAGCGGGATTGAACCCGTGGCGGCGCGCGGCCCCGCGCGGTTTACGGTTCCAGGGTCGGGACAGTCACTCCCTCCGGCCAGGCCGCCGCCTCCCGCACCCGCTCCAGAATCACCTCCGCCAGCAGCGGTTCCCGACCAATCCCCGGCGCGTACCACACCAACTTGCCGCCGCGCTCGGTGGGGTTCCGCCAGGGGGATTGTCCCGCCTCCAGCCGCGCGCGCACCCGTTCCGGCGCCTCGCCCAACAACACCGGAATGTCCTCCGCCACGTGGAGCCCGTCGCTGATGAAAAAGGGCACCACCACCACGTGCCGCCGGCCCGCCTCGGCCACGCAGTCGGCGACGCGCGGGGATTCCTCCATGAACGCCGGACGCACTTCGGCATACGGGGCCACGGCGCGCAGGCGTTCCACCTGCCACTCCACCGCCCGGCGGGAATCGGCGCTCCGCTCCGTACCGTGGCCGGCAATGATCAGGGTGGTCTGCTCCGGCGGAGGCGGACGCGGAAACGGGTGGCGCTCCACCACCGCCCGCGCGCGCGCCAGCAGCACACCGGTCATGCGCGGATGCAGCCCCACCGCGCGGGTGTAAAACAGCAGCCGCCCGTCCCGGCGTTGGACGCGGGGAAAATCTTTTTGTCCCGGGGTCTTCAATCCCAGCGCCTCCGGGATCACTTCCTCGACGAAATACCCGGGGCCGGTGAACAGCGGGACCACAAACACCCGCGGGGTCCTCGTCTCGCGCAGCACCGTGTCCCACCGCGGCGGCTGCTTCCAGAAACCGGGCCGCACCGCCGCAAACCACCCGCGCCGTTCCAGCTCGGCGGCCTGAAAAAACGCCGGAGCCGCCGACTCGCGGTTGACCGTGGACCCGTGGGCCAGGATCAGCAGCGTGGCGTCGTCCAAACGATCAGCGCTCACCCCCCACACGTAGCGCGCGGGACGACGGGCGCAAGACCGCGGCCCGGCTTCGGGTCGGATACCGCCCTCGGCCGGGCCTCCGCGGTTTCGGCGCAACGATCCCGCCGGGGCCGCTCCGCCGGCGCCCCGCGTCGCCCCAAAAAAATATGTTGACATATCAACAATCTAGAACTAGACATTCCGCCATGTCCGACGAGTTTCGGCATCCGCGTTACACCGCCCTGCTCGCGCTGCTGCGCGCGGCAGACACCGTCTGGAACGCCAGCCACGCGCTGTTCGCCCGCTGGGACCTCAGCCCCAGCCAGTTCAACGTGCTCAACCTGCTGGGGGACGCTCCCGACGGCCTCACCCAGACCGAGCTCGGGCGGAACCTCCTCACCCACCGCTCGAACGTCACCGGATTGGTGGACCGGCTCGAGCGCCGCGGCCTGGTCCGCCGCCGGGCCGACAATGGCGACCGCCGGGCCTGGCGGGTGGACCTCACCCCCGCCGGTTGGCGCCTGCTGGAGGACATCCGACCCCACTACTACGCCGCCGCGCGCGCGGCCTGGGGGCCGTTGAGCGACGCCGAGGCCCGCCGTCTGCAACGGCAGTTCGAGCGCCTGGCCGAGAACGCCATGCAGTTGGCCCGGAAACTGGCCACCCCCCCCGCATGAAATCCCGACGCAACTACCCGCTGCTGCTGACCGGCCAGTTCCTTGGCGCTTACGGCGACAACTTCCTCCTGGCCGCCATCCTGGGACCGCTGACCTTTGCGCTGCGCGAGGGCCGCATCACCGAACAAAACGTCAACGCCCTGAACGCCCTGTACAGCGCGGTGTTTTTCCTCCCGTTCATCCTGCTGGCGCCGCTGGCCGGCTTTGTGAACGACCGCTTCCCCAAGACCCGCTGGCTGGCCGGGGGTAATCTGATCAAGCTGCTCGGCACGGCGGTGGGACTGGCGGGCATCCTCCGACATCCGACCGACGCCGCCGCCAACCTCCCCTGGCAGGTCTGCGGCTACACCATCGTGGGCATCGGCGCGTGCCTCTACTCGCCGGCCAAGTACGGCATCCTGCCGGAAATCGTCGCCCGTGAGCGGCTGGTGAAAGCCAATGGCACCGTGGAAATGCTCACCCTGGTGGCCATCATTTCCGGGCTCGGCCTGGGCGCGATGATGTACGATCACTTTCGTTCCCTGGTGCCCTGCTATGTGGCATCGCTGTGCTGGTACGGTCTGGCACTGGGGTTCAACGGGTTGATGCGCCGCACGCCGCACAACCCGGCCGCCCGCCTGCGCCGCAGCCTGGCGGAATTCGCGGCCGACCTGTGGCAGTTGGCGAGCCACGCGCGGCTGGGGCGCATTTTGCTGGGCTGCGGCGTGTTCTGGTTCGCCGGCGCGGCGATGCGAAACAACTTGCAGGCCTGGGGGGCGCGCGTCCTGGAGGAGGCGGGGGTGGCGGAGGCGCACATCAACAATGAGACCCTGGCCCTGCTCAAGGTGGGGCTGGTGGCGGGCATCGTGGCCGGCAGCCTGTTGGCCGGGCAGTTGCATCGCGTGGGGGACCTCACCTGGGTGCGGCGGTACGGCTGGTTGATGGGCGCTTGCGTGCTGGGGTTGGGCCTGTTGGGCGGCGTGGCCGGGTTGGCGCTGATCATCGGGGTCTTGATCGCGGCCGGCGCCTGCGCCGGGTTGATGCTGGTGCCGCTAAACGCGGCGCTGCAGTCCGAGGTGCATCCCGGGCATCTGGGCAAGACCATCGCCATTCAGAACTTCGTGGACTACCTGGCCATGTTAATCGGCGCCGCTTTCCTGGGCGTGCTCACGGGGCTCAAACTCGACCCGCGCGAGGTGTTTCTTGCCCTGGCGGCGGCCATCGCTCTCCTGGCCACCTTCCTGCGGTTTGGCCCCAAACCACTGGCGCCGCCGACCGCTCCTCAAGCAGCGCCCACCGCGGAACCCGCTCCATGAACCCGCCTGCCCCAACCGGCGCCCCGGGCGATGGCCGGCGCGAATCCGCCGGGAACGCGGCGCCCCGCGCGCCAAGTCAAGCCAGTTCCCCCAACGCCGCGGAGCGCTCCTCGGAAACGGCTTCCGGATCGGCATCGGATTCCCCCCCTCGTTCAAACGCGGCCGCATCCCGGCCCGGGCCTTTGCGTCCGCTCGGACCGGGCCGGGTGATGTGCCTGGCGGCTCTGGCCGTTGCGGCGTTTCACGTGGGGTTCCTGTACGCCCCGTTGTCGTGGCTGGGGCTGGTGTGGCTGGGCTGCCTGTTTGCACTGCGGCGAACGTCGTGCGGACGCGGAGCCTTTTACACCGGCCTGGCCATCGGTCTGGGCATCTACGGCCCGCAATTGCATTTCTTCTGGACCATTTTCGGCCCGGCGGCGATGGCGCTGTGGCTGGTGCTGGCCTTCTGGCTCGGGCTGTTTGTGCTGCTACTCCATGGGGTGGACCGCTATTGGGGCGCCGGCTGGGCCGTGGCACTGGCGCCGGCGCTCCGGCTGGGAATCGAGTTCTTTCGCAGCGAGCTGTACTATCTGCGGTTTTCGTGGCTGACGGCGGGGAGTTTTATTCCGCCGGCGGCGTGGCCGTGGGGGTTTTCGCGGCTGGGAGTGTATGGCCTGGGCGCGATGCTGATGCTGGCGGCCGCGGGGGTGATCGGATTGACCGAACGCAGGCTCCCAGCCCTCCTCTTGATCGCCGCTGGTACGTGATTATGGGAGGGGTGGCGGTTGTCCCGGCTTATGCGTGCTTCAAGGACCTGGTCCGGTCGGCGGCCTACTCCGGTCCCACCTTCAGGGGCCAACTGGCGGGTGTGCAACTGGAAATGCCAAAGGTCTCCGAAGTCCTGGCGCATCTGGACCGGCTGGTGCGGGAACATCCCCCGACTCAGTGGCTCGTTCTGGGCGAGTACACCTTTGACGGACCGGTTCCGGAAGAAGTCCTCGACTGGTGCCGACAAAACCAGCGCTTCCTGATCGCCGGCGGCAGGGACCCGCTTCCCGAGGGAGGGTTTTACAACACGGCGTTCGTGGTCTCGCCCGGAGGCGAAGTGGTGTTCAAGCAGCCGAAAGCCGTGCCCATCCAGTTCTTTAACGACGGCCGCCCGGCGCCCGCGCAGCACGTGTGGCGACCCGGCATGCGGACAGTCGTCAATCCCAACAATCCGGCGGCCGCCCCGCGGTACGAGTGGCTGGACGACTGGTTTGAGGGGGATGAGTCGCGTTGGCGGTTACCGGTCCGGGTTGGCCTCTGCGTTTGTTACGACCTCAGCTTCGCCTTGGTGATGGACAGACTCATTGAAGCGGGCGAACACCGACTTCCTTTGCTGTTGGTTCCGGCAATGGACGCCCTCGAATGGGGCGGGCATCAGCACTGGTTGAACGCCCGGATGACACCGATCCGCGCAGCCGAATACCGGATTTGGATCTTCCGCGTGGCCACGTCCGGCATCTCGCAACTGGTTGCCCCGTGGGGGCAGGTCATGGCCGAAGCGCCCTTTCCGGGGCAAGGGGAGTTCATCGTGGGGGAGGCGGCGGGAAGATACTGGCCCAATCGCCTCCCACTGGACCGCACCCTGGGCCCGCTGGCCTCGGTCTTCACCGGGATGATCCTGGGCGCACTAGGTTGGCAGCAACACCGCGCGCGCCGCCGACCGATTTCTAACTCCTGACTTCTCACTTCTCACTTCTAACTTCTAACTTCTGACCTCTGACCTCCCATGCTCCGCCGCCTCTTCCAAATTCTGCTCCGGCTCGGCTTCTGCTTTCGGGCTTACGGCACCGGGGCGCTGAAGACGCCCGGGCCCGTGCTGCTGGTGCCCAACCACGTCTCGTGGCTGGACTTTCTGTTCCTCTGGGTGCTGCTGGACCTCGACTGGAAATTCGTCGTCTCGCGCACGGCCGCCCGCTTGTCGTGGTTGCACCGCAAAATCATGCTCAATCACCGCACCTTCCCGATTGACCCGGCGTCGCCTTACGCGCTCAAGCGCATCGCCGAGCATCTGCAGGGCGGCGGCCGGCTGGTGCTGTTTGCCGAGGGCCAGATCAGCCGCACCGGCTGCCTGATGAAGCTCTTTGACGGCACCGGCTTTCTGCTCCACAAGACCCGCGCGAAAGTCGTCACCTGCTATTTGCGCGGGGCTAACCGCCTGCGCTGGTCGCGCCAACCGGGCTGGCGGCGCTGGTGGCCCGGCATCACGGCGCATTTCAGCGAAGTGTTCGATCCGCCCCGAATCGAGGGGGTGAGCACGGCGCGCGCCCGCGTCACGCTCACGACCTGGTTGCGCGACCGGATGGTCGCCCAGCAGTTCGAGACGGAGATGGCCTTCGGCCCGGCCACCGTGCCGGAAGCCATTGTGGAAACGGCGCGCCGCGTGCCGCAATTGCGCGTGCTCGAAGACGCGACGCTGCAACCCCTTTCCTACCGGCGGCTGCTCATCGGCGCGGAGTTGCTGGGGGCGCGGCTGGCGGCCCGGCTGGGCGGGGTCGAGCGCGTGGCCGTGCTGCTGCCCAATGTGAATGCCTTGCCGGTCACGCTGCTGGGACTGTGGGCACACGGCAAGGCGCCGGCCCTTCTGAACTTCACCACCGGCGCCGCCGCCATGCTGACCTGCGCCCAACTGGCCGGGGTGCGCCATGTGATCACCTCGCGGGCGTTTCTGGAGCGCGCCCGACTGAATCCCGACCCCTTCCTCGAGGCGGGGCTGGAACTGATTTACCTGGATGACGTGCGGGAAGAAATCGGCGGTCTGGCGAAGCTGGCCGCCGCGCTGCGGATGCGCTTCGCGCCGGGATCGCTGCTGCGCAAGGCGGGCGGGCCGGGTCCCAGTGGCCCGGAGCCCCAGAGGGCCAGGCGCCAGGCGCCAAGCGCCAATTCCGTCTCCGGGAGCGAGCCCCGAGATGCGAGACCCGCGCCCCGCGACGCCGCTTCCTCTCCTGCGGTGATCCTCTTCACCAGCGGCTCGGAAGGGGTGCCCAAGGGCGTGGTGCTCACGCATCGCAATCTTCTGGCCAACATTCGGCAGATGCTGGCGGTGATTGACGTGACCGACCACGACCGCGTCTTCAACGCCCTGCCCAACTTTCACAGCTTCGGTCTCACCGTGGGCTTGCTGCTCGGCTTGGTGCGCGGCCTGTATGTCTTCCTGTACCCCTCGCCGCTGCATTACCGGCTGATCCCGAACGTGCTCTACGACCGGCATTGCACGGTGTTTCTGGCCACGAACACGTTCCTCAACGGCTACGCCCGGCGCGCGCACCCGTACGATTTCCGCGCGGTGCGCTATCTCTTTGCCGGCGCCGAGAAGGTCCAGGAGGAAACCGCGCGCCTGTGGGCACAACGCTTCGGCGTATGCATCCTTGAAGGTTACGGCGCCACCGAATGCAGCCCGGTCATCAGCGTGAACACGCCCATGGCCCCGAAGCACGGCACCGCCGGGCGGCTGTTGCCGGGGATGGAACTGCGGTTGGCGCCCGTGGAGGGCGTGGCCGACGCCGGCCGCCTGCTGGTGCGCGGGCCCAACGTCATGCACGGCTACCTCAATCCCGACGCGGACGCCCGGTTCCGGGCGCTGGGCGGCTGGTACGACACCGGCGACATCGTGAGCGTGGACGAGGAGGGCTTCATCACCATCCGCGGGCGACTCAAGCGCTTTGCCAAGGTCAGTGGCGAAATGGTCAGCCTGACCGCGGTTGAGGACGCGCTGGCCGGGGCGTTTCCCCACTACGGCCAACGCTGCGAAGTGGCGGTGATCGCGCGACCGGACGAGGACAAGGGCGAGGCGCTGATCGCGGTCACCAACGAGCCGCGGCTGCGTTTGGAGGAAATCCGCGCTGCCCTGCGGGCCCGGGGCTTGCCGAACCTCTGCGTGCCGCGCGAGGTGAAGTTCGTGAGGGAGATTCCCAAACTCGGTACCGGCAAGGTGAACCATCGGGAGCTGGCCGCTCAACTAGCATGAATTCCAAGGGGGCATCCCTCACAGGCACCCCCCGGGTCCGCCGACGTGGACAGAAGGTCCTGGCGGTGTCAGCGGTCAGTCTGATCGGTCTGATTCCGCTCGTTCGCCTGGCGCTGTTCACCGGGCCGTATCTGCCGCCGCAACCGCTGCCCGCCGGGCCCATCGTGGACCTGCACTGCCACGTGGCCGGGTTGGGCGCGGGGGAAAGCGGCTGCCTGGTGTCGCCCGCGCTGCGCGACAACTGGCGGTTTGGCTTTTATCTGCGCGCCTTCGGCGTCACGCGCGAGGAGGTCCTGCGCACCGGGGACGGCGTGCTGGCGGATCGCCTGGCGGCCGCGCTCGCCCGGAGCCGCCACGTCCGGCAGGCGGTGATCCTGGCGCTGGACGGCGCGGTGGACGCGCGCGGCAACCTCGACACCAACCGGACCGAATTTTACGTGCCGAATGAGTTTGTGGCCGCCGTCTGCCGCCGGCACACCAACCTGCTCTTCGGCGCCAGCATCAACCCGTATCGCCCCGACGCGCTGGCCCGGCTGGACTGGGCCGCCACAAACGGCGCGGTACTCGTCAAGTGGTTGCCCTCGATCCAGCACATTGACCCCGCGGACCCGCGGCTCGAGCCGTTTTACCGCCGCCTGGTCGAGCTGGGGCTGCCCTTGCTCACCCACACCGGCGCGGAGCGGTCCTTCACCCGCAGCGCGGACGAGTTCGCCGACCCGGCGCGTCTTGAGTTGCCGTTGCGGTTGGGCGTGAGGGTCATCGCCGCGCATGTGGCCACGACAGGCCGGCACGAGGGCGAGCGAGACATTGACCGCCTGGCGCGGATGATGACGGCGCACCCCAATCTCTACGCCGACATCTCGTCGCTGACGCAACTCAACAAGCTGGGCTACCTCGGCGAAGCGCTGCGGCGGCCGGAATTTCGCGGGCGGTTGCTCTACGGTAGCGATTTTCCGCTCATCAACATGCCTCTGGTGTCGCCGTGGTATTTCCCGCTGAACCTGCGGTTCGCCGAGATGCGCCGTCTTGCCGCCCTGCCGAATCCCTGGGATCGCGACGTGGAACTGAAGCGCGCGCTGGGCGTCCCGGCGGACGTGTTCGCCCGGTCGGGGCTGTTGCTGCGCGCGCCCCAGACTGCGCCCGGGGCAATCCCCTGACTGTCTTACGCGCGCAGCTCGTCCACGCGCGCCGGGTCCACTTCCACACCCAGCCCCGGGCCGGTGGGCACGCGGATTTCCCCGTCCTCGACCGCGAGCGGCGCGCGCAGGAGGGTCCCGGCGAGAAACTGGGGACCATTCAAGGCCGCGGGTGTGGCCAGGTCGTAGGCGGCATAGAGTTGCAGGGAAGCGGCCAGGGACAGGTCCGGGTCGGTCAGACCGCTGCCCAGCCACAGCAGGCCGCGGTCGAGCAGCAACTCGATTTGGCGACGGGCCTCGGTCAGTCCGCCGCAGCGGGCCGGCTTCATGGCCACGCCGTCCAGCAGGTCCAGGCGGATGAACTCCTCGAGTTCGACGTGCGAGACCACGCCTTCGTCCATGAGGATGGGCAGCGCGCCCAGCCGCTTGAGACGCTGGTAGCCGGTGAGCCGGTTGGCGGGCAGGGGTTGTTCGAGCACCGCCACGCCGAGGTCAGCCAGGCGGGGGGCCACCTCGAGCGCAGTGGCTTCGTCGTAGCCGCCGTTGGCGTCGGCCCACAGAAAACCTTCCGGCGCCAGGCGTTTGATCCGACGGCACAGTTCGAGATCAAACCGCGGGTCGGGCGCCACCTTCACGTTGAAGTGTCGGTAGCCGCGCGCCCGGCCCTGGGCGACCAGGGATTCCACCTCGTCCAGCGAGCGTGGATTCACCGTCCAGCTCAGGGTCAGGCGTTCCTGCGGCGTGCGTTTCCACACGCGCGCCACGGGTTCGCCGCGCAGGCGGCCGGCGAGGTCGTGCAAGGCGAGGTCCACGCCTGCCTTGGCGATGGGCTGGCCGGTGGAAAACGACGGGGCGATGGCTGCGTTCAGGGCGGCGTGCACCGCCTCAAAGTCCAGCGGGTCCAATCCGATTATGGCGGGGGCGAGATAACGTTCGAGGGTGCTCTGGACCGTTTCGAGGGTTTCGTAACTCCAGCGCGGGATGGGCACGCTCTGGCCCCAGCCCACCGCGCCGTTGTCCGCGGTGACCTTGACCAGCACGGCGGGCCGGCCGGGCGGCGTGCCGGGCGGGCCTTCCAAAAACTTGAACCGCCCCGCCACCGGGTACCGGAGCGGGAGGGCCTCGAGTCGGGCAATGCGGATGGCAGCCATGACGGGATCAATCGCAGGGAGACGGGTTGGTGGAAGGGTACGGGCCGGGGCTTCGACGAACTGGACTTTATCCCGGTTTTTGCTGCTTGGCCCTTCGCGCTTCGATGAAAAAGCACAGCGCGTGAAGGCGGTTTGAAAACTGATAAGCGCCCGGCCCGCGCTCGGGATCAGGGACCAAGACTCCCAGCCGGTACATTCGGTTGAGAAAGTTGTCGAACACCTTTTTTTCCTCCGCGGTCAAGGTCTTGAGCAAGTCGGCCCGTCGGAAGGCGAAGGTCGGCGGACTGGTGGCCAACCGGCGAAGAACAGAGCGATAGCGTTCGCTGCGAATGGCCCGCAACACCTGAGGTTCAAGCAGTTTTCTGCCAATAATCTCGGCGGCTTCGAGGACGCCTTTCCGAGCGTCCGCCAGTCGGACCTGGGGGCCTTCGGCCACCCGCCAAACCGCGTCGCCGATTTCGTGCGCCAGAACCGGAAGTCCTCCGGACAAGTCCGTCATCGTTTGCAGCGCCGCGGATTCCACCTCGACCTGCGCGCTGCGGAACGTTTGCCGGAAAAAGTCAACCGCTTCCGGCTCGGACCAGGGCTTGATCTCCACCAGATCGAACACGCGCGCCAGCGACGGCTGCAGTTCGACCAACTGGCGGCGGCGCTCTTCCACCCCCACCACCAACAGGCAGGCGGTCAGTTCATTGCCGCTCGTGGCCACTTTATCCACGAGGCTCTTGAGCCAGTTGGCGAATGCCGCCGACCCCGCCAGTCCGTTGATGTCGTCCAGAATCAACAGCAGGGCCCGACGCTCCTTGTGGAGCTGAGCCAGTACCCGGCGCAGAGCGGGAGCAAAATCGTTGACCAGGTTTCCAATGTCCGTCTGGGCCAGTTCCAGCTCGACCGTAATGCCAAAGAGACCGATCTGTTTGACGTGTTTCCCGAACAGCTCGCGAATTTTTTGATGCCAGGGTTTTTCGAGGCTGTCCTTGAGCAACCGGTCGAAAGTCCGGCGGACCATTTCAGCCAGGTTGTCTACACCGCCCAGAAAAACATGCGCGCCGGCCACCCCCTCCTCCCGCTCAGCCAGGTGGCGAACAAACGAAACGAGGGAACTCTTCCCGATGCCCCGTTCCCCGCTGACATAACCGATGCGAAACTTTCCCGCTGTGGAAGCGCGAAGCAAGGACCGCAGCCGCTCGATTTCGGCCACGCGGCCCACAAAAAATTCGATGGGAACCGACTGCCCGGGTGTAAACGGGCTGTATTCGGCAATCACGGACCAAAGTAATGCGCCGGAGCCCGCTTGTTGGCAAAGCATCTTGCTCCGTCTAGCGGCGTGCCGGGCGGGCCTTCCAAAAACTTGCACCGCCCCGCCACCGGGTACCGGAGCAGGATGGCCTTGAGTCGGGCAATGCGGAGTCCAGCCATCGGACGCCGCGGAGACTACGGCCGCGGACGCAGCCGGGCGATCTGCTTTTCGAGTTCGGGTCCGATGTCTTCCTGGTAGAAGTAGGCGTCGCGGCTGCCGCCGGTGTTCCAACTGTGCAGGAAGAGCATTTTCTCGAAGCGCACCCAGCGCGCCGAGCCGTCCACGTGCGCGTGGTTCCCGCCGGCCGGGATGCCGGAGGCGGCCTTGTGCGGGGGCATGCCCTTGAAGGCGGTGTCACGCCCGCCGCCCCAGCGGCCGTCAATTTTCAGGGTGGCGTCCGCCGCCAGCACCCAGCCCGGGCCGGCAGTGCTGGTCTTGACCGGGCTGCGGGAGGGGAACGTGCCGGCGGGGTTCATCCAGTTGGTGATGCCGCCGAAGTACTGGAAGCCGATCACCCATTGCGGGTACTCGGCCTCGTAGTTGGGAAACCCGGGCCGGTTGGGACAGGTCCAGATTTGCGGCGCGGATTTGTTGGTCGTCATCGTGAGGCCGACGGTGGCGGCGGCCCGTTCCTCGGGCGGGTTGAGCGCGATCTGAACCTGGTTGAACCGCGCCTCGACCACGCGGTCCTGGTTGTCCAGGGCGTACACGTTCATGCCGATGGCGATCTGGCGCAGGTTGTTCAGACAGGCCGCGCGTTTGCCCGATTCCTTCGCCCGGCTCAACGCCGGCAGCAACATCCCGGCCAGAATCCCAATGATGGCGATGACCACCAGCAACTCGATCAGGGTGAAGCCGAACGGGCGGATTCGCGGGCGCACCGGCCACGGGCAGCGGGTTAACATCGAAGCGTTCATAGTCCAAAGAAAAAGCTGCGGCCGGTGTCCGTCAACCGGCCGCAGCGGTGCGTCATCAGAAGGGAACCTATTGACGAGCCCGGTAAAACCGCGCGGCCTCGGTGGTCGGGGTGGTGAAGGGCGACGTGGCGCCGGCGACCGGAGTCCACGGCCCGCTCACCTCCGGCGCGGATTCAAGGGCGCCGGCGCTCCAGCTCACGATGACTTGAGCGCCGCTGCGCGCGATGCTCAGGGTGGGCGGCTGGCCCGGCAGCGGTGTGGTGAAGCCAAACGGCCGCGGCACGGTGCTCAGGAACCCGCTCTTGCTGATGTAGATGTCGTCAAAGAACAGGTTGGTGGTCGTGCTGTGGCCGGTCAGCGCCCCCAGGATGAGTTTGTCCAAATGCGGCGTGGCAAAGCCCACATCCGCCGCGCCCGGTCCGCGGGCCGACTGGTAATCGGCCAACACCGTGGTGCGTTGGGCCTGCCCCTCGCGGGCCACATGGATCGAATAGGTGTCGCCGGTGGAAAACGGCTCCTGGGTCATCGGCCCGTTGGTAATGTCCACCCACACGTTGTACACGGTGCGGATTTGCAGGATGGGCTCGTAGTACTCCACCGGGAAACCGAAGCCATTGGCGCCGCCGAGCATCAGCCCCCATCCCAACTCGGTGCTGGCGACCGCCCCGGGACCCAGGTCGTTGCCCGCGTTGCCCACGTCCGTACCGAACCGCATGTTGCGGTCCGTCAGCGCGACCAGGCCCATGGCAGGTTCGAATTCGTCGCCGTCCTGATACACGCGGAAGAACAAGGTGCGCTGCTGGCCTTCGTTGACCGCCAGCGCTCCGAGCCGCAGGACTGCGGCGGCATCGGCCACCCGAGACGCCGCCATCGGGTTGCCGTTGACCGGAACCACCACCCAGTCAGTGGCATCCAGGTCCTTCCAGCCGCCCTGGCCGTTGAGATAGCCCTCGCTGTAGCGGTCGAAGTTGTCCACCAAGGCCCACCCGTCGGCAATGTCGCCAATGGCCGCCACAGAAACCTGGGCAGTGACGGATTCGCTGCCGCGCCGCAGGGTTAGGGTGAAGGTGCGGCTGACCGGCACCGGGACCTCAAGGGCGCCCAGGCCGGCCACGGTTTGCGCGGTCACGTCGCCCACGCCCTGGTCAATCTCGACCTGGACGTTCTTGGTCACGTCCCAGCGCAGCCAGACCTTGTCACCCGCGGCCACGGCGGGCTGGTCCGCCGTGAAGGACCGCACCACCAGCGGCTGCGGGCGGGTGAAGGGAATGGGAACTCCCTGGGTCACGACCTGCTGGATTTCGGCTTCGGAGAGGGCGCGGCTCCAGAGGGCGACCTCGTCCATCTGGCCGGTCAGCCAGTGGGTGG
>FWPU01001039.1_pt1 | contig 86446 bp, 73 predicted proteins | sample 2228361 | NCBI WGS metagenome assembly FWPU01 (sample SAMEA103939777, study PRJEB20133) | metagenome
GCTGACGCGGGGGATGGTTGCGGGCGCTTACACGCCCGCGCCATGCCATCCACCAGCGAACCCTTTGTGCCTTTGTGCCTTTGTGGTGCAACCTTCACCCCCTCACCCCCGGCCCCTCTCCCGCTGGGAGCGGGGAGCAGGAGGGCGTCACCCTCATCCCCTTTGTGCCTCTGTGGTGCAACCTTCACCCCCTCCATCAACTGCCCGATTATCTTGTGGTACAGTATCTACAGAGCTGCCAAGCCGACGCCAACGGTTTGCTGGGTAAGGCATTGATTGCGGCGCTACGATCAAGACTCAGTCGCCTGCGGTCTACAAAGCAACGTCCGGTTTTGATGCTGCGCAAAGTGAGGAGAGCTATGCCAATCGAGTGGGTAAAAGTTCGCGACTACACGGATATTCTGTACGAGCACGACGCTGCCGGTGAGGGTATTGCCAAGATCACCATTAATCGCCCTGAGAAGCGCAATGCCTTCCGTCCAGAGACGGTTAACGAGCTGATCGATGCGTTTTCGCATGCCCGTGATGACGAGCGGATTGGCGTGATCTTGTTTACCGGCGCCGGCGATCAGGCGTTCTGTTCGGGCGGCGACCAGAGTGTGCGCGGCGTGGGCGGGTATGTCGGCAAGGATCAGGTTCCCCGGCTGAATGTGCTCGATTTGCAGCGTCTGATCCGCATCATACCCAAGCCCGTTATTGCGCTGGTGGCGGGCTATGCGATCGGCGGCGGCCATGTGCTGCACGTGGTGTGCGATCTGACGATTGCCGCCGAAAACGCCATCTTTGGCCAGACCGGGCCGAAGGTGGGCAGCTTTGATGGCGGTTATGGTTCTAACCTGCTGGCGCGCATGGTCGGCGACAAACGCGCGCGCGAGATCTGGTATCTGTGTCGGCAGTACAATGCCCAACAGGCGTTGCAGATGGGCCTGGTCAATGCGGTGGTGCCTCTCGAACGGCTGGAAGATGAGGGCGTGCAGTGGGCGCGCGAAATCCTGGAGAAGAGTCCGCTGGCGATTCGTTTGTTGAAGGCGAGCATTAACGCGGCGGCGGATGGCCATGCTGGCCTGCAACAGTTGGCCGGCGATGCCACCCTGCTCTATTATCTGACCGAAGAGGCGCAGGAGGGGAAGCAGGCGTTCCTCGAAAAGCGCAAACCCAACTTCCGCCGCTTCCGTCGCTATCCGTAGTATCGATGCGTCTGCGGGCGGTGCGCCGCTGACGGTCAATGTTGCGGCGGCGCGATCATGACCGACGGAGCAATAACCCGCATTGCATTGGCGAGACACGTTGCTGGGCAACATCGCTCGTATCGTCGCAGCGCCGGCATTGATGACAGGATGGCGGCGACGGCCTGAAGGGTGACACCGTCGCCGCCTGATGACGACAGGGATACTGACCATGACAACCAAGGCTGCTTCAACGACGCCGCCATCACCGCTCAAGATCTGGCTCATGGCAACCCGACCGGCCACGTTGCCTGCGGCAGTCGTGCCGGTGCTGGTTGGTTCGGCGCTGGCCTACCGCGCCGGCGCGTTTCAACCGCTGGTGATGGCGGCTGCGCTGCTGGCGGCGCTCTTGATTCAGATCGGCACCAATCTGGCCAATGACTACTTTGATGCCAGGAAGGGCGCTGACACCAGTGAACGGCTCGGCCCGCAACGGGTCACACAGAGCGGCCTGCTGCCGGCGCGCGTCGTGCTGACGGCGGCGCTGATCAGTTTCGGGCTGGCAGCGCTGTGCGGCGTGTATCTGATCGCTGTGGCTGGATGGCCGATTCTGGTGATCGGTGTCCTCTCGATTGCGGCGGGTATCCTCTACACTGCCGGCCCCTTCCCGCTCGGCTACCATGGTCTCGGCGATCTGTTCACGTTTGTCTTCTTCGGGCTGGTCGCTGTTGTCGGCACCGACTACGCCCACACCGGGCAATTTCGCTGGGTCACGGTCTGGGCAGCGCTGCCGATTGCGATGCTGGTGACCGCAATCCTGGTGGTTAACAATCTGCGCGATGCGCCAACCGATCGCAAGGCGGGCAAACGCACCCTGGCGGTCATCTTCGGCGAACGCTTCGCGCGCAGTGAGTATGCCGTGCTGGTAATTGGCGCTTTTGTGTTGTTGCCGCTGGCATGGATGTGGGGCGGCGCGTCTCCGTTTACGATGCTGGCATGGCTGACCGCGCCGATGGCGCTGAATCTGATCGATACCGTCAACCGTGAGCGGGGGCGCGTGTTGAACAAAGCGCTGGTCGGCACGGCGCGCCTGCATCTGATCTTCGGCGTGTTGTTTACGCTTGGACTGGTGATCGGCTGATGTATCTTCCCGACTGGCTGGCCCGTCGCGCCGCGCTGCACCCTGATCGCCTGGCCTTGATCGGAGCGGATGCGCAGTATACCTTTGCCGAGCTGGATCGCTGGGCCGGCGCTGTGGCCGATCGCTTGCGCGGAATAGTGGCGCCCGGCGCGCGGATCGCTCTGCTGGCGCCCAATCATCCTGCGTTTGCGGCGGTAGTGCATGCGGCGCCGCGGGTTCCGGTCACGCTTGTGCCGCTCAATACTCGACTGACCGCCGCTGAACTGGCGTTTCAGGCGCAAGACAGCGCTCCGGCAGCGCTGATTGCCAGTCGCGATCTCTGGTTGGTCGCGCGCGCCGCAGCGGGCGCGTTGCCGGTGCTCGCGCTGGAAGAAGTGGCTGCGCCGCCTGTCGGCGATCCCTCGCCGGCGCCCCTGATCGATCTGGCGACCCCGCATACAATTCTCTACACGTCAGGCACCACCGGGCGACCGAAGGGCGCGATCCTGACCGCCGGCAATCACTGGTGGAATGCCATGGGATCGATGCTCAATTTGGGGCTGCGCGATGATGATTGCTGGCTGGCGACCCTGCCGCTCTTTCACGCCGGCGGATTGAGCATTCTGCTGCGCGGCGCGATCTACGGCATTCCGGTGGTCATCCACGAGCGCTTCGATCCGGCGCAGGCGCGCCGCGATCTGATCGCCTATCGCATCACGATCGTCTCGCTGGTGGCGGTGATGCTGCAACGTCTGCTGGCAGTCGATCCGGCGCCCTTTCCCGCCAGCCTGCGCTGCGTCTTGCTGGGGGGCGGGCCGGCCCCGTTGCCCTTGCTCGAACAATGCGCTGCGCGCGGCGTGCCGGTCGCGCAAACCTACGGCATGAGTGAAGCAGCGTCTCAGGCCGCAACGCTGGCTCCGGCTGATTCGGTGCGCAAGCTGGGTTCGGCAGGCAAGCCGCTGCTCCCGGTTGAGCTGCGGGTGGTAATGGCCGATGGCCGCGATGCGCCGCCGGGCGAGGTTGGCGAAATCTGGTTGCGCGGGCCAACCATCTCGCCGGGCTATCTGGGGCAACCGCCGCGCCAGCCCGACGCCTGGTTTGCCACCGGCGATCTGGGGTATCTTGACGCGGAAGGATACCTCTACGTGGTTGACCGGCGCAGTGATCTGATCATCGCCGGGGGCGAGAATATCTATCCCGCCGAAGTTGAGGCGGTCTTGCTCAGTCATCCAGCCGTGATCGAGGCCGGAGTCGTCGGCCTGCCCGATCCTGAATGGGGGCAGCGCCCGGTTGCCGCGGTGGTCACCCGCGCCAGCGTGACCGCTGACGAGCTGATTGCCTACTGTCGTGAACGGCTGGCGGGCTACAAAGTGCCGCGCGTGATCATCGAGCTTGAGGCGCTTCCCCGCACTGCTGCCGGAAAGCTCCGTCGCCACGAGCTGCGCGCGCAGACGCTGGCGCGGTTGGGGATCGCTGCTTCAGAAGGGTGAAGGCGGCCAATTGCGAACAGCAGCGCCGGATTGCGCGTACCCGGAGGATGCCTCCCCAAGACGATAGGCTGTTTTGTTTGGTCGATGATCTGGTTGCCGGCAAGGCCCGCCACAGGGGCACCGCGCTGTGCCCCTGCGTCATCAGGGGGTGGGCTGGAGATTATAATACCCGCACTGTCACTTCCAGCATCTTGTCGCCCTGCTGAATCGCGTAAACGACATCCATTCCGGCCACAACCTTGCCAAATACGGTATGGCGCCCGTTGAGATGCGGCTGCGGGGTGTGGGTGATGAAGAACTGACTGCCGTTGGTGTTGGGGCCAGCATTCGCCATCGAGATGACTCCGGCCTCGTGCTTCAGCGGGTTGTCAGTCACTTCATCGCGAAAACGATAGCCCGGCCCGCCACTGCCGCGACCGGTTGGATCGCCGCCCTGAATGACGAAATCTTTGATGACGCGATGGAAGGTGAGACCATCGTAGAAGCCTTCGCGGGTCAGAAAGACAAAGTTGTTCACAGTCAGCGGGGCATGCTGGGGGTAGAGATCGATTTCAATCGTGCCCTTGGTCGTCTCCATCGTCACGCGGTAGGTCTTGCTCACGTCGATGGTCATCGGCGGCGGGCTGCTCCATTGTTTCGCCACAGCGGTTCTCCTTTGCGGTTTGCACAAAGCGCGGATAGACGCTCCTGGATTATAGCAAATCCCGCGCTACTTTTCCCGCAATCGCCGGGTGGCGTAGGTCAGGGTTTTTGCGGTCGTTGTGGGTTGGCGGGCCTGATTGAGCGCAGCGGCTTCGTTCAGCGCCATCTGCGCCAGCTCATGTTCACCCGCCTCGCGCAGGCGAGCGGCAAGCTGGGTGAGCGCTGAAGCCGCTGCGGCCAGATCGCCGCGCTGACGAGCGACTGCGGCGCGATGCTGGAGCTGGGCAATGGCAGCGCGCGTAATCGGCGCGAGCAATGCCGGTGGCGGATTGACCGCAGCAGCATCGTACTGCGCGACGATATCGCGCTGGATTTCATCGTCGCCGCTGGTGATATGCAGGCGGGCCAGCCGACGCTGGCTGTCGGCGACGCCGGGCGCTACCAGCAGTTCGAGCAAGAGGCGCGCCTCCTCCCCCCGTTGCAACTCACCCAGATGAATGGTCACCCGCCGACCATGCTCGGCGCTGATCGGTTCGAGCGCGGTGAGCGCCGGCGCGAGCCGGGTCGCCCGCCGGAGCGTGACCGTTTGCGGCATGTTGAGCTGAAGCGTGATCGGCTGCGTGGTTACCTGGCGGGCGGCGTCAAGCTCGGCTGCGATTGTGGCCGGAATGGCGCTGGCCTCCGGCACGAAACTGGCATGACCGCCGCTCAGATCGGCCAGTTGGGTGAGCAATGTCTCTTCAAACGCGCCGCCCAGCCCGATCGTGCTCAGACTGATCCCGCGCGCCGCCGCTTCACGGGCAATAACGAGGCAACGTTCGGCATTGGTGGTAAAGCCGTCGGTGAGCAGAATGATCCGTTGCACCACCTCATCACCGCTGAAACTGAACTGGCTTAGGGCCAGTTGCAGGCCCTGCGCCAGGTCGGTTGTTTTGCCAAGGCGCAGGCTGGGCAGGCGGGCGATGGCTGCGATCAGGTCGTTGCGCCGATTGCCAGGAGTGCTCGCCAGCAGCACGATCGCGTCGCTGGCGCAGGCGATCACGGCCAGCCGATCGCGCTGGTCGAGCCGTTCGATCAGGCTGTGCAGCGCGCGCGTGATGTAATCGAGTGGGCTGGGGTAGCGCGCGCGTTTCTCGCCCGACAACGGGGTTGCCAGTTGCCAGACCGGCACCCCATCGACCAGCACTTCACGCGCGCCGCCGCTGCGCGCCAGCTCGCGAAACTGGGCTTCGTCAACTATCGGGATGCGCATTGAGCGGCTGGCGTCAGCGACAATCGCCAGATGCAGCGGCAAATTGCCGCCAGCGCCTGCCGCAATCGTCAGATGGACGTATGCCGCCTGCGGTTGCGCCAGGGGCGGCAGTCTGACCGGTTCGGGAACGAACCGCGCCTGCAATGTCATCCCAGCTCCTTTAGCGACAATCAGCCGGCAAGGGCGGATCACTAAAGACGAGTTCGAGCGTCGAACCGTTATTGTACGTCGTCACTCGCCGGGTGCGGGTAATAGAGAACAAATCATTCGAACCGGCGATACGAATGCACGAATCAACACTGGTCGTTTCCACCGTCTCACGAATCCCGCCGCGGGTCACGCCGACAATAAACTCCTGCGCAATGGCCAGTTTAGCGGGTTGAAGAAAACCGAGGCCGAGCAGGCTGATCACCAGCATGACAAGCGCAAACAGCCAGAGGATGCAGCCACCCGAACGGCGTCTCGGTGGGGGCTTCTGCGGCTGAGCTGGAGGTCTACCTTGCTGAACGGGCGCTTGCTGCGACATACGTCTTCTCTTGCCAATCTGCTGTCTCGCTACTCAGAGGCGTCGTTCGGCTCAATCTCCACCAGTTGCGCGCCAGCGGCCACACTCGCGCCGGTCGTGTATGGCAGCCGACGGACAACACCGCTGTACGGCGCAACCACCGTGTGTTCCATCTTCATTGCTTCCAGCACCAGCAGCGGCTGACCTTCGCGCACCTGCTCGCCGACCGCAACGTGCAGGCGCACAATCGTGCCCGGCATTGGCGCGGTGAAACCAGCCGCGTTCTGATCGCCGCCGCGAATGATGCTATCCGCCGTCAGGGGCGCCGGATGGGTCAGATGGTACGACTGGCCGCGCCAGGCGATCAGCCAGCCGTCGCTGGCGCGGGCAAAGAAGTACTGGCAGCGCTGACCATCAAGGGTGAGCGCCAGTTCGTGTGAGCCGTGATAGATCATCTCGACCTGCGTTTGCCAGTCGTCACCAGCGATCTGCCATCCGTTGGCCTGCGGGGTGATGCGCACTCGCTGCTCGCCGCGCGCGATGAACGTGAGCGGGATGGTATCGCCGCCGAGTCGCCAGATTGCGGCCAACGGATCGCGGGGCGATGGGTTGGCGGTAACGCTCAACACGGCAGCCGCGATCAAGACCTCGCGCGGCGGCGGAGCGGGCGGCGCCACAATCCCCTCGTGCTCGCTGAGAAAGCCGGTGTGGGTTGCGCCGTCGGCAAACGCCGGATGTTCGGCAATCGCCTGCAAGAGCGGCAGGTTGGTCGTCGGGCCGAGCACTGCCATCTCGCGCAGCGCGCGGCGCAGCCGGGCAACGGCCTGCTGGCGATTGACGCCGGCCACGATGATCTTGGCAATCATCGGATCGTAATGCACCGTCACCTCATCGCCGCTGGTCAAACCGGCATCGACCCGCACGCCCGGCCCCTGCGGCGGTACGAACAGCGCGACCCTGCCCGCAGCGGGCAAAAAGGTGCGCGGATCTTCGGCGTAGAGCCGCGCCTCGATTGCATGACCACGCGCGCTGATCTCCTCCTGGCGGAAGGGTAGCGGCTCACCGGCGGCAATCGCGATCTGGAGATGCACCAGATCGTACCCGTAGACCAGTTCAGTCACCGGGTGTTCCACCTGAAGCCGGGTGTTCATCTCCAGAAAATAGAATTCGCCGTTGGGCGCGAGAATGAACTCAACCGTGCCGGCATTGACATACCCTGCCGCGCGCGCCACTGCTACCGCTGCCCGTCCCATCGCCTCGCGCAGCGCGGGAGAGAGCGCAGGCGACGGCGCTTCCTCGACGACCTTCTGGTGACGGCGCTGGATCGAACAGTCGCGCTCGCCAAGATAGACCACGTTCCCATGCCGATCGGCCAGCACCTGAATCTCGACATGACGGGGACGCACGATCAGCCGTTCGATCAACAACCGATCATCACCGAACGCTGCGCGCGCTTCGCGGCGTGCCCCTTCGATCGCCGCCGACACCTCTGCCAGATCGCCGACCGATCGCATCCCCTTGCCGCCGCCGCCAGCGCTGGCCTTGATCAGCAGGGGCGGCCCGATCCGCCGCGCCTCAGCCAGCAACCGCTCATCGCTCTGATCTTCGCCATCGTACCCCGGCACAACCGGCACGCCGGCAGCCTGCGCCAGCGCCCGCGCCTCGGCTTTGCCGCCCATCGCCGCAATTGCCGCCGGTGGCGGGCCGATGAAGGTGATCCCGGCAGCAGCGCATTGTTCGGCCAGCTTCACGCTTTCACTGAGAAAACCGTAGCCGGGATGGATGGCCTCGGCGTTCAACTTCACGGCAGCTTCGACAATCGCTTCCGCGCGCAGATAGCTCTGTGCGGCGGGAGGCGGGCCAATCAGGGCCGCTGCATCGGCCATGCGCGCGTGTAACGCTTGCGCGTCAGCCTCCGAATAGACAACGACCGGGCTAATGCCTAGCTCGCGGCAGGCGCGAATGATCCGCACCGCAATCTCGCCGCGATTCGCGATCAAGATGCGTTTGAACATGGGCGTAGCCTGGGCAAGACTGCTTCACCGAATGCCTTGATCCATTCCACCTGATTGCGACCAACGTTGTGAACGTAAATCTCGGTAAAGCCGAGATCGATGAACTGCTGGATGTGCGCGCGGTGCTGGTCGAGATCAGATGAGATCAGCACTCGCCCGCGAAAATCTTCGGGTCGCACCAGTCTGGCCATGGCGGCAAAATCTTCCGGCGAGCGAATGTCCTGCTTGGGAAAGTTCATGCCGCCATTGGGCCACTGGTCGAGCGCGTTGCGCAACGCTTCCTCATCGGTTGGCGCCCACGAGACATGCAGTTGCAGCAGTTTCGGCATCTGATCCGGGTCTTTTCCCGCCTCGCGCGCGCCAGCCGCAAAATCGGCCAGAATGCGCCGCAATTTGTCGGGCGCAGCGCCCGGTGTAATCAGGCCATCGCACGTCTTTCCCGCCCAGCGCAGTGTCTGCGGCCCGGTCGCGGCAATGTAGATCGGCACCGGCTGTTCTGGCAATGTCCACAATCGCACTTTGTTCATCTGAAAATAGCGTCCGCGGTAGCGCGCCTCTTTGCCGCTGAGCAGCTTCTGGATGATTTCGGTCGCCTCTTGCAGCATCTCGAAGCGCGTGAGCGGCTCTGGCCAGACGCCGCCGACAACATTCTCGTTCAATAATTCCCCGCTGCCCAGACCAAGCCAGAACCGGCCTGGAAACATTGCGCCGAGCGTCGCTGCCGCCTGCGCAATCACTGCCGGATGCGTTCGGAACGACGGGCAGGTCACGCCTGGCCCGAAGCGATGGCCGGTGACCACGCCCAGCGCGCCCATCCAGCTATACACAAACGCATTGTGCCCTTGCGCCGGTACCCAGGGCTGGAAATGGTCGGCAGCCATCACGCCCCGAAAGCCGTATTGCTCGGCCAATCGACAATGTTCAAGCAGTTCGTTGGGATGGAATTGTTCCAGCGCTGCTGATAGGCCAATCGTTGCCACGGTTGCAACCCTTACATTGTGACGATGAGGTCTCCGGCATAGTATACCACGGTGTTTGAACTGTCCTTCATCGCACAATCCCATCGCCGTCCGAAATGGCTTCCGAATCTCGCCAAGGCTGATGAGACGACCGCGATTAAGGCGTATCCCTGGGTTCTCATGCCAGCGTTAGATACATTGTCGCGTCGCGGGCAATCGCGCAAGCCTCGCCACACCCTGAACGATCAGGGAAGGGAGATCATGGTGTTTGGCAGCGCGTATGGCACGCCCAGCATTGGCAACACAACCGGCCCGGCGCGTATTCTGTCACTATGATCACCGCTAACCGGGCACATGTGATTGGCCGCGGGTTGGGAATCTGGAATTGAATGTCTGTGGACGTGTCGCAGCAGTCTGCCGGCGCGCCATTCCCGACCATTGCCCTATCGACGGCTGAAATGCATGCGTAATGATGCCGAATCACGCCTGGCGCGCGGCGGATCGCTGTATCGGATACGGTCGGGGCGAAATATGCTTTGCCTCGACTGACCATATCGTTATCGTTCGCCTGCCATCGCCATCGCGCCCGTCTGCAACCATCCCAATGACTGACGGGCTGTGCGATCCGGCAACGCTGCTTCCCCAATCGGCGTATTATTGGTATCGATACCATCGCAGTGGCATGGGGCCTGAGCCTATGGCACTGCCTGTGCTAGCAGGCGCCGACGGTTTAGCAGGATGCCCGCGTTAGTTGCCTTGTCACGTATCGGACAGCCCCGCAAACCCCGTTACGGCGAGAACGGTGAAGTGAGCGTGATACGGACAACCGTGGCAAAACTTGTGGTACACCTACCGTTGGTGTTATCATTACTATGCGATTGCGCGCGACTCATCGCAGGAACCGCCAACAGAACGTATTCCCGATTCTCTCAGGCGCCTTCATTGCCTCGGTTGGTGGTATCAGGCAGCGAGTAGCGAGTCGGACATCCGATTGCCATAAACAAAAGCGATAATCCATGGATTACGGTGAATCCATCCAGCGTCAGGCCATCATTACCTGCCCCTATTGCGGCTGGCAGCAAACCGAGATCATGCCGCTCGATGCCTGTTTGTATTTTTATACCTGTCCAGGTTGTCAGCGCGCGCTGCGGCCCAAAGCGCAAGACTGCTGCGTGTTTTGCAGCTTCGGCACGATCGTCTGCCCGCCCCGCCAAACCAACCCGCGCGGCGCAGGTTACACAGAGAGCGATCCTACTGATTGACGAACGCTGGTTCGACCTCGGCCACAATACCGGACAGCAAGCGTTCAGCCGCCGCAATCTGTTCCTGTTCTCCGATCAGGCCGAGCAGATCGCCGGCCTGGAATACCGTGCTCGATTTCGGATTAGCGATCAACTGCTGGTTACGGATCAGGGCGATCACCGAGGCGCCGGTGCGCGCGCGAATGTTGGCCTCGGCCAGACTCTGCCCCACGATGGGGCTATGCTCATTGACTACGCGCCAGGCGATCTCAATCCCGCGCGCAGCATGAATCATTTGATCGAGCGCCTGATGCTCAGCCGGCGTCGAGACCGTCGTATCATATTCATCGCGTCGCACTGCGTCGGCGTAGCTCTGCACCTGCGTCGCCGGGTAGCCAAGACAGAGCAGGGTGTGCCGCACGACCTCCAGCCCGCCTTCGAGTTCGGGATGGATCACGTTCTGCGCGCCCAGGTTAAGCAATCGGCCAACCCCTTTCGTGGTTGCCGCTCGCGCAATCACCGGCAGGTTAGGGGCAATCTTGCGCGCTGCGGCAACCACCATCTCGCTCGCTGTCTCGTCGGGTAGTGTGACTACCAGCGCCCGCGCATGTTCGAGGCGCGCATGAGTCAGCACGTCGGAATTGGCCGCATCACCGAATAGCGTGGGCACGCCGCGGGCGTTGAATTCGGCTGCGCGCCCAGAATCGATCTCAATCACCAGACGAGGAATACCGAGCCGTTCCAGCACGGTCACGATGTGCTGGCCGACCCGACCGTACCCAACCACCACCACATGCCCCTGTTGAGGAATGACCTGATCGGCTGGTTCCAGCGGATGGCGATCGAACCATTGCCAGAGATTGGGCGAAACCCGCTGCATTAGACGTTCGATCGGCTTGATCGCCCGAAACATCAGCGGATTGACCATGATCGAGAGGAGCGAACCGGCCAGCAGCAACGAATACTGCTCTTGACTGAGCAGGCCGAGCGCCATGCCTGCGCTGCCCAGAATAAACGAAAACTCGCCAATCTGACTCAATCCCGCCGCTACCACCAGCATTGTGCGCCCGCTGGCTGGCAGGAAGAATCCTAGTAGTTGCGTGATGAAGGCTTTCCCCAGCACGATCAACGCAGTGAGCGCCAGCACCTGCCCGGCGTTGGCCCACAGGTATACCGGATTGACAATCATACCCACCGAGACGAAAAAGATGACGGCAAATGTTTCGCGGAAGGGTAAGACGTCGTCGCCGATCTGATGGCTGAACTGCGACTCGCTCAGCACGACGCCGGCCAGAAATGCGCCCAGCGCCAGCGAGACATCGAAAAAGGCAGCGGCGCCGAACGCTGTGCCCAGCGCAATCGCCACTGCGGCCAGAATAAACAGCTCACGCGAGCGGGTGCTGGCGATGATGTCGAGCAAGCGCGGCAACGCTCGCCGACCGGCAAACAGCATCACCGCCACGAAGAGCGCCGCTTTCAGCAGCGAAAAGACGCCGTCGATCAGCGATTGCTCGCTCCGCGAACCAAATAACACCGGCAACAGCACGAGAATGAAGACTGTCGCCAGGTCTTCCATAACCAGCCAGCCAACGGCAATTCGTCCGGCACTGGTATTGAGCAGGCCGTTGTCCATCAGACCGCGCAGCAACACGACGGTGCTGGCAATCGAGACGGCAAATCCCAGCAGCAGACCAGACACCGGCGTCCATCCCCAGAGCTGGCTCAGCCCAAAACCGAGCAGGGTGGCGATCAACATTTGCGCAATCGCGCCCGGTAATGCAACCTGTCGCACTGCCCACAAGTCTTTTAGCGAGAAGTGCAGGCCAACCCCAAACATCAGGAAGATCACGCCAATCTCTGCCAGTTGACTGATCTCTTCTACATCGCCGACAAAACCGGGCGTGAAGGGGCCAATCGCCATGCCTGCCAGCAAATAGCCGACGATGGTGGGCAGGCCGAAACGTCGCGCGATCACCCCGCCCGCAAACGCCACAACCAGCGCAACCGCCAGATTTGCCAGTAACGAGACTTCATGATGCATAGCGTGATCCTGTTTCAATCGCTGGGAAACGATACGTCCGTCGGCAGGGAATGATCAAAGGGTAAACGAAGCTCTGCGCAGCCCGGCACAGATGGGTCATCTTTAATAATATAGAGCGCAAGCGCAGATGTCAAAAGCTGTCGCCAGCGCTGTCTGTGCGCATGCATGCTCGATTGTATCGATGTAGCCATGTCATCGGCGGCGCGCTTCGCGCTGCTGTCATTGAGCTGTGGTACACTGTTTTCGGGCGCGCAATCTGTGTCACAGACTATTGAACGGCGATGGTATGATGAACTGCGGGCGACGACGACCCGCCCGGCTAAGAGGCTGAGCAGCCCGATGAAAGCATCGACTCTCGCGATCGTCATCGTATCGTGGAATGTCAGCGAATTGCTGCGTCGCTGTCTGCGCGCTGTCAGCGACTCGCTGGCTGCCGGTGATCTCGCTGCCGAGATCATTGTGGTTGACAATGACAGCTCCGATGGCACGGCGGCGATGGTGCGCAGCGAGTTCCCTGATGTGATCCTGATTGAAGCCGGCGCGAACCTTGGTTTTACTGCCGCCAACAACCTGGCGCTTCGCATGCTGCTCAATCGTCCCGGCGGCGCGCCCGACTATATCATGCTGCTCAATCCCGATACCGAACCGGTGGCCGATGCCATTCCCCGTCTGGTTGCCTTTTTGCGCCAGCATCCGGCAGCGATCGCCGTCGGTCCACGCCTGCTTTACAGCGACGGCAGCGAGCAATCATCCCGTCGCCGCTTTCCGACACTCCTCACCATGATTTGGGAGAGCACGCTATGGGAACGACTCTGGCCGCAGAACCCGTGGGCGCGTCAGTACCATTACGCCGACCGACCGGCCAATCGCGTGCAGCGTGTCGGCTGGCTGGTGGGAGCGGCTCTGCTGGCGCGTAGTTCGGCAATTCGGCAGAGCGGTTTGCTCGACCCGCGGTTTTTCATGTATAGCGAGGAGCTGGAATGGCAATGGCGGCTGCAATGGGGTAACGCTGCGCCGCCGCCGCCAACGTCTGGTCGCCTTCAGCACATCGAGGCATGCAGCCAGATCTGGTATCTGCCGGAAGCGACCATCATCCACCACGAAGGCAAAAGCAGCGAACAGGTTCCACTCATTCGTCACTGCCATTTTCAGCAAAGTCGCCTCCTGCTGGCCCGTATGTGGTATGGCTGGCTGGCGGCTGCGTTGCTCGCCGTCGCAATCCGGCTGGGCTATCAGTATGAATTGCTGATCGAAACACTGAAGCTCTGGCTTGGTCACCGGCCCGCTTTGCGCCGCCAGCGCATCGCGCTCTACCGGCAGGTCATGCGCGAGACCTTCCATTCGCCCAACCGCTCGTTGTTCTGGCCGTGATGATGGCCTGATCCTGTTGCCTATGTTTCTGTGCACACTCGATCACGACTGGCAAATCCGCCCGCTCAGCGAATTCGCTCAAGGCATCTACCCTCGCAATGATGCCGGCTGGATGCCGGCGATCGTGCCCGCGCACTGGCAGCAACTTCCCGGTCTGGAAACCTACAGCGGCAAGGTTGTCTACCGCTGTCGTTTTGCCAGCCCTGCGGTGGCCGAGTCGATCGCTGCCGAACGGCGCTGGTTGCGAATCAACGGCGCGTTCTACTACAAGAATGTCTACCTCAATGGCGTCTATCTCGGCGCGCATGAAGGGTACTTCGAGCCGATCGAATACGATGTCACCACCCTGCTGGCGGCGCAGAACACCCTGATCATCGAACTCGATTGCCCCGATGAACACGATAAGATCGGAAAGCGGATGATCACCGGTGTCTTTTCGCACTGGGATTGCTTTGACCCGCAGTCCAATCCCGGCGGAATCTGGCTGCCGGTTGAGCTGCACCGCAGCGGGTCGGCGCGTCTGCGCAACGCCCGCCTGCGCACCGAGCACTGTGATGCCCGCCTGGCCCAACTGCGCTTCGCGCTCGATGTTGACTCTGCCCAATCGACAACCATCCGCATCGAACTGGTGGTCGCGCCGCAGACGTTTCACGGTGAGACGCAGGTCTTCCATCTCCAGCGGCGAGTGCGCACTGGCAGCCAGACGGTGCAGGGGCTGATCAAACTGCGCGAACCGCGGCGCTGGTGGACGCACGATCTGGGGCGTCCTGACCTTTACCAGGTAACGGCGCGGATCTGGCTTGCCGATCAGCTCAGTGATGAGCTGTCGTTTAACTTCGGCGTGCGCACCTTCGAGCTGCGCGACTGGATTCCCCATCTCAATGGCGAACGCTTTCTGGCCAAGGGCAACAACTATCCGCCTGGCGATATGCGCATTGCGACGATGAACCGCGAGCGGGCGGATCTCGATCTGCGTCTGGCGCGCGAATGTCACAAGAACATGCTGCGAGTGCATGCCCACATCGACCATCCGGCCTTCTACGATGCCGCCGATGCCGCCGGCATCCTGCTCTGGCAGGATTTCCCGCTTCAGTGGCTCTATCGGGTTGAGACCCTGCCGGCTGCCCGTCATCAGGCGCGCGCCATGGTGCATCTGCTGGGCAACCATCCCAGCATCGCGATCTGGTGTATGCATAACGAAGCCATCCATCTCGAAGATACGGCAGATGAGACATTGCCGTCCCGTCTGCGCACCTACCAGTCGGCCTTCATCTTTAGCTGGAATCGCGACGTGATGGATGCTGAATTGCAACAGATCGTGGCCCGCGAGGATTCTACCCGGCCAGTGGTGCGCTCGTCGGGCGAGCCGGATGTGCCCTACCTGCGCGAAGGCACCGATGCTCATGCCTATTTCGGCTGGTATCGCACTTATGGCACACTGGCGGATGGCGAAGCGGTGCGCGCCCGGTTTCCGCGCAATCTGCGCTTTGTGACCGAATTTGGCGCGCAGAGTTTTCCCAATCTTGAAAGCAGTCTGCGCTTTATGCCCGATCCGCTCGATGATGCAGCTATCGCCCGTCTGGTCGAACGCCACGGGTTGCAGGCCGAGATCATGTCGGCGTGGTATCCGTGGCGGCAGGCATCCTCGCTGGCCGAGGTGATCGAGCTATCGCAACAGTACCAGGCTGAGCTGAATCGGTTCTACATCGATCGGTTGCGCTACCACAAATATCGCCCTACCGGCGGGATCATCGCCTTTTTGTTTGTTGACCCGTATCCGGCAGTGCTGTGGAGCGTGGTTGATTACTGGCGCGTGCCGAAACGATCGTACTACGCGCTGCGCGATTGTTTTCGCCCCCAGTATGTCTTCACGCTGATCGAGCCGCGCGCCTTCACTATTGGTGAGGCGATTGAGCTGCCTGTCTACGCGGTCAATGATGGCCGCGAACCGCTGGCCGGCGCGCAGGTAACCATCCTCTTGCGCGGCCCGTCCGATAGCGAACTGGCCACGGTCGTGCGCTATCTCGATGTGCCCGCCGACTCGCAGGCTATTGAGATTGATCGTCTGCGCCTTACCCCGTTGCATGCCGGGCGTTACACCATCGAGCTGCGGCTGATCGGCGCGGGAGAGCCTTTTACCAATCGCTATCATTTGACGGTCAACGAACCGAAGTAAGGCGAGCGGCGGTGTCGTGGGCGCGCGATGCCGGTTGCCGTGTTCTGGCGCACACCGGTGCGCGAGCGGAATGAGAGATGACATGCCGCGTCGCTCTGCTAAGGCAGCATCGTCATCTCGTCGTGCAATCTCGGCGCGCTACTGATGGTACAATACAGCGAGTGGATCGCAAACGCAACTCAGACCGGCAGGCAGGCAACAACGTATGCCCATCTCCTATCGCGAGCAGGCTCAACTGACGTGTCCCCATTGCGGCGTCGATTTCAGCGCCGAAATCTGGCTGATTGTCGATGCCGAAGAGCAACCGGAAGCGGCTGCGGCGTTGCGGCGCGAAGAGCTGAATCTGGTGACATGCCCGCGCTGTCAGGCGCGTGGCCCGGCTGGCGCCCCGCTGCTCTACCACGACGCCCGCGCGCGCCGCGTGATCTTCGTGCCTTCGCCTGGCGCTGCCGATCACGAGATCCGCGATCAGGCCCGCGATCTGCATGCCGTGCTGGTTGGCTCGATCGATTACGAGCTGCGCCGACCCTATCTCACCGATGTTGACATCGCGCAAGACATGAGCGGCCTTGCGCACCTGCTGCGCCGGATCGACGCTCGTCGTCCCCCTTCCTCGCCGCCGCCAATCGCGCCGCAATCACCGTTTGACGAACCGCCGCCCCTGCTGGCCGCTGTTGAAGCGTTGCTGGCTGCTGACACCGAAGCCGATCTGCAACAGGCGCTGGCCCGCCACCCGGAACTGCTTGAGCCGGCGACCGTGGCTACGCTGGCTCAGTTGGCGGAAGTGGCCACGGCTCAGGGCGAAACTGAGATTGCCCAGGGCTTGCGCAACGCGCGCGATGTGTTGTTGCGCCTGAGCCAGCAGCGCGAACCGCCGCAATTGACCGCTATTCCATCAGACGTTTTGCAAGACCTGTTGCGCGCGCGCAGCGACGCCGATCTGGAACAGGTGATTGCCCGTCACCCCTTGCTGCTCCGGCCCGAAGTCGATCAGTTGCTGGCGGCAGAAATCGAGACTGCTCTGGCCGGTGAGGCAGACAGTCTGGCCCGCGCGCTGGAAGAGCGACGCGCGCTGCTGGCAGCGATGCGCGTGTCGCCAGCTCCATCAACTGCCGCTGATCTGGAAGCCGCGATCGAAGCGCTCTTGATCGCTGAGGATGAAGAGAAGATCGCTCAGGTGATCGACGAGTATCCTGATCTGTTGTCTGAGACAGCCGAACGCGCGCTGTGGGAATTTGCCGCTGAGGCGCGCGCCGCTGGCGACGATGAACTGGCCCGCCATGCGATTGCCTGTCGTGAACTGTTGCGCCGTGTGCGCACCGGATTGGAAGCAGACCAGTAAGACAGGAATGAGTATGTTGCAACGAACACCGCTCTATAATGCGCATCTCGCCATGGGTGCGCGCATGGTCGAGTTCGGCGGATGGGAAATGCCGGTGCAGTACCGCGGCATCATCGAAGAACACCACGCGGTGCGCGCGCGAGCAGGGCTGTTTGACATCAGCCATATGGGGCGGTTTATGGTGCGCGGCCCCCACGCGGAAGCCTTTCTCCAGCGCATGGTGACCGCCGATGTCAGCGCCATCCCGCTCGGTCACGCCAGCTATGGCCTGCTCTGCCGGCCTGATGGCGGGATCATCGATGACGTCTTTCTCTACCATCTGCCCGATGAGTTCATGGTCGTGGTTAATGCCGCCAATCGAGCCAAAGACTGGAACTGGTTGCAGCAGCATACTGCCGGGTTTGAGGTGGAGATCGAAGATCGTTCGGCGCGCTGGGCAATGCTGGCGCTGCAAGGGCCAGCGGCTGAGCATCTGCTGGCTGGAGCTGAAGAGTCAACCACTGCCGAGATCGGCTCGTTGCCGTTCCACGGTGTCGCGATGACCACCATTTTTGGCCAGAATGCGCTGATTGCCCGCACCGGCTACACCGGCGAAGACGGTTTTGAACTCTTCTTCGAGGCCCAGCACGCCGAGCGGTTCTGGCATGGCCTGCTCGCGCTGGGCGGCAACGCCGTGCAGGCATGCGGCCTGGGCGCGCGCGACAGTCTGCGCTTCGAGGCCTGTCTGGCGCTCTACGGCCACGAAATCGATGAGACGATCAATCCGTATGAAGCGCGCCTGGGCTGGGTTGTCAAACTCGACAAAGGCGATTTTATCGGGCGATCAGCATTGCAAGCGATCAAACAGACTGGCGTGACCCGCCGTCTGGTTGGTTTCGAGATGGTCGGCAAAGGGATCGCTCGCGGCGGTTATCAGGTGCAGCGCGTTGATGGCACCCCGGCTGGATTTGTCACCAGCGGTATGCCGTCGCCCACACTGGGCCGCCCCCTTGGCATGGCGTATGTGCCAGTCGATCTGAGCAGTGAAGGCAGTGAGTTTGATGTCGTGGTGCGCGAGCGGCCCGTCCGCGCGCGCGTGGTGAAGATGCCTTTCTATAAGCCGCGCTACAAACGCTAGAGGAGCTGTTTATGGCTTACAACACCCCAGCCGATCTGCGGTACACCAAAACGCACGAGTGGGTTCGCCAGGAGGGTGACGAAGTTGTGATCGGGATTACCGATTATGCGCAGCATGCGCTCGGTGATGTGGTGTATATCGAATTGCCTGCGGTTGGCGCAACCGTAACCGCTGGCGAGAGCTTTGGCGTGGTCGAGTCGGTGAAGGCCAGCTCAGACCTGTACGCGCCGGTCAGCGGTGAAGTCGTCGCGGTCAATACCGCGCTTGAGAGCGATCAGTCACCGATTAACACCGATCCTTACGGCGCTGGCTGGATGCTGCGCGTGCGACCGAGCGGCGAACACGAAGAACTGCTTGATGCAACAGCGTATGAAGCGCTGGTTGCCGAACTGGATCATTAAATTGTATGGTTGCGATGCGCAGCGGGCCACGACCGCGAGCCGTTCCGCTGCGCATCGCCGTCTTATCGTCTGTCGATTATTCGGTGCGCTACGATCAGCTTTGAACCTGGACGGAAATTCCCATGACCCACTATATTCCTGTGACTGATGCTGACCGGCAGGCAATGCTGGCCGCGATTGGCGTTGCGTCGATTGAAGAACTGTTCCTTGATGTGCCGGCCAGCCACCGCTTTCCTCCGCTTGAATTGCCGCCGCCGCTTTCGGAACCGGAATTGATGGCCGAGTTGTACCGGCTGAGCGAACTGAATGCTCATACCCGCCGCTATAGCATCTTTCTCGGCGCTGGCGCCTACCATCACTTCGTGCCGGCAGCGGTTGACCAGATTCTGCGCCGGGGCGAGTATTACACGGCCTATACCCCCTATCAGCCTGAGATCAGCCAGGGTACCCTGCAGGCGATTTTTGAATACCAGAGTCTGATCTGTGCCCTGACCGGCATGGAAATTGCCAATGCCTCACACTACGATGGCGCAACTGCGCTGGCTGAGGCGGCTATCATGGCGCTGAATGTGCTGCGCAACCGTCGCAAAATCGTGGTGGCGCGCGGCGTCAATCCGCAATACCGGGCGGTGCTGCGCACCTACCTGCAGGGGATCGATGTTGAGATTACCGGCGATGAGACGCCGGGCGCAACGATCGCCGATGCCCTTGCTCGCGTTGATGACCAGACTGCGCTCTTGATTGTGCAGAATCCCGATTTTCTCGGTCGTTTGCACGATCTGCGCGGCCTGGGCGCGCAGGTGCAGGCACGCGGCGCGCTGCTTGCCGTCCATTTCGATCCGATCGCGCTCGGTCTCTTCCAGACCCCAGCCGAAGCCGGCGCCGACATCGCTACCGGCGAAGGGCAGCCCCTCGGCCTTGGCCTCTCGTTCGGCGGCCCTTATCTGGGCATTTTTACAACCCGCCAGAAGTATGTGCATAAAATCGCGGGCCGCATTGTGGGTGTTACCAAAGATGTCGATGGCCGCCTGGCCTATGTGTTGACCCTGCGCGCGCGCGAGCAGGATATTCGTCGCGAACGCGCCACCAGCAACATCTGCACCAATCAGGGGTTGATGGCGCTGGCCTCGGCGGTCTACATGTCGCTGATGGGCAAACGGGGAATGCGCGCGGTCGCCGAAGTGACCTACCAGCGCTCACACTATGCGGCAGTGCGCATCGCGGCCCTGCCCGGATACCGGGTGCTGGCCGATCAGCCCTTCTTCCGCGAGTTTGTGGTGCAGTGCCCGCAGCCGGTTGCGACCATCAATGCCGCGCTGCGCGAGCAGGGTATCATCGGCGGCTACGATCTCAGCGCCGATGAACCGCATTTGGGTCACGCAATGCTGGTTGCCGTCACCGAGATGAATACGCCAGCCGAGATCGATCGTTTCGTTGCAGCGCTGGCCGCTGCGGCATAGGTTGATGATGGAAGCGTCGCTTACTCCAGTCCAGATCGAACGGATCATCTCCCGGATCCTGCCCGGATCGCGGGTGCGTGATGCTGCGCCACTTGGCGCGCGGAGCATGCTGGTGACGCTGAGTGACCGGCAACTTGTGCTGCGCTTGCCGGCTGGCGTCGATCGCTGGGCAGGCGAGGCATTGCAGGCCGAGGCGCTGGCGCTGCGCGCGCTCCGCGCCGAGATCGATCTGCCAATCCCGGAAGTGCTGGGTGATGTTCCCGGCGATGACGACACCCCGCCGGCGCTGGCGCTGAGCTATCTTGCCGGCACGCCGTTGCCCGAAATCATTGCCGCGATTGACGAAGAATCGCGCTTTGCGATTGGTCAGGCGCTGGCCAGAGTGATGGCCCGTGTTCATAGCTATCTCGCTTCCAGCTATGGCCCGTTGCAGCCTGCCGCGCTGCCGGCTCCCGTCGAATTGCCAACTGCTTCCGGCGCTGATGTTGCCTATTTGCGTGAACGGTGGGCAGCGGCAGCGGCGCAGGCGGTCGCCGATGGCCACCTGACTGCTGATCAGAGCGACTGGCTGCAAAGCCGTTTGAGCGCGTGGGTCAGCATCTGTAATCGCCCCGCCTGTCTGGTGCATGGCGATCTGCATCCGCGGCGCCTGATTGTGCGACGGCGCGACCGCGACTGGCGGCTGGTTGGCGTGGTCGGTTGGGGATTTGCTCAGGCCTGGCGTCCGGCCTGGGATCACGCTACTCTGAACCTGAATTTTGCCGATCCTGAGTATTTTGGCCTGCGGGTTGGCTATGGGGCCGGCTACAACGAAACGACCGATCGCCGCTACGATCAGGTGCGTGAATTTGCCCTCCTACCCTATCGCCTAACCCTCCTGCTCGAAAGTGGCCAGGCGGCGCTGGCGCTCCAGATTGCCAGCGATCTTGATCAGGTGCATGCGCCGCCGACGATTGCAACCATCGATACTGAAACCGTGAATGGAGACAACGGGTATGCATAACGAAGAACCGCCTATCTTTACCTATTCGCAGCCAGGCAAGATCGGTGTCAATTTGCCTGCTGCCGGGGTTGCGCCCGCTCCTCTGCCGGAAGATTTGCTCCGCCAGGATGATCTGGCCGGATTCCCTGAATTGACCGAGCCAGAGGTCATTCGCCACTTCACCCGGATCAGCCAGCGCAACTATGCGATCGATACCGGGTTCTACCCGCTTGGGTCTTGCACGATGAAGTACAACCCGAAGCTGCACGAAGAGGCTGCCCGCCTGCCCGGCTTTGCTGCTGCGCATCCACTCCAGGACGAGACGCTGAGTCAGGGCGCCTTGCAATTGATGTACGAGTTGCAGAACTATTTGGGTGAGATCAGCGGCTTTGATGCAGTCAGTCTGCAACCAGCCGCCGGCGCTCAGGGCGAATTGACCGGCATCCTTGTCTTTCGCGCCTACCACCTCGATCGCGGTGATACGCAGCGCACCGAAGTGCTCGTGCCCGATTCCGCCCACGGCACCAATCCGGCAACCGCCGCGATGGTTGGGCTGAAGGTGGTGGAATTGAAGAGCGATGCTCGCGGCAATGTTGACCTCGCCGACCTCAAAGCCAAACTGTCGCCGCGCACTGCCGGGATGATGCTCACCAATCCCAACACCCTCGGCCTGTTCGAGGAGCACATCGTCGAGATCTGCCGGCTGGTGCATGAGGCGGGCGGTCTGATGTATGGCGATGGCGCAAACTTCAACGCTATTCTCGGCATCGCCAAGCCTGGCGAACTCGGCTTTGATTTCATGCACTACAACCTGCACAAGACCTTTACTACGCCGCACGGCGGCGGCGGCCCCGGTTCAGGCGCGGTTGGCTGCACGGCAGAGTTGGCGCCCTACCTGCCCGGCCCGCGCGTGCGCCGCGCTGAGGATGGTCGCTACGAATTCTTCACACCCGAAAAGAGCATCGGTCGCATGAAAGCCTTTCACGGCAATTTCGGCATGCTGGTGCGCGCCTGGACGTATATTCGCTCGCTGGGAGCCAGTGGTTTGCGGGAAGTGAGTGAAACCGCGGTGCTCAACGCGAACTACGTCCGGGTGATGCTCAAAGATATCTATCCCCAGGCGATCGATCGAATCTGCATGCACGAAACAGTCTTGCGCGGCCAGATTGCCGGTGCGCCCAAAGATGTGCGCACCCTCGATATTGCCAAGCGGTTGATCGATTACGGCTTCCATCCGCCAACGATCTACTTCCCGCTGATTGTGCCGGAAGCCCTGATGATCGAGCCAACCGAAACCGAGAGCAAGCAAACGCTCGACCGGTTTATCGCCGCAATGCGCCAGATTGCCGGCGAAGCGGTTGAGACGCCAGAGGCGCTGCATGCCGCGCCCACCAGCGCGCCGGTGCGCCGTCTCGATGAAGTGCGCGCAGCCCGGCAGCCCATCCTGCGCTACGATCCGGCGGCGTTTGCTCGTCTGCAACAAGAATAGCCGGTCTGGCGCTGAGGAGTTGTTTGCAGTCTTGGTTGAACTTGAACGAAACGCAACGAGGCAATGCCATTCCGTCGAGACGTTGCAGAGCAACGTCTCGACGCGCCATGCAGGAATGCGCAACGCAAGCGCCATTCATGCTGAAGTGTACGAATGCGAGCGCAACACGGTATAATTCAGTTGTGATCAGGAACACCCGCTACTACCTGGCAGTGCCAGCGGTTTATGGGGGAACATGGGGAACGCGCTATGAGTCTCTATCGCAGCCGCCATGTTGCGGCCCGTTTCGTGCCCGCGCTGTTCCGAATCTTTGTCCGAATCTACGTGCGCCCAAGGGTCGAAGGGGCCGAGCATATTCCGCGTGAAGGAGCGTTTATTATCGCTTCCAATCATGCCAGTCACGCCGACACGGCGGTGATCTTCACCGTCTTGCCCCGCGAGGTGCGTCCGCGCTTTGTCGCTGCGGCGGCTCAAGATTATTTCTTCCAGGGAGGCACGATGCAGTTCCTCTCACGCATTCTATTCAACGCAATCCCTGTAGCCCGTGATCGTCGCGGCGGACAGGATCCCCTCCGTCACGCCGCCCGCGCTCTGCGTGAGGGTTACGCACTTCTCCTTTTCCCGGAAGGCACGCGCAGCAAAACGGGCGAAATTGGCCCGTTTCGTAGCGGAATCGGGCGTCTGATTGCCGAGTTTCCCGGCACTCCGGTCATTCCAACCTATGTTGGCAATACCAATCGGGTGATGCCCAAAGGGAAGGTGATCCCGCGTCCGTATCGCGTGACGGTTCGGTTTGGCGAACCGATGCTCATCCGGGCGCATCCCAAACTCCGCGCCACCTGGCAGGCAGCCGCCGATGAGGTGCGCGATGCGATTATCCAGTTGAGTGGGATGGCCTTTGCGCACGCTGCTGACTCGGCGTCGGATCAGGAGGCATGAGATTCTGGCGCAGAGTGAGATGGACTTCGTGGTCGATAGAACTCGTAGTGCCATCATTCACGAAGGGGGTGGAACGAATGGTCGCAACACCTGATCCATCTCACTCGCCGGATTCCGCGCGACAGACCCTTGAGCAGCTTGTCTATACGCTGCTCTGGTTCTGTGTTGCTGCTGTGGTCGGATATATCGTCTTTAGCCCGATTGATCCCTCGCTGATGCCTCAGCGGTTAATTGTTGTGACACCCATCTTCTTGAGCCTGTTCGGCGCATTTGCTTTGCTGCGCTATCACTATTTGAAACAGGCCAGCCTGCTGGTGGTTGGCGCACTCTGGCTGGCGCTGGCTGGCACTGCCGCAATCAGCGGCGGTTTGTTCGCCCCGGCTTTTCCCGGTTTGCTCGTGGTTGTTATTCTCAGCGGCATTCTGCTCGGCAAGACTGGCACCTGGGTCACTGTATTGCTCTCGATTGGCGCTGGCGCCGGGTTCGTTTTCTTTGCCGATCAGCTTCCGGCGAATTTCCCGCCACACTCGCCAATCTCATGGTTTGTAACCTACGCGATCTACCTCTCTCTCCTTGCTGCCATCATCACGTTCCTGGTCGGTCAATTTCATCAGTCACTGCGCCGGATTGAAAACGAACTGAGTGAGCGGCGCGCGGTGGAACAGCAACTGCGCCTGTCGGAAGAGAAGTTTGCCCGGCTGTTCGATTCTGCGCCCTTTGCAATGCTGATGGTGCGGTTGTCCGATGATCTGATAGTGAATGCCAATGCCGTCTGCCGGGCTTTTTTTGGATTGAGCAGCGATCAGATCATCAAACGACGGGTCAACGATTTTCACGAGTGGCAGTTGGCAGCCCAGTGGCCGGCGATTATTCAGCAACTGCGCGCGCAGGGCGAGATTCAAGACATTGAGTTCAGTTTCCGGCGCAGTGATGGCGCGCTCGTGTTTGCGCAACTGGCTGCTGAGATTGTCGAACTCCAGGATGAGTTCCATGCAGTGGTTGCTTTTAAGGATGTGACCCCGCTGCGGCGGGCCAATGAGCGACTCGCCGAGCTGGTTGCGCGCCAGGAACAACTGGCCACGCTTGCGCGTGAAGCGTTGGCAACCACCGATCTCGATGCCCTCTTCGCGCTGGCCGCCGAGCAAACAGCGCAAACTCTCCATCTGAGCGGCGTTGAAGTGATTGAATACAATCTCGACGATCAGAGCCGCGCGCGCGTCAGTTGGGGTATTGTGCCGCAACAACCGGTGCCCGCCATTGTCTGGCAACGCCTCGCCGACGATCATCCTGGCTGGAGCGTGTTGCCGCCAGAGCTGGCCGAGCGACTCGCTGACAGCGATCTCACCGGCGCTGCGCTCCCGATCCGTGGTCAAGAGCGTCTGCTTGGACTGCTTGTTGCCTATACGCCGTATTCGCTCGATGTGGAAGCGATGTTCTTTCTGCGTGGCGTTGCCAATGTGCTGGCCGTGGCCATCGAACGCGCCAATGCCGAGCAGGAACGCCGCCAGCTTGAAACGCAGATGTGGCAGAATCAGAAACTTGAGAGTCTTGGCTTGCTCGCTGGCGGCATTGCGCACGATTTCAACAACCTGCTTACTGGAATCATGGGGCATACCAGTCTGGCCCTGCTCGATCTGCCGCCCAATCACCAGCTTCAGCCCCACCTTGCCGCTATCGATCAGGCCTCTCAGCGTGCCGCCGAGCTGTGCAACCAGTTGCTGGCCTACTCTGGCCGCGGTCAACGCTCGCGCGAAGCGGTCGATCTTTCTGCGCTCGTGCGCGAAATGGCCAGCCTGCTCCGCCTGCCAACCAGTCGCGGCGGACAGGTGACTATTCATTACCGGCTCGCCCCTAACCTCCCACCGGTCATGGTAGAAGCAAGTCAGATCCGGCAGGTTGTGCTCAATCTGCTGACGAACGCAATCGAGGCGATTGGGGAAAATGCCGGCTCGGTGACGTTGATGACCGATGTTATCGATCTCTCGGCAGCCGACATCCGGCGGCGTAAGTTGAGCCAGCCGCTGGCGCCTGGCCGGTATGTGACCCTGACCGTCACCGATACCGGTGTTGGTATGGACGAAGCGACCCAACGGCGGATCTTTGATCCCTTTTTCAGCACCAAACCGCGCGGGCATGGTCTTGGTCTGGCCGCTGTGCAAGGGATCGTCCGCCGCCACAATGGGGCAATTGCCGTTGAGAGCACGCCCGGTCTGGGGTCAACGTTTACCGTTTATCTCCCGGCAACGAATGAAACCGCTCCGGTGACGACCAGAGAGGTCGCCGCTCCGGTCAGGGTGAACGGCACGGCGCTGATAGTTGACGATAATGGCAGTGTGCGCGCTACGCTCAGCCGCATTCTTGAACGCGCCGGGATGATCACCGTTGAAGCGGCTAACGGTCACACTGCGCTCACGCTCTTGACCGATTCTGCTCTATCGATTGACATCGTTCTGCTCGATCTGGCGATGCCGGGCATGAACGGTCTGGAATTGCTCTCTAATGTGCGTCAGCGCTTGCCTCATCTGCCCGTTTTGTTGATGAGTGGTAACGTCGAACAGGTGACAACTGCAACCTTTCCGCTTGATCACTATACCGATTTCCTGCCCAAACCATACCGGGCCAATGATGTGATGGCTCGCATTGCCGCCCTAATCCAGCGCGCCACGACCGCTCGTGAACGCTAGACCGGACGGCGATCGATGAAGGAAAGCTCGCGCTGTCAGAGCGCAGTGCATGATGTCATTGCGCGCCGCGCGGAGCGCGGCATGGCAATCCCTTGCTGTGGCGCGGAAATCACGCTCAGGGCATATCTCCCGCTGACGCAGGGGATTGCTGCCGACGCTGATAGGCTGATTGCCACCGGTGGCCGCGAAAGAAAGTGGCGCGCAACACGCGATCTGCGATCCGCCGGCGTGACCTGTGCGCATCGCCGGTCTCAGCTCCCGACACGAATTGTTGATGAATCAGGTATAATGCTGTCAGAAGTCTTAGAAAGGAATAGTGCGATGACAATCACAACTGGCAGAGTTCCCGCGCGCGCCGAAGTTCCGGTTGAGTTTACATGGGATCTGACGCAGGTTTTTGCTGATCCCACCGCCTGGGAACATGAATTGAACGCTGTTGAGCAGCGAGCAGGGGAACTCGCTGCTATGCAGGGCACGCTGGCTAATGGGCCAGCCCATCTCCTGAACGCCCTCACCTTGCGCGACGAAGTCTCCCGCCGTCTTGAGGCGCTCTACGTCTACGCGCTGCATCTGAAAGACAGTGATGGCACTGACCCGCTGGGTCAGGGTCTGTTCCAGCGCGCCAGTAGCTTCGCAGCCCGCATTCAAGCCATGCTCGCGTTCATCGAGCCAGAGGTGCTGACCATTCCAGCCGCAACCATTGAGGAGTGGCTGGCAACGGTGCCAGATCTTCAGATCTATCGCTATGAACTGGAAAAATTAAACCGTCAGCGCGCGCACATTCGCTCGGCAGAAGTTGAACAGGTGATGGCCGAGTTCAGCGATATCGCGCGGGCATCGTATGTCACCTTCGCTACGCTCACCGACTCCGACCTGCAATTTCCCACTATTGAAGACGAGCGCGGTCAGCCGGTGCAGTTGTCGCACGCTCGCTACGGGCGACTGCTGGAGAGTCCTGATCGGCGGGTGCGGCGCGATGCCTTCAAAGGCTATTACAGTGCCTTCCTGCCATTCCGCAATACCATTGCCTCAACGCTCGGCGCGACAGTGCGCTCGCACGTGATTGAAGCGCGTCTGCGCCATTACCGCTCGGCGCTCGAAGCCGCTCTGGCCCCCAACGAGATTCCCGTCGAGGTGTACCACAACCTGATCGCCACCGTCGAGGCTAATCTGCCCCGTTTCCACCATTACCTGGCTGTGCGTCGTCGCGTAATGGGACTGGACGATCTCCACTTCTACGATCTGTATGTCCAGCCGGTGCCCGATGTCGAATTGACGATACCCTACCACGAGGCCTGCGATCTGATGCGCGCGGCCTTTCGCCCGCTTGGCGCCGACTATGGCGCCGCGCTCGAGCAGATGTTTTCGCGTCGCTGGATCGATGTCTACGAGAATGTGGGTAAACGGAGCGGCGCGTATAGTGGCGGAGCCTACGATACCCCGCCCTATATCTTGCTCAACTATCAGGATCGGCTGCGCGATGTCTTCACGCTGGCGCACGAATTGGGGCACTCGCTCCACTCGTTCTTTACCCGTTCCACCCAGCCGTTTGTGTACGGCAACTATACGATCTTTGTCGCTGAAGTGGCGTCAACCCTCAACGAAGCGCTGCTCACTCATTATCTGTTGCAGCACAACCCCGACGAGGCGCTCCGCCGTCGTCTGCTGGCGCAACAGATCGAGGAGATTCGCGGCACTATCTTCCGCCAGACGATGTTTGCTGCATTCGAGTTATGGATGCACGAGCGCGCCGAGCAGGGCCAGCCATTAACGGCTGATCTCCTCAGCCAGTATTATCGCGATCTGGTGGCGCGCTATCACGGGCCAGAGCTGGTGATCGATGACGAGCTGGCCTTTGAGTGGATGCGCATTCCGCATTTCTACTATCGCTTCTACGTGTATCAATATGCCACCGGCATCTCGGCGGCGCTGGCGCTCAGCCGCCAGATCATCAGCGAAGGTCAGCCGGCCATCGACCGCTACCTGCGCTTCCTGCGCAGCGGATCGTCGCGCTCGTCGATCGAGTTGCTGCGTGAAGCAGGAGTTGATATGACGTCACCGGCCCCGATCCAGGCCGCAATGGACACCTTCGCCGATCTGGTGGCCCAGCTTGAGCGACTGTAGCCAGATCAGGTAGAGACGTTGCATTGCAACGTCTCTACCTGGCAATTGATTCCCTGCTAACAGTCGATTCCCTGCGCGCGATAAAACGCATCGACGGCATCAGTCAGCAGAATCGCATCCAGATCGACCGGTCGCTGCAAAATCCCCAGCGACCGGAGTACCTCCGCTTCGCGCGCCCATGCCTGCCGATCGCTGGCGCCCACGCAGCGCGCGCCAATCCCGTAACGCAGCAGCTTGATCGTCTCGGTGGCCTCAAACTCCAGGTGGCCGCGATCAAGTTCGGGATTGCGCGCCAGAATAATCTCGATCGCCGCCGCCGGATCGGTAATCGCATCTTGCCAGCCGCGCAGGGTAGCCTGCACAAAGGCGCGCACCGTGTTCGGATTGGCGCGGGCGAAGGCCGCAGTGGTAAACAGCACGTCGCCCATCAGTTCCACCCCATAATCACGGGCCAGGATCAGATCAACTTCAGCGCCGGCAGCCCGCGCTGTGTAAGGCTGATCGGTCGCATAGACCGGCCAGACATCGGCGCGTCGCTCAAGGAAGGGCGCCAGGCTGTAGTCTCCGGGAATCTCATTGACACTCAGCGGATCAACCCCGGTCGCCGCCAGCAAGGCCCGGTATTCGGTTTCGACGTTATCACCGTAGAACATACCCACCCGGCGACCCACAAAATCTTGCGGCGAGCGGATGCCGCTATCGCGATGCACCATAAACGCGACCGGACTGGCCTGGAACCACGTTGCCAGCGCGACGACCTCGATACCCTGCTCGTGACTGATCATCACTGTGTCGGCGCCGGTGCTGCCGAACGTGTTGGCGCCGGTGGCAACCAGTGGCAATGGCACGGTATCGGGGCCGCCCGGCAAAATCGTCACATCCAGGCCAGCATCGCGATAATAACCACGCGCCTCGGCCACCAGATAGCCGGCAAACTGAAACTGCGGCAACCATTGCAGGCGCATACTCACCTGTGTCACTTCCGGCGTCGTGACTGTCGATGCTGTCTGGCTATTGGGCATGGAACAGGCGTTTACGATGATAAATAGTACGATAAAAAGCAAAACTATTCCTGCGCGGCGAGTCATTTGATCTCCTCTCTCTCTTCAGGTGATCCCTGCCCTACCGCTCCCGTTCCCAGTAGACAATCATCCGCTCCAGCGCCAGGAATACGCCATGCAACGCCAGCGCCAATCCAGCGGCGGCCGCAATCGCGGCAAAGGCGCGATCGGTTGCCAGTCGATAGGTCGAGGTCGTGATCAGGTAGCCCAGACCGCGACCAGCGCCTGCCAGTTCGCTCACCAGCGCCCCGATCACGGCCAGCGCGCCGGCGACGCGCAAACCGCTAAAGATGTACGGCAATGCCGCCGGCAGGCGCAGCATGCGCAGGATCTGCCATTGCGACGCGCCATACGCCTGCATCATCGCCAGTTGTTCGGGCGCCGGTCGGCGCAAACCGCTAATCATTGCCACCAGCAGCGGAAAGCTGGCGAACAATGCGGCCATTGCTGCCCGCGCCGTCAGGCCGTTCCCGAACCAGATCGTGAGCAGCGGCGCCAGCGCCACCGAAGGCAGGCTCTGACCGAGCAAGACCCATGGATAGAGCGCATCTTCCAGCGGACGCGCGAAGAGAAAGGCGATTGCCAGCCCGCCGGCCAGAGCTGCGCCAATAGAAAGCCCGATCAGAGCGGCACTCGCCGTGGCAAGCGTGTGGTGAGCCAGACGCACATTGGGATCAACGCTGGCGGCAATCACGCGCGATGGGGCGGGTAACACATACGAGGGAACGCCAGCCGCAGGCAGACTCCATTCCAGCGCGAGCAAGACGAGCAAGCCTGTGACAAGGGCCATGATTGCGCGGCGGAGCAGGTTGGGCAGTGTGATCGTCTCCATAGCGCCTTATCTTACCATACTGTTATGATCCGGATCGCATATCTGACCGGCGCAAGACTGATTGCTGTTCCTTCAGCGTTTCACAGAGGGTGACGCAACCATCATCTGCCGCGCGGCGCTGGGCGATGGTCAGGGCGAGCTGAACGGACTACTCCCAACCACCGTCGCCCGATCGCCGCAGTCGCGGCAGCGGATTCACCTGCGCCCGTTGCATGTTTCTGGCGACCACAAGCCGCGCTGCGCTGCGCGCGCTTCTTGCTCGGCAGCTTTGAAGATCGCCTGATAGCGGTAAGGAACGTCGTAGGTGTATTCATAAGCGAATCCTTGCGCGATCTGCTCAAGATTGATCATGCGCCCGTCTTCCAGCCAGACATAGCGGAGCAGACGACCAAACCGGTCACGACTGTCTTGCGATGGATCTTCTTCGAGCCAGACAGTAGTCGCGCCATTCAAGAGCTGACGCGCATGCTCCGCCGCTTCGCGGCCAAAGCATTGCACCGGACGACGGGGATCGGCGGATTCAGGGGTGTCGATACCGATCAAGCGAACCCGTTCCTGGACGCCGTTGATCCGCACAATGATCGTATCGCCATCAACCACCCGCGCGAACCTCGCCGGCGTGAGATTGTCCGGGAGGGGTGGATAGTCAACGCTCGTGCTGGTCGGCTCGGCTGGCAGACCACATGCCGTAATCAGCGCAACCAAGATCAGGAATAGCAAACGACGCATCATGTGTCCTGTGCTGAGAACTGTTGGCCTGAGAACTCGTAACAACCGTCTGCGCAACGCGACAGCGTATCTTCTCCTCAGCGGGAATATACGTAGCGATCAGTCAGCCCGACGACAGACATGCTTAACCAGATTGATAACAATTTTTGACTAGCGCAAAGCCCATAGACAGTGTATGCTGAGAAGGGCATGAGTAGCAAAGAGAGAAGGAGTCACCTTCATGCGACCTCGTGAACACTTTGATCAGGAACTGAACGCCCTGCGCCAGCAGGTGCTCGATCTGGGCCGAATGGCCAGCGCAGCGCTGAACCAGGCAATCGCTGCGCTGGAAGGAAAAGATGCCAGCCTGGCCGGGCAGGTTGTCGCCGGCGACAACGCCGTGAATGCCGCCAAAGACGCCATCGAGCAGCGCGCAGTTGATCTGATTGCCACTCAGCAGCCGGTTGCGCGCGATCTGCGCCAGATCGTCACTGTCTTGATGATTAGTTATGAACTCGAACGGATCGCCGACTACGCCAAGAGCACCGCTAAGATGGTCATCGGCAGTCCTGATCCGAATCGCGGCCCGCTGGTTGCGCCCGCCGAGCTAGTGGCGCTGGGCAAGACGGCGCTCACCAATCTTGATCGCACCCTGGCCGCGTTCGAGCAGGGCAATGGCGAGGCGATCAAGTCCATCATCGCCAGCGAAGACGAGATCGATCACGATTACAAACAGCTTAAACACTCGCTGGTAGCGCAGCTTACGCCGCCGGAAACGGCAGATCTGCTCTTTATCGCCCACAATTTTGAGCGCGTCTCCGATCGCGCGCTGAACATGGCCGAGAAACTGATCTACATGATGCGCGGCGATCAGGTTGAGTTGAACGATTAGAGATGGCGCAGGGCACGGTACCCCAGGTCTCTTCCAGGTAAGCGAGCGCCCTGCTGGCGCGTATTCTGGGTGATACGGTAGCTGATTTTCGCTCGGCGAGCGACTGTCGCCGCTCGCCGAGTGCGCTGTCAAGCGCTGTCTGATAGACCCAGTACTGCGCAAAATCAACGTGTCCACCGCCTTCAATCCGATAAAACGTTAAGGGCGCCTGCACTAAAGTTGCCAGGCGCTCAGCATGATCGTAGGGAATGATGACATCGTCAGTGCCGTGAAAGATGATCACCGGACAGCGCACCTGCCCGATCCAGTCGTGTGATCGCAAGGGATACTTGAGCAACATCGTCGGCACTAACAGCATGTACCAGCCGGCAAGTTCTTCCAGGCTATAAAACGGATTTTCGAGCACGAGTAACCGGGGCTGATACTCGGCGGCCAGGCGCGACGCGAATGCAGTGCCGAGCGAGCTGCCGTACAGCACGATCTGGCGCTCTGGATACCGCTCGCGCGCCCAGTTGTAGACAGTTCGGGCATCAGCAAACAACTGTTCTTCGTTGCTGATGAAGCCGGTACTCTGACCATAACCGCGATAGTCGGCCATCACAACCTCATAACCGCGCTGCGCCAGCGTCAGCGCCCGATCTCCCCATTGTTTGAGGCTGCCGCCATTCCCATGGAAGTAGATTACGACGCCACGCGGGTGATCAACGCGAAACCACAACGTATGCAGGGTAGCATCGGTCACCGGCAGAAAAATCTCTTCGACGGGCCAGCCAAAGTCATAGCTGACGCCAGCCGGATCGCGATCCGGAGTAAAAATGAACCTTTCCTGTCCAAAGTAGAAGCCGAGGCAGAGCATGCCGTAGATCGTAACAGTAGTCACCAGCAGGTAGCAAAGAGTCTTGCCAGGGAGTGAGTGGAGCTGCATTGAGGCGCGACCCGGCGAAGATGAGACGGTGATCCTCATACGCAGGTTTGATCTGATAAAGAATCGCGCTTCCCGCTCTATAGATATGGAGAGCTGCACTACTGGTCAACACCAGTGGCAGTGCAGCTCTGCGCGTCGTGTCGAACAGTTTTGGGCAACCATTACCAGCCCAGTACCAGGGCAAAGATCAGCGGCGCAACGATAGTTGCATCCGACTCGATAATAAACTTTGGCGTCTCGACCGCCAGTTTCCCCCAGGTAATCTTCTCGTTGGGCACTGCGCCGGAATATGAACCGTAGCTTGTAGTTGAGTCGCTGATCTGACAGAAGTAGCCCCAAACCGGCACCCCCTCGCGTCCCAGGTCTTGGTGGAGCATCGGCACCACGCAGATCGGGAAATCACCGGCAATGCCGCCGCCGATCTGGAAAAAGCCGATCGAGTGTTCAGCCGACACACGGGTATACCAGTCGGCCAGATCGATCATATACTCGATGCCGGTGCGCACGGTATGAACATTCTTAATCTCGCCGGTGATACAGTGAGCCGCGTACATATTACCGGTGGTCGAATCTTCCCAACCGGGCACGTAGATCGGCAGATTGCGCTCCATCGCTGCGTATACCCACGAGTCACGCGGGTCGATCTGGTAGTGCTGCGCAAGTTTCCCCGACCGCAGAATGCGGTAGATAAACTCGTGGGGAAAATAGCGCTCACCGGTCTGATCAGCCTGCATCCAGGCGTCGAGCAACGCCTTTTCCAGCCGTCGCATCGCCTCTTCTTCCGGGATGCAGGTATCAGTTACCCGGTTCATGTGGCGTTCGAGCAATTCTTGCTCTTGCTGCGGGCTGAGATCGCGGTAGTGCGGCACTCGCTCGTAGAAATCGTGCGCGATCAGATTGAAAATGTCCTCTTCGAGATTAGCGCCGGTGCATGAGATGGCATGCACCTTATCCTGCCGGATCATTTCGGCCAGCGATAGCCCCAGTTCGGCGGTGCTCATAGCGCCTGCCAGCGTAATCATCATCTTCCCGCCCTGCTCTAGATGCGCGCGATAGGCATCAGCGGCATCAACCAGCGCGGCGGCGTTGAAATGGCGAAAATGGTAGCGCGCGAACTGGCTGATTGTTCCGTTGGTCATCGTTTCGTCCTTTCTCGGTGAACCGTGAGAGTCGGTTCGCGTCTCCGCACATCCTCCGCCGCCGATTATAGCACGCTGCCCGACGACGATGAAATGTGAAAACTTCCACGGGGAACCGGTGAGAAATTTACCAAAACTTTACACAAAGCTTAACCTGAGCTGAAAAAAGGCTGGTACTATCATCTCACCGCGATATGACATGCATAACAGACGTGTTGCTTACGTCTCGCGATGCTGTTTCGGCAGCCGACCCTGTTTGCGGCACCGTTTCACCCTGTTTGTGAGAGCTGGCAACGTGGGCGTATGCACCGGCAGTTATGTATCGTCTGGCAAGGTGAGAGCAGCGTCGCGAATGTGAAGGAGGTTCTGATGTCGGATCTGTCGAAGCTCTCGGTAGCAGAGCGGAATCGCATGTACTGGCAGGAGAATCTGCGCCTGATCTCGATTCTTCTCGTGATCTGGTTTGCAGTCTCGTATGTGCCGGTTCTCTTCGTTGAAGCCCTGAACAACATTGTCATCGCTGGCTTCCCGCTCGGCTACTATATGGGCAGTCAGGGTTCGCTGATCGTGTTCGTCGTTGAAATCTTCTACTACGCCTACGCGATGAACAAGCTGGATGCGAAGTACGGGTTGAGCGATCGCGACCGCTAGTTTGGCACCGTTTCTCGTCAATGTAGAGGAGGAGAGCGCATGTCCGCATCGGCTCAGAGCCAGAGCGTCTTCCGCAATCGCCTGGCGCGTTACTATGGCTATTTCACGATTGGCTTCATCGGCTTCAGTATCCTTATGCTCTTGCTTGAGGTCTTCGCCGGTTTGCCGACTCAGCTCATCGGCTGGGTCTTCCTGCTGCTGACGATGGCGCTATACGCGACCATCGGCATTCTGTCGCGCACCAAGCTGCTTGATGAGTACTATGTGGCCGGGCGCAATGTGCCGGCAGTATTCAACGGTATGGCAACCGGCGCCGACTGGATGAGCGCGGCCTCGTTCATCTCAATGGCCGGCACGCTCTGGCTGATCGGCTATGATGGTCTGGCTTACATTATGGGCTGGACGGGCGGCTACGTCTTGCTGGCCCTGCTCTTTGCTCCTTATCTGCGCAAGTTCGGTCAGTACACTATTCCCGACTTCGTCGGCGCGCGATACGGCGGCAATACCGCGCGGGTGGTGGCGGCGATCTGCGCAATCATCGTGTCACTGACCTACGTCACCGCTCAGGTGGTCGGCGTCGGCCTGATCATGCAGCGCTTCGTCGGCGTTGATTACACGATTGGTGTGATCCTTGGCCTCTCCGGCGTGCTGGTCTGCTCCTTCCTTGGCGGTATGAAGGCCGTGACCTGGACGCAGGTGGCGCAGTACATCATTCTGATTACTGCCTATCTGATTCCGGTAACGGCGCTGTCGATTCAGCTCACCGGGTTCCCATTTCCGCAGTTGAGCTACGGCCAGGCGTTGCAGCGAATCCAGGTGCTTGAGCAGGAGCAGGGTTTGTCGAAGGCTTCAGAGTCGCCGGTTGTGCCCGGCAAGTTCGTCACCAGCGGTTACATCCCGCCCTTCAATGAGGGTATCAGCAACGCCGCTGCGGTGAATGCAGTGCGGCAGCTCAATACCCAGTTTGGCCTCAACCTGACTCCGCTGGCTGCGCAGTCCATCCCTGATGCGAAGAAGCCGGAGCTGGGCGACTGGCGCGGCACGCCGTGGAACTTCCTTGCCCTGATGGCCTGTCTAATGCTGGGCACTGCCGGTTTGCCCCATATTCTCATTCGCTTCTACACGGTGCCGAGCGTCCGTGAAAGCCGCCTAAGCGTCGGCTGGTCGCTCTTCTTCATCTTCTTGCTCTACTTCACCGCGCCGGCTTACGCTGCCTTCTCGCGCTGGCAGATTCTTGAAAATGTGGTTGGCAAGCCAGTGAATGAGCTGCCAGACTGGACGAAGACGTGGGCCAGCAATGGCTTGATCGTTATTCGTGACCTGAAAGCCATCGATGGGGTTGAGATCGGCAAGGAGCCGGGCTGGGTGAAGAACCTGATCAATGCCAAGTCGGTTGTGATCGAGGATACCAACGGCAACGGCAAGATCGATCTTGGCCCGTGGGAGGATATCGGTGATGGCAAGGGCCGCGCCGGCGAGATTTCGGGCACGGCGGTGACCAAGGCGCGCACCGATGGCATTCTGCAGCTCAACGAGCTGGGCCGCGCGGCGGCTGACGGCATCGATGGCGATCTGGTGGTGCTCTCGACCCCGGATATTGCCGGTCTGCCCTACACCATCGGCGCTATGATCGCGGCAGGTGGCCTGGCGGCAGCGCTCAGCACCGCCGACGGTCTGCTGGTGGTGATCGCGTCGGCGATTGCCCACGACATCTACTTCCGCACCATCAATCCGAAGGCCAGCCTTAATACCCGCATCGTGCTTGGCAAGTCGATGATCGTGGTTGCAGCGGTGATTGCAGCTCTGCTCGCGATTCCGCGTCTGGCGCTGATTGCCCAGATGGTGGCCTGGGCCTTCTCGATGGCCGCCGCAACCTTCTTCCCGGTGGTGCTGCTGGGCATCTTCTGGAAGCGGGCTAATGGCCCCGGCGCTATTGCCGGTATGATCGGCGGGCTGGGTGTGACTCTCTTCTACATGGTCAACAATTACCTGAACCCGGCCTTCAACGTCCTTGGGATTACCCACCTCGGTTCAGGTATCTTCGGCTTGCCGGTCGCGGTTATCCTGATCATCGTGGTAAGCCTGTTGACAAAGGAACCGTCAAAGGAGACTCAGGAATTGGTCGAGAATCTCCGCAACCCGATTACCGATGATGAGGGTATGACGAAGATGCTTGACAAGGTAGCTACGGCCAATAAGTAGCGCGTATCTGTGAGTCAATAGTCGACCACGCCCTGCCTCCCACACGGGTGCGCAGGGTGTGGTTTGTCTTAATCATACCGACGTTAGATAGATTGTCACGTATCGGGCAGCCACGTCAACCTCCCGCATTTCTCATATCATTGCGCGCTGCCGCAGGCGGCGCGGCCTCGCCCGCGCGCCCTTACCCCCGGCCCCGCTCCCGCGCGCCCTCACCCCCGGCCCCGCTCCCGCGCGCCCTCGCAGTGACATGGGGGCGTTCGCTCGCGCGGGGGATCGGCGTTCCCCTCATCCCCTGTCTCTGTGGTGCGCCATCCAACGATCCCGGTGACGGGCAGATGCGGGGCGGCGAGGCAGCGCTCCCGCCGACGCGGGGGAATGCTACGGGCACTGACACGCCCGCGCAATGCCATTCACCAGCGAACCCTTTGTGTCTTTGTGCCTTTGTGGTGCAACCCGCTCCCGCGTGCCCTCACCCCCGGCCCTGCTCCCGCTAGGAGAGAGGGGAGCAGCAGCGCGATCGAAGCTGTGCGATCATCGCTGCTCGCGCCGCATCATCCATGCTGCCAGCAAGCCGATTGCGCAGGCAATTGCGCCAAAGACGAAGGTCTCGCCGATCACCTGTCCGGCAATTTCCATCAGAAAACGCGCCGGATCGGTCAGCGCTAGCGGATTGTCAGCGCCGGCCCGCCGCAATTCATCTTGCCGATGCACGCCCCACATGGTGAGGATAGCCACGCCCACCGTCATTCCAACCAGCCGGAGCGCAATGACCAGCGCTGAAGCCGCGCCGCGCCGATCTTCACCGGCTGCGGCGACCACCGTATCTGCCACCGGCGCAATCACCAGCCCCAGACCGACCCCGGTGAGCGCCAGTTCCAGCCCCATCCGCAGGTAGGTGGCGTCTGGCCCCCAGAACGCCATCAGGCTGTATCCGGCAATGGCCAGTCCTAACCCCAGCATGGTTGGCAACCGCGCCCCGGCGCGGGCGGTTAACAGGCCGCCGGGCAGCGCTGCCACCGCCATCGTGAGCGTCAGCGCCGAGAGCATCCATCCAGCATCCCAGGCGGCAATCCGCAGAATGTCGCTGTCAGTCGGATGGTACAGCAAGAGGCGCGTGTTGATGTAGAGCGGCACGTTGGTGATCGCAATTGCCAGCCCAAAGCCGACCATGATGTTGATCAGACAGGCAATCGCAGTATTGCGTCGGGTGAAGAGTTCGAGACCGATAAGGGGATCAGCGCTGCGTCGCTCGACCCAGATGAACATGCCCAGCAAGATCAGCGCCAGCGCGACAAGCGGCCCGGCGTAAGGCGGCGGGCCGAGCCGTTCACCGTAGAAGTCGGTGGCGCCTAGCTCGCTGCCAGCCGCGAGGCCGATATTGAGCGCGATCAGGCTGGCGCTAAGCAGAGTCGTGCCCGGCCAGTCAAAACGACCGGCGCGCGGCGGTGTTGGAACCTGCCGCAGCGCATACCAGGTCATTGCCAGCGCCACCAGCCCAACCGGCAGGTTGAGCCAGAAGAGCAGCCGCCAGTCATCGAAGATCCGCATCAGTACCCCGCCGTACAGATGGCCGACCATCCAGCCGGCAGTGTCAACCGCGCCGATCAGCCCCAGGGCCGCAGCGCGCTGGCCCGGTGGAAAGAGATCGCCAACCAGCGCCATTGAGACCGGCACCATTGCCCCGGCGCCGAGCGCTTGCACCACCCGCCCGATGATTAACATGGTTAGGTTGGGCGCAGCCGCCACCCAGGCCGAGCCAATTAAAAAGACGACCAGGCACAGAAGATAGACCATGCGGCGACCGATGAGATCCGACAGCCGACCCATGAAGGTCATGCTGACCGTGTAAGCCAGCAGGTAGCCACTGACGGCCCACGAAGCTCGATTGAGTTCCGTGTCAAGCGAAAGGCGCAGATCGATCATGACCTTGGGCAATGCCGCGCTGATCACGGTCAGATCAACTGCCCCGATGAAGATGGCCAGGCACACGAGGCCAAGCGTGACGCGCGGATCAACCGTGCGCGCATTGACGGTAGGTAAGGCAGGATTCTTCATGGACACTGCACCGGTTCACGCACGTCAACTGTCTTGTCATAATCGCTGAACTCGAGCGTCCAGGTGCTGGGAGTGGCAGGATCGGTATCAGTATCAACCAGCACAACGCGACTGGCGCGCATCGTAGACTGATCGGCCCACACATCGGCAGCGACCGGCCCGGCGCCGAGGAGATTCAGGCTAATCGCGCGGAGTTGCTCTGCCGGTAAGGTGCCGCGCAGATGGTAATGTGGGCGGTCATTGATCGTCTCGATGCCGACCAGCGTCACATCTGTAAAGTGATCGACCAGCAATGCTTCGATGCCAATCCCCGGCGCGAACAAAACTGCCGGATCGAACGTCGATCCTGGTGGGAGACACATCCATTGGCGGGTAATCGGATTCGTCGTGTACTGTTTCCCGGCCAGCGATACGGTGCGGATTTCACTGATGGCGCTGCCAAGTGTGATATTGAGGATAGAGAGCACCGCATCAGGGCGACGCAGATCACCTTCGATGCTGTTGAGCACCGTCACCCCGCTGGCGTCGAGCGCAACCGGCTTGCCGCTCAGGCTCAGGCGAAAATGGGCGCTCTGACTATTCAGGGTTGCCTGACCAATCGCCGCTGCCAGCGCGCGCGGATCGGGGGTCGGAGTCGGAGTAGGCGGCGCGGCTACGCCGCCACAGGCGGTCAGGATCAGGGCGAGGCTTATGATCAACCAGGTCCATTTCTGCATCATACCAGCCCCCTGCATTCTGCTATGCTACCATTGTTGCAACTAGTATAACAGAGGTCATTGCCATGCACATTGTTATTATCGGCGCCGGCGCGCTCGGCAGTGTGATCGGGTTTCATCTGGTGACGACAACCAGCGTGACCTTGATTGACCAATGGCTCGAACATGTCACGGCAATTCAATCCGGCGGGTTGCGTTGTCGCGAAGATGAGCGCGAACACATTCGGACGATTGCAGCGACAACTGATCCGACGACGGTTGAACCGGCTGACGTTGCCTTGATCACGGTGAAAGCTGCGCAGACTCTATGGGCGGCTGAGGTTGCCGCTCAGGTCTTGCAGCCAGATGGCGTTGCCTACACGTTGCAAAATGGGCTGGGCAATGCTGAATTGCTCAGCCGACGACTCGGCGCGCATCGGGTTGGGCAGGCTGTAACGACAACAGGCGCAACGTTGCTTGCCGCTGGCAGTGTGCAACTGGCCGGTCGCGGCCCAACCACGTTCGGCGCAGCTCCGAAGCTGGCGCTGGCTTACGCGCTGGCCGATCGTTTCCGCGCCAGCGGATTGCCTGCTGCGGTCGCCACCGATGTCGCAAGTCTGGTGTGGGGAAAGTTGATTGTCAACACCGGTATCAATGCGCTCACTGCCTTGCTGCGCGTGCCCAACGGTGCCTTGATCGGCTCGCCGGCTGCGGCCAGACTGGCGCAGCGAGCAGTGGAAGAGGCAGTGGCAGTTGCGCAGGCCGCCGGTATTTCGCTTGCGTTGAATGATCCGGTGGCGGAGACGCTGGCCGTAGCGCAGGCCACGGCGAGCAACCGGTCTTCGATGCTGCAAGATGTGCTGCGGGGCGCGCCAACCGAGATTCATACCATCAATGGCGCGATTGTCCGTGAAGGTCAGCGGCTAGGAGTGCCGACTCCGGTCAACGCCCTGCTCTGCGAACTTGTGACAGCGCTCGAAGAGACCGCGCTGTGGCGGATCGGGTAGGGGCGCACCGGCGCGCGCAGGGTGGAAGCGCGTTCAGGGGTCATTGCGCTGCGATCCCCGTCGTTGTGCCGCTGCCGCCATGAGCGTCGCTGCCATCACCTGCGCCCGCTGGAGCAGATTGTCCATCGCGGTGGCATCGGGCAGCAGGTAAAGAGTAGCGCGCAACCCGCCGGGTGGAAACGCAGGATGAAACAGCGCAAATGGATCAACGCCGTCGCGCTGATACACCTCGATCGTCAGCGATTGCCCGAAAGCGTTGACCACCAGCGTTGAAAAAGGTGCGTATCCCTCGCTCTCCAGCCAGGCCGCCATATCAGCGGCGATGAGCGCAGCGCGCGGTTCGGGGCAGCGATCGAAGCGGATGACCTGAAGCATAGGCTTGTTCCTTCTACGCGGCGCGCTCTTGCTCGGCCAGGAATCGATGCACGGCCTCATCAAGACTGAGCATGCCGGCTATGACCGGCTCGTTGTAGACCGGCACGAAATCGAACAGCAACGAGTGGGCTGTCTCTAGCTCGCGCACCATGATCCGCGTGAGCGGGCCACCGTTTGGTTCCATGATTTCGCGCGCCGCCCGCAAGGTCGCGGCATAATCGTAAGAAACGCGCCTGATCTGGGCCTGCCAGCCCTGCTGACCGAGGGTGAGACGGGCATACGAGGCGCGCCGATCGCCGTCGAATGGCAGGCCAACCGAACCGGTATTCACCACCAGCGTTTCGCCAACCCAGCGTATAAACGGCATGTGGGTGTGCGCGGTGCAAAAGACCGCCGCGCGCGGATCAATCTTCGACCGCAATTCAAGCTGATCGTGCGACGGCAACAGGCCATCGCGGTCGTGGTGAATAGAAGCGTGGTATGCCATCACCACACCGTTGGGTGTCGCCATCTTCAACTGTGTCGGCAGCTTCGCGACTTCGGGCAACTGTTCGCGCACTTCCTGATGCGTCCAGATGATCGGCCCCAGCAAGGCGCGGCGGCCTCCTTGCGGCAGACGCCCAGCCCGCAGGTCGTGGTCATAGCTCAGGATGTAGCCCTCGTGATTGCCGCGCAGCACCTGCCAGCCGCGCTCTCGGCGCAGGCGCAGCACCAGCTCAAGACACGCGCGCGGTTGCGGTCCGCGATTGATAATATCGCCAGCGACAATCACCGCATCGGGTTGCCATCGCTCAAGATCGTCGATCACTGCGGTCAGCGCAGCTTCATTGGCGTGAATGTCCGCCAGCACTGCCAGTTTCATCACTCGTGTGTATCCTTTCCTGCAGCCTTCCGGTTGCCGCCACTTCGTAGTGTACCATGGGCGGGGATCGGACGCAGGAAGGAGTTGAATCGTGTTCGCTTTCAATCGCGCATTATGCGCAGAGGCTGCTATCGCTGCCAGTCGTGAATGGCTGGTCACCAACGGATTGGGAGGGTACGCTGCGGGCACTATCGTCGGCACGCTTACCCGCAGCTATCACGGCCTGCTGGTCGCCGCGCTCGAACCGCCCCTGGGTCGCTACGTGACGTTGTCGTCGCTCGATGCGGTGGTTTCGTATCTTGATACCCGCTTCGATCTTACCGTCCACCGACGGATTGGTGAAGCGGCGCGCTCCTGTCCGTGGCTGGAACGGTTCTGGCTCGATGGCACAACCCCTGTGTGGGAATATGCCCTGGCCGACGCCGTGCTCGAACGGCGGGTGTGGATGTTGCCCAACGCTAACACAACCTGTATTCTTTACACCGTGCAACGGGCATCAGCGCCGCTTATGCTGCGTCTCGATGCGATCGTGGCCGGGCGCGATCACCATACCGTGGCGCGGATCGGCGAGAGGAGCTTTCAGATTGAGCCAATCGTCAACGGGTTACGCATCGGGCCGATCGCTGGCGGGCGAATCCTGCGGCTGCTCAGTGATCGGGCAACGTTCACGCCGTTGGGGGGCTGGCTCGCCGATCTCTACCTTGCCCGCGAGGACGAACGCGGTCAGCCGGCAATCGATCAGCAACGCCGGGTCGGACGATTGATCACGACCCTTGCGCCGGGCGAGTCGCTGCTGGTGGTGGCGACTACCGAACCAACCGCCATCCTTGATGCAGTCACGGCATGGCGATTGCGCGCCGACTATGAGGCAGGGCTGCGTCGGCGGATTGATTGGACATCCGACCCGCTGATTCATCATCTGGCGCTAGCCGCCGATCAGTTCATCGTTGCCCGTCCGCTCCCTGATGGCAGTAGTGGACGCACGATCATTGCCGGCTATCCCTGGTTTACCGATTGGGGACGCGACACGATGATCAGCCTGCCCGGCCTAACCATTCCCACCAATCGACCTGAAGTTGCCGCAACAATTCTGCGCACCTTTGCCCATTTCATTGATCGAGGGATGATTCCCAACCGTTTCCCCGATCATGGCGCTGCCCCCGAATACAACACTGCTGATGCCACGCTGTGGTTCTTCGAGGCATTGCGCGCTCATCACGCCGCCTTTTCCGATGATGAACTGCTGGCCGAACTCTTTCCGGCACTGGAAGAGATCATCGCCTGGCACGTGCAGGGCACCCGTGACGGTATCGGTCTCGATCGCGGCGCTGGCCTGCTGCGCGCCGGCACCCCGACCACTCAGTTAACCTGGATGGATGTGCGTGTCTATGGATGGGTGGTGACGCCGCGCGCCGGCAAGCCGGTTGAGATCAATGCGCTCTGGCACAACGCCTTGCAGAGTATGGCTGCTTTCGCCGACCTGCTTGGCCGACCGTCCGACCGCTACCGCGCGCTGGCTGCCGCAGCGCGCGCCGGCTTCAACCGGTTTTGGAACGCCAGCGCTCAGTGCCTCTATGATGTCATCGATACGCCGACCGGCGTAGATGCCACGTTGCGCCCTAATCAGATCTTTGCCGTGAGCCTGTATCACAGTCCGCTCGATCCCGGACGCCAGCGCGCTGTCATCCGCGCATGTGGTCAGGCGCTCTTGACCGGCGTCGGGCTGCGCAGTCTCGATCCGCGTCACCCTGACTATGCGCCTCGTTATGCCGGTTCCCTGCTGCAACGCGATGCTGCCTATCATCAAGGCACCGTTTGGGCGTGGTTACTGGGCGCATATTCCAGCGCCTGCTACCGCCTGACCGGCGATCGCGCTGCCACCCGGCGCTTGCTGACGCCGCTGCTCGATCATCTGAGTGACGGCTGTGTTGGAACGATCAGCGAGATTTTCGACGGCGACCCGCCTCACCAGCCCCGCGGCTGTTTTGCCCAGGCCTGGAGTGTGGCCGAAGCGTTGCGCCTGTTGCACGAGATTCGATGATGCAACTGGTTGCGCGTCGAATGACAGAGGTGAGCACAGGTTTGGTGTTATCCAATCTTCGGCAAAGCCGCGCGGCAGACCCAACGTCTGCCGCGCGCGAATCGCGTGGAAACGTTGCGCGAACTCAGCCACCCTTCCGTATGCACAGGCTCAAAGAAGCTCCCAGCTAGCGGGCGATCTCATGCTATTGTGGCGCGCGCCACGTTTCAAGGGTTGTTTTGATGACGTTCGTGTTCAACGATGCGCCTCGGCGCCCGGCAGGGCGCGCAGCAGCAGATGAGCGCAGGCGGCTGGCTGTTCCAGATGTGCGGCATGACCGGCAGCGGGCACGATCGCATGACGCGCGCGCGGCATCAGCGTGGCCATGCGAGCGGCAATAGCGCAAAATTTGGCGTCGAGTTCACCGGTAATCAGCAGGGTCGGCGTTGTCATAGTCGGCAGCACGTCCCACAACGAGGGCTGGCGGCCTACACTCCAGCCGCGCAGGGCGTTGGCATAACCGATTGCGCTTCCGGCCAGCCGTTGAGCGCGCTGCGCAGCTCGCACCTCTGCCGGTAACCGGCGTTGCGAGGCAAAGATGGGTTGATCTGCCCAGTAATCGACAAACCAGTCCAACCCTTCGCGTTCGATCCGATTGGCCAGCGCCTCATCGCTGGCCAGCCGCGCAGCGCGTTCGTCAGGATCGGCCAGCCCCGGTGAAGCCCCAATCAGATACAGCCGCCTGATCCGCGCCGGCGCACTAGACGCGAGCAACAGCCCGATCCGCCCGCCCATTGAGTATCCCAGCAGATCGGTGCGGTCGATCCGCAGATGATCGAGCAGCGCCAGGAGATCGGCCTGACACCAAGCGAACGTGTAGCGCGCCGGATCTGCCGGAGCGGCGCTGGCGCCATGACCGAGCAGATCGATCATGATCAGGGTAAAGTGTGGCGCCAGAAATGGGATGAGCGGCTGCCAGGTCTGTCCGCTGCCGGTAAAGCCATGCAGTAGCAGCAATGGCGGCCCCGTCCCGGTTATGTCGCAATGAAAGACCACGCCGTTGAGCGAAATCTTCACCAGAGAGCCTCCGAAACAATCGCGTAATGTGACGGTATATGCTACACTGACTGTACTGTATACCACAACGCGCAGGTGCGCGATCTACGACGCGAGTGCGATCACCTGCGCGAGGAGCGCGCGTATGACGACGACACCGGCCAATGAACCATCGACAACCGAGGTAGCGCCGTGTGAGTATCCGGTGTTGCCGCTGCTCGATAGTGTCCTGTTTCCCCAGATGCTGGCGCCGCTGTTTGTGAATGATGAGCGGGCGATCAACGCAGTTGAGCAGGCCGCTGCCGGGAATCGGCGCGTGCTGGCCGTGGCGGCGCGCGGCCCGGTCGAAGATATCAGCATCGGGGTAGATGATCTGTACCGGGTTGGCGTAGAGGCGATTGTGCAGCGGCTGCGACGCCTGCCCGATGGCTCACTCAGCGTGGTGCTTGAGGGTCGTCAGCGCATGCAGATCATTGGCGCCGTGACCGAACAGCCGGCGCTGCGGGTGCTGGCTGTGCCGTTGACCGCTCCGCCGCTCGATGAAGATGCGGAACTGATGGTTGAAGCGCTCAGTCGCACCATCCTGACCACCTTCGAGAAGGTGGTGCGCCTCTCGCGCAATCTGCCCGACGACGCCTATCTCTCTGCGCTCAACAGCGCTGAGCCGGGTGAGCTAGCCGACATCATTGCCGCCTTGCTCCCGATTTCTGTCGAGGATCGGCAGCGCATTCTGGAACTGGTTGATGTCGAGCAGCGCCTGCGCCAGCTTGAATTGTTGCTGGCCAAAGAGCTTGATCTGCTCGAACTCGAAAATCGCATCCACAGCCAGGTGCAGCAAGAGGTTGATCGCAGTCAGCGCGAACTCTTCCTGCGCGAGCAGTTGCGCGCCATCCAGCGCGAACTCGGCCAGGAGGATCCGACGCGGCGCGAGCTTGTGCTCTTGCGCGAGCGCGCTGCCGCGAGCGGTCTGCCTGCCCACGCGATGGCGCGCTTTGAAGAGGAATTGGCTCGCCTCGAACTCATCTCGCCGATGTCGCCTGAGCACGGTATGCTGCGCACCTATCTCGACTGGTTGATTTCGCTGCCGTGGAGTCAGGCCAGCCCGGAAAATCGCGATCTGCGCGCCGCCGCTGCGGTGCTCGAACGCAACCATTACGGTTTGCGCAGGGTCAAAGATCGCATCCTTGAGTATATTGCAGTGCGCCAATTGGCCGGACCGGCGCGGCGGGCGCCTATCCTCTGCTTCGTTGGCCCGCCCGGCGTTGGCAAGACAAGTCTTGGCCAGAGCATCGCCGAGGCGCTCGGTCGGCGCTTTGTGCGCCTCAGTCTCGGCGGCGTTCACGACGAAGCCGAGATCCGTGGTCATCGCCGAACGTATATCGGCGCCTTGCCGGGACGAATCCTGCAACGGATGAAGCTGGCCGGCACGATCAATCCGGTCTTTATGCTTGATGAGGTTGACAAGCTGGGCAGCGATTTTCGCGGCGATCCGGCGGCGGCGCTGCTTGAGGTGCTCGATCCTGAGCAGAATAGCACCTTCAGCGATCATTACCTCGATTTGCCCTACGACTTGAGCCAGACCCTGTTTATCACCACGGCCAATGTGGCCGATGCCATTCCGGATGCGCTGCTCGATCGCATGGAGCTGGTGGAGTTGCCCGGCTATACCGAGGACGAGAAGCTGCATATCGCTCGCCGGTTTTTGATCCCGCGCCAGATGAGCGATAGCGGCTTGCCGCCGGCAACCATTCGTTTCGGCGCCGAGACGGTGCGCTTTATCATTCGCAACTACACCTACGAAGCGGGCGTGCGTAATCTCGAACGCGAGATTGGCGCGATCTGTCGCAAGGTTGCCCGGCGGATTGCTGAAGGTAAGCGGCATCCGCGCCAGATCACGCCGCGCGCGCTGCCGGCATTGCTTGGCCCACCCCGCTACGAGATCGGCAAAATCGATCCGCGCGATCAGGTCGGCGTGGCGATCGGTATGGCGTATACCAGCGCCGGCGGTGACATCATGCCGGTCGAAGTGGTGCTTATGGAGGGCAAGGGCAATCTGTTGCTGACCGGTCAACTCGGCGAAGTCATGCAAGAGTCGGCGCAGGCCGCCCTCTCGTTTGCCCGCGCCAACGCAAGTCGGCTGGGCATTGAGATTCGACATTTCGACAAGCTCGATGTGCATGTGCACGTGCCGGAAGGCGCCACTCCGAAAGATGGGCCGTCAGCCGGGGTGACGATTGCCGTGGCCTTGATCTCGGCGCTCACCGGGCGCACCGCGCGTCACGATATTGCGATGACTGGTGAGATGACGTTGCACGGGCGGATTTTGCCGATTGGCGGCGTGAAGGAGAAGGTGTTGGGCGCATATCGGGCAGGCATTCGCCAGATCATGTTGCCGAAGCGCAACGAGCACGATCTGGTCGAGATTCCGGCAGCGTTGCGTCGCCAGCTCACTATTCACCTGATCGAGCGGATCGAGCAGGCGCTGGAACTGGTGCTCGGCCCGCCGCCGCCGAAGGAACCTCGCCGCGCGCCGCGGGTGATCCCGCGCCGTTATGACAGCGATGAAGATTGATCTGGACGATCTGCCCGGCATGCGCCGACTGGCGCAGGCGCGCGTTGGCGAAGAAATGGCTTCGCCGACGCTACCCATGCTGCTGGTCGATCTGCGGCAGCGGCGCGCCTATCGGATCGGCCAGCACTGCCTGCATTGCCTGCGCCAGCGCTGCCAGATCGATGCCGCGATAGGTCGGCGGCAACACGGCCAGTCGTTGCGCGGCCTTGGCCCAGTTGAGCCGCAATCCGCGCAGATTGCCCTGCTGCTGTTTCACCAGCGCTGCCGCCACTTGAATCAGCGCCTTGTAGAAGATCGCATCGCTGCCCTGCGCAGCTCGCCAGCAAATCTCCCACTGCTCGTGGGCATGCCAGTGCGCGCCAGCGTTGAACAGGCGGATGCCTTCCTGGAACGCTGCGGCGAGGTCGGCATGATGATTGCTCGTTCGGCTCATCTCATCAGCTCCGTGCTCAGGTTATCGCTCGCATCTTCAAAGAGGGGAACCAGGCGCTGTTTTTCATTGTCGCGTATCGGGTAGCTACGCCAGCTCTGTCCCGGTGAGTGCGATGAGGCGGGAGCGATAAGGATGTTGATGGCTTTGGCAGCGCTTATTGTACACCTAACGCTGGCATGACATGGGCGGCGACGGTGTGATTCTCTGCTATCCCCGCATGTCAGTGCGCGCTGCGCGGAGCGCAACGCGGGCATCTCCCGTTCAGGTGAATCGAGCATGCCTGCGCGATGTTGCCTTTCATGCACTCAAATCATGCTGTGAAGAAATTATGATCGCTGAATCAGCGGTCTGGGCTGCTTTGCGAAAGGGAATGACCGCGCGGCATGTTTCTGGTGTGATAGAGACATTCCTGATAACTGATGGTTACGCTTGACGCTTCGCTGCTAAATTGCTAGGATAATCGTAACGTCGCTGAGACAGACACAGGAACAACCGCATGGACAACCAGACAGTGAACCGGCTCGCCACCGGTATTCCCGGTCTCGACGAGATCACAGGCGGCGGATTGGTTCAGCACTATGCGTACCTGGTGCGCGGCGGGCCGGGCGCGGGCAAGACGACTCTCGGCTTGCACTTTCTCGCGGCTGCTGCTCATGACAATGAGGTCGCGCTCTTCATCAGCCTGGAAGAGGCCGCGAGCAAAATCCGCCGCAATGCCGCCAGAATTGGCATTGATCTCAATCGTGTTCACATTCTCGATCTCAGCCCTTCCTCTGATTTCTTCGCTCAGACCCAAATCTACGACATCTTCTCGCCCGCTGAAGTCGAACGCGAACCGATGACGCGCCGGATCGTTGAGACTGTGCAACACCTGCGGCCTGCTCGGATCTTTCTCGACTCGATTACCCAGTTTCGCTATCTCACCCCCGATCTCTTTCAGTTTCGCAAACAGGTCATCTCATTTCTGCGCTTTTTAGCCGAACAGCAAACAACGGTCATGTTTTCGGCAGAAGATAGCGCGGCCTTCCCCGATGACGATTTGCAGTACATTGCTGACGGCATCATCAATCTCGAAGCAACCAATAGTGGTCGGTATCTGAGCGTCAGCAAGATGCGCGGCTCGGCCTTTATTGGCGGACGCCATGCGATGCGCTTGACCGATCGAGGCATGCAGGTCTTCCCGCGGCTCGTTCCGGCGATATTGCCGGCTGATCATGCCTTCGACCAGATTCCGGCGGGTGTGCCTGAACTCGATGAGCTGCTTAATGGCGGGATCGAGCGCGGCACGATTACTTTGATCACCGGGCCATCTGGCGTCGGTAAAACCACGCTTGGCTTCCAGTTTGTCAAAGAAGCGGCCAGTTGCGGGGAACGCTCAATCGTCTTCTCATTTGAAGAAGAGGTGGCGATCATGCTGCATCGTTGTGAGGCGGTCAACATTCCGGTGAAGGCCATGCAGCGCCAAAACCTGCTCTTTGTCGAGAAGATCGAACCGCTTCGCTACAATCCCGACGAATTTGCGCAACATGTGCGTCACTACATCGATCATGAACAGATCAAGGTGGTGATGATCGATAGTGTGACCGGGTATCGCCTCTGCATGCAGGGCGAAGATCTGATCAGTCAGCTTCATGCTTTGGGCAAGTATCTGCAAAGCCGCGGCGTCACGGTCATTCTGATTTTGGACACCAACGATGTGGTGGGTCACTTTCAAGTCACCGATATTGGCGTGAGCTATCTGGGCGATAATATTATCTTCCTGCGGTTCCTTGAAATCGACGGCGAGTTGCGCAAAGCGATTGGCGTGTTGAAGAAGCGGCTTGGCGATTTTGAGAAGACCCTGCGCGAGTTTGCCATTTCCCGGTACGGCATTAAAGTTGGAAAACCGCTCACCAACTTGCGCGGTATCCTGATCGGGATGCCGACCTGGAATGAGAAGATGTCACCCGGTGGGCAATGAACGCATATACCTGCCGGCGGACGCAAACGGCGCGACATGCGGCCCTGCGCGCTCACGGAAGATGCCACCATTCCATGCGTGCCCGATTCGTTGATAGAAGGGCTGGCTATGGCGAGTGACACGATCCTGCTCCTGATGGCAAATACCGCCAACCAGCAACTGCTCAGCGAGTGGTTGCAGCAGCGCTACCATGTAGTGACAGCACATAGTCTGGCCGATCTGCAACAGCTCTTCCAGCTCTGTATTCTTGATGGCCCCATTCTTGATCAGCACGAAGCGGCAATTCACGAACGACGGGCAATGGCCCATCCAATCTTCCTGCCATTTCTGCTCGTGACCGGACGACACGATGTGCATCTGTATACCCGCCATCTCTGGCGCGCGGTTGACGAACTGGTGATCAGCCCTATCCAGAAGGCCGAATTGCAGGCTCGCGTCGAAATCTTATTGCGCGCGCGACGACTGGCGCTTGAGGTGAATCGGCTGCAACAGGCGTTGCTCACCAACGCGCAGACCTGGTTGCAACTGGCGGTGCAGGCTGCGCAGATCGGGCTGTGGGAATGGGATCTGACCACCAATCGGGTCTTTTTTTCGCCAGAATGGAAAGCGCAGATCGGCTATGCGGCTGACGAACTGATCGACACGCTGGCCGCCTGGGAAGAGCGACTCCACCCCGATGACCGCAAGCGCTGTCTTGATACCCTCAACCAGTATCTCAACCAGCCCTGGCCAAACTTTGCGCTGGAGTATCGCTTTCGCCATAAAGATGGCAGCTATCGCTGGATTCGCTCGCAGGCGGCGGTCATCTACGATCAGCGTGGGCGGATTACCCACATGCTTGGCGCGCACCTCGATCTGACCGAGCGCAAGCAGATGGAAGAGGAACAGCAGCGGTTGAGCGAGCAGCTCTTTCAATCGCAAAAGCTAGAGGCAATTGGCGCGCTGGCCAGTGGGATCGCGCACGATCTCAACAATCTGCTGGTGCCGATCATCGGTTTTGCCGAGATGGGTCTGCTCGAAGCGCCGCCACAGAGTGCGCTCTACCACGATTTTGATCAGATTCGCGCCGCCGGTATTCGCGCTACTGCGCTCACCCGCCAGATTCTGTCGTTTAGCCGCCGTCAGCAGCTCGAATTGAAGCCGGTCAATCTGAATCAGGTGATCGGTGATTTCGTGCCGATTCTTCAGCGCCTGATCGGTGAGCGGATTCGGATTCAGCTCAATCTGACGCCGATCCTGGCGCCGATCATGGCCGATGCCGGCCAGCTTGAACAGATCCTGCTCAATCTGGTGGTCAATGCGCGCGATGCGATTGAAGGACGGGGAACGATCACCATTGCCTCCTTCCCCGTGCAGATTGCGCCGGATCAGACCCACATCCTGCCTGCGCTTTTGCCGGGTGGATACGTGGCCTTGCAGGTCAGCGATACCGGCTGCGGGATTGATCCGGCCATCGCGCCGCGCATCTTTGAGCCGTTTTTTACTACCAAACCGCAGGGACAGGGCACCGGGCTAGGCTTATCGACCGTCTTCGGGATTGTGAAGCAACACCGCGGATTTATCGATGTGCAGAGCGCGCCAGGGCAGGGCGCTACCTTCACGATCTATTTTCCGGCGCTGGGCGACGATCAGCCCGAACCGGCGCTGGAACCAATGGCCAGCCAGCAATTGTTCGGTAACGAGACAGTGCTGGTGGTGGAAGACGAACCGGCTGTGCTGCATCTGATCGCCAGTGCGCTCCGCATGCACGGCTACCGCGTGATCGAGACGATCGAACCGCAGCACGGGCTGGCGCTGGCAGCGAGTCATACCGGCCCAATCCACCTGCTGATCAGCGATGTCATGTTACCGGTGATGAATGGTCTCGAACTTTACCAGCGGATGCAGACTCAGCGCCCGGCATTAAAAGTGCTCTTTGTTTCTGCATATACAGGGATAGAACCGACCGTGCCCGCCGACCTGCCGACCCTGGCCAAACCGTTCACCCTGCAGCAACTGCTCCAGCGCGTGCGCAGCCTGCTCAACGAGGGATGATCAGCAGCGGCTCCAGCCGTCCGGCCTGCCAGCGCCCAATCACCTCAACCGGGCCGTAATGAACCGGGCCGCTGCGTTGCAGACGGTCAAGCGCCGCCTGATCGCGGTCGCCGCCGGTCAGCTTGATCTGGAGTGCGGTGGCCGACGGGATGCCGCCCAACCCTACCTCATCGACCAGCAGGCTGGCTCCGCTCGAGACGATGAGCGTTGCGGTCACGCGCACGATGCGCTGTTGGTAGCGCCGATCGCGCAGCAAACTGGCCAGATCGACCGTTTCGGGAACGATTGGTTGGAGGCGCGGAGAGTCGAGCGCATAGAGCCATCTCCCGCCCGGCCCGTACTGACCGGCGGGTAGCCAGGCGCCCTGCGCCACGACAAGCCCATACTGAACCCCATCCTGTTCTCGTAGATTGAGGTTTGCTGGGGGATCAAGGCCGCCCAGCCAGACCTGCTGTTCCGGTGGATCGAGCGGCACTGGCCGGTCAGCGCTGACACTGAGACTGCTGACCAGGCGCGCACCCTGATCATCGCGATACAGGATGGCGACCATCGTCTGCGCGCCGGTTGACGGCGCTGCCACCAGATCGGCAAGCAGCGGCGGCGGTGGCGCAGCGCAGCCATGCAGGCCAAGCAACAGGATAAGCAAGACGAACAAATGTTTGCGCATCACGCAAGTTATTGTACCACAACTGCGATGATAGCCTCTCAACCGGCCTGTGACAGGCGGTAGACAGCCGCATGATAGGTTTTGACAGTTCATTTCAACCGTTTAGACAGGCATTCGTGGTATTGTAGGAAAGGGAATAACGATTTACGACATTCTAAGGAGGGCGCTCGCGATGGGGACGAAAAACTCGCGTTTACAAGGGTTTTATCAGCTTAACCCCTTCGAGCGGCTGCAGATGGTCAGATCATTTGATGGACTGGTCGATGAAGACCTCCGGGCGCTGCATGGCGGCAGCGGCGGTGCGCTTACCATTGAGCGCGCCGATAAGATGATTGAGAATGTGGTTGGCACCTACAATCTGCCGCTCGGAATAGCGACGAACTTTCGCATTAATGGCCGTGACTATCTAATTCCGATGGTGGTCGAGGAGCCTTCAATTGTGGCCGGCGCCAGCTACGCTGCCCGCATGGTGCGCGATGGCGGCGGCTTTGAGACCAGCAGCACTGAACCACTGATGATCGGGCAGGTGCAACTGGTCAATGTGCCTGACCCGGATCAGGCGCGCCAGACCATTCTGGCCCGCAAGGCCGAGATTCTGGCGCTGGCGAACGCGCAGAGTCGTTCGCTGGTTGCGCTTGGCGGCGGCGCGCGCGATGTCGAAGTGCGCTTCTTCCCCGCCAGCCCGATGGGGCCGATGCTGATTGCGCATCTGATCATCGATTGCCGTGATGCGATGGGCGCCAATGCCGTGAATACCATGGCCGAGGCTGTTGCCCCGCTGCTGGCCGAGATGACGGGTGGCCGGGTCTATCTGCGCATTCTCTCTAACCTCACCGATCGTCGTCTGGCGCGCGCCCGCTGTGTGGTGCCGGCGGCGTCACTCGCCCGTGATGGCCTGAGCGGTGAAGAGGTGGTCGAGGGCATTCTGTGGGCGTATGCCTTTGCCGCCGTTGATCCCTACCGCGCTGCCACGCACAACAAGGGTATCATGAACGGCATCGACCCGGTGCTGGTGTCAACCGGCAACGACTGGCGCGCAGTTGAGGCCGGCGCGCATGCCTATGCCAGCCGCAACGGTCGCTACACCTCGCTATCCCACTGGGAGCGCGATGAGCAGGGCAATCTGGTTGGCACGCTCGAAATGCCGCTCTCGGTCGGGATTGTCGGCGGCGCGACCAAAGTGCATCCCACCGCGCAGGCTGCGCTGAAGCTGCTGGGAGTGCGGAGCGCGAACGAGCTGGCCGAAGTGTGTGTGGCTGCTGGTTTAGCCAACAACCTCGCTGCGATGCGCGCGCTGGCCTGCGAAGGAATCCAGCAGGGGCACATGAGCCTCCATGCGCGCCAGATCGCGATGGCTGCCGGCGCGGTCGGAACCCTGGTTGATGAGGTGGCCCGCCGCATGGTGGCCGAACGCAATATTAAGCTGGCCCGCGCAGAAGAGATTATCGCTGAGCTGCACGGCGGCCACGCGATTGGTGACCCCGCGCGTAACTAATCGAACGCAGTTCCGTTCTCCGGCAGTTGCGGCTGCCGGAGAACGGTGAGCGCAATGTCGCGCTCCATAAGCTGATGCCTGACGCGCAGGCATCAGGGCAGTTCCTGTGTGCTTCCAGCAATAACTGGATCAGCGCTGGTTGCGACGCAACCGGCTGTGATCGGTGTTGCCTGCAAACGACATCTACCGTGGAGCAGTGCGCATGATGAAACCACAACAACCTGTCGGCATTATCGGGTACGGCGTCTACATTCCGCGCTACCGGATTGCCGCGCGCGAGATTGCGCGGATCTGGACTGACGGTCAGAATGGCACGCCGGTTGAAGCGAAGAGTGTCCCTGGCCCAGACGAAGATACCATCACCATGTCGATCGAAGCAGCGCGCAACGCGCTGGCCCGCGCCGGTATTCCGGCGTCTGCGCTAGGGGCGGTCTGGATTGGGAGTGAAAGCCACCCGTACAGCGTCAAACCGTCTGGCACCGTGGTTGCCGACGCGCTCGGCGCCGGGCCGTGGGTGAGCGCCGCCGACTGGGAATTCGCCTGCAAAGCCGGCTCTGAGGCAATGACTGCCGCGATGGCCCTGGTCGGCAGCGGCATGCAACGCTACGCGCTGGCGATCGGCGCCGACACTGCGCAGGGGCGGCCCGGCGATGCGCTGGAGTACACTGCTTCCGCCGGGGCGGCAGCGCTGATCATTGGCCCCGCCGAAGAAGCGCTGGCGACGATCGAAGCGACAGTCTCGTATGTGACCGACACTCCTGATTTTTACCGGCGCGCCGAGCGACCGTATCCGGTGCACGGGAATCGGTTCACGGGCGAACCGGCCTATTTCCATCAGATTCAGTCAGCCGCGACCGAGTTGCTGCGGCAGCTTGGGCGCACTGCGGCTGATTTCACCTATGCCGTCTTCCATCAGCCCAACGCGAAGTTTCCCCAGGCTGTAGCAAAACGGCTTGGTTTCACCGACGCTCAGATCGCGCCGGGCCTGCTCAGCCCGCAGATCGGCAATACCTACTCAGGGGCAGCGCTGGCCGGTCTGTGCGCCATTCTCGATGTGGCGCAGCCGGGTGATACGATCTTTGTCACCAGTTACGGCAGCGGGGCCGGTTCCGATGCCTATGCGCTGACCGTTACCGAGGCGATTCGGGAACGACGCGAACGCGCCCCGCTCACGGCAGCCTATCTGGCCCGCGCCGTGATGATCGAGTACGCCATCTACGCGAAGTGGCGCGGCAAGCTGGTGATGGGTTAGCGAAAACGCAACGTTCAGATGGGAGTATCCACGATGACGAATGTCTATCTGATCGGCATGGGAGCGACAGCGGTCGGCGAGCACTATCAGCGCAGCCTGGCCGATCTGGTCAGCGAGGCGGCGCGACAGGCGCTGGCCAGCGCGCCGGGAATTGCCGCGCACCGCATCGGCGCGATCTACGTGGGCAGCGCCTTCAGTGAAGCATTGTACGGCCAGTCTCAGCTCGGCGCATATCTGAGCAGCGTGCTGGGCCTCGCCCACATCCCGGCGTTCCGCGTCGAAGCAGCGGGGGCCAGCGCAGCGCTGGCGCTGTATCAGGCCGCGCAGGCTGTGCAGCAGGGGTTGCCGCTGGCGCTCGTCATCGGTGTCGATAAAGTCACCGATCATCTCGAAGGCCGGATTGAAGCGGCGCAGGCAATGGCCTGCGACAGCAATGAAGAGGCGATGCACGGCGTCACGCTGACCGCGCAGTGGGCGATGCTGATGCGCCGTTACATGCACGAGTACGGCTATACCGCCGACGCATTTGCGCCCTTTCCGATCAATGCTCATGCCAATGCGGTGAAGAATCCGCTGGCCCTCTATCGGTTTCCAATCGATGCGAACAAATATCGCAAGGCCAGCCAGATCGCCTCGCCGCTGAATATGCTCGATTGCAGCACCCTGGCCGATGGCGCGGCAGCCTTGCTGATCGCTGGCGAGGCGCTGGCGCGCGAACTGCCTGTCCCGCGCATTCGGCTGGCCGGTTCAGCCGTGGCCACTGATACGCCAGCGTTGCATCGTCGGCGCAATCCGCTCGATCTGAGCGCGGCGCGGGCCAGCGCCCACATTGCGCTCGGGCGCGCCCATCTCGGCGTTGGCGATGTCGATGTCTGGGAAGTGACCGATCCGCACGGCATCGCGGCGACGCTGGCTCTCGAAGCGATTGGCTGTTACGAGCCGGGAACGGCGCCGCGTTACGCGGCAGAAGGGGCAATTACCCCTGCCGGCAAGACTCCGCTTGCCACCGCGGGCGGCTATAAAGCGCGCGGTGATGTGGGCGGGGCGAACGGTATCTATCAGGTGATCGAGCTGGCCCGCCAACTGCGTGGCGAAGCGGGCGCGACTCAGGTTGCACAGGCGCGGATTGGTCTGGCGCAGACCCTTGGCGGGATCGGCGCGACCGCAGTGAGTCATGTCCTGATTCGGGAATCGTAGCGCTTACCCTCTTTACGAAGATGGTTGCGTAGCGTACAATATGGCTGTCCATTCGCCGTTTTACCAAAGGAGCTTTCCCGTGATTCAGGAAATGGTCAATGGCAGCATTGCCGTCCTCACTCGTCCGTCGGTCCAAACGTTTGAGCGCCACGAACGTGACAACCTGGTCTGGGCATTGATCTACGCTGTGATTGCCAGCGTGATCAATGGTGTGATCAGTCTGGTGACATTGCCATTGCAGGTCAGTCAATTGCGGACTAACTTGGAAGATCAAGGTCTCCCGGCTGAGTTGATCGAGGCTGCGCTGGCGCAGCAGACCAATCCGGTCACGGTGATTCTGTCGGGCGTCTTCGGCACGATCATCATTTCGATCATTGCCTGGGGGATCGTCTACTTGCTTGGCCGCGCGTTCGGCGGTACCGGGAGCTTTGGCGAGCTGGCATGGGGCATCTCGCTCTTCTCGTCGCCGCTTGCGGTAGGGCAGGGAATCGCTAATGCGATCCCGCTCGTCGGTGGCATTCTGTCGTTTGGTCTGCTGCTCTACAGTGTCTATCTGACCTATCTGGCCATTCAGTCCGGGATGAACTTGCCGGCGCAAAAGGCGCTGTACGTTGCGATTATTCTGGCTGTGATCGGGATAATCTTCTTCTGCTTCACGGTTGGTTTGTTAGCGATAAGTGCGCTATTTGCAGGGGGCTTTGCGCCATGAATATTGCTCGACACTGGCGAGAACGAGTCACGCGCTATCGGTTGGAAGGGCAACGCCATCGCCTCACGGGTGAGGTGCGCTTTCCGGCGTTGCCGCCAGCGCTTGATGAAGACCCCGATGACTGGGAGTCGTATCAGTTGAGTGGTCGCGGTGAGATCTATAGCTTCAGTGTGCTGCGCCAGACCCCGGAAGACTTTGCCAGTCTGGGCATCTACCCGGTGGCCCTGGTGAAGTTAGAGGAAGGGCCGCTGGTGACTGCGCAGCTTACCGACTGCGATGAGTCCGATCTGACAATCGGCATGCCGGTGGAAATGGTGACCCGCCGCTGGATGGATACCGGTGAGGATGGGGTGCTGGTATACGGGTATAAGTTCCGTCCCCGGTTGTTGTAAGCGAGACCGGCTGCCTTTGTAGTGCAACCCTCTCTCGCGTGCCCTCACCCCCGGCCCCGCTCCCGCTGGGAGCGGGGAGCAGGAGCGGGCGGCGCGGCAGCGCTCCTGCTGACGCAGGGGATTGTTGCGGGAGCTTACACGCCCGCGCAATGCCATCCAGCATCGTAACCTTTGTGCCTTCGTGCCTTGGTGGTGCAACCCTCTCTCGCGTGCCCTCACCCCCGGCCCCGCTCCCGCTGGGAGCGGGGAGCAGGAGCGGGCGGCGCGGCAGCGCTCCTGCTGACGCGGGGGATTGTTGCGGGAGCTTACACGCCCGCGCAATGTCATCCACCAGCGAAACCTTTGTGCCTTCGTGCCTTTGTGGTGCAACCTTCACCCGCGCGCCCTCACCCCCGGCCCCGCTGGGAGCGTTTGCCCCGACGTTGTTGTCTGCCTGCTTGTGCCTACGGCCCGACCACCACCGGATAGCCGGCTGCGCGCCAGGCGCGCATACCGCCAATGACGTTGCTGGCCTGAAAACCGCGCGTGGTCAGCAGCTCACAGGCTACCGCGCTTCGGTTGCCCGATCGGCAGATGCAGGCGATCGGTTGATCGGTAGGTAGTTCGTTCAGGCGCTGCTCCAGTTCTGCCAGAGGAATGAGGGTGGCCTGAGCGACTCGTCCATCCTGAATAAACTCTTCCGGTGTGCGCACATCGAGTAGGAAGAAGCGCTCACCGGCATCGAGCATGCTCTTCAGGCGATTGACAGTGATCTCTGCGGGCAGTGTTCCGGTCGTGGCGGGCGCCGGCGCGCTCGTCGTCGCGCAGGCGGTGAGCAGCGCCATGCCGATGCTAAGCCAGATGATCAAGAAACGACGCATACGCGCTCTCCTTCCCTAATCACGACATCCCAGCGCCAGCATCGCCGCGTGGGTCGTCAGATGGATATGATCGCGACCAATTTTATCGATCAAAGCCGATTGCGCCAGTCGATCCATTACCGGGCCTTTGATGTCGGCGAGATGGAACTCCACCCCAGCGTCGCGCAGCTCGTCGATCAGGTGATCGAGGGTGTGCAATGCGCTGGAGTCGATGAAATTGATGGCCGACCCGATCAGCACCAGATGCTTCACCTCTGGCCGTTCGGCCACAATCGTGAGCAGGGCATGCTCTAAATAGCGGGTATTGGCAAAGTAGAGACTCTCGTCAACCCGCACTGCGACGACGTGCGGCCAGGTCTTCACTTGATGGCGCAGCACATTGCGGTAGACTTCACTGTCGCCGAGGCGGCCAACGATCGCGATGTGTGGCCGACTGGTGCGCCAGAGGTAGAGCACCAGCGCTGAAGCGACGCCGGCAAAGATGCCGTTTTCGATCCCCAGGCCGAGCACGGCCACGAAGGTGATCAACCACGTAAACGCATCGCCCCGGTTGGTGCGCCAGATCCGCTGCGGCTCACGCAGATCGATCAGACCGATGACGGCGACAATGACGGTCGCAGCCAGCACTGCCTGCGGCAGGTAATAGAAGACAGGCGTGAAGAAGAGCAGGATGAGCGCAATGCTAGCCGCAGTGATCAGCGACGCCAGCCCGGTGATGGCGCCGGCCTGGGCATTGACGACCGAGCGGGCAAAGCCGCCGGTCACCGGATAGCCACTGAAGAAGCCGGCAGTGATGTTGGCCGCGCCAAGCGCCACCAGTTCCTGATCAGGATCGATGGCCTGGCGTCGTTTGCTGGCCAGGGCTTTGGCAACTGCTATCGACTCCACGACGCTGACCAGGACGATGGTCAGGGCGGTTGGCAACAGGGCCTGAACATCAGCCATGGTCGGTTGGGGCAGACTGATCGGCGATAGTCCGGCAGGGATTGCGCCGACCACCGCTACGCCGGCCACCTGGTCGAGCCGCAGGCTTTGGGCGACGACAATACCGAGAATGACTGCCAGCAGGGGCGCTCCGCTCACAATCAGGGTGACAGCCAGCGTCGGCAACCCGGCGCGACGCAGCAGCGGACGCAGGCCCTGCCGGAAGAAGATCAGCAGGCCAATACTGGCGAGGCCGATCGCGAGGGTGGCAATGTTGGTCTGGTTCAAGCCGGCGATGGCCTGAGCAATGGTTTCGTGCAGATGCTCGCCGCCAATGCGGTAGCCAAGAATGTATTTGAGCTGACCGACAGCAATGATCAGCGCCGAAGCGCTCGTGAACGCGGCGAGCACCGGATGCGAGATGAAGTTCAGCAGCGCTCCCAGCCGAAACACTCCCAATGCCAGCTTGATGGCGCCGACCATTAGAGCCAGCAACAAGACCAACTGGATATATCGTTCGCTGCCCGGCGCGGCCAGTGCGCTCACGCCGTTGAACACCAGCAGTGAGGTGATGGCGACTGGTCCAACTGAAAGCTGACCAGACGTGCCGAGCAGCGCGTAGACGATCAGCGGCGCAACCGAGGCGTAAAGGCCGGTCTGAGGCGGCAAACCGGCCAGTTGCGCATAGGCCATGCTCTGTGGAATGAGCATGATCGCAGTGACGATCCCGGCGACGACGTCACTCGGCAGGTGTTCCCGTCGGTAGCGACGCAGCCAGGTGAGAAAGGGCAGATAGCGGTAGAGCGCCGCCAGAATCGCTGCCTGTGCGCCGGGTTGAGGGGCCGATACGGAGGCCATAACGCCATTCCTCTAGGATTTCACACCGCTGCGCTCGAAGAAATCGTCGGCGCAGAACCCGAAGGTCTCCATCGAGTCGTCATCGTAACCGGCAGCGCGCAGCTCGGCTTCCGCCTGCTCGCGGCTCCATCCCTGATGCATGATCCGGTAGAGCATCCAGATCAGGCCAACCCGGGTGGCGCTGCGACAGTGGAAGACCAGTTTGCCCGTTGCCGGATCTTCCACGATCCGGGCAAACTCGGCCAGATGCTCTGGCTCGAGTTCGTAAGCCGGCCAGGGCGCGTGAATGTAGCGCAATCCGGCGGCGCGCGCGTTTGCTGCCTGGACGGCAGCGCGCTCAGGGTCGCTGCGAATGTTCACGACCGTCTGGTAGCCAGCGGCGGCAAACCGCTGCCAGTCTTCTGGTTGCGGTTGCGCCGCCAGCAAAACCTGATCGGTCACGGCATAGCTGCGCAGCGGAGCAGTTTCTGTCTGCTGCTGGAGGGCGTTGCACGAAGGTGTCGATTGCTGTGGCATTGGTTGCTACCTCTTCAGGCTCAAATCCAGGATGTTCGTTTGTCACCGCAGGCTTAGCGCTGTCGTTCCACCGGATACCCTGAGCGATGCCAGGCGATCATGCCGCCGACTACATTGGTCACGTTGGTAAAGCCGTGGCGCTGGAGGATTTCGCACGCCACCTGACTGCGATTGCCCGAACGGCAAATGCACACGATCGGCTGATCCTTGGGCAGCTCATTCAGGCGCGTTGCCAGCACCGGCAAGGGCAACAGCCGCGCGCCAGCAACGTGACCATCATAGGCGAATTCTTCCGGCTGACGCACATCGATCAGCACCAGCGGCGCGCGCGTGTCGAGTTGCGCTTTCAGTTCGGCGACATTCATTGCGGCAATCTGTGGTTGCGCATCGCGCAGGCCACGAAACAGTTGACGTAACATTAGTATCTCCTTTTTGGGCAAGAAATGACGGCGCGCTCCAGGCTGCGGAGTGATCGCGCCGTCGCAGATCAGACCACCGTTTCAGCGAATGTTAGATGAACAGAGTTACTTTGGCGCGAGCGGCATCACCGAGGAAGGTTGCTACGCCGCCAGTCTCCAATCCCTCGACCAGCTCTTCATCTTTGATTCCGAGCAGTTCGCGTGACATATCGCACACGACCATTCGCACCCCCAGATCGCGCGCCATCGCGAACAGCTCTTCAGGGGAAGCCACATCGTGCTGTTTCATCAGGCTACGAATGATCTGGGCGCCAGCGCCGAAGAAGTTCATTTGCGACAGGCCGAGTTCGCCCAGCTTGCCCGGCAACATCGCGGTAAAGCCCTGCTCGAGCAGATTCTTGCCGCTGAAGACTTTTTGCTTCTTGACGGCGCTGATGCCCCAGAAGGTGAAGAACATGCTCACCTCAAGGCCCATCGACGCAGCGCCAGTTGCGATGATGAACGCGGCAATCGCTTTGTCGAGATCGCCCGAAAAGACGACCATTGCCAGCCGATCCTCGATGCTCTGCGCGGGCGATTGCTCGAGGGCGGCCACGCGCTGTTCCAGTTCGGCAATGCGGGCCAGTAACGCCTGCGTGTCAACCGTTTCTACTGTCTGCGTCGTCATTGCAGTCTCTTCCTCTCTTAGGCCGTGCGGCGCAAATAGTGAACGTACAGTTCCTGGCCATTCTCTTGAATGGTCTCCTGGGCAATCAGCTCAACGTTTTTGGCGGTCTTGGCCCACCCCTGAAAGTCGGCTACCGAACCGCGATCGGTTGAGATGACCTGCAAGACCTGTCCGACGGGCAGTTCGGCAATCGCCTTCCGGCTCTTGACCAGTGGCATCGGGCATTTGGCGCCCTTGACATCGAGCGTCTGATCAAAGTTTGGCATTGTGTCATTCCTCCCTGGTTAATGGGGGCGGCGCAGCGGCAGATCGCCGCCGCTGGCGCCCAGATGCTGTTCCGGTATGTTATCCAGCCAGGGCGCAGATGTTCTTCCCTAGCTCAAGCTCACTGGCTTTGCCCTCGCACGGCTCGACCAGCCCAATGTTCACCCGCTTGATCTCGACGTATTCCGGCGGAAAGACGGGCAGGTGGCTGAGCACGAAGCTGGTAAACTCTTCGAGTGAACGCGGTTGCAGGCTGTCATTCTGAGCCAGCACCTGGCGGTAGGGCGCGGCAAAGATACCGTTGCCGGCATCCTCGTCGAGGCTGCTGAAGTGTGCCGGCAGGATCATCGTCTCATCGGTCAGGTACCGCGGCAGCCACTCGAACATGCTGCGGTAGAGGATGGGCGTCCAGGCTTCACCCTTGCCGCCGAGGTCGGGGCGGCCAAACGAGCGCAGGAAGATACCGTCGCCGGTGAACAGGTAGCGGCCACCGTCCGGCGTTGCGGCCAGGAAGTTGACCTGACCGAGGGTGTGTCCCGGATACCAGATCGTAGTGATCCGCACCTGCCCGATCTGGAAGGTCTGACCGTCGCGCAGCGGCTCGTAGGCGATCACCGCCGGCAGCATATCGATGGGATGGATAGCATCGTAAGGGTGGATGTAGTAGGGCGCGCCGGTAGCCTTCGCCAGCGCCGGACCGCCGCTGATGTGGTCGGCGTGAACGTGGGTATCGAGAATGATGCTGAGTTGCGCGCCGGACTCGGCAAGCAGCTCGCGGTAGACATCGATGTGGCGCAGCGGATCGATCAGCGCGGCCTGGCCATCGCTGATCACGGCAAAGCTAAGGTCGCCGCGCGCCGGGCGGGCGATCTGCACGACGCGCCCCCAATCGGCGCGAGCAACATCACGCACATCGTAGAAATTGCCCCAGCCGATCATCCCCTCGCTCAGCGAAACCGCGCGATAGCCGTGGTTGTTGAGCACTTCGGCCACGTACTGTGACGCGCCGCCTTTCGCGCAGATCACAACCACCTCTTCCACGCCTGCCGGCATGCGGGCCAGCGCTGCCTCTTCGTCTTCGATGAAGTCGTAATACGGCAGATTGAGCGTGGTGAGCGTCGCGTGACCCTCGACGGGCATGCGCTTGAACTCATCTTCGTTGCGCACGTCGAGAATAAAGAGCGGCTGCCCACTCAGCAGGCGGGCATACAGTTCACGGGGAGAAATCTCAGTGACGGTTGATTGTTCCAATGTCATCGCTCGTTGACCCTTTCATTCTTTGTGAACCGGCTCGCTTTCTTGGTTCATCTGTAGCATACCGCGCCAGCGTTAGAGTCATACGAGGGTTTTGTTATGATTTGGTAAGGAAGAGGAGTCGCCAATTGCGGCGGGCAGGGTGAGGGTAAAGGTGCTGCCCTGGCCGGGGCCGGCGCTGTAGGCGCTAATGTCGCCGCCCATGGCCCAGGCCAGGTGGCGGGCGATGGTCAGGCCGATACCGCTGCCGCCGCTGGTGCGAGCGCGTGAGGGATCGGCGCGGTAGAAGCGCTCGAAGATGTAGGGTAGATGCTCGGCAGCGATACCGATGCCGGTGTCGGTGACAGATACCTGAACGCGATGATCGCTCAGACTGGCATGAACGGTGATACAGCCGCCTTCCGGCGTATAGCGCACCGCATTGCCAAGCAGGTTGAGCAGGATCTGCGCCACGCGATCGGGATCGGCGCGGGTGAGCAAGGGGGTGTCTGGCTGATCAACCTGCACTTGCAGACAACCATCGAGCACCTGTGGCTGAAGCTGACTGACGACCCGCCGAATGACCTGTTGAATGTCGAAGGTGGTGAAATTGAGCGTAATCTGGCCGGCTTCCACGCGCGAGAGCGTTTGCAGATCATCGATCAGCCGACGCAGGCGACGCACTTCGCTCTGCATGTCGAGGAAGGTCTCGGCAGTTTCGGGTATCACCCCATCGATCAAGCCTTCCAGATAGCCCTCGATCCCGGCCAGCGGGGTGCGCAGTTCGTGGGCTACGTTGCCGATCATCGCCACCCGGCGCTGTTCGATCTGTTCCAGCGCCGCGGCCATCTGGTTAAAGCTCTCGGCCACCGCTTGCAGCTCATCGCTGGCCGGCACGGCGACGCGCTCATCGTAGCGTCCGGCGGCGATGCGCTGGCTGCTGTGGGCCAGATCGCGCAGCGAGCGCAGAATGACCTGCGCCAGCAGGATGCTGGTAGTCAGGCCGGCTCCTGTGGCTGCCAGCGCTGCCGCCACCAGCGCTTTGATCACCGCAGCGCGCACGGTATCGATCTGATCGATGGGCAGAGTTCGCTCGATCAGCGCATTGGCGGTCAGACTTAGCACCACCACGCCAACCACCACAACCAGCATTTGCGCGCCGATGATCTGCCAGCGCAGTTGTCGCCAGAAACGCATACAGAACTCTTTTCGCCGGGATACAGCGGTTACGCGGCTGGCGGATCGATGAACCGATAGCCCACCCCGCGCACCGTCCGAATCACCTGTTCACCGGTAAGCGCCTCGATCTTGCGGCGAAGCTGGCTGACATACACGTCAACCACCCGGTCGGTGCCGTAAAAATCGGCGCCCCACACCTTTTCGATCAGATCTTCGCGGCTGAGCACCCGATTGGGGTTGCGCGCCAGCGCCAGCAGCAGATCGAACTCGGTTGGCGTCAATTCCAGCGTCTGACCGGCAGCGCGAGCCTCGCGCGCGTCGGGATCGATCTCGACATGCGCGAAGCGCATCAGAGAACTCTTCACCGGCTTGCCGCGCTGGCGACGCAAGATCGCCTCGACGCGCGCTACCAGCTCACGCGGGCTGAACGGCTTGGTCAGATAATCGTCGGCGCCCACGCGCAGGCCGGCGACCCGATCCATCTCATCGCTGCGCGCAGTCAGCATGAGAATGAAGACATCGGATCGCTCGCGCAGCCGCGCCGCGATCTCCATGCCATCCATGCCGGGCAGCATCAGATCGAGCACGATCAGATCAGGTTGTTCGGCAAGCGCCATCTGCAACCCTTCCGGGCCGGTCGTGGCGCACAACACCCGATAGCCGGCGTGTTCGAGGTAGGCTTTGGCGACGTTGCGAATGCTCGCCTCGTCATCGACAACCAGAATTGTGGCTTGCATAGCGATCAACCGGCAGGCTCACTGGCGGGCGCCACTGAGCACGACTCCCAATAAGTTGGCTTTCACCTTTTCCAGCTTCTGCCGCGCTTCACGCACCTGATCGCGGCGCGAACGACCTGATTGCACCACCAGCAAGACGCCATCCACCCGCGTCGATAATACCAGCGCATCGGTCACGGCCAGCACCGGCGGCGTGTCGAAGATGACCAGATCGGCGGCCTGCCGCAGCCGGGCCAGCAGTCCCTCCATGCGTCGCGAGCCGAGCAGATCTGCCGGGCGCGGCGGCAGTGGCCCGCTGGGCAGCAGACTCAACCCCGGCACCACCGTTGACTGGATGGCCAGCGGCGCCTCTTGATCGAGGATCGCGCTGGTCAATCCCTGCTCGTTGGTCAGGCCAAAGATTGTATGCAGCATCGGCTGGCGCAGATCACAATCGACCAGCAACACTCGTTGTTCGGCCTGCGCCATAGTGACGGCCAGATTGGCGGCGGTGAGCGTCTTCTCCGGCGTGGCCTCGGCTGCGGTCAGCAACAACGTGTGGATCGGCTTGTCAAGACTCGAAAAGAGAATATTGGTGCGCAGGGTGCGATACGCTTCAGCGGCAGCCGAGGCCGGTTCACGTAACGTGATCAACACCTGCTCAGGCGACGATGACACGAAGACTACTCCTTCACCTTCAGGGAGACGCGACGTTCAGGAGCATCCTGGCAGGCAGCCGGTTGCTCCTGAACGGTCGCTCCGAACGTCACAGTTATCCTCTCCGTTCTGCCAGAGGAATGGCGCCAAGCGTAGGCAGGCCGGCGAAACGCTCCACATCCTCAGGTGTCTTGAGCGTATCATCGAGATACTCCAGCGCGAAGGCCAGCACAATCCCGACTACCAGCCCTAGAATCGCGCCGGCCAGCATATTGATGCGCGTATTGGGCCGAATCTCAACCAGGCGCGCGGGCTGAATGCGGGTGACATTGATCCGCGCGGTGCCTTCCAGGGTGGCATTGATCCGGTTGACTTCAGCCACAATCCGTTCACCGACCGCATCGGCCAGCGCCTGCGATTGATCGAGTCGCGGCAGGTCAACTTCGATCACAATCTTCTGCTCGTCGGGGCGGGGTTGAATGTTGACATCGCGCATCAGGCGTTCGCCGCTGATGTCAAGCCCGATCTGCTGACTGATCTGATCGAGCACGCTTGGCTGCATCACCAGCTCGCGGTAACTATTCATCGAGTTGCGCAGCACGATATTCAGGCCGTTATCCGCCTGATTGGCCAGCGCCAGGTAGACCGCCTGGGTGCGGAAGGTCTGCGGCAACAGTTTGCTGACCACATACGCGCCGGCCACGGCGGCGATGGCGGCGATCACGATCACCCACCAGCGCTTGACCAGCACATTTACATAGTCACGGATTTCCATGGTCGTTCCTTTCCCGCTGCGCTGAACAGCGTTGCTCCCACTGCCAGCGCAAATCCTGCTACCAATCCCAAAGCTGCGCGCAGTGCAGCATCGAACAGCATGGCGCGCAGCGAGCGAGCCACGCGCGGCTCGCCAGCTTCGTCGAGCACGACCACGCTCAATTGCGCGTCGGCGCGTCCCCAGAATGTCAGGCCGTCGCGGCGCAGCGTGTCGATTGTCGCTTCCACCAGCGCGCGCGCCGCGGCGGGCGATGCTGCTTCCCCCGATAGATCGATGGCGCGGTGCAACGGGGTTATGCGCACGCCCTGCTGTATGTCGGCCTGGCTCAACGCCACTCCACGCGCCGCCAGCAGCGGTTCCACGCGGGCGGCAAAAGCAGCGCTGCTCAGCACCTGCGGCAGATCATCGATCAGGTAATCGGTCATCTGCCAGGTGTCAGCGGTATCAACGCCATTCACCACCGGATAGGTGACCAGCAGGCGAGCAGTCGCCACATAGCGCGGTGGACGTTGCAGATCGAACCAGAGGCTCAGGCCGCCGGCGATCACTGCCGGCAGCAGGATGAGCAGCCAATACCGACGCGCGAGTCGCAAGAGAGTGACAGGTTCCATACGTATGATCGTTGCCCCGGTCTGGTGTATGATCAGCCGACTCAGACATGCGCCAGCCGGCTGGCAGATAGACTCTGTTCAAATTCGAGCAGGCGCCCTTCGGCATGAGCGGCGAGCGCCTCGTTGATGAACGCGCGCATCGCGCTGAGGAAGCGCGTTCGACTGAATTGTTCGGCATGACGGCGCAGGCTGAGCGGATCGACCGGATCGGTGCGCGAGAGCGCAACTGCTGCCGCCAGCGCTGCTGCGGTTGGCTGGTAGAAGAAGCGCCCGGTGACGCCTTCGAGCAGGGTTTCCAGGGCGCCGCCGGCAGCGTAGGCGATCACCGGTCGGCCCACGGCCAGCACCTCCAGCGGCGTAATGCCAAAATCTTCCTCGCCGGGGAAGATGAAGGCGCGGCAGCGGGCGAAGAGATCGAGCCGGGTTGCCTCATCGACCCAGCCCAGAAACTCGATGTTCGGCCCGGCCATCCGTTCGAGCCGCGCCCGATCGCGCCCGTCACCGAAAATCTTCAGCGGCAGCCGCAGGCGGTTGAACGCCGCAATCGCCAGCTCCAGCCGCTTGTATGGGATCAACCGTCCTCCGGCCAGGTAGAACTCCTCGGCGGGACGCGGCTGGTAGGGCGGTAGATCAACCGGCGGGGGAATGACGATGGCTGGTCGCCGGTAATAGCGACCGATCCGTCCGGCTACCTCACGCGAATTGGCCACGAAGAGATCGACCCGATTGGCGCTGGCCGTATCCCACAACCGCAGGTAGTTGAGCAGAAACGGCAGCATTTTCGCCTGGAGGCCGTTGATCTGCTCGCGGGCAATGTAATCGCCGGTGCGCCAGGCAAAGCGCATCGGCGTGTGGCAATAGCAGATGTGAAGCGCGCCCGGACGCGGAATGACTCCTTTGGCAAACGCGCTCGAACTGCTCAAGATGAGATCGTAGCCGCTGAGATCGAACTGCTCGAACGCCGTCGGGTAGAGCGCGACGTAGCGACGAAACTGGCTTTGCCAGGCCGGCAGGCGCTGCATAAACGAGGTGCGGATGTCCCATGCGCAGTAGGCCGCCGGCATGGCTGCCGGATCGAAGATTGAGGTATAAACCGGCGCCGTCGGAAACAGTTCATGGAGCGCTTCGAGCACCCGCTCGGCGCCGCCGTATTGGTTCAGATAGTCATGAATGATTGCAACCCGCATGGTCAATTGCCTATCCTGCCGGCGATGTATCATTGCCGGATAGGATAGCACAGATTGGCGCAGGCGCTGGCATCACGCTGCCGGCTGCGCGCTATACTGGCGACGCAGAGCAAGGCTGATCATCGTCATCAGCGCCATGGCGCCGGCGCAGGCGAGATAGGCCGCCGACAGTCCCAGCGCATCGGCAATGCTGGCCATCATCGCCACGGCGATTAGCGTCCCGATGCTGATCGCAATGTTGATCACGCTCTGCGCCACGCCGCGATCGCCAGGAGCCACCTCTTCCAGCACCAGCGCGCGCAGCGTGCCGCCGACGACCACGCCTAAGCCGCTGCCGACCACCAGGGTTGCCGCTACAAACAACCAGAAGGGCGCTTCCGGCAGGCCCAGCAGCAGATTGCCCGCCGTCAACTGGCCGTATCCGATCAGCATGGCGGCTCGCCCGCCGATCCGCGGCAAGAGCCGACCGGCCACCACCGAGGTGATCGAGGCCAGAAATACCAGCGGCAGCAGGAAGAAGCCGGCCTGACTGATCGGAATGCCGTAGTTGACTGCCACCGAGGTGATGAAGATGATGCTGCCCATGGCGATGCCCGAACCGGCGGCGAGCAAATAGACGATCTGCAATTGCCGGTTGGTGAACAGGCGCGGCGGCAAGAGCGGCGCAGTTGCCTGCCGTTCACGCCACGCCAGCAGCGGCGTCAGCGCGGCCACCAACGCGAAAAGCCACGGCCAGATCGTGAGGTTGAACATCCGGTCGAGCAACTGGTTGATACCAAGGGTGAGACTGACCAGAATGAGCACCAGCAACAGCAGGCCGGGCGTGTCAAACGCGGCGTCGGTCGCGTGGTGATGCGGGGTCGTTCGCGGCAACGCCCGCCAGCCGAGGAAGATCACGACCGCTGCGACCGGCAGATTGAGCAGAAAGATCCAGTGCCAGTCGGCGACGGCCAGGATCAGCGAGGCCAGCACCGGCCCGATCAGAAACGCCATCCCCGATGTGGCGCCCACCAGCCCCAGCGCTTTGGCCCGTTCCGCCGAAGGCAAGACATCACCGATCACAGCGCTGGCCACCGGCGTGATTCCGCCGGCGCACACGCCCTGAATTGCCCGCCCCAGCAGCACGGTGAGCAGATTGGGCGCGAGCGCGATGGTCAGCGAGCCGAGCGCAAAACCGAACACATTGAGCAGATAGATCTGCCGACGACCGTAGCGATCACTCAGACTCGCCATCAGGGTGGTGCTGCTCAGCGAGCAGAGCGTGAAGATGATCGTGACCAGCACCACCTGCGTGTTGTCAATCGCGAAGGCGGCGCGCAGCGCCGGGATGATCGGGCCGATGATGGCAGAATCGAGCGCCGACAAAAACACCCCGACAAACAGTACCGTCATGATTGCGCGTCGGGTGTCAGTTTCCGGGACGGCCACCGAAGCCATGAGACCTCCTTCAATTGCTGATCGGCTTGTCTCACCTGGATGCGGATGACAACCGCTGTTCGGCATGGAACAGGGCAGCGATGGATCAATCGATCACGTGAAATTGCGTCTGGCGGCCATGCAGCCAGCGCATCTGACCGTCTAACAACACGGCGTCTTCCTCCAGCGCGATCTGGACGGGCTGTTCATCCCATTCGGGCACCGGTGTCACGTTATTCAACTCGATCGAGTAGACTGTCTGATCGTAAATGGGATAATCGCCCGCGCCGGGCACGCCTTCCTGCTGATCCCATAGCCCGATCGTCGGGCCAGCCGCATGGCCGTGATAACCCAGCGGGTGGGAATAGATGGCCGGCGTCAACCCTTCGGCCAGCGCCTGCGCGCGCGCTGCGGCCAGCGCCTGATTCCCGGTGCGCCCAACCTGTATGGCCGCCATCACCAGGTCTTGCAGTCGGTTGGCGCGGGCCAGCGCTCTCTCCAGCCCGGCTGGCGGAGCGCTTTCACCATGATTCAGCACATACGCATGCTGTTGTTGATCGGTGCACAGACCGAGATGGCAAAATCCGACATCGCAATGCAGCAGGTCGCCCGGCCAGATGCGGTTGCGGGTCGCCGGTCGATCGAACGGCATGCCGCGCGCCTGAATGCGCACCGTCGGCTGAAACCACGCGGTTAGGCCGGCGTCGCGCATCGTCTGGCGCAGCCACCATACCACATCATCAGTTGTCGTTACTCCGGGGGTTATGACGGCGCGCGAAAACACAGTGGCGATCAGGCGATGACCCAGCGCCACCAGCTCAGGATAGACGGCCAGTTCCGCCGGGATTCGGCGCTCGAGCCAGCCGACGACCAGCGCCTCGGCGCTAACGCACCGTTCAGCGTAAGTTGGGCCAAGCGCCGCCAGCAGATAGTCGTATTCGTGATGCGATAAACCATCGGCAAATGCGAAGGTCGCCGAAACATTGATCCCGATCCGCTGCGGATCGCGCTCGCGCACCAGTCGCGCCAGACATTCGGCCTGCGTCTCGATTGAGGGATCCCACGCCTGGGTGTACAGATCGCCGTAGCCATAGCGATCGAGCGTCAGCCGCTCGACCGTGCCATCAGGGCAACGGGAAAAGAGCAGGATCGTTCGCCGCCGCGCATTCATTGCCGGCGCGGGCAGCAACGTCATGATCACCGGGTCTTCGTTGTATTCCCGCGCCGCCACGATCCAGAGATCGATCCCGGCGCGCGCCATCACCATCGGCAGCACAGTTGTCAGGCGTTCAGACAGCCACTGGTTGCGCAGTTCGGCCTGCGCGCGCAACGAAGCCAGCACCGGTGTCAGCGTCATACGATCCTCAGTCGAGCGTTCGGCAAGCGTGAACCATTATAACGCATTCCGTCACAACGTTACGCGATTATCGGCAATGTCGGGGTAAGATGGCCGGAGGTGTGCAAGAGATTTCGCCCCTCCGGCTTCGCAGAGGTGGTCTGCGCACAGGAGATAAGCCGGCGCGCCTATGCCTGTTGGGGCGGCGCGAGTGATGACGCTAACACTGAATTGACAGCGGCATTGAGTGTCGAGAACGTAAACGGCTTGGCAAGAAAAGAGACCATTCCGCTCGTCCGCAGATGGGCAGGCAATTCCTGCTGGGAAAATCCGCTCATCAAGATGATGCGCAGTTCGGGATAGCGCTCGCGGAAGAGGGTCGCCAGCTCATCACCGGTCATGCCCGGCATCGTCAGATCGAGCAGCGCCAGCGCGATCTGCGCGCCAGGCTGCTCCATCAGCTTCTGCGCCGCTTCGCCGCTATCCGCTTCCTCTACCTGCCACCCCATGCGCTGGAGCATGCGCCGGGCCACCGTCCGCACGCCAGGTTCATCATCGACGACCAGAACGCGCAGTTGTTTCCCATCACCGACGCGCTCTTCCGATGATGGCAGCGCTGCCGGCGGCGCGTCAGGCGCCGGTTCTGCTGGCGCATCGCTCTCGGCAAGCAACGGCCAGTAGACGATGAAGGTCGTTCCCTGATCAGGGCTGCTCTCGATCTGAAGGGCGCTGCGATGCGCGCGCACGATACCGTTCACCGCTGCCAGCCCTAGACCGCGACCGGTAAACTTAGTGCTGAAGAAGGGGTCAAAAATGCGCGCTTTGGTGGCCTCATCCATGCCATGGCCGGTGTCCTGCACGATTAACGCGGCATACGTTCCGGCAGGCTGATCGGCGCCGATCATCATGCCTGCCAGCTCGGTCTGCGTCAACTCGCGGCGCGCAGTGGTCACGGTCACCGTTCCCTGCCCGGCGATCGCCTCAGCGCCATTAATCACCAGATTCATCAACACCTGGCGCACCTGGGCGATGTTCGCCTCGATCGGCAACGGTGTTGTCTCCGGCTGCATGACGAGTTCAACCCGGCGCGGCAGCAGACTGCGCAGCAGAGGCTGCATCTCTGCAACGACGCGCGCCAGGTCGATCCGCTGCATCGCTGGCTGATGCCGCCCCGTGTAGGTGAGCAACTGGCTGGTCAATTCGCTCGCGCGGAGCGCAGCCTGCTCAATCTGCGCGAGCAGCGGGTAGACGGGATGATCTACGGGCATCTCGTGCATGGCCAGCGAGACATTGCCCATCACGCCAACCAGCAGGTTGTTAAAATCGTGGGCGATGCCGCCGGCCATCACCCCAAGGCTTTCGAGACGCTGCGTTTCGCGTAACTGCTGCTCGATCCGTTCGCGCTCGCGCTCGATCCGTCGCCGCTCGGTCACGTCGAGTGACACGCCGGCAACGCCGTAGATATTGCCTTCGTGATCGAACAGGGGAAACTTAATCGTGGTAAATGCCGTCAGGCCATCGGCTGTCCAGCGATCGTCATCGCGCTGGATCGGACGACGACTGAGCATCACTTCCCGGTCATACGACTGATAGTAATCGGCCAGCGCCGGGCTAAACAGCTCATCATCGCGCTTCCCGATCATCTCTGCGGGTTGGAATCCGGAGAAGCTGGCCAGGCGCTCATTGACCATCAGGTAGCGACCCGCGGCATCTTTGACGAAAATTAAGGCCGGTATCTGGTTGATAATGTCTTGCAGCAGGCGCCGACCGGTTTCGACTGCCGTCTCCGCTTCGCGCCGTTCGGTCACATTCTCGATCGTGCGCACCAGAAACAGAATCTTCCCGGTTTCGTCGCGCGCGGCTGAGCACGAGACGCGGCCATACACCAGATGGCCATCCTTGTGCCGGTAGCGTTTTTCAACCGTATACGAATCGCGCTCGCCGGTCAGCAGTTCGCGCCACAGTTCCAGCTCAAGTCGCCGATCGTCGGGATGAGTGTGGGTCATAATCATCTGACCGATCAGCTCGGCGGGTTCATAGCCGAGGAAGCGCGACAACGCCGGGTTGCAGTCGAGGATCACCCCCTGCTCGTTGGCCAGCGCAATCCCAACGACCAGTTGATCGAAGAGCGCGCGAAAACGGCGTTCGCGATCGCGCAGTTCGGCAGTGAGTCGCTGCTCTTCTTCGCGCGCGTGCATCCAGGCTGTAACATCGCGGTTCATCTCGCCGATCAAGACCAGGCGATGCATGTGATCGTAGATCGGGAAGTAGGTCGTTTCCGACCAGAACTGCTGATCAACCGCGCGCCCTTCGATCTGCGCTTCCGCAGGATCGTAGAGGGTTGGCTGCATGGTGGTGACCTGTCCGCGGCGGGCCGCTTCAAATGCAGCCACAAAACCGCGGTTGCGGGCTGCCGGATCGTTGTAGATATTGTGATGGCCAACCACCCGATCGCGGGGCGTGGCAACCAGTTGCTCATTGGCCCGATTCATGGCGACCGCCAGCCCATCGGGAGCGAAGAGCACCATCGGAACGGGCAACTGATCAAAGAGCATATCGAAGGGCAGTTCGTGGGCGGCCAGACTCGCCGTGAACTGCGCGCGCAGAATGGAGAGTTGCTGGCGAAGAATGGCGTTTTCGCGTTCCAGCGATCGCAGGCGCTCGTGTAGATCCATAGTCATTCCTCGTGAGCAGGGCGCTGGCGGTTCAAGGCTGTCATCTGGCCGCGCGGGTAGGCTTATCGTCCGGTGAAGGTCGGCGCGCGCTTCTCGATAAACGCCCGCATCCCTTCCTTTTGATCCTCGCTGGCGAAGAGCAGGTAGAAGTTGCGCAGCTCGATGGCCAGTCCTTCACGCAGGGTGGCTTCGGCTGCCACGCGCACCGCTTCTTTCGCCAGCCGAACGGCCAGCGGCGATTTGGCGGCGATGGTCTGCGCAAGCTGGCGCGCCTCATCGAGCAGCCGCTCCGGCGGGCAGATCCGGTTGACCAGGCCGTGGGCATGCGCCTCGTGCGCGCTGATACTGGCGCCGGTCAGCACCAGCTCCATCGCCCGGTAGGGGCCGAGGGCGCGGGTGAGGCGTTGCGTGCCGCCGGCGCCGGGAATGATGCCGATGTTGATTTCAGGCTGGCCGAACTGGGCGGTCTCGCTGGCGAGAATGATGTCGCACATCATCGCCAGCTCGCAGCCGCCGCCCAGCGCATAGCCGTTCACGGCGGCAATCATCGGCTTGCTGATCGCCGCAATGCGCGCCCAGCGCGCGATCATGCCGCTGGTGAGCATATCGATCGGGCTGGCGTCGGCCATGGCTTTGATGTCGGCGCCGGCGGCAAAAGCGCGCCCCGCGCCGGTGATAATGATCACCCGAATCGCGTCGTCGGCTTCGCATGCCTCAAGCTGGTGGATCAACTCGTCGATCAACGCCGGACTGAGCGCATTCAGAGCCTGTGGGCGATTGAGGGTGAGCAGGGCAATCGGGCCTTCGATCGAGCTAAGGACTGGCGATTCGTCGCTCATACCTGCCATTCTCCTGATGGTTCAGATGCGATTTTCCATTGTCTTGCCGGGTGGTTGTGTTGCCTCGATTGTACCACGCTCGTTGCCGGAAGTGGCTGCTCTGTGGTACATTGAAGTCAGCAGAAACCGGGTGTTTGCGCCGCCAGAAGGAGACGCGCCTTGGCCCCTGTTGAAGACCCTAACTTGCAGAGTCGGATTACGCCAGCCATCGAAGATTATCTGAAGGCGATCTACCTGTTGCAGCAGCAGGTGGGAGCGGTCACAACGACCCTGCTTGGCGAACAGCGTGGTTCGCGGCCAGCTTCGGTGACCGGGATGATCAAGAAGCTGGCCGAGATGAATCTGGTCGAGCATACCCCGTATCAGGGCGTGGTGCTCACGCCGGCTGGCGAACGGATTGCGCTGGAAGTGATTCGCCATCATCGCTTGCTGGAACTCTACCTGGTCGAGGCGCTCGGTTACAGTTGGGATGAAGTCCACGAAGAGGCTGAACGACTCGAACATCATATCAGCGAGAAGCTCGAAGCCCGGATCGCCGAGCGGCTCGGCTACCCGGATTTCGACCCCCACGGCGATCCCATCCCCGGTGTCGATGGCGTTTTGCCGGCCACGCGCGCCATTCGCCTGGCCGATCTGCCGTTGCAGCAGCCGGCCCGGATCGTGCGCGTGCGCGATCAGGCGGCGGAACGGTTGCGCTATCTGGCCGATCTCGGTCTCGTGCCCGGCGCGCGCTTGCAGGTGACGGCCAGCGCGCCGTTCGACGGGCCGTTGATGATCCAGATCGGCCTGGCTGATCCCATTCCCCTCGATCGCCGCCTGGCGCGGACGATCGAGGTAGAGCCGCTGGATCAGCGCGGTCAGTCGGCCTGATTATCGCCGGCAACGACAAAGATCGGGTTGGTGAAAAGCCAGGGTTTGCCGCCCCAATAGGCCTCAACCCGATACACCCCGTCTTGATCGACGGTCTGGCGGATACGACGGATACCGCTGGTCACCACTTCGCCATCGACGATCAGCCGGGTGTAGGCGTCAGCGCCCACATCCACCTCTACCAGTAGCGGGCCACCGTCCAGGCTGATCGTGTCGCCGATCGCGGCCTGCGCCTCGCCCCGGCTGAGGCGGAAGACAATCGAGGGCGCTTCGCCGTCGAGCCGATTGACGAAGTAGCTGCGACCTGCCGTCAGAGCGGCATACACCTGATGAGTTGCCGTTGTTGCATCCTGGCTGAGCGGTTCGGCCAGCAGCAGATAATTGGTCAGGGTGCGAAAGATCCACGGATAGGGAAAGATTTCAATCTCACCCCACGGCGCCTTGCGCTTGAAGCCGTGCGCATCGACCCCGCCAATCCCGAAGGTGCGGCGTCCGGCCATATTCAGCCGATCCCACCAGGCCAGCGTCGCCAGCGTCGGCCCGCTCAGGCCAAGGCGTGGATTGAGCGCCAGCGCCAGCTTGTTGCGATCGGTCAGGTGCTCGCTCCAATCGCTCATCAGATTCCACAGCTCTAGCCCAACCACGCGACCCGCGCGCTGACTCGGCCCGTCGATCGTCCAGTCATCCCAGCGGTAGATGTCTTTGAACGAGTTGCGCACCCGCTCATCGGGGTGGGCGATGATGCCAAAGCCGCCGCGCGCGTAGACTTCATCAATAAACTGCTGCGGCGGCAGTTGATTGCTCACCACGGTGTCGATGTTCAGCGCCAGAAAGTGATTGCGATCCGGGGTGATCTCGTGGCCGACAATAACCAGCACATCTTCGTGCCAGCCGGCAAAGGGCAACCCTTCCAGCGTGTCGTGATCGGTCACAATAATCCAGCGCAGACCGGCCTCGCGCGCCGCCGCGATCAGATGGGGGTAGGTTGCCGAGCCATCGGAGTAGGTGGTATGCATGTGAATTGCGCCGGGATAGATGAAGGGATAGTTCATATATGGTCTCCTGCAAGGCGCGGAACGCGCCCGTTGGTTTGGCGCGCGCTGCGCCGGGTCATCGTGTTCGCCCCTGTGCCGACAAACACTGCTCTTCCCGTTGTATGCTACCATAGACCGGTATGCGCGTGATTGACATTGATGCCAGCCGGGTGACGGTTCAACAACGCACCGGCACCGAACGCTATAGCTACGAGCTGATCGCCGCGCTCGATCGGATCGCGCCGGCAGATGTGCAGTTTCGGCTGTACATCAACGGTGGGCGCGAACGATTGCCGCCGTTAAGCGAGCGGGCAGTGGCGCGCGATCTTCGCCTGCCCCGCCTGTGGACGCATCTGCGGCTGGGGCCGGCCAGTTGGCGGGCGCGCCCGTCGGTGCTGTTTGTGCCGGCGCACGTCGTGCCATTGCTGCACCCGCCAACCGTCGTCACCATCCACGACGTTGGCTACCGGGTCTTTCCTGAAACGCACACCGCGCGGCGGCGGCTCGAACTCGAATTGAGCACGCGCTGGAGCCTGCGCGCTGCGCGCCACGTCATCACCATCTCGCATGCCAGTAAACGCGATCTGGTCGCCTGGTACGGCGCCGATCCGGCGCGGATCACTGTCACCCACCTCGGCCTGAGCGCCGGATTCACGCCGCCGCCGCCGCCCCGGCTTCGTGACACCCTCGCCCGCTACCGGCTCGCGCAACGCCCCTACCTGCTCTACACCGGCACCATCCAGCCGCGCAAAAACCTGCTGCGCGCGATTGACGCGCTCGCCCTGACGCTGGCTGCCGGGTACGACCTCGATCTGGCGATTGCCGGCAAACGCGGCTGGCTGAGCGCGCCGATCGAGCGCCGCGCCGGTGAGCGTGGCATCGCCCAGCGCGTCCATTTTCTCGGCTACGTCCCCGACGCCGATCTGCCCGCGCTCATGGCCGGCGCTTTCGCCTTCCTCTTTCCCTCGCTCTACGAAGGGTTCGGCATGCCGGTGCTGGAAGCGATGGCCTGCGGCGCGCCGGTGATCACCAGCGATAGCTCATCGCTCCCCGAAGTCGCCGGTGACGCCGCGCTGCTGGTCGATCCGCTCGATCCGGCAGCGATTGCCGCCGCCATCCAGCGCCTGAGCGACGACCCCGCGCTCCGTGCCGATCTCCAGCGCCGCGGCCTCGCCCGCGCTCGCCAGTTCACCTGGGACGCATGCGCCCGCCAGACCCTCGACGTCTTGATGCAGGTCGGCGCTCGCAGGGATTGACTCGGGCGCTGACGCGCCTGCGCAATGACAGGGATCGCGGCGGCGCGGCAAGCTCCCGCTCACCAGCGCGAGGAAGTGGCTTCAGGTTCGTGACGAGGCGCCTTGATCGAAGCGCCATCCCTGATTACACTGGGGCTGAGCACAGCCCGTATCTTCGACGAAAGGTGATCAGGTCATGATGATAGAGCTGCTTCTCCTGCTCATCAGTCTGGCGCTGCTTGCGGTGAGCAGCGCAATGTATCTGCGCGCGTGGGCATTTGTCAGTGCAGCCAGACGCACAACAGGGAACGTGATCGCTCTGACTCCAGACGAAGAGGAAGAAGTCTTCTTCCCGGTGGTTGAATTCACGGCAGATGATGGTGTGACCCGACGGGTGCGCGGGAAGGTCGGTCGCAAACCGCCGGCGCACAAGGTTGGTGATACCGTATCGATCCTGTATCATCCGCAGCGACCGGATGATATGCGTATCAACACGTTCGGTGAGCTATGGTTGCCATCACTGATTGCCCTGGGCGCGAGCGGGTTGTTCACGCTGATCTGCGTATTGCTGGTCATCTTCTAAGCCGAACCGTTCTTGATCTTGCCTGATGCAATCTGCCGGTGACGTTCGACACATCCCGTGGGGATTGCTTCAGGCGCTGACGCGCCGCCACCCTCATGTCATTGCAGGCCGCGCGCAGCGCGGCTCGGCAATCGCCTGCTCGCCCTCACCCCCGACCCCTCGCCCAGCGGGAGAGGCGGTGTTGAGGCATGCCTGCCGCGCTCGTGGGGGATTGTGACGGGCGCGTCAGCGCCCGCGCAATGCCGGGAACGATGTGCGCTCGCAGCGAGAATAGCTGTGGGTAGTTCAATCCCTGGCAAGGGCGCGCCGCTGCCACATCAGGCGCGCTTTCTGGTACCATTGCAGCGGGCAAGCGCGTCATCACACGCCTGAGAAAGAAAGGAATCCGCCATGACCGAACGACTCCAGCGGTTGCGCGCCGCATTGCAGGCGCGTGATTTGCCCGCGATCCTGCTGACTGCGCCGACCAGTCGGCGATATCTGAGCGGCTTTACCGGCAGTGCCGGAGCGCTGCTGATCAGCGCAGAAGATGCATGGCTGCTCACCGATGGGCGCTATCTGGTGCAGGCAGCCGCCGAAGCGCCCGCATTTACCCTGCGCGAGGTGCGTTTGCCGGCCACGCCGTTGCCGGCTGCGGTGGCCGAGTTGCTGGGCAAACTGGGTGTCACCCGACTGGGATTTGAGGCCGCCGCGATGACCGTGGCCGAATATCGGCAGTTGTCGCGAGCGCTGGGTGAGACGATCGAGCTGGTTGCTACCGAGAATCTGGTCGAAGAGCTGCGCATGGTGAAGGATGCGAGCGAGATTGCGCTCTTGCGCCGGGCAGTCGCGATCACCGATGCGGCATTCACGGCGGTGGCGCCGGTTCTGACGCCTGCAATGAGCGAGCGTGAAGCGGCCTGGCGGCTGGAGGTGGCGTTGCACGATCTGGGCGCTGAAGCGCCGTCGTTCCCGATCATTGTGGCGGCTGGCCGCAACAGCGCCCGCCCGCACCACACGCCGGGCGACGATTGTCTCGGTGAAGGCCAGCCCATCATCATCGACATGGGCGCGCGGCTGAACGGCTATCACGCCGATCTGACCCGCACCATCGTCCTCGGCCAGCCCGATGCTACCTTTCGCGCCGTGTATGCGGCAACGCTATCGGCGCAGCAAACGGCGATCCGGGCGCTGCGTCCGGGCCTGCCGTGGTCGGAAGCCGATGCGATCGCTCGTCAGGTGATCGGCGCCGCTGGCTATGCCGGGGGTATCGCGCACAGCCTCGGTCATGGCGTCGGGCTGGCAATTCACGAAGCGCCCTGGCTGCGCATCACCGCGCCCGATGCGCAGCCCAGTCCGCACTTCCAGGCCGGCATGGTAACGTCGGTTGAACCGGGCATCTACCTGCCGGAATGGGGGGGCGTTCGGATCGAGGATCTGGTGTTGATCACCGCTGATGGTTGCGAGGTCTTGTCGCGGGCGCCGCTGCTGTCGGAGAGCGAGTGATGCGCATTCATGCCTTGCCTCTTCGGCTTGCATAGAAAGCGTTGGAATTGGGGCGTTCTCCAGGGCATGGCAAACGGATGCAGTGGTAGGGGCACAACGCGCTGTGCCCTTACCGAATGCCCTGGCGGAAACCAGATCATCGACCAGCCGCTGGCAGCAGTTTTTAGCTGCAATTAAGCTCCGAGCCGTAAGACCAGGAAGTCGCAGGACATGCGTCGGCGCGTTACCTTGATTCCAATCGGCAACGCGCTGGCGGTTGACTCAATCACGCTGCGGACGCAGGCCGAGCGCCTCGGCCTGCTGCGCCGAGATCATCGTGGTTGGGCGCATCAGCCAGAAACCGAGCGCGCTGGTCAGAATGACCGCCGTCCAGAGCGCAAATGCCGGCGTCACCACCCAGGTCAGCGGCGGGTGAAAACCCAGCCCGTAGTCAACCGCGATCGAGAGACTGAAGAAGCTGGCGACTGCCGCCCGTCCGGTCAGGCCGAGGGAACCGATTCTGGTCGCAAGCAGAATGCCCTCGCATGTCAGGCCAATGTGCGACACAAACAGCATCAGCTCGAGCGGTTCAATCACGCCCGCCCCGATCCAGTGCCGCGACCAGAAGGCCAGTGTCCACAGCCCGTATTTGATGCAGGCGAAGGCGGCAAAGGCGGTGAACCATGGCACGGCCCGCCCATACCGAATCAGAATGAAGGCAATGGTGGCATAGAGCGCTGCCGCCGGGCAATCGGGAATAAAGATCCACGCCCACGCCGACGCGGCAGCCAGCATTGAACCATACCAGACAATGCCGCCCCAAACCACCCCAACCATATTGAGCGCCATGCAGCTCCAGAAGATCAGGGGATGGCCGGTCACAATTCCATACACTCCATCGATCAGTTGGCGAAGATGTCGCATACCTGCCTCACGTGTTGTAAACTGATAGCCAGAGCGCTGCTATTCGTTGTTATCCAGTCGCCGAATCGGCACGCCGCCCACAAACGCGCCCGGCGGCACATCGCGATTGACCAGACTCATCGCCGACACGGTTGCGCCCGCGCCGATGATGACACCGGGCAGAATGGTGCAGTTCGCGCCGATAGTGACATCCGGCCCGATCACGACCGGGCCGCGCTTCCAGGCAGAGCGGGTCACCTCATGGCATAGGATCGTTGTGTTGTAGCCGATCACGCAATTCTCGCCGATGGTAATATCTTCAGGGAAGAAGATATCAAACATCACCATCAGGCCGATGCTGGCATGCGGAGCCACCCGCGCGCCGAGAACGCGGTAAATCGCATTCTTGAGCGGAATGAACGGAGTATAGCGGGCCAGTTGAATCAGCGCTGCGTTGCGGATGATGCGCGGATAGCCGCCGGCAAGACGAGGAAAGTACCAGAGCGCATTGTGGTGGCCAGGAAGTGGTATACTGCGAAGTCGCGCTTTGCGTTCGGCAGTGGCGCCCAGACCATCGACGCGAGATGTTTCCGAAGGTGGATTCATAGCTGTTCACGCGAACTACTGGCAAAAACGTTTGTTTCTATTATACTACCATGGAAAAATGTTTTGCATCGCGGAAATGATATGGTACAGTCAATCGACCGCGCATTCGACATTCTTGAAGCGCTCGCTCTTGCCGACGATGATCTGAGTGTGTCTGAACTGAGTGAGCGGCTTGAGCTGCCGCTGGCAACCGTTCATCGCCTTCTCTCCAGTTTAGCGGCCCGTGGCTATGTGGCGCAAGAGCCAAGCACCCGCCGTTACGGTCCCGGCCCGCGCCTGCTGGAAATCGCCGCCCGTGCCGCGCAGAGCCGCCGTTTCGACTTGATCCGGATCGCTCGCGCCGAATTGGCCGCGCTCACCGCCGAGACGGGCGAGACAAGCAACCTGATCATCCGCCAGGGTGACGCGGCGGTCTACCAGGAACAGGTGACCAGCCCGCACATGGTGCGAATGTTCACCGAAGTAGGCCAGCGCGCGCCGCTCTACTGCACCGGCGGCGGCAAAGCTATCCTCTCGGCGCTGCCCGCAGCCGAACTCGAACAATACCTGGCTGCCGGCCATTTCGAGCGCTGGACGACCAAAACCATCACCGATCGCGAGCGTTTGCGCGCCGAGCTGGCCGTTGCCCGCGCGCGCGGTTTTGCCATCGATGATGAAGAGCGCGAAACAGGGGTCTGCTGCGTCGCCGCGCCTATTTTCGATCGGCGTGGGCAGGTCGTCGGCGCGATCAGCCTCTCCGGTCCATCGAATCGGTTGAGCCGCGAACGGGCCGAGGCGCTAGGGCCGCGCGTGCGGGCCGCTGCGCTCGCATGCAGTCGCCAGCTAGGCTTTCAAGACCGCTCAACCTGATAGGCGTTATCTACCCAAATCATTGTATGTCATTCCTTGCTTTCTTCACCCTGATTGTGGTCGCCGCGACCATCGTTGGTGTTGCTGCCGGACGCTGGCCGTTGATCCGCGCCGATCGCGCAACGATCACGCTCATCGGCGCCGCGCTTCTGCTTGGCAGCGGCGCTCTGACGCTCGAACAGGCCTACGACGCGCTCGATCTCGATACAATTGTGCTCTTGTTCAGCATGATGGTCATCAACGGCTGCCTGTTTCTGTCTGGCTTCTTTGCCGTCGTCACGCAGCGCGTCGTGCAGTTTGCCCGCGGCCCGCGCTCGCTGCTCGCGCTGGTGATCGGCGCCAGCGGTGTGCTCTCCGCGTTGTTCCTCAATGATACCATCGTGCTGATGATGACCCCGATCGTGCTCGATGTAACCCGTGCCTTGCGCCGCAATCCACTGCCCTACCTGATTGGGCTGGCGGTTGCGGCCAACATCGGCTCGGCAGCCACGATCACCGGTAACCCGCAGAACATCATCATCGGCAGCGCGTCGCAGATCCCATACCTTGCGTTTGCCGCCGCGCTCACCCCGACTGCCGTGATCGGTTTGGTCATCTGCTGGCTGGTGGTCGTGCTGGTCTATCGCGATGAGTTTCGCCGCGCAACGCTTGAGGCGCCCAACGTCCTCCGTTCGCGGGTCTATCAGCCGTTGTTGCGCAAATCGGCGCTGGTCATCGGCCTGATGTTGATCGCCTTTCTGGTCGGTGTGCCGGTGCCGCTAGCCGCCTTTGTTGCCGCCTGCGCGCTCCTGACCACCCGTCGGCTACGGCCCGAACGCATCTTCAAGACGATCGATTGGGGCTTGCTGACCTTCTTTGCCGGCCTGTTTGTGGTCACTCATGCGCTGGAAGTGCAGGGATGGACAGCGCTGCTCTTCACTGCGCTCGCGCCGCTGGCCCAGGCCGGTATGGTTCCGTTCGGGCTGGTGTCGGTGACGCTCTCCAACCTGATCAGCAATGTGCCGGCAGTGCTGTTGTTGCAGGGGCTGATTCCGGCCTTTGCCGATCAGCAACGCGCCTGGTTGACTCTGGCCGCCACAGCGACGCTGGCCGGTAATCTGACGTTGCTCGGTTCGGTTGCCAATCTGATCATGGCCGAACTGGCCGCCCGCTGGGGTGTGCGTGTCTCGTTCAGCGCCTATCTCAAGGTTGGCCTGCCGGTTACCATCCTGACCGTGGCGGTGAGTCTGCTGTTGGTATGACATGCCCCCAGGCTCTGCTGCAGCTTCGCGCGACAACAAGGCATACCGCGATGATCGCGCCATGTATGTTCACGCAGTGCGATCTATCAACGTGACCTTGGTGGACGTTGTGCCTTCTTGGCGCGATCTCCGGTTGCTGGGGCAGGCGCAGGGATTCCCAGTGATGCAGGCCGACGCACTTTCTTGCCGTCTTGCGCATCAATCCAGAGTGTGGTAGACTTGCAGCGCCAGCCCTCGTAGCTCAGGGGATAGAGCAGCAGTTTCCTAAACTGCGTGTCGCGCGTTCGAGTCGCGCCGGGGGCGCCACCCGCAACCACCACGCCAGCGCACCGGCTGGCGTGGTGGTTATTTACGCTCATTGCCTTCTGACTATTCCCCACCGCAGCTTTAACGACCCGGCAGCAGTGTGTACTCGGCCACGCCCCGTCGCTCACTCTGATTGCCGTAGGCGCTGATCGCGTAGCGCCCCACCGGACTCTGCTCGCTCAGACGAACGTCAACGGTGAACGCGCCATCGGCGTCGGCTATCGCATCGCCAAGCCATTCGGTCGCATAATCGGGCAACGTGGCCCAGATCGTCACCACCTCACCGGGGAGAAAGCCGCTCCCGCGCAGGTTGATAGCGCTGCGTTGCGTGCCGCCGCCTGGCCCGACCACCAGACTGGCTGCGCCACGCGGGCGCAGGGTGTCGCCGGGCTGCACCTCGAACTCAACAATCCCATTGCGCTGGCTCTGGAGACCACGCACTGTCAGCGTGTAGCGTCCAACCGGGATGCGGTCACTCGCGATGGCAAAGCCGATCCGGCCCTGGCCGTCAGCAATCTGAACACCCAGATCGGCAACCGCGTTGTTTGGATAGCGAATCCAGATCGCAACCTGCTCGCCGGGCTGGTACCCGCTGCCACTGATGGCAAAGGGACGACCCTGGCTCTGCGCTGGCCGATCAACCGTCAGCGTCACTCCAGCGCTCGGGCCGGGCGCTTCGCCAATCTCGACCTCGATGCTGGCGTAGGCTTCCCGCCCGCTCTGCCAGCCGCGCGCAGTGTAGGTGTAGCGTCCGGTTGGGGTGAATGTGGCGCCGAGAAAATCGGGCAGATAGGGGTGAGTGAAGCGGCCATCGCTGTCAATGGTGAGCACTGCCACGCCGTAGACGGTGTAATCAGGGTAAGTAATCCAGATGCTGACCGTCTCGCCGGGCAGGAAACCGCTGCCTTTCAACGTGACAGTTGTGTTCTGGCGCGCAATTGCAGGCGTCACAGTCAGAGTAGCGGTTTGCGCGCTGGCTGGCCAGCTCCAGATCGCGATCAGTAACGCTAGCGTGCTGGCGAACACAATCGGGAGCAGGCGGAGGGGTGGTCGTTGGATCAACATCATGATGCGCCTCCATTCCTTCAAACACTGTGATCTGTTGGTCTCACGCTGATGAACGATGGCGGCGCGCAGTTAAACGCGAACTCAACGTTACAGAATGATGGCATGATCCCGGCGCCTAAACTGAGGTCCACGTCGCCGCCATCCCTGTCATTGCGCGGGCGCGCGGGTGATGGGCTGGGGGAGAGGGTTGCGCCACAGGGTTGCACTACAAAGGCACGAAGACACAAAGGTTTCGCTGGTGGATGGCATTGCGCGGGCGCGCTCGCGCCCGCCGCACTCCCCCGCGTCAGCGGGAGGAATGGCTCACCGCCCGCTTCTGCTCCCCGCTCCCAGCGGGAGAGGGGCCGGGGGTGAGGGCGCGCGGGAGAGGGTTGCGTCACAGGGTTGCACCACAGGGTTGCACCACAAAGGCACGAAGGCACAAAGGTTTCGCCGGTGGATAGCATTGCGTGGGCGCGCTCGCGCCCGACACATTCCCCCGCGTCAGCGGGAGGGATGGCTCACCGCCCGCTTCTGCACCCCGCTCCCAGCGGGAGCGGGGCCGGGGGTGAGGGCGCGCGGGTGAAGGCTGCACCACAAAGGCACGAAGACACAAAGGTTTCGCCAGTGGATGGCATTGCGCGGGCGCGTCAGCGCCCGCCGCACTCCGCCGCGTCAGCGGGAGGGATGGCTCACCACCGTATCCTTGCGCGTGAGGCGGGGAATGTCACCCCATCCCGCAATTCGTTCCCGCTTGCGCGAATCTTCGCGGCAGTTGTCACGGTTTATTGTATGAACGGATTGTCATCTCAACGCGCCTGGAAAGGAAACGCCGATGCCTCGTCTGTCGCGCCGTCGCACCGCCACCTCGTTCGCCGCCTCGTTCGCCGCCGCGCCGCCCGCGCCGCCGCCGTCGCCGTCGCTCAACCCTCTGCCTCCACCCCCTGCCGACGAACCGCCCGTCGAGACGCCGCCGCCGTTCTGGCATCCCAAAGCGCTGCTGCGTCCGCTCTTCGCGCGCTGCGCGTGAGGAATGATGCAAATAGCCGGACATTGCGCAGATCGATCTGCGCCCGCCGTCATTCCCTCAAGCGATCGCCGCATCCGCTCTTCCCGCTTCCAGCGGGAGAGGGGCCGGGGGTGAGGGCGCGCGGGAGAGGGTTGCGCCACAGGGTTGCACCACAAAGGCACGAAGGCACAAAGGTTTCGCTGGTGGATGGCATTGCGCAGGCACGCCAGCGCCCGCCGCACTCCGCCGCGTCAGCGGGAGGGATGGCTCACCGCCCGCTTCTGCTCCCCGCTCCCAGCGGGAGCGGGGCCGGGGGTGAGGGCGCGCGGGAGAGGGCTGCGCCACAGGGTTGCACCACCAAGGCACGAAGGTACAAAGGGTTCGCTGGTGGATGGCAGTGCGCGGGCATGTAAGCTCCCGCAACAATCCCCGGCGTCAGCGGGAGGGATGGCTCACCGCT
>FWPU01001040.1_pt1 | contig 86434 bp, 72 predicted proteins | sample 2228361 | NCBI WGS metagenome assembly FWPU01 (sample SAMEA103939777, study PRJEB20133) | metagenome
AACTTGCGCCCAGCCGGTCAGCCCTGGCTTGACGGCATGGCGCTTGTTGTAGCCGGGCAGCGTTGCTGCCAGATCGGTCGTGAACTCCGGACGCTCGGGGCGCGGGCCGACGAGCGTCATCTCTCCACGAAGGACATTCCAGAGCTGGGGGAGCTCGTCAATGCGCGTCAGACGGAGGAACCGGCCGACACGGGTGACGCGAGGGTCACGCTCACTAGCCCAGACGGCGCCATGGCGCTCGGCATCCTGGCGCATGGTGCGAAATTTGTAGATGCGGAACACCCTCCCTCCGAGACCGACCCGGTTTTGCGTGTACAGCACTGGTCCTGGCGAATCGAGCTTAATGGCCAGGGCAATCAGTGGGAGGGTGGGCAGGACAGCGAGTGCCAATCCGGTGACAGCAAGTAGATCGAGGCCACGCTTGGCTAGAGCGTAGCCCCGGCTGAAGGCGCGCTGTTCTCCAAGGCAGGAGAGGAACCGGTCCTGCGGCACCAATTCCAACGGAACGCGGCCGAGCAACTCTTCAATCTTGTCCGTACCGGTGCGAACGACGGGCCGCCGGCGTCGGGAGTCAAGGAAATCCGCAGCGCTCTGCGCGAAGGGCTCGGTGATAACCACTTCCGCGCAGGGTTCCCGCCACACGATGGCGGCGGCTTCCGCCAGCGTGGCAGCGCGCACGATGCGGAGGGAAGATCCGGCGCGTCTGGGCGTATGCTCCTGCAGCGTGCTCGCAATGATCGACGCAACCGAGCCACGCCCAACGAGGACCAGGCAGCCAGCAGCGGAACTCCCGCGCCAAAGCAGCCAGCCGCCAGCGACGGCACTGACGAGCAGACCGGCTGCAAGGAACTCAAGGAATCCAAGACCGCCGAGGTCGGCTAGGACCGCTGCGACAATCCCAAGCACAAGTGGCAGAGCCACCGCGCGGAGGTCCCGGCGGCGGGGTGCCGGTGCGGGAACCGGCATGGTTTCGAGGGTAGCTTCCCGCATGTTGTGCGGCGCGCTCATCCAATGCCCCCTGACCCTCTGGATCTCGCCTGAATGCATCCAGGCCAATTCCCGGAACGCTTGACGTTCTGGCTCAACGCCGCAACCATGCCGTGCGGAACATGAAAACCGGCCGTTACGCCCCGGCCGGTTTCACCACTTGCTCCCCACCGCCCAGGTGACCACGTACAGGCGGTGGTTCATCGCATCCGCTCTCGGGTCTGACCTAAAAGAACTAGGTCAGAATTCCTATGACTATACGATACGGACGACTTCGGTGGCGGTCAATCACGAGAAGGGTGGACGAACGTAAGGAGGAGTTCCTATTTGCAAAGTACAAAAGTACCGCGGATGTTGCCTCAGCAGCACAGAGGCATAGTGCGGCGGCGGGTAAACTGCGCATGACACGACGCCGGTGGGCCGGATTGCCCGGTGACCGAATCCGTTGCAGATCATGGGGTGAAGAGCGTGGCAGAAGAGGAGCACGGCACAGGAGCCCGGGAGGCGCCAGGGCACCAGACACACGGTCAGGAGCGCCGAAATCGGCCATTCCGCCATCGAGGGGGACGGAGACCTGCAGCCGGCGACCGTCCACCGGAGAGCGCGCCCGCGCGCGACCAAGCCGGCGAGCGGCCAGACCAGTCCGCGCGACCTCAACTACAGCCGAAGGCAGCGCAGCGTGTTGCCGCGGCTGAGCCAGCCACCGCCCAGGCGGGGCGTGAAGCGCGCCGGAAACGGCCAGGCAGGCGGCCAGGACGGGAGGCGGCACCGCCGCCAGATGCCCGGTCCGGGCTGCGCGGGCCGCGCGGCCGGCTGCGGGTGATTCCGCTCGGGGGCGTTGGGGAAATCGGTAAGAATATGACGGCGGTCGAATACGAGGATGAGCTTGTGCTGCTCGATTGCGGCGCCAAATTCCCCGAGGAGGAGCAGCGCGGCATCGACCTCATCATCCCGGATGTGAGCTATGTCCGCGAGCGGCGTGCAAACCTGCGCGCGATTCTGGTGACGCATGGGCATGAAGATCACATTGGTGGGTTGCCGTACATCTTGCCCCAGTTACGGGGTCGCTCGCCAGTCCCCATTTATGGCTCCCCACTGGCGCTCGGCTTCATTGAGGGACGTCTGCGGGAGCATCGTTTGGAGAAACTTGCGGACCTGCGACCGGTAACCGGCCGCGAGCGTGTCGCCATTGGCAAGCTGTCCGCCGAGTTCATCCATGTCACACACTCGATTCCCGATACCAACGCGGTCGCCGTCCACAGTCCGGTCGGCACGATTCTAGACACCGCTGACTTCAAGTTCGATCCCACGCCGGTCATGGGGGAACCGACCGACGAGCGCCGGTTGCGCCGCTTGGGAGAATCCGGGATTTTGGCGTTACTGTCTGATACGGTGCGTGTGGAAACGGTTGGCACAACGCCCTCGGAGCGGGTTGTCTTGGAGACGATTGACGCGGTTATCCGGCAGGCGCGCGGTCAGGTGCTGATCGCCACCTTTGCGTCGAATATCAGTCGCATTCACATGGCTCTCCTGGCGGCCGAGAAATACGGTCGCAAGGTGGCCGTCGCCGGTCGGAGCATGGAGCAAAATGCCCGGGTCGCGCTCGAGCTGGGCTACCTAGATCCGTCACCTGGCACGCTCATCCCGCTGGACGAAGCCCTGCGCCTGCCAAAGGAGCGGCGCATTTTGGTCATCACTGGAAGCCAGGGAGAAGCAGAAGCTGCGTTGTCTCGCATCGCGGTCGGTGATCACCCGAAGATTCGCGTGGGCGCTGGGGACACAGCGATCGTGTCCGCAACGCCGGTGCCAGGGAATGAAGAGACCGTTGCTCGGACCATTGACAATCTGTTCCGGCGCGGCGCGCGGGTTGTCTACAGCGCAGTGGAAAAGGGAGTCCATGTCTCCGGCCATGCAGGACGCGATGAATTGCGGCGGATGATCGAGCTGGTTCGGCCCAGGTTCGTCGTGCCGATTCACGGAGAATACCGGCACATGGTGCTGTACCGGGAATTGGCAGGCACGGTCGGCATCCCGGCGAACCGGGTGCTCCTCCCCGAAATCGGCGGAGTACTGGAGTTTACGGCCGATAGCGCTACCCGGAAGGGGCGCGTGCGCGCCGGATCCATCCTGGTTGATCGCTTAGGCGAGCGTGGCGGGCAAGTCATTTTACGGGACCGCGAGCACCTGGCGGATGACGGGGTTGTCGTCGTCACGGTGGTTGTGAACCGAGAGTCTGGAGAGATCATTGCTGGTCCCGATCTCGTTGCCAAGGGGCTGCGTCCCGAGTTGAATGCCACAGCCCTGGCGGAGGCAGAGCGCGAACTCCGGCGGACACTGGAGCGGCGATCGCGAGGCGAGCCGGAATATGGCTACCTCGTTGGCCGCATGAAAGAGATTGTTGGCAAATCCCTGTACCGGCGTTCGAAGAGCCGGCCGATGATTCTCCCCGTCGTCACTGAGCTTTAGGACGTGCTGGTGCACGAACGCGTAGTGCTGGAGGCTTCGAACTTCCAGCCGCTCATCAATAGCCGGTTGCCGTTTACTGATCGCCGGGGCAGACCGCCGTGCCTGCTCCGGCGAGGTCCTGATCCCAACCTCCTAGCCCCTGCCGCTCCTGTATGGCACGAACATTGCTCGGTTTGACAACGCGCACGCTGCCAGAGACATCCTGCACAGGCAACGATGTGCGGCGCTGCTTGCCAGGAGGGCAATTCGGGGTATCCTTTGCCGGGAGCGTGGTGGGGACCCGTTCCTCAAGGCCCAGGTATCCGCGGGCTGGACGCATACCTAAGGGCATCGCGAGACAGCGTGGATGGATCCATCATTTTACGAAGAGTATTTCCGGCATGAAACGGAGCACTGGTGGTTCCGCTGGCGCTTCGATCTCATCACTGACCTCGTGGCGTCGCTCCGTCCGGGTCCGTCGTTCCGGATGCTGGATGCTGGGTGTGGCACCGGGCAGATGCTGAAATGTCTGGAGCAGCTCGGGGATGCCGTCGGCATCGACACATCACCCCTCGCGATCCATTACGCCAAGGCCCGCGGTGTCCGGCACCTCGTCCATGGGTCGATCACTGCGATGCCGTTTCCACCGGCGACGTTCGATTGCGTGCTCGCGCTGGATGTGATCGAGCATGTTGACGACGATCTCGGTATCCTGGCGAGAATCCACGACGTTGTGAAGCCTGGTGGGTATTTGATCGTTACCGTGCCAGCATTCCAAATGCTGTGGTCTGAGCATGATGTCATTAATTTGCACAAGCGGCGGTATCGCGCGTCCGGCTTGCGCCGCTTGATCGAGGAGGCGGGCTTCGCAGTCGAGCGGATGACCTATTGCAACACCATGCTGACGCTGCCGGTATTCGTAACCCGGAAAGCGAAGAACGTGCTCCGTGCCTTCAAGCAGTACCGCCATCTTGAGCCCGACCCCCTCGAGTCGGATCTCGCGGATTACCCGCGCATCGTGAATACAGCGCTGTACTGGCTGCTCAAGGGCGAATCGCGCCTGATGCGGCGCATGAATTTCCCGTTTGGCGTGTCGATCCTTGCGATTGCTCGCCGTCCGCCCCAAGATTCTGGTCATGCGCTACCGGCAGATCTGTCCAGCGAGGCGACCGCACTCGCACATGGGATTGGAGCGGCGGGAGCGCATGAGACGGCGCACCGCTAGTCGCGCAACGACAAGCATGGCTCGGCCTTCTCAGAAGCGATCAGGATCTCGCTTGCGATCGCGCGCTGCCGGGGAACCTGCTGCGGAGCGGCTGGATGGCCGGATTATGCTGCTCATCCTGGCCGTCTGCCTGGCGGTCGTCGCGGTGCTACGGCTCGTTGCCGCGGGTGGCGAGTCGGCTGGCACAGGCATCGTGCGGACGGTGCCAACTCCTGCTGTGACCACTGACCAAGGGTGCGCGAATTTTGCCCGGTATTGGATGGTCGAATCGGGTGTGGGGGTGAGCGCGGACGTCATCGAGGGGCTCGGTAATTGCCGGCGCGCGGCTGATGGCACCTGGTTCGTGCCCACCGGGTTGCAAGATCCCCGGCTGCCGCCGGAGGCGAGGCTAACCACGGCTGAACGGGAGCAAACCGCGGCTGAGCGCGCGGAGCTGCTGGCGCAGATCGCTGCGCTGGAGGCGACGATGCCGCAGACACTGCAACGCTGGCTCCGCGAGATGTACGACCCCACGGCGCGAGCGATGACGGGGCATATCCGGGATGGCTTCCGCATCGGGGTTCGCCGCGGTCGCTACACCCGGCTAGTGCAGGCGTTCTTGATGGATCCACGCTATGAGGCGCTTGCGCGCTACGTCGGCTGGATCATGGCGCGGAGGATCGCTGCCTACGACGCATTTCTGGCAGCGTGCCTCAGCCGGGAGGAGGTGGCACATCTTGCGGATGCCTGCCGGGGCGTCGAGGATCAGTTGAGCATCCGCTTCCCGCCGTTCCCCTGGGATCTCAAAGACCCTGTCACACTCGATGCGTACTTCATCGCTCAGCTACGAGGCGAGGCGATGAGCCAGGCGAATCCACGTGAAGCTCCGGCACTGGAGGCAACACCGGCTCCTGAGGCCCAATCCGCGGCCCCTCCAGTATGATTCAGCGATGACATGAGGGAGGTCGGTGTGAGGTCGGTGGCGATCACACGAGTCCTGATCGCAAATCGGGGCGAGATCGCGGTGCGGATCGCGCGAGCGTGCCGCGAGCTTGGTATCTGCCCCGTTGCCATCTACGGCGACGGCGAGGAAGATGCGCCGCATGTCCGGAGTGCCGGCGACGCCTACCGCATTCCGGCACAGCCCGGCGTGCTACCCTATCTCGACCAGGCAGCCATCGTTGAGATTGCCAAGCAGGCGGGTGCCCAAGCGATCCACCCGGGCTATGGATTTCTCGCCGAAAACGCTGATTTCGCGGAGCGGTGCGTAGCAGCCGGGCTGATCTTCGTCGGTCCTCCCGCGCCTGCGATCCGTGCCATGGGAGACAAGGTTGCGGCGCGCCGGCTTGCGCGTGCGGCTGGCGTACCCGTTGTTCCCGGGAGCGAGGAACCGGTTGCCACCGTTGAGGAGGCCCGGGTCTGGGCTGAAAAGCATGGTTATCCAGTGGCGATCAAGGCCGCAGGCGGCGGTGGAGGGCGTGGGTTTCGCGTCGCGAGGTCGGCAGCGGATTTGCCAGACGCCTTTGCTGGCAGCAGCGGCGAAGCCCAGCGGTACTTCGCCAACCCCACGGTATACCTCGAGCGGTACCTCGAGCGGCCGCGACACATCGAGGTACAAATTGTCGCGGACCAGCACGGTACAATCGTTTCCCTCGGCGAGCGGGATTGCTCCATCCAGCGGCGACACCAGAAACTGATCGAGGAAACCCCATCGCCAGCGGTTGGCCCGTCGCTGCGGCAGACGCTTGGTGAGGCGGCGATTGCCCTGGCGCGGATGGTGGGTTACGTCAGCGCGGGCACGGTCGAGTTTCTCCTCGATGACACCGGCCACTTCTATTTCTTGGAGATGAACACGCGCATCCAAGTGGAGCATCCGATCACCGAGGAGGTGACCGGCATTGACCTCGTCAAGGAGCAATTGCGGATCGCGGCGGGTTTGCCCCTTTCCTTCGGTCCGGAGCTCAGCGCGCGCGGCCATGCGATCGAGTGTCGCATCAATGCCGAGGATGCTGGGCGTGACTTCGCGCCGGTGCCTGGCATCATTCAGCGGTTCCGCCCACCCTCTGGTCCGGGCATCCGGGTCGATGCGGCGATGGACGATAGAGTGGAAATCCATCCGGCGTATGACTCCCTGATCGCCAAGCTCATTGCCTGGGGGCGGGACCGGGACGAGGCAATCGCCCGGATGCGGCGGGCCCTGGCGGAGTTCCGCATTGAGGGCGTGCCGACAACCATTCCGTTCCACCAGCGAGTGATGGAGCACCCGGTATTCCAAGCAGGTCAGGCGACCACCACGTTCCTCGCCGAGCATCCTGATGTGTTGCCACCGCCGGCGCCGCCAGCTACGACGGAGCGCCGTGATACCGCGCCTGCCCGGGAGCTCATCGTCGAAGTCAATGGTCGCCGTCTCACGGTACGCGTGCATGGGGAGGTTGCGGCGGCGCCACCAGTGACCGCGCCGCCTCAGCGCCGCCCGCCCCTGTCCGGTCAGCGAGCGCAGCGGTCCGCGAGCAGCCATGCCTCAGCCGACGGGGCGGAGCTCACCAGCCCGCTGCAAGGCACGGTCGTCCGGGTGGCGGTGACGCCGGGAACGCCAGTTCGCCGTGGCGATCTGATTTGCGTGATCGAAGCGATGAAGATGGAAAACGAAATCGCCGCTCACCGCGAAGGGACGGTTGCAGCCGTCCACGTCGAGCCAGGTCATGCGGTGCGCATCGGCACGGTGCTGGCCACAATCGCATCGTGAGGCGCGGCGCGATCCGGGGTCCCATTCGGCAGCGGCTTCCCGCTTTCAATCCAGGATACGTCATCGCGTTTTCTCCTGGGCTCGCCGCGGGCTGAAGCGCGGGTCGTGACGCTTGCGCTATCATCACGAGCCCGGCGATTTGACGACGAAACGAGCCCTTTCGGGCGGCTCTGTCCTGCCACGCCTTGTCCCAAGCTTCGCGAGGGCGCGGTGGCGCTGGCTCCGTGCGGCGCTAACGTCCGAGCCGGGAAGTGTCCCGGGCTAGTGACTCATCGCGGCGAGAAGATCGCGCACAGGCAATGGCCTGAGCCGCATCGCTCCATCCCAGGGTCATCCCACTCGCGGGCTTCGCGGCAGTGCGCAGGGAGGCTTCTCCCACGGCGCCGTGAAGGGCGTGCGGGCAACGCTGTTGCCAAACGCTCGCCGGGGTTCAAGGTGCCTGAAGGTCCATCAGAATCTGATTGATAAGCTGGGGAATGGCTGCGGCCACTGGCGGCGAGAGGGTCTCCGACCAGCCAAACTCCTGCCCAACCACGCCGTAAACGATCAGGCGGCGTGGCAAGCGGTCGAGCACCTGCGCGAGCGCGACGGCCTCGCCCAAGCCGAGGAGATGCGTGGATGCGCCTGCACCGGCTGGCAGCGCGTCGCGCCCGGCCTCGAAGCGGAGCACCGTACCCGCGGGCAATTCCGCCGCGATGGCGTCGATGAGGACGACCAGGTCGCGACCATGCCACAAATCGAGGAGATTCGCCGGCTCGCCGTCGTGCTCGATGATGTCCACACCTGGAATGGAGCGAAGCTGCGCGTGGCGGGCACAGACCACACCAGCGGCATCGTCCGCGCGGTACGGATTGCCGATGCCGATGATCAGTGCTGGTGGTTGCCTAGCTTCGCTCGACATAAAGATTGAGAAAGTGAGTCGCACACGAAATGCACGGATCATAGTTCCGGATAAGCTGCTCGCATTGCCAGGTGAGACGATCGGCTGGCATAGCGAGGCGTTCCTGGATGAATGTGGAGAGATCGCGCTCGATGATTTTCTGGTTTTGCGAGGTTGGTGGAATGATCGTCGCCTCGCGGATGAGGCCGTCGTCCCCGATGGTATAGCGATGATACAGAATCCCGCGTGGCGCCTCGGTGCAGCCGTGACCCGTGGCGGCGCGTGGGGTCACGTCGATGGCGGGCCTGTCTGGCTCCTCGTAGCGGTCGATCAGGCGGAGTGCCTCATCGCAGGCGTAGACGACTTCGACCCCGCGGACGAGGATACTCTGGAACGGGTTGAGGCACACCGGGCCAAGACCCGCCTGGCGGGCGATCTCCTGGGCGAGCGGCGAGAGCTTGTCGAAGTTGAGGTTATACCGGGCCAAAGGCCCAACGGCATAGGGTCCGCGCTCGCGCAGCCGGGCATGTAGTGCGTTCGAGTGTGGGACCTGCTCCTCGACGACGTGATCCAGAAACGCGGTCACCGGGATGTCGAGGCCACGGCTGGAGACGAGCCGCCCTTCGTTGAAGGGGTATTCGTCTGGATGCCGGAGGGCAACGTATTCGTAATCTGCCTGAAACTCGGGAAATGAGAATGTCGCCGCCCAGTTGACTGTCGCAATAGCAGCCTCCCGCGCCCACCTGAGCCGTTCGCCAAGCGCGGCAAGCTCGGCCTTCGAGGGAACGCGATAAAAGCCCCCAACCCGGACGTTGATTGGATGGACGGCGCGCCCGCCGAGCAGGGCCATCACCTCATTGCCGATCTTTTTCAGCTCCAGCCCGCGCTCGACGACTTCGCGGTGATCCCGCGCCATCTCCACGGCGCTCTCATAGCCAAGAAAGTCAGGGGCATGGAGCAAATAAATGTGGAGCGTGTGGCTTTGAATCCATTCGCCGCAATACAGGAGGCGGCGCAGATCGCGCAGGGAACCGGTGACGGCGACACCGCACGCGGCTTCCATGGCGTGGACGGCGCTCATCTGATAGGCGACAGGGCAGATGCCGCAGATGCGCGCGGTGATATCCGGCGCCTCAGCAAAATGGCGGCCCCGGAGCAGCGCCTCGAAAAAGCGCGGCGGCTCGAAGATGCGCAGCTTGACATCCGTGACACGATCGTCGTGAATCGTCACATACAGCGCGCCCTCGCCTTCGACCCGGGCGAGGTTGTCAACGCGAATCGTGCGCCGGCGATGAGTCATGAGCCAAACTCTCCTGGCGGAAGGCGTCCGCCGCGGCATTGAAGGTGCGGAAGGCCCGGACGATGCCAGCCTCTGAAACACCGCAATGAGAGGCTAGCCAGGTGCTGAGCGACGTGGTGTTGGGGCTTTCCATCGGGCCGTAGCAGCCATAACAGCCGCGGGTATAGCTCGGGCACAGGGCGTTGCACCCGGCGTGCGTCACCGGGCCAAGGCAGGGAACGCCTTTTGTAACCATCACGCATGGTGTGCCCCGGCGCTTGCATTCCATGCAGACGCTGTACGCGGGGATTGCCGGTCGCCGGCCGTTGAGAAAAGCGCTGATGACCTCCAATAGCTGCGCCTTGTTGATCGGGCAGCCTTGGAGCGCGAAGTCGACGGGCACGTGCGCGGCAATTGGGGTTGAGGTGGCGAGCGTCTCAATGTAGCTCGGCTGGGCATAGACGACCGACAGGAAGCCTTCAACGCGAGAGAAATTGCGCAGAGCCTGGATGCCGCCAGCAGTGGCGCAGGCCCCGATTGTCACCAAGTATTTGGACATCGCCCGGACGCGCTTGATCCGCTCAAGATCGTCCGGCGTTGTGATCGAGCCTTCGACGAGTGAGAGGTCATATGGTCCCCGCACGGTAGCCCGGCTTGCTTCAAGAAAGTAGGCGATCTCGACTGTCTCGGCCAGAGTCAGCAGCTCGTCTTCGCAGTCGAGCAGCGTCAGCTGGCATCCGTCACAGGACGCGAATTTCCAGACTGCAAGCTTTGGCCGGCGGAGTCGTGGCATCTCAATACTCGCGAATCATCAGGAATGGACCGATGCGATCATATCGAAAGACAGGTCCATCCCGGCAGATGAATGCTGGGCCAAGCTGGCAGCGGCCACAGAGACGGACCGCGCATTTCAGATTCCGCTCGAGGGAGACATAGATACGCTCGTGGGACACGCCCTGCCGCTCGAGCTCGCGCACCGTAAAGCGCATCATCACCTCGGGTCCGCAGATGAGCGCGATGGTCTGCCCTGGATCGAGGCGCTCGCGGGCGAGCAGCGCCGTGACGACGCCGACGTGTCCTGTCCAGCCTTCTCCGCCGTGATCGACGGTCACGTTGACGTCGAGATAGCCGCGCCAGCGCTCTAGCTCCCGCTGGTAGAGCAGATCGCGGGGTGAGCGAGCGCCGTAAAACAGGCGGAGACGGCGATAGCGCGTTCGCTGCGCGAGGAGGTGGTACAGGGCTGGCCGCAGCGGCGCAAGCCCGAGACCGCCAGCGATGATGACCACGTCGTGCTCTGCTGCCTCCTCCACTGGCCAGGCCTGGCCGTACGGGCCGCGCACGCCGAGGACATCGCCGCGTTTGGCTTCGCAGATGGCCCTGGTCGTTGGGCCAACGGCGCGGACTGTATGGATAAGCGGGAGGGGCCGGGTCGGATCCCCACTGATCGAGATCGGCACCTCACCGACACCAAAGCGATACAGCATGGTGAACTGGCCAGCTTGGAAGGCAAAACCGCCGTCCGGAACCCGCGGTACCAGCTCTAGGGTCACCGTATCGGCCGTTTCTCGCCGCACCCGCTGGACGACGAAGGGACGTGGCGCCATCTCACCGGCGTCAACGCGGGACATAATCGGCAAGCTCCATGAGCTGAAGCCGCGTCGCCTGTAACCGTTGAATGATCGTCTGGGCGACCCGCTTCATGACGTCATAACCGAGCGCGGGGTCATCATCGCATTGCTGGCGCAGGCAGGCACCGTTGAACTCCAGCGCGGTCACTGGTGTCAACGCTCTGGCATCAAAGTGCCACCGGAAGGGTGGAAAGAGCCACGACCATCCAAGGATATCACCGTCGCCCAGGGTCTGGATGGTGATCGGCCCTTTGCCGGGGACAAAGGTTTCGACGGCGACCTGACCATGGAGCACGAGATAAAACGTGGCCGCATGCTCCCCTTCGCGCAAGATGAACTCGCCAGGGCCAAAGGTGCGCTCCGTGGCGCAACCAGCGAGTGTCCGCAAGTGCGCCGGTTCCATATCTGCGAAAAACGGGTGATGGGCCAGCAACTCCACAATCGTATCCACCGCGCTATCTCCAGGTTGGCGTAATCCCAGGGCGGTCGGTTTCGCGAATCGCTCGAACTTCTTCTGTAATGTCGATGCCAACGGGACACCAGGTGACGCAGCGCCCACAGCCAACGCAGCCAGAGGTGCCGAATTGATCAATCCAGCTGGCGAGCTTGTGGGTGAGCCACTGGCGGTAGCGGGAGGCAGGCGACGCACGGACGCTGCCACCATGAATGTAGGAGTGATCGAGGGAAAAGCACGAATCCCAGCGGCGCACGCGATCAGCCACCATGCCAGCTAAATCACTTGTGTCCTCGATGCTCGTGCAGAAGCAGGTCGGGCAGACCATCGTGCAATTGCCACAACTGAGACAGCGCTGGGCGACCTCCTGCCAGCGGGGATGGTCCGCGTTGCGGTAGAGCAGTTCCTTGATATCCATCGTGTCGAGATGCCGGCCCATCTGGCTGGCAGCGCGCTCGACAACCTGACTGGCTAGGGATTGTTCTCGGGCTGTTGCCGGGCGGTGGGGGATGTCGCTCAGGACCTCTGCGCCACGGGGGCTGCCGATGTCTGTGACGAAATAGTGCTGACCATGGTCCAGGACTTCGGTCAGGGCCAGATCAAAGCCGGTCGTGGCGCGTGGGCCTGTCTGCATCGACACGCAAAAGCAAGTGCCACTGGGATGACCGCAGTGGACGGCCACAATAAAGGCTCGCTCCCGGCGCGCCGCGTACACCTGGTCAATGACCGGCCCGCTGAGAAAGACGCGGTCCTGAATGGCGATCGCGTGCAGCTCACAGGCGCGCACGCCTAAGAAAGCGAAACGGGGCGGCTCCTCGTGGGTCTCCGCGATGGCAAAGGCTCCATCCTCGCCGCGCCTGGCTCGCCAGACATGGATCATAGGCGGAAACAGAAATTGCTTCCAGGAATGAGGCCCGACCGCGTAGCCAAAGAGCGCATCGTCCTCTCGGCGGGCGAGGCGGTACGTGCCGCCGTCCTGCTGATCGGTCCAGCCGGCTGGCAAGTCCGCGATGGTATTGATCGGTCCGTAAACGATTGCGCCGTCGCGCAGCGTCGGTCCGACCACCTGGTACCCACGCCGCTCCAAGGCACCGATCAGCCCCTGGAGCTGGGCGGGCGTGATGACGACGGGCGAGGTGTTCGTCGCCTCATCCATCCTGGAGGTTTGGGAGTCTTCTCCTGCGCCGTGATTGCGTGTCATGCCCGGCGCTCCTGCCGTCGAAAGCCGGAGAGCATGCCTAATGATCGGGCCACAGGTTGCGGCTGTCTACCCTTAGCCGGCCATCCGGCAGCACTGTGACCGGAGCTGGCTCTGAAAGTCCACCGAGAAACCTGCCCGCGGGGTCCAGCCGGCGCCAGGCCAGGAACAGCGGCTCGCCAGTGAGTCCAGGTTCGATCCGGCCGCCATAGTACGTGCCCACGGCATCCGCGCAGAGCGGCGAGTCGTCAATGAGCAGGTATGGACCGCTAATCGCGGACGACACGAGATAGTGTGTGCCGTGCCACGCCGCCTGCGAGCCAGCGCGCGCCAGGCGGGCCGCGGAATGGCTCGCCGTGCAAAACAGGAGGTACCAGCGGCCAGCAAGGTGTGTTACGTTCGGGACTTCGAGCTGGCCAAACTCGCCGGGCAATGATGCCGGAGGCAGCGGCTCCCACGTGAGGAGATCGAACGAGCGGGCCAGACCAATGACACCGCGCCCATCGAGCGGGCCGTCGTTGGCCCGGGCGCAAAGAAACATCAGCCAGGCGCCACGCTCCGCGTCAAAGATCACATAGGGATCGCGCCAGTGCTCCTCCCCGGCAGGGTGCTGGTTTGCTGTTTCATACCAGCGGGGATCGGCGGTCAGGACCGGGTTCCCAGGGTGGCGCTCCCAGTGGGTCAGATCCGTCGATATCGCCAGGCCAATGCGCTGCACCCGTCCTTGTTCGGCTTGGTTGATGGCGGTGTAGAACTGGTAGTAGACGCCGCTTCGCTCGACGACCGATCCTGTCCAGATCGCCAGGTCATCCCACGCGCCGGCGCTGCCTGGCTCCAGCGCGGGCTGACAAGGCTGCCAGGTCCTGAGGTCCGCGGACACGGCGTGGCCAACGCGCGCGCAGGTGTGGCGAAGTTCCGGATCGGGCAGGGAACGCGGCGCTTGGAGATAGAACAGATGGAAGCGTTCCGGCTGCTGGCAGGGATGCCCATCATCCCTGCCAGGTCTCGCCCGGCGCGGCGCAAGCCAGAAATCCCACAAGAACACGTCCTGAGGCACGTACATTGGCGATGATCAGCGCCTTCCAAACGGCGGGTGCGCGCTTAGCCCTTGACGGCTCCCGCGGTGAGCCCGGCCAAGATCTTCCGCTGGAACACGAGCACCAGGATGACAAGTGGAATCGTGACCAGCACCGACGCGGCGACGATATTGCCCCATGGGAGCTCATATTGGGTATTGCCGCTGAAGCTAGCGATGGCGGGCTGGACCGTCCGGGCACGCGTTTGGGTAAAGGTCAGGGCAAACAGGAACTCGTTCCAGGCGGCGATGAAGGCCAGCAACCCCGTTGTTACCAAACCCGGCGCCGAGAGGGGGAGCAAAATCCGCCAGAACGCCTGGAATGGCGTTGCGCCGTCAACCAGGGCCGCTTCTTCCAGCTCCCCGGGCATCGCTTTGAAGAAATTGGCCAGCACCCACACGGTAAAGGGGAGGGTGAATGTCAGATAGGAGATGACCAGCGCTGGGAGCCGGTCGAAGAGCCGTGCCTCCCGGATCATCTGGAAGAGGGAGCCGAGAATCGCGATTTGCGGAAACATGGTCATCGAAAGGATGAGATAAAGGGTGACGGTGCGGCCCCGGAATTTCATGCGCCCCATCGCGTAGGCGCAGAGCGAGCCGATCGCCAGCGAAAGCAGCACAGTGGCGGTCGAGACAATGATCGAGTTGCGCAGAGCGCGCAGGAAATCGCCGTTGTCGAGCACAAACTTGTAAAAGCCCCAGTTGATGCTGGACGGCCAGTATTTCACAGGAGTTTGGAAAAGCTCGTTGTTGGGCTTGATCGAGGAGATCACTGCCCAGGCGAAGGGAAAGACTGTGTAGATCACGATCACGACCACGAGCGCCCAGAAGAGCGCGCGATTAATGATCTTGCCAGCCGTCCAGTGCCGGGGCTTATAGGTTGTTGTGACGCGCGGCGCGGCGGTAGGAACCGAGGTTGTCGTGGCCATCGTTATGCCTCCTCCACCTTGACCAGGCGCGTGTAGAAGATCACCAAGATACCAATGCAGAGAAAGATGACGACGCTGGCAGCCGCGCCTCGCCCGAGCCATTGCTCGTCAATCATCGTTTGCCGGGCATAGATTGCCACCGAGATCGTATCGAGCGCAGCACCCTTCATGACGAAGATGATGTCGAAGACACGGAAGGCGTCCATCGTCCGGAAGATCAGGGCAACCAGGAGCGCCGGGCGAAGCAGCGGCAGGGTGATTTGCCAGAACTGCTTCCATTTCGATGCGCCATCGACTGTGGCAGCCTCGTAGACATCCCCAGGGATGATCTGGAGTCCTGCCAGGATGAGGAGCGCCATGAAGGGCGTCGTCTTCCAAACATCCACCGCGATGATGGCTCCCAGCGAGGTCGAGGTATTGGCCAGCCAGGCGACCTTATCTCCCGCGTCCATCAAGCCGAGGCGCACGGCCAGGTCGTTGATGACGCCGTTGGATTGATTGAGCATGAATTTCCAGAGCTGCGACGAGACAACGGTGGGGATGGCCCAGGGGATCAGCATGGAGGTGCGGACGAGGCCGCGTCCCTTGAAGTTCGAGTGAATGATGAGCGCGATCGCCACACCGAGGACGGTCTCCAGCGCGACCGAGACGACCGTGAAGGTGATGGTGTGCTTGAGGGCGTCGATGAAGACATCATCGCGCCACAACCGTTCATAGTTCGCAAAACCGACGTACCGCTCTGGACGCGTGCTGCCGAAGCGGGCGTTGGTGAGACTCAACCGGAATGTCTGGAACAGGGGATAGAGCGCGACGACGAAGACGACCAGGAGACTCGGCGCCACAAGCAGCCAAGCCAGGCGCTCCCGCGCGCGCATCCAGCCCGTGTGGGGCCGGTCCCAGGAGCGGACCCGCCGCTTGGCCGGCGCTGAAAGTGGGGCGCTGACCGCTTGCTGGCTCATGGTTCCTTCCTGCCTACGTGGAGCGGTGGGGGCGAGAATGCCCCCACCTCGCCGAGGATCGTTGGGAGCGGGATTACAGCTCCGCCATGATGTCATTCAGCTCGGCTTCGATCTCCTCAACGGCGGCCGCGGCTTCCTTCGCCCCGGTCAAGATCTGGTTGAGGCGCTGGTGATAGGCGATCGACACCGAGTTGTAGAGCTCACCGGCGACTGTGGATGGACGCGCTACCGCTCCACCCAGGAAGACGTCCTTCATGCGCGGAATGAACTCGCTGGCTGCTGCCACATCCGGATCGTCGTACACCGACGGGATGGTCGGCAAGTGGCTGCGCTCGACAGCGTAGGATTTCTGCAGCTCGGGGGAGCACATGTATTTGACGAACTCGATGGCGGCTTCCTGATTCTTGGAATACTTGGAAACCATCATTTGCCAGCCGCCGAGCGTTGCGGCGTGGGAGGCATTGGGACCGTCGCCCATCGGCAGCGGCGAGACGCCGACTTTGCCGACCAGAGGCGACCCGGCGGCGACATCCTGCGTCACCGCCCAGGCGTAGGGCCAGTTCCGCATAAAGGCCGCGTTCCCTGGCGCGAACGCATTGAGCGACTCTGGCTCGGTGTAGGTCGTTACGTCCTGTGGAGCAATCGTGCCGACCCAGGAGCGAGCACGCTCGAAGGCCGCGATCGCCTGAGGATTGTTGATCGAAACCGTGCCATCCGGCTCGATGATTCGGCCTCCGCCGTTGGAGTACTGCCACTCAAGCCCATCGCAGGTGAGCCCTTCATAGGCTTTGCCCTGGAAGACAAAGCCCTGGAAATCGGGATTGGCGGCGCGCTCCCCCTCCATGATCGTCTTGGCTTGCTGCTCGAGCTCCGCCCACGTTTCTGGCCCCTTCTCAAAGCCATACTTCTCAAGCAGGTCGGTGCGGAAGTAGAGCAAGCCAGCGTCCGTGAACCACGGCATGCCCGTCAGCTTCCCATTGACCGTGTTGTTTTCCACGATCGCTTGGAAGTGCTGGGCTGCAACGTCCTTGAGCGTCTCGTTGAGGTCAACGGCATGCTGAGCGAGAATCCCTGGCCAGATCACGTCGATCTGGTAGACATCGTTGTCGCTGGATTGCGCGCCGAGCTGCTGATTGTAGATCGCCAGCCGGTCAGTGGCGGATTGCTCGCCGGGAACGAGATTGGCCTCGATTCCGGTGGCCTCGGTGAATTTGCGCAGTGCGGCCTCAAGGAACGGTTTGTCGGGCGAGGCGGCCTCGGCCAGCACCGCGTTCACTTTCTGGCCCTTCAGGTCAGTGCGCAGTCCCTGAGGCACCACGATTGTTGAGCCAGGCTCTTGCGCGGCCACGCCATAGGCGCGCACGTTGAGCAGGTAGGCGAAGAATGGGGCGGTCATTCCGAGCGCGGCGACCCGCTTCAGGGCTTCTCGCCGCGTCAGCTTTCCGCGAAGGGTTGCCGTTACGATCTCGTTGATCGCAACCTTTCGATCGATGCTCATTGCTACTCCCTCCTCTGGAGTCAAAACCATCACCGAACTCCGTCGTTCGGCGATTCCGCCTGAGCCGTGATCGAGGCCTCGCGTGTGCGATCGCGTTAACGCATGCTCTATCTCCGCGGAGACTCAATTGAACCAGGGTGGCCCACTCCTTGGCCCCCGGTTATAGCCCGATGTATCAATGCCTGTCAAGGTTGCATGGATCGTGCCTATTTGCCCCGTTCGCTTTCACGTCGCGAGGCGCGGAAAGAGATCGCGAACGCGGGGATAGAGCGCCCGGTAGACCTCATAGCGGGCATCGTAGACAGACGCGGCGTCTGGATCTGGAGTATTGACCACGGGCTCCGCGAGAAACCGCTCGATATCCCCCCAGTGGGCGAACAGGCCGCCGGCCATGCCCGCGACAAATGCGACACCGAGCGACGAGCCAGGGTGACCGCGGTACGATGTGATCGGCACACTGAGCGCGTCGGCGGCGATCGCTCGCCAGAGGCTGCTGCTGACACCGCCGTTGGTGGCGACGATGCGCCGGGGCGTGTGGCCCGCCTCACGCAACACGTCGAGATGATGCCGGAAGCCATAAATGACCGCTTCCAGGATTGCGCGAAAGATGTGGGCTGGGCCATGGTGCAGATCGAGGCCGAAGATCACTCCACGGGCGAGCGGGTCCATCAGCGGCGTTTTTTCTCCGAGGAAATACGGGAGAACGACGATTCCTTCCGACCCGGGGGAAATCGCGGCAGCGGCATCGTCCAGCTCCCGCAGAGTCGCTTTGTCCACCGGGCGACCGAGGACGTCGCCAACAAACCACTTCACCAGCGAGCCACTGGCGGCCATGCACCCATTGAGCAGGTACTTGCCAGGGATGTCGTGCGCGTCAATGAAGAGCTTCGGGTGCGTTAGCGGCGATGACGCGCAGAAGAGGATGTCCCCGGCGCCGCCGAATTTGATGAGGGTATCGCCGTCGTCGCGCAAGCCGGCAGCCAGCGCCGAGGCGACATGGTCGGCGCTGCCGGCAATGAGCGGGATACCCGGTGGCAGCCCCACCTGCCGGGCTATCGTGGCATCCAGCGTCCCCACCAGGTCGGTCGGGCGGTGGACTGGCGGAAAGTGCTCCGCGGTTAGGCCCACTAGCGAGAGGAGATCGGGGATCCATCGCTCGGTACGGAGGTCGAACAGGCCGCTTTCGATCGCCCAATTGAGCTCAAGACTACATTCCGCGGGCGGCGCGCCAGCCAGCCTGGCCGTGACGTAGTCGTAGGAACCGAGCAGCGTGCGCGTTCTCGCCCAGACCTCGGGCTCATGCCGCTGCACCCAAAGCAAGCGGGGAGCGATATGCTGTTGGTTCGTGAACCCACCCGTGAGCGCATAGAGCCGGTTCTGATCGATGCGCTCGGTCAACTCGGCAACTTCCGCGGCAGCGCGGGCATCATTTTGCTGGATCGACGGGCGGATTGGCTGGCCAGCATCGTCGAGCATGACGAGCGCCGGCACCATGCCGCTGACGCCGATGGCGGCGATCTGCTGCGGCTTGCAGGCGGGATGCCGGGCCAGCTCGGTCAGCACGCCGAGTGCGCCGTGTTCCCAATCGGCCGGATCTTCCTCCGCCCATCCGGGATGGGGCGAGGATAAATCGTGCGGGATCGTGTGATCGGCGAGCAAATGGCCACTCGCGTCAATCAGCACGCCTTTGACGCCAGTCGTCCCGACGTCAATGCCAATCGCCTGCGTGAGTGCGGTCATGCGCCAGAAACCTCGTCAACGACGCGCATCAGCTCGATCACACGCGCCTTATCCACCCGGTTCCAGGTCACGCCGTCCACTTTAAGGCTGGAGCCAACGATCGCCCCATCGGCGAACTGCAACAACTCCCTAGCGTTGCTCGCCCGGAACCCTGTGTTGACTAGCACTGGGATGCCCGTGTCCTTGATCGCCGTGGCAACCTCCGCCAGGGCGGACGCGGCCGCTGGCTGGCCTGTTATTGGTCCGGAGACACAGATCGCGTCCGGATTCGAGGAGAAGGCGACCGACCGGGCCACGTCGGCGATGGGACGGGGCGCCAGCGGGGCGGCAAATTCCGCATTGATATTGAACAGCAACCGCACGCGTTCGGCGCCCAGTTGCCGGCGATAGCGGAAGGCGTCCCCAGCGGAGCGGATCCAGAGTCCGAAATCTCCGGCGAAGGCGCCGGTGAAGATCTCGCGGCAAAATGCCGCGCCGGTTGCCGCGGCGACGGCAAGGGTGGCCATCGGATCCCAAAGCACATTGACGCCAAACGGCACCGCAATGTCCGGGCGCAAGGAGGCCACGACGTCTGTCAACGCGGCGACGGAAGCCATGTCAGCGTCCAGGCGGTAGGGCCGGTCGTTTTCATTGCAGAACATGACGGCGTGAATGCCACCTTCTTGGAGAGCCTCCAGATCGCGCCGTGCCCAATCGCGAATCGCGGTCATCCCGCCTGCCGCGTCATAGAGTGGGGTGCCGGGCAATGGCGGAAGATGCACCATCCCGATAATCGTTTTCGGCTTACCAGATAGCTCGGTTAGCCAGCTCGTGCGCCGCGCCGTTACGCTCATATTCCGTTCAACTCCTCTTTGCCTGCCTATGCTCCCTGGAGGGAGAGGATACCATCGCTCCCTGATTCCGATTCCTGGCTGCGCCGACCGTGAGCCGCCGTGCGCAGTGGCAATCCCAGGACGAGCCGGCCGGCATCGCCACCCGCCAGCCGGCACATCGTTCCACTGGCCGCGGCCAGGTGCAGAACGGGAATCGCCAGCCGGCCACTCGCCACGGCCACCACAAGATCACCATGCGCGTCGATGCCCGCTCCTGTGCCCAACAGAGAGTCCTGGGCGCTGGCCAGCGCGAGCGCAACGGCGGAGCCATCGCCGGCAACGACGCGCAACGGCACTCCTGCTTCTTCGCAGCCGTGTGCGAACGCCTCGATTGCGTGAGCAGGAGCGCACGGGCTTGCCCGCAGGATGATCGCGGGGCGCTCGGTCTGAGCCATCACGGAGCCCTATCAAGACGGGACCCGGCCTGAAGCGACCAGAGGAGGACCAGGCCGGTCGCCACAGCGTTGCGCGGTCCTAGACTCCCCCGGACATTGGCGGCGCCGAGAACGGTCCCGTACTCAGCAAATTGGTCAGCAAGGAGCCCCGGTAGCTCGAAGTCCTGGGCGGAGCCGCCAGCAAGAACGACGAAATCGAGATACCGGGGATTGCTGCCTGGAGCGAGGGTACGTAGGGCCCGCTCGGCGTTCGTCCCAAAGACACGGCGCTTGGCGGATCGCCGGACCTGCCTGACGCGCTCCACTGGCGGGTTTCCAGGGACTGGCACATACCCAGCCGGAGCAACGAGCACCGTGCGGCCAAAGATCTCTGCTGGCAGCGGCTCGGCGGTGAATTGCAGCGTGCCGTCTTCGTGGCGGAGCCGGAACAGGTCCTCGACATGCGCGACGCGATTGCGTTTGAGGTCTTCGCGCCATTGCGCATCCTCGATCCCCAGTTCCTCGCCGATGATCAGGTTGACCATGGCGCCACCGCCCGCAAGGTGAACGCTGGCAATATGTCCGTCTGCTTGCATCCGCGCGGCGTTCGTCGAGCCGGAGCCGAGGTCCAGGATCGCGACTGGCGTGGTCGTGCCGGGTGTGGTCAGCGCGCCGAGGATGCCAGCCTCGGCTTCGGAGCCGCCACGCTCGACCGGGATGCCGAGCGCGCAGGACAACGCTTCGGCGAGGCGGTCCGCAAGGGCAGGTCCGGTTTGCACCATGGCCGCCAGGGCCACTGCCCGCTCCGGCGCGACCTCGTTGCTCAGGCCGCCGGTGACCGCCTGAGGCACGGTCAGGTCCGCAGCGAAGAGGTCGCGGACCTCAAGGGCAGCGGGAGGTTGACCGGTTGCCTCACTTAGGACCTGTTTTACCTGCCTAAACATGGCGCCCGCGCTGCTGCCCGGCTCACCCCAGACATCACGCAGCCGGCCGATGCGTTCCCGAGCCATCATGATCGCTCCGGCGCCGGCCCGGAGATCAACGCGCTGCTCTCCCCGCTCGCCGGCCAGGGTCACGCTTCCGGCCGGGATTCGCCGTGTTTGGCGGTCGCCATTGGGTACCCGAACAACGAGCGCCGAGCGCAGGCCGGTCAGCGCACGCGCGGCAGGAGCGATACGCGCCGTGGTTGCGGGATCGAGGCCAAAGATCGTGGCTAGGCCATACGGGTTGCAAAGGGTTTGCACTGCCGCGCCGGGCGGGGCAACTTCCACAGCGGCCGGCTCGCCGAGCGGGATCGCCTCGATTGCCGCAACTTCATCGACGATCGGGATGGTTTCGCCGGGGATCCGGTTCGCGATCAACACACCATCGTCCGCTTGGACGATGGCGCCGGCGATCGGGATGCCCCGAGCGCGTGCATCGCCGATCAATTGTGCCGCTGTCTCGAAGGGGATTGTGGCGGGTACGACCGCGATTATCGGTCCTGGAGGGGCGACCAGCAGGTGATCGACACGCACCGTGATGCCCACGCCCAATCCCTCACCGCCCGGTGTGGCAGGGTTATGACCGGCGATCGCTGAATCGGTCAGCGCAGTCTCGGTCAGCGTTTGCATGGCGACGCCGGCCACGACCGGCACCGTCTCATTGATGCAAACCAGCGCGATCCGATTCGTGCTGATCCTGGCGGCTTCGCAGGCCATCGTGAGACCATGGCGGACGCCAGCCACGTTCTCCGGCGTGCCTTTGATGCCGGTGGTGGGAACCAATGCCGCAGCGAGGAAACGCGGCATGTTGCCGGGCTCGACCGAGGCAATGGCAATCTCCGTGGTCTGGTTGCCGATGTCAACGCCTGCGATCAACATCGGAAGTCTGTTCGACGGGTGATGAAACCAGCGCCGTCACGGATCGCGGCCACACAGGCAGGTCGCGCTCGATTGGAGGGCCATTGTTGTCGTGGACGACAATGGCCTGCGCGTGACTTCACCGGTGATTCTCCTGCGGGAGCACCCCTCGCTCCGCGTAGGCCGCTGCGGCCTCGCGCACCAGCGCGGCGCACCGGTGGGCGTGGAATTCGGTTTCGAGCTCAATTGCCAGGGCTTCGAGCTCGGCCAGGGTCGAGCGTCCAGGGCGAAGCGCGTTGTACATCGCCAGCAACCGGTCATCGGGAACCCGCGTCAGCTCAGCAGCGCGCAGGAAATTTTCGACCAGTGCCGGGCGGCCAGCCGCAGCGGCAATATGTGCTTGCCACTCGAGGGCTTCCGGCGTGATGCGCAGCTCTTCCGCTTCGATCTCTCCCCGCAGGACCGCCTCGACAGTCACCGCGGCAAGTGGCTTGCCGCGCGCCGTCCGCACCAGATCGGGCCGCTTCTCGGCGAGCGGGTAATCGCGCTCCGGATCGAGAGGCCGCTCACGGGTGGACATGGCTCACCTCCAACGAGACCGCGTGCTGCTCGTCTTGCTGGGCAGTAGGCACCGGCGCGGCTGTGCCCAAGGTGACAGCCAGCTCCACCGGCGCCGCTTGCGGCTCGACGAGGCGGGTTTCGACTTGGTGGAAGATGGCGGCTTTGGTGTGATAGCGCGACTCGATGCCTTGCCCTTGATGATCGAGCAGCACCGGCTCTGGGTGGTCGCCCCGGGCGTAACGGGCGGCGTTGCGGCCGATCCCCCGGTAATGCTCTGGAGTCATCAAGGGTGCGACCGGGAAGAGCTCCAGATTTGACAGCGGCGCGAGGGCACGCTGGTGGATGACGGTCGTGCCCTTCGATTGGATGCCAATCCCGATGCCCGAGCCGCTGAGCCGTGCCGCGGTGTGGGCAATGAACGCCACATCCGACGTATGGCGCACGCGGATCACCCGGACGGGAGCGCCCTCTTCCTCTAGCCCGGCGAGAACCTCACGCAAGACCCGGCCGTGATTGATCCCGGCCAGGGTCCGATCCAGTTCCTTGCCGAATGCGGGGCCAACCGCGACGACCACTTCCCCGGGTGTCGTGCCTGCTGTGGCCGGACCTGTCTCGGACAGGCGCAGGGGCACCACCGGCCAGCGCAGGGGAATCTCTGGCACGCGCCGCGGATCGGACGCCTGGCGGATCGCCGCGATCTGCTTGCGCCGTGCCCCCTGAACGCGATACCCGGTGCCCGGCCCGCTGTAGGTGTTCCGGTCATTGATAGCGCTGCGCACCCGGAAATCAGGATCGAGGATCGCGGCCGTTTGAAGATAATCGCCGCTCACGCGCTGCTTGAGCATCGCCAGCACCCGCTCGGCTATGTCGTCGTAGCCCCGCGTTGCCAGGGCGCGGACGACGTCGAGGCCGGTGATCCCGTGTTCCAGGATGGCGGCCGCGGCCCGGGCAAGAACGACGCCAGATTGCGGCGGGGTGTCCCGGCTGCCGTGTGCGGTGACCGCTGCCTGCACGGTTTCTTCCGGAATCGGCGGCAAGCCAAGCTCGTCGAAGACATCGCGGATGGCCCGCGCCGCGTATTCGCGGGCCGCCAGGAGATCGTCCTCGGTGAAGGGGGAAAGACCGCCGTCCACCTCGTGATCCCGCTGAATCACCAGCCAGTCGTCCAGGTCGTCGGCATTCCAGTTCGACGGGCCGAACATATTATCGTAGCGGGGAATCGAGCCGAAGCCGGAGCAAATGAAGTCCGTGCCAGCGAGCAGTTGCGGCATCGTCCTGGCAGTGCGGCGGATCTCCGACTCGGAGAAGAGCGTGTCGTTGCCGCTGGCCACTTCCAGACCCCAGAGCATCGCCAAGACATTTTCGGCCAGCAACTCACGAACACCTCCTGGCACGGCCCCGGCGATTGCAACACCATCAATCCCGCCATTCTGCACGCCCTGGACGCCGGTGCCGCGCGTCATTGCCAGGCAACGCGCCTCCAAGTACAGCATCGAGCGGCCCCCGGCATTCGCCATCAGGCACTCGACGCCAGCCCCAGAGGTGAACCGCAACTTGAGCCCGCGTGACGTGTAGGCGGCCGCAAGAAACGCTTTCGACCAGGGCGTATCGTCGCCGTCAAGAAAGACCGCCTCAGTGCCGTAATTCGAAACGGTTTCGGCATAGGTCGTCAGTCCGCGCAGACCAAGCTCAAGCTCGGTGGCTTCCTCGACGGAGCACTGCGCGAGGGCGCCGCCCGTCACGGCTTGGGAGCCGACCAGCAACGCCAGGGCCACCACCGGCGCGTGACTGGCGACCGCGACAGTGGTTTCCACCTCGCGGAAACCGGCAAGGGTGGCTGTGGCCGCATCGGCCGCGAGGAGCGCTGGCTCATCCTTGGCGTTCGTCACGTGAGCCTGATTGGACGGCGTCTTGCGCGCCCGGAGCTTCTGTGCCGCCATCATCAGCTCGACGACATTCAACTCGTTCAAAATCTCCGTGGCCCGGGCGGGAGTGATGCCAGCGGCCAGCCGCCGCACCTCATCTGCGGGCACCGCGGGATCGACCATCCGCCGCGCGAATTCGAGTGGCGAGATGGCCATCGCCTCCTCAGCGATCGTGACATCAATCGCATGATCGGCAATGAAGCGGTCAATGAGGTCGAAGGCTGCCCGTGGCTTGCCATCAAGCTCGACTACACGCCCGTTTTCGATGCGGAGCGTTGCCGGCGGATCGTTCGGCGAGCGCATGGCGACAAAGCCGAGGTCGGGCGCCTCCTCTACGAAGCCGTCGAGATTGACCGGGCGCTCGCTGAGGGCGCGGAACCGGCCCGAGCGGGCAGCCGTGGACGCGGGTGTTGCTTGATGACGTCGTTCCACTGAATGCTGCTCCCTTCTGCAGACCGGCTGTCGCCCTCACCCGGATTGCTCATCGGCCGGCACTTCATACCGGCCGGACTTCGCAGTCAGGCGGATGCGGTAGACGATCGTATCCGGCGGCAAGGCCGGACGGGTGGCCGGATCCGGATAGATGATAGCCAGCGCATCGTCCCGCTCGTCAGGGTTGACGATCTCTTCATAGACGCCTTCGGCGATCACGCTGCGCCAGCGGTCGGGCGCTTCGGCAGCATCGACCTCGAAAGTGACGAGCGGATTGGCACGCATCAGGCGGATCTTGCGGCCGGGGCCGCTATGGGCGTAGACCGCCTGGCCATCGTACCCATAGGCGAGGGGGACCACGTAGGGCCGTCCCTCGCTCCCGTCGCAGCCGTGCGCGCAGCAGGCGATCCGGCCAACGACCGCGGTGCGAAGCAACGCTTCAATCTCCTCATCTGGCAGAACGGCGATGATACCCATGGCTCTCAGGTGATTTGGCGGGGCGCGTCCCCTGCCTCCGCAACGACAACGTCCACGCAATCGATCGCGTTATTTTGATACCCCTTCGCGTTCCAGGCAGGAACCCAGGGCTGCGTGAAACCGCGCTCGTCTGTTGCGCGGGAGCGCAGCCGGGCCGGTCCGGGTTGCGCATGCCACGGCAGCTCCCAGCGCACCCAGGCCAACGGACCGGCCCGCTCAGTGATGGTGGCTTCGGTCCAGTGTTCGCCTCCGTCCGTGCTGACCTCAACGCGCGCGATGCCCGCAAAACCGGACCAGGCAAAGCCCGCGATAGTGATGGTTCCGGGAGAGAGCGCCGTGCCTGCGAGCGGATGCGTGATGACGGATTTCACCGGCATCTCCCGGACAGGAGCAAGCTTGTCACCGCCGGGCGATACCAGCACGTAGAGCTCGCCTTGGTAGTGGCCCGTGAAGGGACGGTCGAGCGATTCCAGACCAACGAGCCACTTCGTCGAGGCGATACCACCCCAGCGGGGCACCAGCAATCGTAACGGCCCGCCGTGGGCGGTAGGGAGCGGCTCGCCGTTCATCTGCCACACCAGGAGGATATCTGGATCGCGAGCAATCGGCACGGGCAGCGCCCGTCGCATATCCGGCAGATCTGCACCCTGGGTCACGATATCCACGGCCGTCTCTCGGATTCCTGCTGCATCGAGCACGTGCCGCAGAGAGGTTCCTGTCCAGACCGCATTTCCGACGGCGTCATTTTTCCAGGGAGTCCCCTCAGCAGGCGGAGCGAACCGGGTCCGGCTGTTGCCGGCACACTCCAGAAATGCCGTGACGGTACGGTGGGGCAGCGCTTGGAGATCGGCAAGGGAGAGCGCAAGCTCTCGCTCGACGCTCCCAGTGACGCGCAGGCGCCATGTCGCCGGATCGAGCGTTGGCGTCGGCCCGTTTGACCGGACAAAGAACCGGTCGCACGGCACCACAAAGCTGTCGAGCAGCTCCGGCGGCGTTCCCAGGTTGGTCTCCCCATAGGGGATCAGGCGCGGGTCTTTGCTTGGCATCGCCATGGTGATAGCCTCCCCGGCTGGCGGTCATTCCTGGTGCTCATCATACCCGAGTGCTGGCGAGCGCTCTCCAATGACATGCCGGGGCAAGCCGGCGAGATCGGGCCTGACCGTGATGCGAGCGTCTGGCAGCGCCGCCACCATGAGCGCGACAGCCGTGTCTGCCTGGGACGGATCGATCTCCAGCCCGATCGCGCCGTCTGGCGCCAGCACCCGGCCAGCATCCGCAAGGAGCCGCCGGTACAGGTCAAGCCCATCTGGGCCGGCTTCGAGCGCAAGGCGCGGCTCGGCAGCAAGATCGGGATTGGCGGCGATCTGATCGGGCCGGAGATAGGGCAGGTTCGCCAGGATCAGAGCGGCCGGGCCGCGGCACCAGGCGACCAAATCGCCGCAGACCAGGTGGACGCGCCGCTCAAGTCCGAGCCGGGATCGGTTTTGCCGGGCGAACCGCAGCGCCGCGCGGGAGATATCCGCGCCGATGATCCGGTGAACAGCGTTCCCTGGCAGGTGATAGGCGAGCGAGAGCGCGATCGCGCCGCTGCCGGTGCCCACGTCAATGACAGTGGCGTGCGCCCGGTCCGTGAGCCAGATTAACGCCCACTCGACCAGCAGCTCCGTTTCTGGCCGTGGCACGAGCACGCCCGGACCAACAGCAAAGGGGAGTCCCATAAACTCGCGCTCGCCGGTGAGATAGGCGACTGGCTCGCCGGCCAGGCGGCGGGCGAGGAGCGCCTCGAACCGCTGGCGGTCGGTGGGGGAGAGCGGATCGTGGAGCCGCAGGAAGAAGGCCGTCCGGTCGAGACCGAGCACATGCCGTAGGAGCACTTCGGCGTCGAGCCGCGGTGATGGAAAGCCCTGCTCCGCAAGCCGCCTTGCCGCGGCGTGCAGCGCACCGGCGATCGTCGTCATCCGTTCAGACTCAGCGCCCACGAACCTGTCCTTGCAAAGCTGCCGCCCTTCGGTAAGATGGAGGACGCACCAGGAGTGTAGCGGTTCCTCACGCGTTGGATTGGTCAGGCTCGGTGGTGAGCCGGACGTTGCGAAGGAGGATCGACGCATGTGCTCTCCAGAAATCATCGGCAAGGTGCATGAAGAGCTGTCTCGCCGCCGGTTGCTCTCGAGCATGGGCATGGCTGGAGCAGCGGCCGCGTTCGGGGCGCTGGGCGTCGTGACGCGCGACGCGCGCGGGGCACGAGCCCAAGAGGGCACGCCCGAAGCGACGCCGGTCGGGACGCCAGTGCTCCCAGGTGGGTTCACGCAGGTCGTGGACCTGACGCACGTCGCCAGTCCAGATTTCCCGATGTTCCCTGGTGCGCAGCAGATGCGGATTGATGTGCTGGTTACTGTGCAGCAGAACGGTTTCTACAAGAACCAGCTCACACTGGACGAGCATACCGGCACGCACATGGATGCCCCGGCCCACTTCGTGGCTGACGGCATGACGGCCGAGCTCTTGCCGCCGGAGCGCCTGATTGCGCCGTTGTGCGTAGTTCATATCCACGAGCGGGCAGCCAGCGATCCAGACGCACAAGTGACGATTGATGATCTGCTGGCTTGGGAGAGCCAGTTTGGCCCGTTGCCGGCGGGCGCTTTTGTGGCGATGCATTCCGGCTGGGAAGCGCGGGTGGGAGATCCCGCGCAGTACATCAACCTTGATGCCAGCAACGTTCAGCATTATCCAGGCTGGCATCCTGATGCCGCGGCGTTCCTGGTCAATGAGCGCGACATTGTGGGGATCGGCGTCGATACCCTCAGCCTTGATTTCGGCGCTTCGACAGACTTCAAGACCCATCTCACCGTGTTGCCAGCGGGGAAGTATGGCGTGGAAAACCTGGCGAACCTGGCGTCCGTGCCGCCGGCTGGCGCTACGATCATTATCGGTGGGCCGAAGCATCGTGGCGCATCGGGTGGTCCGGTGCGTGCCCTGGCACTGGTCTAGCCTGGATGCCTCACGACGTTGCCCGATCGCGCGTGGCTGAAGCGCGGGCATCTAGACCCGCGCCGTCACCACGACCCCGGCGAATGCCGGCTGTCCATTGATCAGCGCATGAGTGCTGGAGCCCCAAGTCGGAAACCCGTTCCAGCACTCGCCGGGGCGACTGGCGCTCGGGCGCTCGGCGTGAGCCGGGCGAGATTAGTCGGCAGCTACCATGGCCCGCTCGTCCAGACCAGCTTCGGCAAGCCGCTCGGCTTCGTCCGCTGCGCGCAGCTCCTGGATGAGCGGATCAATCTGTCCGTCGAGGATGGCGGGGAGGTTGCTGAGGCTCAGCTTCAAGCGGTGATCGGTCACGCGGTCTTGCGGGAAATTGTAGGTCCGGATCTTCTCGCTCCGCTCGGCGCTACCAATCTGTGACCGGCGAGCCTCGCCCCGCTCTTCGGCCAGGCGACGCTGCTCAAGCTCGTAGAGACGCGACCGCAGCACGGTCATGGCCTTCATCTTGTTTTTGAGCTGGCTCTTTTCATCCTGGCAGGTCACAACCAAACCGGTTGGGAGGTGCGTGATGCGGACGGCCGAGTCCGTGGTATTGACGCTCTGCCCGCCATGTCCGGTCGAGCGGAAGACGTCGATCCGCAGATCATCCTCGTCAATCTTGATGTCCACCTCTTCGGCTTCAGGCAGCACGGCCACACTCGCCGTCGAGGTGTGGATCCTGCCCTGGCTCTCAGTCACTGGCACGCGCTGCACGCGATGGACGCCGCTCTCGTAGCGCAGGTGACTGTACGCGCCGCGGCCCGAGACTTCGAAGATGATCTCGCGAAAACCGCCGGTGTCGGTTTCCGTGCTCGAGAGGACTTCGACCTTCCAGCGCTGACGCTCGGCGTAGCGGGTGTACATCCGGAACAAATCGGCGGCAAAGAGCGCCGCTTCCTCGCCACCAGTCCCAGCCCGAATTTCCACGATCACGTTCTTCTCGTCGTTCGGATCTTTCGGCACCAGGAGGGATTTGATGCGCCGGAGAATCTCCTCGCGCTGCGCCCGCAGTGCTTCAAGCTCCTCGAACGCGAGATCAGCGATCTCTGGATCCGGGTCGCGTGTCAGCGCCTCGGTTTCGGCAATGCGTGTGTCGGTCGCTTGCAATTCGTGATAGGCGGCAACGACCTCTTCTAGCTCAGCGCGTTCCCGGCCGTACTCCTGCAACTTCTGGGGATCGGTTGCGATGGCCGGGTCGGCCAGCAGATGGTCAAGCTCCTGATATCGCCGGTCAATCTCGGCTAATGTTGCGAGTAATTTGCTCATCGTTGCGTTCCTTGTGCTCGTGTCAAAGGGCGTCTCGCGCTCGAACATGGCGAGACCACGACGAAAACGGGCGCGACGCCCTGTTGAGAATGATACAGCCGATTGCGGCGTGAGTCTGCGCAGCCGGACGCGTTTCTGTTCCGTTCTGGCGCGCTCGTCCTGAGGATCGAGAGCGTGTCGTGCACGGAGATCGCGGTCGCTTTGAGGGCAGACTGCCCGGAGTCCTTAATTCCGTGTGGGATGACACCTGGGACTGGTGGCTCAGGTGAACGTGCTCCGCGCCGCCAGCTGCGCTACGGATTGACAGGCGGATGCAGGCGGATTGCCTGCTCGACAGCCTCCTCGGGGGTGGCCGCGTGAGAGAGCGTCGCCCGGGCGCGGGCTACGATCTGGCGCACCTCCGGAGTTGCCAGCACCTGACTCCACCCGCCGGCGAGTACGACTGGGCGGCCTAAACGGAGCGCAAGCGCGATCTCGGAGAGGGTGCCGAAGCCCCCGCCAGCCGCGATGACGGCACCAGCGCTCGCCACAATGATGACGTTTCTTGCCTGGCCCATCCCGGTGCAGATGGGGATATCTACCCACGGGTTGGCCATCGCTGGGTCGTAGCCTGGGAGGATGCCGATCGTTGTCCCGCCTGCCCGCTTGGCGCCGCGGCAGGCGGCCGCCATCGCTCCTTCTAGGCCGCCACAGATCAGTATCGCTTTACGGCTCCCAACGAGGTACCCGATCTGCTCCGCAATCGTCAGCTCTTCCGGCGATGCCTCGCCAGGACCACACACGGCGATGCGGAGGGCGGCCGCGGTCATTCTGCACTCGCCCCACTCAGCGGATAGCGCGCCACCGGCTCGTGCCGTGCGCCAGACCGTTCCAGAAAGCTTCGCACCAGGACGACCTCGTGGACCGGAATCGAGACGGCGCCGCGAGCAACCCGCTCCCGCAAGGCAGGCGAGCTGAGCTGGCGCCGGATCGCTGCGGCGACCTCAGGCGCCGGAGGCTCGCGCAAGCGGCCAAGTGTCACGTGGGGAGCGAGTGGACGCTGCTCCACGGGGAAGTCGAGTTCGGTGAGCGTCGCTGCCAGGTCGGCATGCAGCCTCGTCAGGCCACGGGTCTGACCGCGCAGGCCGAGCCAAATAACGCGGGGCTGCTGCTCGTTGGGAAAGACTCCAAGCTCCCCAGTCTGCAAGGTAAACGTGCTGTGCCGAGCCACTGTCGCACCGAGGGCAAGCCGCAGGAGCTCAGCGCGCTCGGGTTCCGTGTCACCGAGAAAATGGAGTGTGAGATGCGTCGTATGGGCTGCCACCCAGCGGACTGGCCACGCTTCCTTGGCAAGAATCTGGATGATCTCCCCGACCAGCTCAATGGCAGGTTCCGGCATAGGTATCGCCAGGAAGAGTCGCCATGGGGCGCTCACCTCCGTTGGCTCAGGGGGACGCTCTTTTTTGAATTTCACGCGGCTCTTGGCCATCGGTGCTCCTCGTGTTGCCGTGGGCCGGGAAAAAGCATCCTGCCCGCTGTCAGAAAGTATAGAGGGGTAGACGCAACCTTCCTGCTCGAACGACAATCTGGTCTGGAGGTTTGGCGCACGATGCGGACAGCGTATCTTGGTCCTAGAGGAACGTTTAGTGAAGATGCGGCGCTGCTGGCCGCTGGCGGTCCTGGGCATGAAGACAACTTGATCCCGTTCAGCACGATTCCGGCGCTGACCGCGGCCGTCGAAACGGGACTGGCCGACCAGGCGGTGCTGCCGATCGAGAACTCGATCGAGGGGGCGGTGAGCGCGACCCTCGATGTGCTGATTCATGAAACCCCATTGAAGATCAAAGCCGAGCTTGTCTTGCCCGTCCGGCTGTTCCTGATCACCGTGCCGGGGGCGACACTGGCGGATATTAAAGTCGTCACCTCTCATCCGAACCCGCTCGGTCAGAGCCGGCGGTTCCTGGAGCGATGCTTGCCGAAAGCGGAGCAGGTCGCGGCTCTCAGCACAGCGACCGCGGTGCAGGAGGTGATTGCCAGTGGCGATCCCTCCCGCGCGGCGATCGGCACAGAGCGGTCGGCCCAGCTCTTTGGAGGGCAGATTCTGGCCCATGATATCCAGGATGTCCGGGCAAACGTGACGCGCTTTATTGTGCTGGCTCAAGACGATGCGCCACCGACCGGAGATGACAAGACATCGATCGGGTTCACCATTAAGGCCAATGTCCCCGGCGCGCTGCATGCAATACTCACGCCCTTCGCCGAGCTCAACGTGCAGATGACCAAGATTGAATCGCGCCCGACCAAGGCCTGGCTCGGGGAGTATGTCTTTTTGATCGATTTCGAAGGGCATCGCCTGGATCCGAAGATTTCCCAAGCGCTGGATCAGATCCGCGACAAATGCGCTATTCTCAAGATCTTCGGCTCGTATCCGCGCTTCCCGCTGGAAACGCTGCGGCACCTGTATGAGCCGCCGGCCTTCCCGCCGACGGTCTGATCAGACTGTGTGCATACCTATGAAGATCGTTGTGCACGACACGCTTGCGACTGCGCCGTTCCTCTTCCCGGTGCTGGCTGGCTGGATCGAGAGCGGAGGATCGGTTGCGGCTGCGCCGGATGTGCGCGGAGCGGATGTTGGCCAGGAGGACGCAGCGCTGATCCCTTCCGCTGAGGTGGCGCATCTGCAAGCCTCCCACGCGATCGTCCCTGACGTGGCCGTCATTGCCCAAGCGCAGGGACCGATCGTCATGCGCTGTCCGGTGCGCCCCGACGAGATCGCGGAGACGCCAGTGCGTCTCTACCATGTCAGCGGCACCGCCGAGGTGCTGGCGCGCGCGACCCTGAAGCCCTTCTTCGGCATCTCCCCAACTGAGTGGACCCGAGACGACCGCGCTGATGCGCAGGTGGTGATCGTTGAGGGCATCGAGGCGGTGCGTGAGCCCGAAGCCGGTTATGCCGAGGACCTTTGCCGGGCGTGGTACATCCTGACTGGCCAGCCCGTGGTTACCCACGTGCTGGCAGCGCCGCGAGACGCGAGGCGACACGATGTCGAGCGCGTTGTCGCGCTGCTCGATGAGGCGCGTCGGGTGGCGCACGAGCGGCGGCGGGAGTTGCGGCGGTCGTTAGCAGAGCAGCACGGCTTGGATCGGGAGCGGCTGGCGACGCTCTTCCTGGCTCAGCGGCACCGCCTGGAGGAGCAGGACCGGCAGGCGTTGCTGCTCCTCCTGCAGCGTGGCACCCGGGGATCGTCCTATCCAGCGGTCCGCGATCTGTTGTATTGGGAGCCAGCGCTGCTGGCCTGAGCGTCTGGCGCACGCTCGGGGCTCAGGAGGCGTCGCAATCGCCCGCGTGTCAGGCGCTGTCACGCGGACCTTCAGCTGGGTCGCTCGGATGCGCACGGATGTCCAGGTCAGTGTTTTCGCCAGGGTTGAGCGCGCCTTCGGCTGGCTCCATAGGATGCTGGTCGTGAAGGGAGAACTCTGGTTCCGCTTCCGGCCGGGTCCCCTGGTCTTCTCGCTGCATGCCGGTCGTCATCGTCGTTCTCCTGGAATGGTGAGCTGGCAAAGATGCGAGGTCACGACAGCGCGCAGGGGCGCGTGCTGAGTGGAGGGGTTCTCAGAGCAGCACGCAATCCGTGGTTATGGTACACCCAGGTGGCCCTACTGGTGCTACCAATGTCGGGACTTTACGTCTGCTTCCGGCTGGGGATACTGGCACACGGCGCGTCGCGAAAGCGCCTATGCCCGGAGTGTCATCCGGAGCCCAGCGGGGGACCGTCTGCTGACTGCGCTCACGGCGGCTCGTGCCGGACAACCGCGTGGCGCTGTCAGGAGGCCTTAGATGCGCTCGGCGCGGACAATGTGGCGCGACAGATATTCGGTGCCGGTGAAGGCCCCGCCGCAGGTAATCAGCGTTAGCGCCTCATACCCCACATCGCCGATCACCGCTCCAGCATCGGTGCTGGCATCGACCTGCCAGGTTTCGGTAACGACGTAAGTAGCTCCGCGGCCATCCTTGCCAATAAGGTAGATCTTGTCTCCGGGCGCGAGCTGCTCAAGGTTCCAAAAAACCGTCGGGCCGATACCCCACCAATCCCGGTGCCCAGACATGGTCACATTGGTGCGCTCTCCAGGCCGGGAGAAGACCGCGTACCAGCCAACATTCCATGGGTCCTTGGGCACATCCATGGCACCATCGGTGACGCCGACGCGCTCGATCTTGGCATCGATCTGGATCTTGGGGATCACGATGCGGACGGGCGAAAATGGCCCGGGAGCCTCCGGAATCGTGCCGTCGCCGGTGAAGCGGCGAAACCGCCGGGCATCGATGCGTGGCAATCCATTGCCTTTAACCCGTGCCAGATCAACGCTGTGCAGACGGGCCAGCTCAAGACCAACAGGCGCGGCAGCGATCGTTTCGTCATGGAGCGCCTGCTGCAAGCGGCCAAATTCATACCATTGGATGCGGAATCCACCGGAGATGTAGACCGGGGACAGTGGCTCGCCAAACTGGCGGTCGCCTCCGTTGCGCTTCAGGAAGGACGCAAAAGCGTCGCCTGCTGCAAAGGCATCGCCTGGCGATGGTTGAGCAAACACGGCCGCTGCTCGGTCGCTGCCCACGCGCCTCCCAGAGACGAGACGGTCTGGATCGTGCCGCATCGCGAGGAGTTCCTTCCCCGCAGGACCGCGGACGATCCGAACCGATGATGACTCGGTCGATTTTGCGATTAAATAGCCGCGCTCAAAAAACTGGGCCTGGCGATTCGCAAAGGTCACAGGCTCTGACACGGGAAGCCCAAGCTGGTTCAGGCCATCATGGCGGATCCAATACGACAGGAACGGTTCCCCGAGACTGTGCCCGGTCTCCTCCGCGTAATACCGGCTTGGGGTAATGGTGCCGGCCACGGCGGGCAAGGCCATACCGCCGAGCGTCAACGCGACGACGAGGACGGCAACGAGAAATGCTAACCCGATGCGAAAGCGCCCGTCAGGTATGCGGCTGTGCCGGTTGTGATACCCCATGACTCCCATGTTGCTCATGCATCCTCTGGTGAATCCCGGATCGCCTGATGTGATCCTAGGCTAAGGAGCGCGTAGAGGAAAGATGGACGTTCGTGCCGGTCGCGCTGGCCGGCTGGGCTACCGGCAAGCGAGACGAACAGGGGATTCGCGGGGAACTAGAGCCACTTCCAAATGAGGAGCGCGCCCAGGCCACCGATGACCAAGACGATCAGCCAGGGGAGGATGAAGCCGATAAACGATTCAAGCTCGAAGCCAAGGCGATAGATCCCGGTTGCTTCTTCAATCCGGTCGATCAAGCCTCGGCGCTTGCGATACGTCTCGTTGCTCATCCCCGCCTCCATAACTCACCCAACCTCCGTGACACGCGTACAACCGCGCCTAGTGGCCTTCCCAAACCAGATGATAGCGTAGGCAAGCCTAACGTGTGGCCGCCTGGGTAATGCCTTCATGCTCAGCCTCCTCGACCGTGGCTTCGTCCGCTTGCCTGCGTACGGGAGGAAGCTTGCGCATCGCGGGGAAGAGAATCACGTCGCGCAAGCTCGGCTGATCGGTGAAGAGCATGGCAAGGCGATCAATGCCGATGCCGACACCACCGGTCGGCGGCATGCCATACATCAGCGCATTGACATAATCCTCATCGATCGGCATCGCCTCTTCGTCGCCAGCGGCGCGATCCCGTTGCTGAGCGACGAAACGCTGGTACTGATCGAGCGGATCATTGAGCTCGGTGAAGGCGTTCGCGAGCTCGATACCACCGATATAGAGCTGGAAGCGCTCGACATGGGTCGGGTCGTCCGGCTTGCGCTTGGCCAGCGGGGAAAGCTCGACGGGATAGTCGGTAACAAAGGTGGGCTGGATCAGGTTCGGACGGACGAACTGCTTGAGGAGCTCATCCACGATGCGTGGCCAAACCGTGTCGCTCTCCACATCGGCCCCAGCCGCGCGAGCGGCGCGTAACAGGTCCGGTTGTGCCGGGTGTGCGACATAATCAATGCCCGCGTAGGTCTGAATCGCCTCGCGGAGGGTCACCCGCCGCCAGGGTGGGGTGAGATCGATCTCGTGCCCTTGGTAAACAAGCTGCGTTGAGCCGAAGACATCCAGCGCCGCTTGCACGATCAGGCCCTCAACGCGCTCCATCATCGTCCGGTAGTCCGCGTAGGCCTCGTAGAACTCCAGCATCGTGAATTCTGGCGAGTGATTCCGATCGATCCCCTCGTTGCGGAAGTCCTTGCAAATCTCGTACACGCGCTCGTACCCGCCGACCACGAGGCGCTTGAGATACAGCTCATCAGCGATGCGCAAGTAAAAGATCTGATCTAGGGCGTTGTGATAGGTGGTAAAGGGGCGCGCCGCAGCGCCGCCATAAAGCGGCTGGAGGACGGGCGTCTCAACTTCGAGGTATCCAAGGTTATCGAGATAGCGGCGGATCGCCGTGACCATGCGTGTCCGGGTGATGAAGATTTGCCGGACGTCCGCGTTGGCGATCAAGTCCGCGTAGCGCTGGCGATAGCGCAACTCGATATCCTGCAGGCCGTGCCATTTCTCCGGCGGCGCGTTGAGCGCCTTCGTCAACGGACGGTAGGTTTGGACGCGCACGGTGACTTCGCCGGTCTTGGTGCGAAAGAGTGTGCCGGTGGCCTCGATGAAATCGCCGAGATCGACCAGCTTCAGGAAACGCTGGAACGCTTCGTCGCCAACGTCATCCCGCCGGAGATAAATCTGGATCTCACCGTGGCCGTCGCGGATATGAGCGAAGGCGGTCTTGCCCATATGGCGGACGCTGACGACGCGCCCAGCGAGTGTGACTGGCCGGTCGTCTTCGGCGCCGGGTCCGCGCTGGCGCTCAATCTCCGCGTACCGCTCAAGGGCTTGGAGCGTCGTGTGCGTGCGATGCGCACGGGGCGTATAGGGGTCAAGGCCGAGGGCTCGAAGCTCCTCGGCCTTGAGCCGCCGCTGCTCTTGCAGGTCTGAAAGCTCAACATCCATGGCGGTTCCTCGGCATCAGGCGTCACGAGCGGGCAGCGTGGCGTGGCGAGCGGATCGAAGCGAGACCGAGCAACGCACGATCACCCGGAATCACTCCAAACGACGCCCGACGCCGGGCACCTTACGCGACCCTGAGGATGGTATAGACAATCGTGCCACCCGGTGTCTGGACGGTCGCCTTTTCACCGGCGCGACGGCCGATCAACGCATGGCCGACGGGCGAGTCGGTTGAGATTGTCCCGGACCGGGTATCCGCCTCCTCCGGGCTGACCAGCCGCCACGTCTCCTCTTCGCCAGAATCATCGCAGATCGTGACCACCGAACCGAGGCCGATGCGATCACTGTGTGTCGGCTCGATGATCTCGGCGCGCTCCAGTGTCTGCTCAAGTTCGTGGATGCGGGCGTCTGTTAAAACCAACTCCTCTTTCAGCGCCTCGTACTCACTGTTGTCAGAGACATCGCCGTGCTCGGTTGCCTCCTGGATGCGCGCGGCAAGCTCCGGCTTCTTGACATTGAGCAGATGCGCCAGTTCCTCTTCGAGCTTGGCTTTCCCTTCTGCCGTCAAGCGGACCACGCGATCTCTCACCATTACCGGCATCCTTTCGACCCTGGCGCGTCCCGTGTCGCCCTGGAGCCAGCCATGGCGCCGCTCCCTGATGAGGACACGTTCGGGACAGGCGCCACCTTACTCACATGTGCGCAGATGCCCATCGCAGACATTGCGCCATGCGCGGCAGACGGAGGCCAGCGAGCACAGCCTGCTGGCCCGCGGGGCGATGCGGCAGGCGCATGGAGCAACAATCCAAGCAATGGACAAGGAGCCGAGGGCAGACGCCCCCAGCTCCTGCGCAGAGATAAGTATACGGCGGAGTTAGATGCCTGTAAATGACAGCGGGCTTGGCTGCCCGCCGTCGCGCTGGGCATCGCTGCTGCGCCGGGGACGCGTCAATTAGCCGGTACTTTTCGGGACGGTGAGGGCGGGGCCGACGAGGGTATCCCACTCCTGGTTGAGCATCGCCACCCGCAGCGCGACCACGCCCTCCACCCGTGTCCGCCACCACCGCATCCCCCGTTTGCCCTTCAGGCGGCGATTGGCCACCAGATCCACCCCCTTCTCGACGCCGCCACTGCCGATCCGCTCCCCGGCCGCCCGCCGCGCGGCGTAATCCGGGATCGCCGGAGCCAACTCCGCCAGATAGCTGGCGAACTCCTCCAGCGCCGGGTGGGGGGCCGCTTTGGCGAGGTCGGTCAGGGTCTTCAGCGCGCCCGCCACGTCCCCCACGTCGAGCACCTCCTCGAGGTGCTCGCTCCAGGGGGCGCGCTCTTCCTTATCAGGGAGCGCCGCGCGCAACGCGCGCCGCCGCGCCTGGCGCAGGTGCCAGCGATCCAGGACCGGGGTCGCGGCGGGCAGCACTTCCCGCCCCAGGCGCCAGATCCAGCCTGCCCCGTCCCCGAGCACCGTCTGGGTGGGACAGGCAAAGCCGTTGCCATGCTCAATCGCCGCCGTCAGCAAGGGCTCGAAGGCGCCGGCCCCCCGCGCCGTGGCCGCATACCGCCGTCCCACAAGACGGCGGCGGTCGCGCCCGATGAGCTCGCTGCCGGTATGCACCACCCCCACCGTGACCTCCATCCCGCCGGCGGGGTTGTCGTGGCTGGCGAGCCACGACCCATCGACTTCGACCGTGACCTGGGCCGGGACCGGCCGCTCCGGACCGACCGACCGGCTCGGGGGAGCGCAGGCGGCCGCGCCCTCGGCGGCCTGCGCCGCAGCCACCTGCGCCCCGACCTCCGCCACGACCGCCCGGATCGCCTCATGGGAGAGCGGCACCCCGCGCAGCTTGCCCAGAACGTCGGCGGCCTGGCGGTAAGGCCAACTCGCTCCGCACAAGGCGGCCAGATCGCGGAGCCGGGGCGAGAGGCGGCCGGCGCCCACGGCCGGGGCGAGCGCGGCGTCGTCCGGCTGGAAGTGGCGACCACACGCCGCACACCGGACGCGGCGGCGGGGGAGCCAGACCGGGCCGAAGCTCGTCTCGATCTTGCGCGGCTTGCTCCCCGCGGGATGCACCGCCCGGCTCCCACAGGCCGGACAGGGCGGCACGGGACGCAGCTCCGCTTGGGCCGCCCAGGCCGCGGCGAGCCCCTGCTGCATCACCGTGCGGCCCCATTCGAGCACGATCACCTCCAAGTCCGCCAAGGTCTGCATCGCGTCCGGGAGCACGAGGGGAGCGGGTATCATGAGTTCCACGGGGAGCCTCCTGCGGGTCGGTCCAACGGCCAATCAGCAACCGGCAGGATAGCTCCCCGGCCTTCCCCCTGCTCCGGGACCGGGTTCTTGACGCGTCCCTGCGCCAGCGGGCGCCTTGACGCGTGCCTAGCGGTGCGGTATGCTCGCCGGGACGCGCCGCGTGGCCGGCGTGTCGTTGGCGTGCGGGCGCTGAGATGGTCCTCCCATCTTCCGTTGAGCGCTCGCCTTCGGCTCAGTGAAGGGAGCGGCGTTGGACGCCGGTAGTTCTCAACTCAACGGTCCGACACTCCCCGCCTCCCGGGAGTCGAGCGCCGCCTGATCCGCCTCCCCGCTGATTGAGCGCCGCCCGCCCCGAGAGGCCGGGGCACGCGTCACGATGGGAATCCCTTGTGACAGAAAGGGGCGGTTGCTCATGCAGACTCCGATTCGATACTACATCCTGCAGGATGAGGATCATCCCGTGGTGCGCACGGTGCCGGTGACCAAGCCGGCGATCGAGCCGGTCGCAAGCGCAGGTTCCACGACCGCGGATGCTCCAATTCCCGTGGTGCAGGATGCCATGCCAGCGCGCGGCGGAACGCGGATCAAGCGTCTGATGCGCGCGGCCGCGCGCCGTCATCAGGAAAAGCCATAAGCGCGCTCATCGCGCACCCGCGTGTCTGAACGGGCGATGACGGCAGTCACCCCCGATTCGGGAGCGACAGCGGCGCTGCCATTGCTGGACGAATTGCAGGCTGCAATCGCCAGCGACGATCGCACGCGTGCTCGGCAGCTTGCGGCGCGGTTGCTGGAAGAAGACGCGCTGGCGCTGCTGAAGGATCTGGATCCCGCAGCGCTGAGCCGGCTGTTCCGCATCCTCGGTGACGAGACGCTGGCTGATCTCCTCGAGCGCTTGGACGAGCGCGACGCGGCCGACATTCTGGAGCGGATGAACGTCGCTGAGGCGGCGGATGTCCTCGAGGAGATACAACCCGACGACGCGACCGATATCCTCGAGGAGATCGACCCGGCCGTCGGGGATGTGATCCTCGTCCAGATGGAGCCGGCCGAGGCCGCTGAGCTCCGGGAATTGATGGCCTATCCACCGGACACCGCCGGTGGGATCATGACCCCCGCCTTCGTCTCGATTTCGCCCGATCTGCGCGCGGACCAGGCCATCGCAGCGCTGAGGAAGGTCGCCGAACACGCGGAAACGGTCAACTACGTCTACGTTCTCGACAAGGACGAGCATCTCTTGGGGGTGCTGTCGCTGCACAAACTGGTGCTGAGCCGCGCTGATACCCCAGTCAGCCAGTTGATGTACCGTGATCCTATCGCCGTGCGAGTGGACACCGATCAGGAGGAGGCTGCTCGCATCCTGACCGAGCACGACCTGCTCGCGCTCCCAGTGGTTGATGATCAGGGCCGGCTGGTCGGCATCATCACCGCGGATGATGTGGCTGATGTCCTGGAAGAGGAGGTCACGGAAGACATCGAGCGGCTCGGTGGCTCGGCGCCGCTGGCCGAGCCGTACCTGCGCGCATCCCCGGTGCTCCTTTTCCGCAAGCGCATCGTCTGGCTCATGGTGCTCTTCATGGCCCAGTTCGTGACGGTATCGATTATTGATCACTTCGAAGATGTGCTGGCGCAGGCCACCGTGTTGAGTCTGTTCATCCCGATCCTTATTGGCACTGGCGGCAACGTCGGGAGCCAGACCGTCACCACCATCATCCGCTCGCTGGCAATCGGGGAGGCAGCGCCGCGGCATGTCCTCCGCATCTTGCGGAAAGAGATGGCGACCGGCTTGGCGCTCGGCGCAGTCATGGCAACGCTGATGTTCGGACGGGCGCTGTTGACCAGCGAGGGCACCGCCGAAGTTGGCTTGACGGTTGCCGTGGCGGTGCTGGCCATCGCCGTTTGGGCCGCGACCGTGGGCGCGATTCTTCCCCTCGCGCTCACGAAGCTGCGCGTGGATCCTGCTGTGGTCTCGACGCCGTTCATTAGCTCATTCGTTGACGGCTCCGGCCTGATAATCTATTTCACCCTCGCGCAGATCATCCTCGATCTTGGCTGACCGCTCACCGTGTCTGGCACCGGGCACTGAAGCGCCGCGCAGTAACGCCGCCTGTCTCCTGGGCAACGCAGCGAGATCAGCCCTCGCCCTTCACCCGGGATGACGCCGGGGCGTAGCCGCTCGGGCCAGGGTCTCGCCGGCGTGACGCGCGTTATCCCGTCGAAAGGGGTGACGCGCGCTGCTCCGCCAGGTACCATCGCAGCGTGACGTGTAGTCACCGGCAGGGTGGATCTAGGCATTCCAAGGGCAGAGACGGAACGGGACCGATGCGTGACGAGATAGACACCGTCATTGCAGTGGTGGAGCGGAACCGGCTGAGCGGGCTCCTGACCGCCATTCACCGGGCTGGCTACGGGCATCATGCCCGCGTACTCGACCCGGTGCGGGGGAGCCTCGCGGGTCAGTTGGAGCGGGCTGGAGTGATCGGCCAGGAAGGGCTTGTTACGCAGGCAACGCAGGCCGTTATCGTCCTGATCCACGCGCCTGGGCGTACGGCCGCAGTGGCGGATCTGCTCCAGCGCGCAGGAGCGCGGCAGGTGGTGCCGGTGCGGCGGGCCGTGCCGGCGGCTGATTCGCCGTTTGCGCCGCCGGCATGGACCGGAAAATTTTCGCTATCGAGCAGAAGCGACGAGAAGCCAGATTGATCCTGCTGGTGGGAGGGTGCGGCAGCTAAGACGCTGGCGTGGATGGCTGAGTCTCCTCGCTCGTCGTTGTGCGGACGGTGATGGTGCGTGGCCGGGCCTCATCGGCTTTAGGCAAGGTGATGATGAGCACACCGTCCCGGAATTCGGCTGATGCTGCATCGACGTTGACCCCTGCTGGCAATTTGAGTGTCCGGTCGAAGGGTCCGAAGTGCCGCTCACGGATGAGCCAGCGGTGCCCATCGCCGGTGCCGGCTGGTGGCTCATCGCGCCGCTCGCCGCTGATCCTCACGGTGTCGCCAAGGACGGTGATCGTCACATCCTCGGGCCGCACCCCAGGCACCGAGGCCATGACAATGAAGGCTTGCGGCGTTTCTAGGACGTCGACGGCGAGGCCGAGCGTGCCGGGCTGCACGCCGAGCGACCGCGGGCGCACAAAGCTCTCCTCGAGCAGCGAATTCATTGCTTCGCGCAGGCTGATCAAATCTCCCCACGGATCCCATCGCGAAATGCTCACAGCCAGACCTCCCTTACTCTGCTCGCTCGGCGTCGTTAGCACTCTCGACCTCCGAGTGCTAACAGATGGTACTACGCCAGCGCGCTCGAGGCCACATCTGGCTCGGGCCGGTGAGCATGGGAGGCGCTGTGGGATCGTCGGCCGGGCGGGTGAGCATGGCAGGAGAAGCCGGTGGCGGTGCTGAAGCAGGGTTGCACGTGGTCTATTGACGGGTGGCTGCATGGTTGCCTATAGTCCCCACGCGATCGAATCGTTTTGAGGCCAGGGCGTGCCCACCGGTCGTGCAGCGGTGTGGCCGGTGAGGCACGCGAGAGCAGAGAGGATTGGTCACCAGCGTGATCGGGTACCAGGTGCGGTTAGGACGGCTTTTTCGGGAAGAGAGTGGACGTTCGTTTATTACAGCGATCGATCATGGTGTGACGCTCGGCGTGCCGGAAGGCGCCGAGCGGGCAGTGGAGACGGTTGAGCGCATTGTGGCTGGTGGTCCCGATGCGGTGTTGATCGGTCCTGGTTTATTTGCCAAGGTTGGGCATCTGTTTGCGACGAAGGATGCGCCGGTCCCGGTCATTCGTGCGGATTTCTTTATCAATCATCCGTATCTTGCTCATCACGGCGAGCATTACCGGCAGCTTGTCTCGCCGGCGGACGTGATTGCCATGGGCGGCGAAGCCATGATCATGTTTCTCATGCTTGGCGCCGGGGGCAAGGGGATGTTTGCGGACAACGTCGCGGCGGTTGGCCGTGCGGCGCAGGAGGCGCACCGGGTCGGGTTGCCGTTGATCGTTGAGGCGGTGTTATGGGGAAGCCAGATCGAGAACAAGAAGGATCCGGACCGGCTGGCATTTGCGTGCCGGATGGCCGTTGAGCTTGGTGCGGACGCCATCAAAACCGAATATACTGGTGACCCCGTCACCATGCGCCAGATCATCGAGAGTTGTCCGGCTCCGGTGCTCGTACTGGGTGGTGCGAAGAGCGAATCGGTCGCGGATGTGCTGGAGGCGACACGGGGAGCGATGGAGGCAGGTGCACGAGGGGTCATCTACGGCCGCAACGTCTGGCAGCATGATGACCCGGTTGCGGTGTCGCGGCAACTGCGCGAGATCATCCACAGCCACGCGCTCGCGACCCGCTAGCGGTACTCTCGGTCCCTCATGGGTGGCGAGCGCGTAGTGGCCGCTAGGGATTCGCCGGCAGAGGTGCCGGTGAGAAGGTTCAAAGAGGAGGCGCAGAGATGGCCGAACGACCTATTCACCAGTTATTCCGGGATTTGGTCAACGGGCGCATCACCCGCCGCGAATTCATGGCCGGCGCGGTGGCGACAGGAATTTCTGCGAGTGCCATCAACGTCTTCCTGCGGGCAGCCTCTGTGCGAGCCCAGGGCATGGCCGCGCCGACCTACGCGACGCCATGCGCCGGGGATGCCTGCCTCTGGGCTGGCAAGTCGCTGACGGTCGGCTGCATTGATGCCTCCATCAAGGTGCCGCTTGATGAGGTGCGGGCGGAGTTTGAGGCAGCGACGGGAGCGAAGCTGACAATCGTTGCCGATCCGATTGAAGGCGCGTTCCCGAAGCTGATCCAGGATCAGTCGAGCGGCACGAACTCGTACAACGGGTATCAAATCTCGATGGACTGGCTTGGGGAGCTGGTCGAGGGCGACTATGTGCTCCCGATCGATGATTGGGTGAATGACACGAGCGGCAAGTTCCCCGACATCTCTCAGACGATTGCCGAGGAGCCGGATTCGCTGAAGCAGCTTCGCTCGTACGGCGGCAAGATGTACGTCGTGCCGAACGACTGCGACGGGCAGATCCTCTACTACCGGCGCGATCTGCTGACCGACGATGCTCACCGGCAGGCGTTCCAGCAGGAATACGGTTACGAGCTGCCTGTGCCGCCGCAGACTTGGGATCAGGTGCTGGATATCGCTAAATATTTCAATGGCAAGCCGAATGGCATTGATGGCAATCCCATCAGCGGCATCTCGTTGCACCTGAAGGTCGGCGGCCAGGGAATGTTCCACTATGCCTCGCTGTCGGCTCCTTACGTGATTGGTCCGGAGAACCCGAAGTTGTACTGGTTCGATCCGGAGAATATGAATGCGCTGGTCAACAGTGAGGGGCACCGCCGGGCGATGGTGATGATCACCGAGCTCTTCAAGCTCGGGCCAGAGGCGATGGCTGGCTGGGCGCTCGGCGAGGCGTGGGACTACTTCCTCAAGGGGAATGCGGTCTTCACCTATAGCTGGGGCGACGTCACGCCGCTGGCGATCGAGCGCAAGGAGCCGACGGTTGGGCGCTTGGGCGCCGCGCCGCTGCCGGGCACGATGGCCTACGTCAATCCGAAGACTGGCGAAGAGTACAAGGTGGAGACGCCGAACTTCGTCGGCAATACCACCGGCGGCTCCTGGTCTGGCGTGGTGCTGAAGTCTGCTCCGGATCCGGACCTGGTTTACTACTTCTGGGCGCTGATGAGCGTGCCAAGCAAGCAGACCTTCTATGCTGCCCGGGGTACCGATGGTGTCGATCCCGGACGGACCTACCAGTACGTGCCACCCTATGGCACGGCCAGCCTGGATGATTACGTCGCCCAGGGGTGGGATCCGAAGGATGCGGAGGAGTACTGCGGCGCGTACAAGGCGAATTACGAGAATCCGTTGATTCTGCCGTACCTGCGCATCCCGGGCGCCAACCAGTACTGGCGCAACGCGATGGACACTCGGCTCTCTGAGGCGGTGACCGGTCAGTCCACGCCTGAGGAGGCGCTCAAGAACATGGCTGCCGACTTCGAGGCGATCACGGACCAAATGGGCCGCGATTTGCAGCTCGAGTCGTATCGCAAGTCGCTCGGCCTCGAATAGCGATTCGACGGTACCGGCCAGTCGGAGGGTGGCGGGTGGGCCTGTGGCTTACCTGCCACCCATCTTCCATCGCTCTGGACATGCGCCATGGCACAGGTTGACACAACGCGAACACTCCCGGCGGTGGCGGAAGAACCAGTGACTCGCGTCGCCCGGCCCATTCGGGCCAGATTTCAGGCGCGGGAATGGGCGCCCCGGATTGCTTGCCTGCTCCTGTTCGGGCTGGGCGGCATTCTTGCGAACACGCTGCCGGCTGTAACGCTGGACAATGGGGACACGGTCAAGCTTTCCGACGTCGCGGAGAAGCTGACGCGCGCCGGCGATGGCTGGGTCATGACACTGACCTGGCTCGTCAGCCTCATTGCCGCGATCTCAGCAGTGGTGTTCCCCCGGAGTGAGCGGTTCGTGCAGGCGATCGCCATCACGCTTGGGGCATTGTTCGCGCTGGTGCTCCCGATCTTTGTGTCGCGCAACCTGGAGAAGGTGGACGCCGGTGCGACGAGGATCGGCAGCGGGTTGATCGGCTTTGCCGTCTGCTTTGTGGCTGGCGCAACGATTCCCTGGCTCTCGTTGCTTTGGTGGAATCGCATGCATCCTGTCCTCGGGCGGGACTGGGAGAAGTGGGTTTTCGTCCTACCCGCGGCCCTGTGGATCATCCTCCTGTCGGTGTTCCCCCTCGCCTACGCGATTGCGACCAGCCGCTACGCCTTCCGCAGCGGTCGCATCGCGCGGTACGTGGGATGGGGGAACTACAAAAACCTGTTCGATATCAAGGATCCCGCGACAACATTTGGCACGGCGCTGATCTGGTTTGCGGGCCTCGCCGCGGCAGTCATGGTTGTCGGCCTAGGGTATCGCTGGCTCTCTGACCGGCGTGTCAGAGAGCGTGACGTGCGCGACATTGCTGGGTTTATCCCCATCGTCGCGGTGCCGATCACCGTAGTTTATCTCGCCGGCCATATCTTACGAGAGCCGCTTAATCTGCAATTCCGCTATACGGTTATCTTCGTGGTGGGATCGGTCACCACCGAGATGATCTTTGGCTTTCTGCTCGCCCTGCTGATGAATCGCGAGCTTCGCGGCCGGGCTGTGCTGCGCACGATCTTCACCTTGCCCATCTTCGCCACACCGGTAGCCATCGGCTACCTGGGACGAACGATCTTTTACGAAGGTGGCGGGCCGGTCAACTCGCTCCTGAGCTCGCTGGGCATCACACCCCCTGGCTGGCTGTCTGATCCGAACTGGGCCAAAGTCACGACAATTATTGGTGACGTTTGGCAATGGACCCCGTTTGTGTTCATTATTGCCCTCGCCGGTCTTCAGAGCTTGCCGCAGGATGTTATTGAAGCGTCCGAGGTTGACGGCGCCAATGCACTGCAAAACCTGTGGCATATCGTGCTGCCTTTAATGGCGCCGATCCTATGGCTGATTCTACTGCTTCGGACTATTGACGCCTTCAAGGTGTTTGATCTCGTCTTTGCCATGACGCTGGGTGGCCCCGGCCGGGCCACCGAGTACTACAGCATGTACAACTACCGGACTGCCTGGCGAGATCTGCGGTATGGAGATGCAGCGGCCCAAGGCTTCCTGTTGCTCTTCATCGTCATGCTGCTCGTCTCACTCCTCTGGGGCCGCATCCGTCATGTCTATGAAGAAGAAGAGGGAGCACGCTCATGAGCGAGCGACTTGGCATTGCAGCGCAGCCAGGGTGGCAGGCGGGCGCCAGTTTCCGGCGCTCCAAGCGGCGCCGCCTCGTGGGCTCGATCTTCATCTGGGGCGTCATCGTCCTGCTGCTGATTTGGACGTTGTTCCCCTTCTACTTCGCATTGGTGAGCTCGCTCAAATACGCAACCGACACCTATGGCAACCGGATCATTCCCTGGCTTCAGTTTCAACCAACGCTGCAATCCTGGGAGAACATGCTCAAGCTTCCAGAGATTCGCTCTGCCCTCAAAAACAGCACCTATATCGCAACCGGCGCGGCTACAGTCGCAACCATCCTAGGGACGCTGGCAGCCTACGGAATCGCACGTTACCGCTTTTACCGGCCGCAGAATGGCAGTCTTACAACCTGGTTTCTCTCCCAGCGCGTGTTGCCGCCGGTGATCTTCGTTACGCCATACTTCTTGATCATGCGGCAGTTTCACCTGCTTGATGATGTCCGCGGTCTCATCCTCCTCAACGCGACCTTCAATTTGCCCTTCCCCGTCATCATCTTGACGCAAATGTTCCGTGAAGTACCGATTGAGCTTGAGGAAGCGGCTCAGGTGGATGGCGCCTCACGGTTTTCCATCTTTAGCCGGATTTCGTTGCCGCTGGTGGCGCCTGGACTCGTCGTGAGCTGGATCCTCTGCCTTGCGTTTAGCTGGAACGAGTTTCTCTTTGCGTACTTGATGACATCGCGCAACGCGCGGCCGTTGTCCGTGGCGATTGCGGGAGCTGAGCAGACGCGTGGCGTTGACTATCAGTTCGTCGGTACGCGCATGTTGTTTGCCATGATTGTCCCGCTCATCGCTGCGCTCCTGGCTCAGCGGTACATCGTCCGCGGGCTGTCGCTCGGCGCCGTCAAGGGATGAGGCAGCACGCTGGGCGGCGGATGCTATCGCCGATCCGCCGTGCTGCGCTGCGTGGGACGAGCGAGCGGATCGCCGTGCTTCTGGCCATAACAACCGGCATTGGCTGGACGCTGTTCCCGTTTCTTTGGGCGATCCTTGCCTCGATCAAGCGGGGCGGCGACACGTACGGCAATCAGTGGCTCCCCTGGATAACCTTCGAGCCGACGCTCCAGGCGTGGCGCCGGCTCTTCGCGCGGCCCGATCTTGACCGGGCGTTTGCCAATTCCGCCGCGCTCTCGGTGAGTGCGGCAACGCTAGCAGTTGCCCTTGGCGTTCCCGCCGCCTATGGTGTAAGCCGGTTTACCTATCCTCGCCGGTGGCAAGCCGCCCTCACCGGCTGGTTTGCTATCCAGCGAGTGCTCCCGCCAGTCGTGCTCCTGACACCCTACGTCTTACTGGCACGGCTGGCCGGCCTCATTGACTCGATTGGAGCGATGATCCTGGTCAACGCCACGTTGAACCTGCCGCTCGTTATCATCATCCTCAGCGGCGCGTTTCGGGAGTTGCCGGTTGAGCTGGAGCAGGCAGCCTGGCTCGACGGCGCTTCACGGTGGGGCAGCTTCGCTCGCATCAGCATTCCGCTGGTATTGCCAGCGATTGCCTCAAGCTGGTTGCTCGGCCTGGCGTTCAGTTGGAACGAGTGGATGTTTGCCTCGGCGCTCTCGTATACCGAAGCGCGCTCAATGCCAGTGCTCATCCAAGCAACCGGGGGCGGCGGCGGAGTCAACATGCAAGCTGCGACGTCGCGGGCGCTGGCAGCGATGGCCGTTCCGCTCCTCGCCGCAATCCTGGCGCAGCGGGCGGTCGTCCGGGGCCTTTCCCTCGGCGCAGTCAAAGGATGATGCGAGAACACGGCGGCGTGCCGAAAGGACGCAGACCGCACTGCCGATGGTAGCGGTCCGGTGAAGGAAGGCAGATGATGGGACAACAAGCTGCCGGCTCCCCGCTGCTCGTCGGGCTCGATATGGGCTCGACCACCATCAAAGCTGTCGTCTATGAGTCCGACGGTCGCGCGGTGGCGCTCGCTAGCACTCCCACCATCACGCACTATCCGCGCCCCGCGTGGGCCTATTACGATCCAGAGGAGCTGTGGAGCCAGGCTTGTCAGGTGCTGCGCGCCGTAACCTCGCAGGTTGACGATCCGCGCCGGATTGCCGGTATCGCCGTGGCGAGCGTCGGTGAGGCCGGGGTGCCGCTCGACCGGGACGGCCGGCCCACCTACCATGCCATCGCCTGGTTCGACCGGAGAACGATCCCGCAGAGCGAGCGGCTCGCCGCAGTTCTCGGCGAGGACACGATCTTCGCCATCACCGGTCTCTCCGTCCAGCCGATTTTCAGCATCTGCAAGCTGATGTGGCTCAAGGAGCATGAGCCGGAGGCCTGGGCGCGCACGGCCCGTTTCCTCCTTATCGCCGATTACATCGCGTTTCGCCTTTCCGGCGCCGCTGCGACAGACTGGTCGCTCGCCTCCCGGACGATGGCGTTCAACATCCGGACGCACGAGTGGGACAAACAGATCTTGGGGGCGGCTGGAATCCCGCGCGATGTGCTCGCTCCCCCAGTGCCGAGCGGCACCTGCATTGGCAAGGTCACCGCTGCCGCGGCCAAGCAGACCGGATTGCCCGAGGGAGCCGCGGTCGCCGCCGGCGGCCACGATCACGTTTGTGGCGCGCTGGCCGCCGGGGTCGTCCGGCGTGGTCAGATGCTCGATTCGATGGGCACTGCTGAGGCGCTCTTTCTGCCGCTGGATGAGCCCCTGTCCGATCCGCGTTTGGGACACGAGGGATATACGCAAGGCGCGCATGTGGCGGCCGGCAAATACTATGTGTTCGGTGGGCTGTATACCTCTGGGGCGAGCGTCGAGTGGGTGCGCAGCGTGCTCGGGGGCATTGATCACGAGACGGCGATCGCTGAGGCGGAAAGCGCTCCGATTGGGAGTCTGGGCGCGTGCTTCTTGCCCCACTTGCGCCTGGCAAACGCCCCGCATCATGACGCGCGGTCACGCGCCGCCTTCATCGGCTTGACAAGCGATGTGACGAGAAAGGAATTCGTCCGCGCCGTGCTCGAAGGACTCGCGTACGAGGCGCGGGCGACAACGGAGCCACTCCTGGTGTACGCCGGTCTCACATCGGTTCCCGAAATTTCCGTGATCGGCGGGAGCACCCGTAACGATCTCTTGCTACGCATCAAGGCATCCGTCATGCGCACCACGCTCAACGTACTCGATGTGGAGGAAGCGACCGCCCTCGGCGCTGCCATGCTCGGGGGACTTGGCGCGGGCGTCTATGCACACCTGCAGGATGCGCTAGCGCGGGTAAGCATCCGCTCGCGCCCCGTCGCCCCAGAGCCCTCGGCCGCTGACTTCTACGACCGCTACTATCGGGAGATCTATCTCGGGTTGTATGACACCCTCAAGGCGGTCAATCATCGCATTCATGCACTCGTGCTCGGTGAGGCACGTGGTAGCGCCGCGGACTCACCGGCTTCGTGAGCGATGACAATGCGCCAGGGATTTCTCGGCATCGACCTCGGCACGGGAGCGGTGAAGGCGCTTATTACCGGCGCAGAGGGGATAGTCTGGGCAACCGGGAGCGCCGAGCATCCAACGTTTCACCCGCAACCCGGCCATGCCGAACAGGATCCGGAACGCTGGTGGCAGGCAACCATGCTCGCGGTGCGGCAGGCGGTTGCCCGTGCTGGTGAGACTCGGATCAGCGCGATTGGGCTCTCCGGTCAGATGCATGGCACCGTTCTCCTGGACGAAGCCGGGCAGCCGCTGCACCCAGCGGTGATTTGGGCAGATACCCGGAGCGCGCGGCAAGTCGAGGCGTTAACCGCGGAGATCGGCAAAAGCCGGTTGATCGATATTGCGGGGAGTCCGCTAGCCGTCGGGTTTCAGGCGGCGACAGTCCGATGGTTTATCGATGAGCGCGCTGATCTTTGGCAGCGGGTCCGGCGGGTGGCGTTGCCGAAGGACTATCTCGGCTGGCGGCTGACCGGCGCCTGGGTAAGCGAGCCGAGCGATGCCGCGAGCACGCTCTTGCTCGACGTGCGCCGGCGGGATTGGTCTGATGTCTTGATCCAGGCCGTTGGTCTCCGCCGGGAGATGGTGCCGGAGGTGCGGCCATCCGTATCCATGCGCGGCGCGTTGCTGCCCGAGGCTGCGGAGGCGCTGGGATTGCCAGCCGGGATTCCGGTCGTCGCCGGGGGAGGGGATGCTCCGCTGGCCGCGCTCGCGGCTGGAGTGGTCGATCCCACGACGATGTTGCTGACGATCAGCACGGGCTCGCAGGTCTTGGTGCCGGCCGTCACCGTGCGCCCGGACGCCGCGGGGCGCATCCACACCTGGTGTTCCTGCCTGGAACCGGAAACGGGCGCGGCCGGGTGGTACCACATGGGTGCGACGATGGTCTCCGGCCTGGCCCTGCGCTGGCTGCGCGACCGGGTATTTGCGCTGCCGAGGGAAGGCGCCTACGAGCACATGACATCCTGGGCAGCCCGCGTGCAGCCGGGCGCAGGCGGACTTCTCTTCCTGCCGTACCTTACCGGTGAGCGCACGCCTCATATGGATCCCATGGCGCGCGGCGTGTTTCTCGGGCTGACCGCGGAGCACGGACGGGAACACTTGACACGGGCGGTCATGGAGGGGGCGATGCTCGCTCTCTTCGATGCCTACCATGTGCTGACCGAGGTGGGAGCTCAACCGCGGCGGGCCGTGCTGGCTGGGGGTGGCTCGCGAAGTGCGCTCTGGCGGCAGATCGTGGCGGATGTTTTTGGGATGCCGATCCTGCCGCTGGGGGATGTGGAAGGATCGGCGCTCGGCGCGGCGCTGCTCGCGTTCGCTGGCGTGACCGGAGCGGACCCGGCCGCGACGGCGACCGCTTGGGCGCGGTACGAGCAGCCGGTCACGCCCGACTCGGCGGCGCACGCCGTCTATCAGGCGCTGCTGCCCCTTTTCCGCGACGCCTACCGCAAACACCGGGACGATTTTCCGAAACTGGCGGCGCTGAGCGCTGGGGATGGAGTCGGAAATAGGGGTTCGGGGTCCGGAGGTAGAGGCTAGGGATACGGAGAGATGCGAGGCAACGCGACCACGGGGCCGAAATGAATGCGTTCGGTCAGGCTACCGTGCCTGCCCTGTCGGCTGGCTCCCGACTGATGCACGGGGCTCACGATGACGCCCCTCCGGGGCTCGGGAGGGCCAGGAGGGCACAGGTCCCTCCCCTACGATTCCCTAACTCCCAACTCCCGCGCTTCCCGAACGCGCTGGCGCGAACGAAGTGCAACGGGTGAAGGCAGCGCCTCCCCATCCTGAGTTGATTCGCAACTCCTAACTTCTGCGGGAGGGCACAGGTCCCAGAGAGGGCGCAGGTCCGGGGAGGGCGCAGGTCCCAGGGGAGGGCGCAGGTCCCTCCCCTACAGCATCGTTCCGTTCCCGACCTTGGGAGCGGGGGTGGTCGTGAGGGGCACTCCCGACTCCTGACCCTTGATCCAGCCCCTCCGTTAGCCGAGCGGCAAGATGAGCCCGGAGCCGGCTTCGCGAGCCAGGTGAATGTCAATCAGATCCATGCGGCGCCCAATGGCGAATGCCTCTTGCAGTCCGGGGCGCGGATCTCGCTCTTCAATGACGCGTGGGCGCCATCGCTTCGCCAACGCTGCCACGGTCTCGCCCCGCACGATCGCGGCGATCTGCGTGGCTGCCCCGCGGGCACAATGCTCCCCGCCCTCGCGCACAATCACCGGGCGGCCAGTGGCGTCGGCGATCGCCTGCTGCCAGGTGGGATGGGCCGAGCCACCGCCGACGAGGGTGACGACTGGCCCGTCAATCCCCTGCCGGTTCAGCGACTGCACGCAATAGGCAAGGCCGGCCGCGACGCCGTCCACCGCCGCGCGTAGCAGATTGTCCTGCGAGAGATTACGCGAGGTGATACCGAAGAGTGCGCCGGTGGCATGCGGGAGATTCGGCGTGCGCTCGCCATCGAAATACGGCACCAGCAAGAGTCCGTGAGCCCCAGGCTCGATCGCACCGGCGCGATCCAACGCTGGCACACGTGGCAGGCCGAGCAGGTTGGCGACGACATCGAACACCCGTGTGCAGTTGAGCATGCACGTCAGGGGCAAAAACCGGCCTGTGGCATCGGCAAAACCGGCAACCTCACCCGTCCGATCGGCGGTTGGGTGGTCACTGACGGCAAACGCGGTGCCGCTCGTGCCCAGGCTGATCACCAATTCGCCAAGCTCTGCGCCGATGCCCACTGCTGAACCCATGTTATCCCCGGTGCCCGGACCGACGGGAATGCCCTCCGGCAGACCAAGGGCCTCAGCCGCTGCCTTTGTCAGGGTGCCAGCCGGTTGCTCAGGACCGTACACCTCAGGGAGCTTGAGACGCTCGGCGTGATATTGCCCGACGGCAAGGGCGAGAAGGTCCCGGCGGATCCGACCCTGAGCCGGGGACCACCACCCGGAGCCGGATGCCTCGCCGCGGTCGGTGACGAGCTGCCCGGTGAGCCGGAAGTTGAGATAGTCGTGCGGCAGGCAGACAGCATCGGTCCGCTCGAGGTCGTTTGGAGCCGTGCGGGCCAGATGGGCGAGCTTGGCAATCGTGATGGAGGCGACAAGGCGCGTGCCCACCTCGGCCGCGAAATCCGCAAGCTCGTTGAGGCGCTCAGCATCCGGAGCCGCGTCAACGTTATTCCACAGGGGCGCTGGCCTGACTGGCTTCCCCTCCCGGTCAAGCGTCACGAGACCATGCTGCTGACCGGCCACCGCGATGCCGCGAACGGCCATGTCTGGATGGAGCGCGCTGGAAACCGCGAGTTGGAGGGTAGCCCACCACTCATCAGGGTGTTGAACGTCTCCTCCTGAGTGAGGCGCCCGTCCTTCCCCGGCCACCGCCCCTGTCTCAAGATCAACGGCGAGCACCTTCGTTGACTGCGTGCCCGAATCTACCCCCAGCACTACCTCGCGCACAGCTTGCCTCCTCCTGGCGGGTCGTGACTGCCAGATGTCCCTAGTGTATCCTGCCGAACACGATTCCTAACACTTGGCCGGGCTGGTATGTGTGCGATCGCGCCGGCCTCGAATTGGTCAAAGGAGCAGCGGTGTTTACGGTCGATTGTGACGTTCACGTCAACGATACGCCGGGTGCGCTGGCGCCCTATTGCGACATGCCGTGGCGCCATTCGCTCGAAGACTTGGATGGCGCCAACTATCCGTATTTGCAGATCCCGGGGTTCGCGCCGAATTTCCGCCTCGATCCTCCCATCCGCGGAATGCACCCGTACCGCTCGGTCCACACCGCTCGCGCGATGCGTGAGGAGCTGAGCGAGATCGGCGTTGACGTTGGCATTCTGTTCCCCGATCATCTCTTGCTCTTCGCCGCTATTCCGCACCCGGAATACGCACTGGCGCTTTCGCGGGCCTACAACCGATGGCTGATCGACCGCTGGCTGCACGACGAGCCGGGCTTGTACGGCGCGCTGCTGGCCTGCCCGCAGGATCCCGAGGCGTCGGCACGCGATATTCAGGCGTTTGCGCACGAGGAGCGGATCGTGGCGATCTACCTGCCGACGGCGGGCGTCAATCCCCTTTGGGGCAGCCGCCGGTACGATCCCATCTTTGCGGCTGCCGAGGAGGCCGATCTGCCGGTCGTGCTGCATAGCGTCACGATCGTCTCGCCAGTATTCCCGTGCCAGCTTGAGCAGTTCGAGAATCATTTTGCCCGGCAAATGCTGTCGCACTCCTTTGCGATGATGGCCAATCTGGTGAGCATCATGCACACCGGCGTGCCGGCGCGTTTCCCACGGCTGCGCATCGTCTTCACTGAGGCCGGCATCGCCTGGGCGCCCTACATGATGTGGCGCATGGACAAATACCACCATGAGTACCGCCGTATGGTGCCAGTTCTGGAGCGGCGGCCAAGCGAGTACATGCGCGAGCAAGTCTGGATCTCAACGCAGCCGATCGAAGAGCCGGATGATCCGGCGCATCTCGTCGAGACGATCCGGCATATCGGTGAGGATCGGATCGTGTTTGCGTCAGACTGGCCGCATCACGATTTCGATCACCCGAGAGCGCTGCTCAAGCTGCCCATGCCCCAGGAGATGAAGCGCAAGATCATGGGGCAGAATGCATTGCAGGTTTTCCGCCGCATACCGGCTCCCGTCGAGGCGGCTGCTGAGCCAGTGGGAGAGGCGTAACGATGGCGGAGCATGTGATCGGCAAAGCATCGGATTTCCCGCCGGGGTCGAGCCGCGTGGTTACGGTGCGCAACGTTGAGATCGGCGTCTTCAACGTTGGTGGGACGCTGTACGCACTGCCGAACATCTGCCCTCACCAGTTTGGCCCCCTGTGTAAGGGGACCGTCAATGGCACGATGATCTGCAATGCCGAAACGGGCTGGAAGCATCAATGGGTGCGCAACGGGGAGTTTGTGACGTGTCCCTGGCACGGCATTGAGTTCGACATCACCACTGGGCGCGCACTGGCGAACCCTCGCCTGCGCGTGCGGCAGTATACGGTGATTATCGAGGACGATCAGGTGAAGATCAGCTTTTGATCCTAAACCCCGTGTGATCCCGCGCGACACGCGTGAATGCTGGCTCCGCGCTCGCCACGTCATGGTCAGATGGCCTAGGCGGGCACTGTTGGCTGGCCGTTTCCTGGCTTGCCTGTCTCCGCTTCGTGTCTTCCCCAGCCGCCAAGCGACGATCCGGAGTGTGCCGGCACAAGCTGAAGCGCCATCGCACGGGGCTCGATTGTCTGCAAGGTATCAACCAGCAACAACAGGCCAGCGATTCCCAAAAGATGAAAATAGGGAACGTCCCACTTTAGTCCCCCCAGCGCAATGAGCAGGATGGCGCTCGCTAACTGGGCGTCTTGGCGGAGCAACTGCACTACTGCCATCGTGAATACACCGAGCACGACAGCATAAACCGGTGCCGGAACGAACATGCTCAGCCCGAAGTTCCAAATTGCGACCGTCCTCGGAAGCCAGGGTAGGGCCACCAGCCAGGCAAGCAGAAACCCGCTCGCCAGTATTCCGGCTATTACTGCCCCGCGTGACAGGGGTCGGCGTGGCAAGAACAGCGCCGCCACCCCGCTCGCTAGGATCAAAAGCTCGCCTGCATGCAATGCTGAGATACCCGCGGGCCAGCTCGACACGACCTCCTTCACCTGAGCGGCGTAGTAGAGGCTGATCGAAAAGAGCGCTCCGCAGATAAGTAAAAGGAATGCACGCGCACTGGTCGTGCGGGCCGGGATTGTCATCACCGCGGCCGCGACGATGCCGGACAAAAGCATCGCTGGGAAGAGCAGGCTGACGCGAGGATGCAGCGGAGAGACTGCGAGCAGCAAGACGCCCACCAGCGTTAGACCGGCGCCGCCGGCGACCATAAGCGACCAGGCGTTCGCTGACAGATTTCTCCAACTGAGGATCACGATCAATCCGGCAGCTAGCAGCACTCCGGCCGTCATGGCCGTCAGTCCAACGAAGAGCAGGGCGTCCGCAATTACCACGCTGGCACGTCCTCGCTCGAGCATCGGTCCAGACCGAAGCACGATGCGCAGTGTCAGGAATTCGAGTGTCGCGGCGCCTAGCAGCGCACTAGCGAGCCACGACACCACAGTCGAACGAGCTTCCTGTTTCATCGCTGCCTTCCATCGGGTTGCCAACAAGCGATGCCGTTGCGATGCTGCCGTCCATCGTGGCGGGTACGGGCTGATCAACCGCCAGCAGCGCCAAGACGACGTCAGTAACGGCCGGATAAAAGGCGAGGCGGGCGTGCTTGGTGAGTCGATCCCGGAATAGCGGGACCCAAAGCGCGACATGCTCACTGCAGAAGCGCTCGCGCACCTCGCGCACGCGGTTGGCCGTCTCAACCTCGCGCTGCTGGTGCGCGGCGTACTCTCGAGCGGCGGCAAGACCGAGAAATTCGAGCTCAGTCCCAAGATGATCCGGCAGCTCCGGATGCTCAGCGGCGGGGCCAAGCCCCAGTGCCCGGTAATAGCCGGCAACCTCGGTAAGCACACGTGGGCGGAAAAGGGCACTGGGGACCAGGTAGCGACTGGCATACAGCGAACATGGCACTTTCCGCAAGAACAGCGCCGTGTACTCCTCTTCCAATCTAAGGTTGCGGGCGGGAAGCGTTTGGATCACCTGGTCGAGTCGATCGGCTTGCTCGCTCAGCCGGTCGTCTGCCAGCCGAGTGACTCCGGCGCGCAGCGCCGTGGAGAAGGCACCCGACGCCAGTGCCTCTTGGAATTCCTTGTCCGGGTAGGCGTAGGCTGTAGCCAACACCCGATACAGAAGCGCTTGATGTAAGAGCCGGTCGGTCTCAAGAGGCATGATGCGTTCTTTCACCCTTCTCGTGCGAAGGCTGAGCGGCGCTGCGTGAAGCCGCTCAGCCGTGCTCCGCCCAGTATCATCGCCACGAAACCACCCGCGATGCCCGTGTAGAGCCACGAGCCATGGCTGCTGCCCTGCGCGGCAGCCAGGCCGAAGGTCAGATAGGTCGAGTGCTGTTTCCGTGCGGCGACTTCCTGGTTCGAGCCGTTCCAAACCGCGAAGGCGACGGCAATCTGATCACGGTTGGCGAACGAGACTGTCTCAATCTGATCTGCAGCCATGGCTCGGCTAAACACCACGCGCCAGCGGCCATCTTGCCAGCGACCGGCACCTTGGATCTCGACCACAGGATTCCCGGTCAACGTCCCAAAGCCGAATGCGATGAGGTTTTCTATTGGTGTCGTCCGATCGGGCCTCACGATAGGGTTCTCAGCGGCCCAGCTCGGGGAATAGGCACGGGCCTCTTCGCTGGTGAAGTCGTCCGGAAAGTCGTAGGGGGGCTCGCCAGTGACGAAGGGATAGTAGTCTTTGAAAAACCCAGGATAGAGCGCAGTCAGATCCTGATAGCCCTGATCGAGATCCTCCTGCAGGTTCGCCTTCCAATGCCAGATATTGCTCAGTTGACCTGGGGCGCCCATGCAGATCGACGGGATGGCCTCGCCGACCGGGAACTGAATTGCCGCCGCGTCGGTGAACGCGTCAGGGCGGACCTGAACATCACGCGTGTCGTCCACCCACTCCATGCGGAAGACGATCCTACTGCCGTCATGGACAGCTTGAACGGTCACCGAGGGCACCGATACGTCTCGTAACGCGGGAGGGATGCCTCCCTGTTGAACAAGGACAACCTCCAAAGCGGGGATATCTTTCCACTCAGGCGCGTCAGGATCCAGCAGCGGCAGCGTCTGATCCCGACGGACGACCTCATATTGGGCTTGCTGCGCCGCTAGCGGTTTACCACTGAGATTCAGTAGCAGGGCGAGCGCCACGATAGCCCCGATGGCGACCACCGACAATGGTCTGTTCCAACGCAGCGCCTGCATCGCCGACACCCCCTTTAACTGATGTTGTGCCGATAGACCTCCTGGTCGGCGTCGAAATACGTGCGGATGTAATGCGGTTCGATCAGGGGCACCCGCACAATCTCATTCCCGCTGTCGTCGTAGCCGATCGCCTCGCCGTTGCTAACTGAAAATTTCGCGATCCACACATCCGTAGCGCCTGAGAGGACGAGCACGCCAAGCAGCTCTGGGTCGTTGCGCACGTTCTTGTACGTTTCGATTGCGCGCTCGACGCCGGGCCCGAACATCTGCTGCAAATACTTCGGCGGCACGTGAATCGGGGGTACGTAATAGATGTTCATTTGCAGGCCGAACTGAGGGTAGAGCGGCAACGCGACCTTGCGCACGTGCACTAGGAAGTCGACCGGGTTTTCCGGATCGGCTTTGTCCGGAGTGTGAATCCAGCCATTCATACGAATTCGCCCGATACAGTTGGTGACGCAGAGCGTTTGCTTGCCTTGGCGAACTCGTGGGAAACAAGCAATACACTTCTCGGAGACTCGAGTTATCGCGTTGAACATCACCTTTTTGTACGGACAGGCGCGAACGCACTCGCGGTAGCCACGACAGCGCTCCTGATCAACCAGCACAATACCGTCCTCGTCGCGCTTATAGATCGCTTTACGCGGGCAGGCAGCGACGCACGCTGGATAGGTGCAGTGGTTGCAGATGCGCGGCAGGTAGAAGTTCCAGACCTGATGCGGCAATTGGTAGTAGGCACCCCCCTCGACAATCCCACTCGTCTCATCCTCCCCGATGTTAGGGTGTGCCCAATCCATCTCCTCGGGGAGGAATCCAAGCGCCACCCGGCCCTCCGGGGCAGCTTCAAAGATCGTCTGCCCGCGGTAGGTGTCACCCTCCCACACCTGAGGTCCCAGCATCTCAAGTAAGGCAACGTCCCAGGCCATGGGATAAAAGCCGTAGGGCTTGGTTTCGACGTTGTTCCAGAACATGTATTCCTGGCCACGGCCGGATGTCCAGCTGTGCTTGCAGGCGAAGGTACAGGTTTGGCACCCGATGCACTTGTTGAGATCGAAGACGGCCGAGAACTGGCGATCGGGTGGCTTGACCTCATAGGGGTAGTCCATCTCCCGGTTGATCTGCCAGTTGAACACCTTTGGCATCCCGGTCACCTCCGCTCCACAAAGCCACCTTCGAGGTAGCGTTTCATAGCCTCGTGCTCATAGGTTGGGCGCAGCCCCTTCACTGCCGGCCGCCAAATGCCGACACCGCCCACCGCACCGTCTTCAGCCTTCGTGATACGAACGAACGACTCCTTCGGCGCACCGACGACACAGTAGACGTCGCTCGCGAAGCCTTTGCCGATCGTCTGGCCGAAGTAATCCTTGCGCGCTAGGTGATCGGACATCAGCGTCGGCCGAAGCCAGGCGCGAACAGCGCTCTGGTGACCACCGCTGCGGAACATTGCTTGGTAATTGGTACGGGGATTCTTGGCCAGGCCATCGTCTCGCGTCGCCGCGCCCTCGACCGATCCGTGGGTGGCTTGGTACATGTTGAACCACATCCGTAGCACGCCGCGAGGCGTGCCGGGATAGTACCGTGCCCGGCACATCAGTCGCGCGACCCCATAGTCAGGATCGGCCTCCTGCCACCCCCGGTAGGGTCGGTCAGCGGGATCGGCGTCGATCCAGACGTAATCGCCGTCCTCAATGCCAAGCTCCCGGGCGTCCAGCGGATTTATGTCGACGTAGCCCTCATTGACGTACGGCATTCGCTTGTCGCGCCGATAGGGATCACCGAATGGACCGAAGTAGAGGGCCCCAAAGTAGAGGTCAACAGGCGTGGTATGCGCTCCGTGCCGGAACTTCGGTGTGATGAATAAGAACCGGAACCCGGAAGCAGCTAGCGGGTGGTGGCTCGCTCTGAGCTCGCTCCACGGCTTGAGCACATTGCGCACTTGCCGGGTTTCAGCACTCTGATCGTTGATATCGAGACCGTAGGCGGCCGGTTCCCGGGGATGAATTGCTTCATGCGGACCGCCAACGATCACGTTTGGCTCGTACGGCGTGGCATCGATTGGTTCGCGGTAGACCGGCAGGTTCTCGCCATACTCGATGAATTCCGGTTCGTCGCGATAGAACTCCAGCCGTCCACTGCGCGTGTACCAGGGCTTGTCCTCCTGAGTCTGCTCCCACCCGACCACTCTCGGGTAGGTGCGTGCCATCATCAGAGTTGGGATGCCGTCTTGGGCTCGCGCTTCCATCTCATCAAAGCGATAGCCGCGTAGCGACGTGCTGTTATCGACAATACGCTGCAGATAGACATCCACCCGGCCCTCGTCGACGAAGTGCCAATGTTTGGCAAACCGATCATCGCCAGTCAGTCGGGTGAGCGCTTTTGCCACGCCGGCTAGCGTTTCGATGTCGGCCACGGTCTCGAAGATGCGCGGCAGCGGAGTGCGCGGGTACACCGTCACGAAGGGATTCGTGACCGAACCCGCCATATCCGGATGTTTGAACTCGGCCCACGACTCGACCCCGAAGACGACGTCCGCGTATTCGCAGGTCATGCTCCACCACCACTCGTTGACGACGATCGTCTCGACGCGTGGCAGGGTGTTGTGGATGAGGTCGTACGCCCACTTGGCGTTGCCCAGGATGGAGTTGGTATTCGCCCACCAGCAGAACTTTGTCGGTGTTGGTAGGTGCGTTTGCCCAGTGAAGAGCTTGTTGCCGACACGCAGAGGTCGATCACCGTAGTTGAAGTAGTGCGCGGATTCGGCCCGCAGATAGCTGCGCGTGCGCACTGGGCCGGTCGGGTCGAGCTGCTGCTGGAACGGATCTTCATTGACGTAGAATGGAAGGCCGTTGAACAGTCCGCCCCGGTAGTTTCCGGCGAAGCTGCCTGGTGTCCCCCCAAGGTAGCCGATGTTGCGAGTCAAAGCGGCTACTAAGAAGATCGCCCGATCTTTGAGATCGGCGTTGAAGAAATGATTTGGTCCCATCCCATGGACCAGCAAGGTCGCGCCTGGGTGGTCGGCAATCTGACGGGCCAGGCTCATGATCCCTTCGACAGGAGCCCAAGTGATCTCACTGACCGTTTGCGGGTCGAACTGCTCCAGGTATTCGTACACCAGATCGAACACCGGGCGTACGGCCACAGTTTCCCCGCTTGCCAGCTTTACCTCCATCCGGCCCCGGAGCGCGGGCGTAACGCCGGTCTGGATGAAGCGCTTGCCGACCTTGTCCCTGCTGACGGCAACCGGAGCGCCCCTAGCTTCATCCCACACGGTGAAATCGCCCCATTGCTCGCGTAGAGCGCTAGGAATGACCTGCGAGCCCTGAAGGCGGTTGGGCGGCGGTGTCTCGTTCGGAGCTAAGACCGTCACGTAGTTTTCGAGCGGTTGAAGCTGGTAACCCGGGTCAATATCCCTGGCCTGCAGCAGTTGTCGCGTATCCATCCGGACGAGTAACGGCAAGTCGGTGAAGCTCTTGACAAACTCGTGATCGAACCGATTCTCATCGATAATGATGCGCGCCAGGCCGAGCGCTAATGCCGTGTCTGTACCCGGCCGGATCACGAGTAGCTCGTCCGCCTTGTTAGAGGTGGATTGGTATTCGGTGGCGATGACGAAGACCTTGGCTCCATGGAGCCGGGCCTCGCTAAGCCAGTGACCATCTGGCATCTTGGTGGAGATCCAGTTCATCCCCCAGAGGGTGATGAGCTTCGCGTTTTCGGCCGTGAAGAGATCGAAGTCCACCGTTTGCTGTCCGGTGACCATCGGGTGGCCGGGTGGCAGATCAGTATGCCAGGAGTAGTTGTCCCATCCGCGGGCTCCGAGTGCCGTCTCGGCGTCGGTGCCACGAACATGGCTGTCGAGTAAAGCGAGCATGTTGGCGAAGCGATAGAGGCCGAAGGTGCGCGTGGCACCAAGGAACGGCATCCCACCGCGGAACTTCATCGTTTGGGTGCCGGCGCCCTTCATCGTCTCGATCATGGCCGGATCGTAGCCTTGCCGTGCGAGCAGTTCGGCACCGGTCGGCCCGGAGTAAGTTGCGGCAATCTCGACAAGGGCTTTGGCCACGAGTTCATAGGCAGCCTCATGGCTCATCTGGACCCATTCGTCCTGACCCCGCTTTTCGAAGTATTCCCGCAACGGCAATCCTGTTTCGGCTTCGCGGGGGAAGCCGGCCTCGACCCAACGCAGGTAGCCGCTCCTGACCATTGCCCCCTTGACGCGCCGGTCGCCGTAGAAGCGCTGGGCGAGGCCAATGCCTTTTTGGCAGGCGCGCGGTTCCCAGCGGTGGGATGCGGTGTTGCCGTAGAGATCTTTGGCATCGCCATAACGATGCGTCGGCTCAATCCGGACAATCACGCCGTTACGAGTCGAGGCCTTCAGCAGACAGTTGTGGGTATCATTCGGCGCACAAAGGAAGACAAACTCGTCATCAAACGTGTTCAGTTGCTCATAGACGCGCTCCCAATCGCGATTGGGATAGTGATCAAACGGGTTGGTGACCTCGGGAATCGATTGCAGAAACGCCAAATCACGCGTCATCAAGACGCTGGCACTGCCGGCGGCGGCAGCGCCCGCCAGCTTTAGGAAGTCACGCCGGGAGATTGGCTTCATCCGGTTCCTCCTTGCGCACGCTCCTGCTTGGCCGACGCGCAGCTCTCTTCGCTCTGCCGTAATTGGCACATCTCCGGTCCAGGAGTGCTTGTGGTTGGCTTCACGCACGCGCTGGCGGCAACGGCAAGGGGGGTATGAAGCACCACTCTGCCGCAAGTGGCTCCTAGCTCTACAGCAACTCCCCTCCTGATCGCTTTCCGATCTCAGTGCTTGGTTCTATCTACCTCCGGCGCTGCCGCCCGCTGGCCGGTCAAGGTCGTATTGCGTGAACTCGGATTTCTTGGCGTAACCTTAGCAACAGCAAGATGGCGTCCTCGCAACAAGGAGCATGCCAAGCGTTACAAACTCGTTGCAGCGGCGATGACTGCCCTCCCAGAGACAACCTACTTCGCGAAGCTGGCCAACACATGGGACAATCGCTGCCGAGGTGTAATCGCGCTTGCGCCGACCGCGCTCGCTTGGAGGAACAGCTATGCCGACCTGGTATCCGCTGAAGCTCACGTTTCATGTCCGCACATATGCCTTCGGTGACCGGCTCATCCCAGACCGCTTAGGCAAGCAGGACGTGCCGGAAGGCGTGGTGGCAGAGACGTGGGAGGTGAGCGATTACCGCGATGCCCGGGCAACGGTGACCAACGGCCCGCTGGCTGGACAGAGTTTTCACGAGCTAGTGCTCGCCCACCCTGATGAGATCGTGGGGCAGGGATGGCGAGGACCGCATTTCCCCTTACTCGCCAAATTCCTTGATGCCTCACATCCCTTGCCGGTCCACCTGCACGCCGACGATGAGACCGCGGCGCGGAAGTACGGCGAGCCCAACGGCAAGACGGAAGCCTGGCACATTCTGTGGGCGGCGCCGGGCGCAAGCATTCTGGCTGGGGTGAAACCGGGTCTGTCGCGGGAGCAATTGGTCGCTGCGTTCAAAGCCGGCAATTACGATGCCGTCATGCCGCGCTATCCGATTCAGGCAGGCGACACGGTGTACGTGCCCGGAGGCGTGCTGCATTCGTTCGGCCCTGATACGCTCATCTTTGAAATTCAGCAGACGTCCGATTTGGGTCAGCATGTGATGCCAGTGGATCTCTACGGGCGTCCGCTCACCCAGCAAGAGTGGGACGCGAACATCGCGGCAGTACTCGACGAATTGAGAACAGATTACTTCCCGCGGCCGAATCCGGGGCTCGCCCGGGAGGCCGGGAATAACCGCTATGTCGTTGGCTGCGCTGGTCCGTATTTCGCCCTGGAGCGCTGGTCATTGCGCTCGCGTCATTCGGAGTCAGAGCACCGTGACCGGGCGTTCGTGCTTTCGAACGTCGGTGATGCAATCGAGATCGCCTATGCGGGCGGATCGGAGCGTCTGGCCAAAGCAGAGTCGTGCGTCATTCCCGCGGCAATGGGGAGTTTTGACATCATTCCCACGGGGCAGGCCGATCTCATTGTTTGCTACGTCCCCGATTTGATGCGAGATATTGTCGAGCCGTTGCGCGCTGCAGGTTATCGCGATGACCAGATCGCCGGCCTCGGCGACATCCCAAACCTGCGCTAAGCGGGGCCGCTCGCGCACTCTTCGCGGGCGATCCTGGCGCACCGGGTGTATCACGCTCCTGGTGCGCCAGCGCCCTGAGAGCGGCGCAGCGAGCCGCTCATCGCGACAAGGACGGTCCCTCCACGCCGGTCGGGACGCACAGCGGTTCAACCGGTTCGTGGTCGAGCACCGCGCTTGCCACGCACGTTGATCAGGACAATCCCCACGTTTCTTGTGCATGATCGCTGCTTCCTGGCCCGGCACAGAGTTGGCGTTGATCAGGCTGGGCGGTGACCGTGCCGCGTGGTGCAGAGAGCCAAGCACAAGGGGGATGTTCGGCTGGCACACCTTCTGCAAATGGCTGTCGCGAGGCGGCGGGTTCCGTGCACGGAGGAGGGAATGAGCAAGGTCACATAGCGACCGGAGGGAGACGACGCATTCTCAACCGGCGGCAGCGCGGGACCACGATCACTGGCACGGCTCGCAGCTTCATCAGGGTGGGCTGGGCGACGGTGGTGAGCACCGCGCCACGGACGCCCAGGTTCAGAATCGCGCTGCGCCGATAGATCCTCCTTCATGACGGAGCTGGATCAGTGTGTGGCCTGACGCGTGCGTATGGCCCGCCTCGTCTCTGCGCGCAACATCCATCGGTTACAGACCGGCTGCCGCCAGCGTTTCGACCCCGCTCGGTGTTTCTCTCACGACACGGTTGTTCTGGAGGATGAGTGCATGATCTGGGTTCTCGTTCTGCTCATCGTCTTGCTCATTTTGGCATTGCCAGCCTGGCCGTATACCTCCCGGTACGACTATGGCTATTACCCATCCGGAATCTTGGCAACCATCGTGCTGATGCTCTTGGTGCTCTGGCTGCTCGGTGTCGTCTCATTCCGGGTGTAAGCGGGAGACGCTGAAAGGGATTCGAGTCGGGGCTGAGCGAGGAGTCGTGGCTCCCTAAAGACCCAGTCTGAGGCTGGGGGCGCATGAGAACGTCGTCGACCATCAGCGTTTTGACACGCGGCTCCTGATCGCTCGAAGCGCAACGCTTCACGCGCAAAGTTCGTCCTCCCCAACTCCTCGCCTCTGTTGCTGACTTCCTTGGGAGGGCGCAGGTTCCGGGGAGCGACCTGTGCGCTCCCCTACCGGATCTCCTCACTGCCAAGGTTGGGAGAGGGATTGTGAGTGGGGGCCACTCGCCACGCCTTCTCGATTCCCGAACTCCCAACCCCTTGCACTGCCTCCCAGCCGCTCACATGCCCATGGCGTGATAGCCGTTGTCCACAAAGATCGTCTCGCCTGTCACTGAGGATGAGAAATCGCTCGCCAGAAAGACGGCGACTTTCGCGACACTCGTCGCATCGAACTCAGTCTTCAGTGGCGCGCGCTCCTTCAAGACGTTGTACATGTCCATGAAGCCGGGAATGCCCCGCGCGGCAGCGGTCTTGACCGGTCCGGCCGAGATGGCGTTGACGCGGATGCCCTGTTCCCCGAGATCCATGGCGAGGTAGCGGACGGTGGCCTCCAGCGCCGCTTTGGCGACGCCCATCACGTTGTACCTGGGGAAGGCGCGCTCGGCCCCGAGATACGTCAATGTCATGATGCTCCCGCCAACCGGCATGAGTGGCACAATCCGCTGAGCCGCCGCGATCAGTGAATAGACGCTGATGCTGTGGGCGATCTTGAAACCCTCTCGTGTCGTCTCTAGGAACCTTCCCTTCAGCTCGCCTGGTGGGGCATAGCCGATACTATGCACCAGGCAATGGACGGCGCCGAAGTCCCGCCGCAGCGCCTCGCCAAAGGCGTCCAATTGCTCATCCGACTCGACATCGCATTGATACGCGCCGCTGCCAGCGGGCGCAGCGGCAACCAGCGCCTCGATTTCCTTTTTCGACCGCTCATCGAGATAGCTGATTGCCAGCTTCGCTCCTTGGGCGGCCAGCGCCTCACCAATCGCCCAGCCGATGCTCCACCTGTTCAGGACCCCCATCACCACGGCGGTCTTTCCCGCTAACAACCCACCACCTTCAGTCATGCTCTTCCCTCCCACGTCGTTGTACCAGCAGCCAGGAGCCGGGAGCCAGGAGCCACTATCTTCCAAGAGGCGCTCGGTAGGGGAGGGACCTGTGCCCTCCCGGCCCTCCCGATCCCCGACATGGCGTCATCGCGCTGAGCCTGGGGCCAGCTGCCGGGGAACGACGGCCATGCCTGCCCGCGTTGGGCGGCCACGGGTGCCGCCCCTACGATGTCCGTCGGGGAGGGCGCAGGTCCCAGGGAGGGCGCAGGTCCCTCCCCTACAATTCCCTAAACCCCAACTCCCGCGCCTCGCGAACGCGCAACGCTCGTGCCTCCCCGGCCCCTAGTCCCGAGCCCCAAGGGCGCGAACCCTCGCTCCCCTGCCGACCGCTGCCCTCCCCAATCCCCATAACCGGCTCCCGGTTCCAGACTCCTCCTGTGGCCTCCGGCATCGCCTGGCTTGGTGCATGATACCGAGTGCAGGCGGCAGAGACGACTTTGCCTGAGCGCGATGAAGGACAACCAGCGATCGGAGGCGATGTGGGCGGCGCAGGGAGCATGCAGGTACCGGTTTTCGATGGGCACAATGACACCATCCTCAGCCTGAGGAACACCGGACGCTCGTTCTTTGAGCGGTCGGACACGGGGCACATCGATCTGCCACGTGCGCGGGAAGGTGGTCTGGCAGGGGGATTCTTCGCCGTGTGGGTGCCAGACCCCGCGCACCAGCCGCAGCCAGGAAGCCAGCCCGATCCGGATGTCACTCCCTACACTGACATCGCCACCATGCCGCCGCCTATGCCAGTCGACTACGCGCAGCATTATGCGCTCGGCTCGCTGGGGCGCCTGCTGCGGCTTGCGACCGCCGATGGTCAGGTGCGCATCGTGCAGACCGCCCGCCAGGTCGCTGACGCTATCGCCGATGGCGCCTTTGCTATTGAGCTGCACTTGGAAGGCGCCGAGGCGATTGACCCCGAGTTGTACGCCCTAGAGGTGTACGCTCGCGCTGGAGTCCGGTCAATTGGCATCGTCTGGTCACGACCCAATGCCTTCGGCTTCGGGGTGCCGTTCCGGTTTGGGGAATCGCCCGACATCGGCCCTGGCCTAACCGATGCCGGGAAAGCGCTCGTGCGGGCGTGCAACCAGCTTGGCATCATCGTGGATGTCTCCCATTTGAACGAGAAGGGATTTTGGGACGTCGCCGCAACGACGGAGGATCCCATCGTCGCGACCCACTCGAATGCCTTTGCGCTCTGCCCCGTGACCCGCAATCTTACGGACAAGCAGCTCGATGCGATCCGCGACTCCGAAGGCATCGTCGGTGTGAATTTTCACGTCGGCTTCCTCCGGCCGGACGGCAAAGAGCTTCCGGAGGAGACGACGGTCGCCGCAATCGCTGACCAGGTGGATTACCTGATCGAGCGCCTCGGCGACGATAAGGTCGCCTTTGGCTCTGACTTTGATGGCGCGACGATGCCGGGCGATCTGCGCGACGCAGCCGGCTTACCAAAGCTGACCGCCGAGCTGCGCCGCCGTGGCTATGACGACGCGACCCTCTGCAAGCTCGGCTTCGAGAACTGGCTGCGCATCTTCCGGAAAACCTGGCCGTCCTGATCGGCGTTCGCATAGCGGTTTCGCAATCTCGGAGCCAACCTGATAGCCATCCACCGCGCTCGGATCACGCGAATCACACCGAATGAACAGGCGCCACTCATTCGGCAGGCGAGGAAGCTATCCCACTGCGTCGTCCCCGGCTAACTGGCCAGGACTTTCGGTGTCCGTCCCGGATGATGGTTGGGCAATGATGAGCGCAAGCGCAACTAGCCATGTTCCCAGAATTGCAGCCAGGATCACGATCAGACTCTTCCAGGGAATGGGTGCGGCGCCGGCCAAGAATGCAATTGCAATCGGGATGAATCCGACAATGAAGGCAGACGCTTCAGTAACAGCGAAAGAGGTAGACAATATCAACCCCTCGAGCGACCGGAGCAGCGTGGGCGATGCGCCAATCCAAACGAGAGGATGCCATTCGCGCCGGCGTTCCACAATCCGATCCAACAGCGCAAGCGAGCCAGCAATGAACAGAGCTGAGATCGCCAGCGATGTGCCGCCCCTAAGCCAGTCGGTCAATGGCGAAGGACGAAGCGCGCCATCAGAAGGCACATCAATCGTATACGGACCGAGGGTATTTACAATAGCGCTCCCGACCGCGCCTCGGACGTCGTCAGCCGTCTCTCCTGGGCGGATGCGCACGAGTGCGGAAAGATGCCGATCCGGCGGGATGCTGGGTACCAGTCCAACGCTAAACGGAGCGGGGCCGCCAAACAGGACGCGACGTAAGCTTGCTTCACCAGACTCGTTCAGCGCATAGGGGGAGCCAGGAACACATCCGCGCACAATCGCCATGGCTCGAAGGTCTTCGCAGGACGCGGCAACGCGTACACTGCCAGTCGCGGGATCAACGGCCATGAACCGGATCATGCGATCCCCGAGTAATTCTTGCAGTATCATGGTGTCTGCCGGATCATGGCTAAACCATTTCAGAATGGCAACATTAGATACTTGAGAAGAATCCGTTGATCGGCTTTGTTCACCTAATATGGCAAAATACGCAGCCGCAAGCAAAGCGATAACGGTGACAGAGGCGATCGAGGCAAGTGATCGCGCGAGAGGGACTGATTCACGCGACAAGATTCGACCGGATAGGAAAGCGATGAATGCTCCTGACTCTGACATTGCCAATCCGCATTGCCGAATGAGTAAGGGCATGGCTATGGGCACACCCGCGATGATGGCGAAAAATCCGACAATCATCAGCCAGCGCGCCTCAGGCAACGCCAGGCCACTGCCAATCGCAATCAACGCAAGGAGCAAAGGCAAAAGGCGCGCTGCCGGTGTATGCAGGACCATGAAGGCAGAAAGTCCCGAGATGCTCGCGCTATCACCGCGAGACCACCAGCCGATCATTGCGCCACCGACAACCACCATGCAGATCGCCGTGGCCGTCAGGTCAAGAGGGGGACGCAAATCCCCTGGAAAGACCGCGCGGCCGACAATGGGAATTGCATTCAAATGGTCGGTCAGCGCCGAGTATGCCGCTGAGCACGTACCCACCGTTGGTGCCGTCAGCCAGAGCGTCTCAGCCGCCGCCAACCTCCTGAGTTGAGATCGTGATGCGCCGAGATAGTGAAGCACTTGCCATCGCGCGTTGCGGGTTCGTGACCCAGCATTCACGCCAACCCACAACACGAGGAACGCTGGAATGACCGTCGCGCCGGCAATGCCAAGCACCATGGTCCGGTCAAGCCCTACAAACCATGGCAGCACAAGTGGGACAGACAACTGAGAGTGCGGCTGGCCAAACGTGCTGACGCGAACCGCACCCTCGGGGATCGGGCGCCCAGGAGGGGCCGCCACGTAGGCGAACAGCTCGTCCGCTGAAGCGACGCCGCTTTGGTGCAGAACAACGATGTCCGGATACCTGGCTGCAAGACGTTCATCCTGACGAATGAGGCGGGCAAGTGCGGGAGACACAGCCGCTTGGCCAGGGGAAAGCGGCGCAGAAAGCCCAGGTAGCAAGACACCATGATCAGGCGTTGCGGAAAAGACCCCCAAAACAGTGAATTGCTGGCCCGCATGCTGGTCGAACGCTGGCACGATAAAGAGATCGGTCGGAGCTGGAGTATCGGCAACCTCCGGCTGGCGACCTAGATCGCGGATGCGTTCCCGTTGAAGCAGCGCTATGGTCGAGATGCCCGCAAGGAGCAAGAGAAGCGCGCATGATGCCCCGGCGATCCCAGCCAGCCGCCGCCATTGCATCGACGCTCGCGACGTCCAAGCGAACTTTCGTGCTAACTCGATGATCATCGTTTATCTAGTGCTTGCGATGGCCGGCTCTGCAGCGCTGTGCCCCTTCTCAATGGCACGACGCGATCCAGCGCCTGTGCAACGAGCGGATCGTGCGTCGCAATGACGGCGGCAATGCCACGCTCCCGGCATTGCCTGTGAATCAGGTGTGTTACGAGCACGACGTTGTCTTCATCCAGCGCGCCGGTTGGCTCGTCGGCCAGAAGAAGAACGGGGCGATGCACAAGAGCACGGGCCAGCGCGACTCGCTGCATTTCCCCTCCGGAGACGTTCTCCACGTCCTGATCTGCGAGCGCTTCGATGCCAAGTTCCCTCAGCATCGCTCGGCTGAGGCGTTGCGCCTCGTGACGCTCGACTCCCGCCAACCGCAATGGCACCATCACGTTCTCGATGACATTCAATTCAAAGAGCAATCCGCCAAATTGCGGGACGAAGCCAATAGCACGGAGCCGAAGCGATGACCGATCGCCCTCGTTGAGCTCCCAAATCGGTTGCGATCCAATCACAATCTTCCCGCCCGCGGGCCGGTGCAAACCCGCAATGGCTTTCAGTAAGGTGGTCTTGCCACTGCCTGACGGCCCGGTCAGGGCCACACAGGTTCCTGCAGGCACCTCGAGCGAAAACCCCGCAAGCAACGTTCGTGATGGAACCGTCAGGTGGAGATCACAAATGCTGAGCATTGTTTGCTCCGCACTGGCTGATCGTTAGACGCTCAAAGGGTGATCCCACTCGGGATCACCCCTGCTTGCGCATGACACTGTTCCGTTCACCGTGATAATGCCGCGGTCTTGAGGCTGGGTTGCTATGGATAGACCCACGCACCGCAGGGATCAGGTTGGAATTCTTGATCTTCGCAGGTGCGGTGTCGCCAAATGATATATGGCTGCGTGAGCCGGTAACCGCAGCCCGGCTGGCTGCCATTCCCGTCGTTGAGCCGGTACTGGGTGGTGTTGGGGTATGACAGCGAATACAAGGCATAAGCGCCGTCATTGTCAGTTTCTGCATCGCAGACATTCATTGCCTGCTTGTTGTTCGAATCGTAAGAATAGTTCGCGCCGTACCAGCTCGTGGCGGCGAGCGCAAACGTGGGCACGGACGAGATAGCGAGTGTGAGTAAGGCAGCAACAGCCACTAATTTGGATGGAGGTTTCATTGTGGCACCCTTTCCGGTGGAGTCACGAGTACGGAGAGTGGGCTATCCGGATGCATCCGTCTCTGAATAAGATACCCCACTTGGATGATTGTGTCAATATTATGCGATATAGTCGGTATTTCCCCCCCGTAGGTACCATATTGGAGAACGATTAAGTCTACTACCTCCTCGTCTTTCATGATTGACTTGCCGGTCAATACACGATCAGGCTTGAAACCCGGTAGCCTTTGAGGCGCTCTCGCCCGTGGAGGAAGGAGAGCTCGGCCAGGACACTCACGCCGACGACAGTGGCGCCGAGGCGCTCGACCAAATTGATCGCGGCGCGGACCGTGCCGCCCGTGGCCAGCAGATCGTCTACGATCAGCACGCGCTCTCCCGGCTTGACGGCATCGCTATGCATCTCGACGGTGTTGACGCCGTATTCGAGCGCATACTCTTCGCGGATCGTCGCTGACGGCAGCCGTCCCACCTTCCGCACCGGCACGAGGCCGGCGCCGAGCTTATATGCAACCGGCGCTCCCAGGATGAAGCCCCGGCTTTCAATTGCGACGACGATCGAGATGTCTTGAAACGGAGCCGCCATGGCATCAATCGCTGCCCGGAAGGCCGCGGCATGCGCCAGGAGGGGCGTGATATCCCGGAAGATGATGCCCGGCTGCGGGAAATCAGGCACGTCCCGCACGAGCGCCCGCAGGGCCTCCGCGTCCCACATGCTGATCGTTCCCGAAGCCGCCTGATCCGCTTGTCGCTCAGTCATCGTCTCTCTCCACGACCACGTCTAGCCATTCGTGCGTATAATCGTGCCATGCCTCGCCGGAGCACGCATGGTTACCCGTCCGACGCCCCCGGGTCAATCGGCTCGCCACCAGCCGGATCAGCCAGCCTTGTGCCCTCGCGCAGGCAGTACCTGGAGCTCAAAGCGCAGTATCCGAACGCGATTCTCCTCTACCGGCTCGGTGATTTCTACGAGACGTTCGACGACGACGCCAAGATCGTCGCTAGGGATGCCCGGATTACGCTCACCAGCCGGTCGTTCGGCCGCAATGGCCGGGTTCCCATGGCGGGCATCCCGCATCACGCGCTCAATTATTACCTTGGCCGGCTCCTGGCGGCCGGGCACACAGTAGCCATCGCCGAGCAACTGAGCGAGCCCGGCCGGGGGCTGGTCCACCGTGCGGTCACCAGGGTTTTGACACCGGGCACCGTCGCAGAGCCAGGGCTGCTTCCTGCGACAGAAAACCGCTACCTGGCGGCCATTGCCCCTCGTGGCGATCGCATCGGTCTGGCCTGGGTCGATGTCAGCACCGGGGAATTCGCCACCACCGAGCTGGCTGGCGCCGCCACGGTCCGCCTCCAGGAGGAGCTCGCACGTCTCAACCCGGCTGAGTGTCTCGTCCCAGACCGGATGGACCCTCCCGGTCAGTCTCCAATGTCGCCCAACGGCCTGCACCTGACCGGCTCCGCAGGCTCGCCTACGACTGGAATTCAGGAAGCACTGGCCGTGAGCCCGCCGGCAAGCAGCCATGTCACCCGGCTGGAGTCATGGCATTTCGATCCTCAGCGGGCGGCCGCTGCCCTGTGCGAGCGGTTCGGCGTGCGCTCATTAATCCCGTTCGGCTGCGCTGAGCTACCGGCCGCGATTGGCGCTGCCGGCGCGATTCTCGCCTATGTTGAGCGCACGAATCCTCGCCTCCTGCCGCTGCTGGTCAGCCTGCGCACCGAGCGCGCCGACCACCACGTTGGACTCGATGCTGCCACCAGGCGCAATCTGGAGCTGACTCGCAGTCACCGCACGGGCGGGACGCGTGGGAGTCTGCTGGGCGTGCTCGATCTGACCAGGACTCCTCAAGGTGCCCGGTATCTCCGCCGTCTCATCGGGCAGCCCTTGCGCGATCTTGCTGAGCTACGACGCCGGCAGGCGATCATCGCGGCGCTGGTCGCTGCGCCGCACCTGAGGCCGCACTTGGGCGAGCTCCTCGTGCAGATTGGCGACGTGGAGCGTGTCACCGGCCGCGTCATCCAAGGGCAGGCGAGCGCGCGTGAATTTCTCACGCTCGCCGCTTCGCTGCGCGCCATCCCGGCCGTTGCCTCGTGCCTGCAAGCGACAGAGAACGAGGCGCTGACCACCTTCGCGTCGAAACTCGATGCGGTGGACGATCTGCTCCACGTGCTTGACGCTGCTGTTGAAGAAGACGACAGCGGCGCAGCGCGCATCCGGCCAGGATTTTCTGAGCGGCTTGATGCCGCCATCGAGGCGGTCCAAGCTACGCGCTCCTGGCTTGCCGGCCTGGAGCGGCATGAGCGGGAGCGTACAGGTATCCGCAGTCTCAAAGTCGGATACAACAAGGTCTTTGGCTATTACATCGAAGTCACCCGGCCGAACCTGCACCTGGTGCCAGAGGAGTACGTGCGGAAGCAGACGGTTGCCACGGGTGAGCGATACGTGACCGCTGCCCTCAAGGATGCGGAGGCGCGGCTGCTTGCTGCCGGCGAGGAGATCGCCGCTCTCGAGCGGGACGTGCTCGCCTGCCTGAGCCAGCGCGTGGCCTCGACCGCTGCTCGCCTCCTGCGTACCGCGGAACGCCTGGCCGAGCTCGATGCGTTCCTGTCCCTGGCCGAGGTCGCCGCCCGCAACACCTGGACACTGCCGATCCTCGAGGAAAGTGAGGAGCTGGTTATCACGGGTGGTCGCCATCCGGTCGTGGAAGCGAGCCTTGAGGGCGAGCCATTCATCCCCAATGACTGCCATCTCGGCGGCGACGCGCCCCGGGTGCTCCTCGTTACCGGACCAAACATGGGCGGCAAGAGCACCTACCTGCGGCAGGTGGCCCTCATCGTCTTGCTGGCCCAAATCGGCTCCTTCGTTCCGGCTGCCTCGGCTCGCATCGGCCTGGTCGATCGCATCTTCACCCGCGTGGGGGCTCATGACGATCTTGCAGGCGGAGCCAGCACGTTCATGGTCGAGATGATGGAGACCGCGACGATTCTCCACCAGGCGACGCGGAAAAGCCTGTTGATCCTCGACGAGATTGGCCGGGGAACGAGCACCAACGACGGCCTGGCAATCGCCCGCGCTGTGCTGGAGGACATCCACCATCGCGTCTGCGCCCGCACTCTGTTTGCCACCCATTTTCTGGAGCTGACCGCCCTCGCGGAGGATTTGTCTTCCCTGGCCAATGTGCACGTCGCTGCCACGGAGACCGATGGTCAGATCGTTTTTCTCTATGCTGTCCGCCCAGGCTGCGCGGACCGCGCCTATGGCATTCATGTTGCCCGGCTCGCGGGCTTGCCGCGGTGGGTGGCCGACCGGGCCGAGCAGGTTCTCAACGAGCTGCCAGCCATTAGCCCGGTGCGGAGCATGGGACCAGCCGCCGCAACCCCGCACAGCAACGGAGTGTGCGGCGAACCGGTGGCCAGTGAGCCGAGCCAGCTGACACTCCAAGGTTTTCCTCCTCCGCTTTCGGCATCACGCTTAGCCCGAGAGCTCAAACGGTTGGATCTGTCCGCGATGACGCCGAAGCAGGCCCTTGACTGGCTTTTCGAGCAGCAGGCACGGTTGTGATGCATCTAGGCGAATGCTCACCAACGCAGCAGAACGCTGCCATTCAGCCGCCCATGCGGCAAGTCATCCGGCAGCTCCCGGAGGATGTTGCCGCCCGAATCGCGGCCGGCGAGGTGATAGAGCGGCCCGCGTCAGTCGTGAAGGAGCTGGTCGAGAACGCGCTCGATGCCGGCGCCACGGCAATCCGCATTGACGTGCATGGCGGCGGCTTGACGTTGATCCGGGTCAACGACAACGGGTGTGGCATTCCACCCGGTGAGTTGTGGCTGGCCTGCCAGCGGCACGCAACGAGCAAGCTGCTCAGCGACGATCTCACTTCTGTCCGCACGCTAGGCTTTCGCGGGGAAGCGCTGCCGAGTATCGCCGCCGTGGCGGAGCTGACGATCGTTAGCTCGGATGATACGAGCGGGATTGGCCGGCGGATCGTCATTCGAGATGGCCGCCTGATCACGGATGCTCCTGCTGCCCGGCCACGAGGCACGACCGTCACCGTGCGCCATCTTTTCGCCAATCTGCCAGCCCGGCTGGCCGCGGTGGAGCGCCCACAAACTGAATCGGCGCACATGAGCCAGGCGGTGCGCCGGCTCGCCCTGACCGCTCCACATGTGCGCTTCACCTTGTATGTCGAGGACCGGCTGGCCGTGCAGACGAGCGGATCGGGCGACCTGGCAACTGCCATGGTCGAGGTGTACAGTCCGTCTCTCACTGGCAGCCTGGTCCCGCTCGGGCCGGTGACGATGGGCAGTGCTCGCCTGGCGGGGTTCGTTGCCGGCGCAGAGGTGACCCGGCCTGGCCGGGGCCAGATCAATGTGATCATCAATGGCCGCTGGACGCAGCCGCGCGGTCTCCTTGCACTGCTGGAGCATGCCTATCGCCCGCTGCTGCCGCGTGGCCGGCATCCCATCGCGACGCTGTTGATCGAAGTCCCGCCGGATCGTGTGGATATCAACGTCCACCCGGCAAAGCTCGAAGTCCGCCTGCTCGATGAGCGTCAGATCGGCATCGCGCTCGGCGACTTGCTGCGCGAGGCGCTCGGTCGCCGCCCGATTCCGCTCACCGCGCCTCCGCTCACTGGAATGGATGCCCTTGGGCTGCCGGTGACCGCGCAGGAAGTGCCCATTTCGTACGACGATGGTCCGATCGTAACTCCGGGCTTGCCGCCACTTCGCCTGATCGGTCAGGTGCAGCGGAGACTGCTCCTCCTCGAAGGCGAGGCCGGGCTCTACCTGATCGACCAGCACCGCGCCCATGAGCGAGTCCTCTACGAGCATCTGGCCGCAGCGCATGGAGGTAGCGCGCCCGAGCCGTTGCCGTTGCCAGAACCGATCGTCTTTGAAGTCCGGCCGTCGCAGCTTGCGCGGCTCGCGGCCCGCCTGGATGAGCTAGCGGCGTTGGGATTCACCTGCGAGGCATTCGGCGGCAGAACGTTCCTGCTGCGCACCGCGCCAGCACTGCCGGGCGTTTTCCCCGGCTTGGATGCCGATGACCTGGCTGGCATCGGCGAGCGCGACGCCCTGGTTGCCACGCTCCTTGGCCTTGCTGATGAGGAGGAGATGAACGGCGAAGGCTGGAAGGAGCGGCTGCTCGTCCAGCTTGCCTGCCGGACTGCGGTCCGGCGGGGGCGGCCGCTCGACCATGGGACCATGATTGCGCTTGTCCACCGGCTCGGTCAGACGCGCGTGCCAGCCGTCTGCCCTCACGGCTCGCCCCTCCTGATGCATGTGACGGGCGAAGCGCTGGAGCGGCAATTTGGCTGGCGTTAGCGCATCTGCTCGATCCGCTCGGCAAGCAACTCAGCGAGATGCAGCACGCGCAGCGGGCGCCCACTGGCGTCGCACCCGCCTCGCAGGTGCATGATGCAGCCCTGGTTATCGGTCACCAGTACCGGGGCTCCGGTGGCCTGGGCGTTGTCGAGCTTGCGGCGCATGAGCCGCTCGGATACCTCGGGGTAGTCGAATCCAAACGATCCGCCGAAGCCGCAACAGAGCGTGTTCTCCTCAAGCTCCCTCACCTCGCAGCCGAGCACGCCCTGGAGCAAATAGCGCGGCTCCTCGCGCAACCCGAGCGCGTTCATCCCCTGGCAGGAATCGTGATACGTCACCACAAGCCGCTCACCGGTGGCGAGACTACCTTCTGGCAAAGCGGCAACCTTTGTCAAAAAGGTCGTGAAATCCATGACGCGCTTCGCCACGCGCTCCGCCCGCACGAGCCAGGCGGGATCATCGCGAAAGAGATGGAGATAGTCCTGGGCGAGTGTCGCCACGCAGCTTGCGCTGCCCGAGACGATTGCGTCAATCCGGGTGCTGTCGATCGCGCGCTCCAGCACCCGGATGGTGTGCTGCGCCATGCGCCGGGCATGCGGGTCGTCACCCGAGTTGTTGGCTGGCAAGCCACAGCAATGCAAGCCGGCCGGGTAGACGACGCGGACACCGAGCGCCCGCAGCACCTTGGCAATCGCCTCTCCCTGCTCAGGGTAGAGCCGGTCGGTGAGGCAACCGGGGAAGAGCGCAACGGTCTTGCCGACCGCGCTGTTGGTAACAACTGGTGTTCCTGCCTCCTGGACTCCGCCAAAAGGAGCGCGGTCGCGTAAGGGCCGCTTCGCGAGCGCAGGCATGCTGCGCCAGCGAGTCTGCGTGCGCAGGACCGGCACATGGCGACCACGAATGAACCTGCCGCGCTGCAGCGGTCGCTGCGCCCGGCTGGCGGCCCGGGTTGCCAGATCAAACATCTTTGGCCGCGCGTAGACCGACAGCACGACGCGCTTGGCCTTCGGCAGCCCCTTCTTGGCAACCACCATCTTGCGCACGTCGAGGATTTGCCGTGGTAATGGAATGCCAGCCGGGCAGACCGTCTCGCATGCGTTGCAAGAGAGACAGAGGCTCTGCGGCTTGGCGATGGCGTCGAGGCCATGATGGAACGGCGTCACCACGAGGCCGATTGCGCCGCTATAGATATGGCCGAAGACATGCCCGCTCACCTCCCGGTATGGCGGACAGACGTTGGCGCAGGCGCCGCAGCGGATGCAATGCAACGCTTCGACAAACTCAGGTCTCGCATGCATCGCCCGGCGCCCATTGTCTACTAACACGATGTGCATCTCGTGCCCCGGCGTCGGGCCGGTGATGAAAGTGGTGTAGACCGTAAGGCGTTGCCCGGTCCCGCTGCGCCCGAGCAGGCGCAACTGGGTGATTGCATCCTCCCAGGTGGGGATCAGCTTTTCGATCCCGGCCAGCACGATGTGGACCGGGGGTACCGACGACGCCAGGCGGCCATTCCCTTCGTTCGTGCAGATCATGACCGTGCCGGTCTCAGCGATCAGCGCGTTGGCGCCAGTCATGCCTACACCAGCGGCGAAGAACGCTGGCCGCATGTCGTCCCGGATGGTGTGCACCTGTTCGGGAATGTCCTCGAGGGAGACCGGGCGTTGCAGCACCTGCCGGAGCAGGGAGCCAACTTCCTCCCGGCCCATATGCAGCGCCGGGCCGACGATGTGGCTTGGCCGCTGGCCCGCCTTCTGGATGATCCACTCCCCCATGTCGGTCTCGATGACATTGATGCCAGCGCGGGCCAGCCGGTGGTTGAGCTCGATCTCCTCGCTCACCATTGACTTGGACTTGGCGATGAGGGTTGCGCCGTGGGCGTGGCAAATCTCCTCGACGATCCGGTTCGCTGCGTCCGCATCGTCAGCGTAATGAACGGTCGCTCCGGCCTTCTGGGCCATGGCCGTGAACTGCGCGAGGTAGTGATCGAGGTTATCGGTGACGCGCGTTTTGGCCGCCTTGAGCTGGCGCCGGGTCTCCTCAAAGGCGATCTCGGTCATCGCCCGGTCGCGGTTCGCGCGCCACGTCCGCTGAAATCGCTCAACGTTGTGCGCCAGCTTGGGGTTGCGAATCGCTGCTTGATAGCGCTGGCGGAACGACTGCTCTGGATCGCTGTGCCCATTGGTGGTATGGGCACCGGCTGGATCGCCTGGATGAGTAACACGGCGCGAAACAGTGGACGCCTCGGTCATTGTGTGACATCCCTCGATCATCGCGCTCATCGCCAGCCAGCGATGATGCAACCGTCTTTCGTCTCTACCACTCGCTACCGTCACCCTGGCGCAGCGGCAACAGCAGGCAGGCGTGTGGGCTACTCCAGGTGATCGACAAAGAGCACGATTTCCGCCTCCGGCCCTTGGACGCCGATCGTGAGGGAGAGTTCGATGTCCGCCGTCCGGCTTGGTCCCGTGATGAAGCTCGCGTAACCGCCACCTGGCCGCTGCGCGATCTCCCGCAGCACGGGAGCAGCGTCAGCGAGCGAGGAAACAAGCCTGTGCACGGGCACCAGGGCAACATGGAGTTTGGAAATCAATCCCACTGCCCGGTCCGCAAGTGACGGCTCGTTAAGGAGGAATGACCCGGTTTCTTCGATGGCAAGCTTGGCCAGGCTGACGCCGAGTGGCGCATCGCGCGCCTCCTCAGCGGTGGCAGGGCTGCGCCAGGCAGCGCCGGCCTCCACTAACGCTGCGATGAGCTTGGGCGCGGACGCGGTCACCTCTCCGGCGATCGTTAGGTGCGGCGCACCGGTCTCTGCCAGCAGGGTGGCCAGATAGCGCGCGGCCTCAGCGCTGCTGGCCACACGCTCAACGCGAACGCCAAGCGGCGCAACGCGCGCGGTAAATGCGGCGATTCGCGCGGCGTCCTCCGAGCTGTCCGGGCCGCCAGCCGGCGGCGCCGTCTCGGCCTCAGCCACGTCTGCCATGGTTTATTCGCTCCATGTCCCACTCCACGGACGACATGCGCTGGTCCACGACCACCGTTGCTCGCGTCGTGACGTCTTGTCTTACAGCATCGCGCCGAGGATCCAGGGGTTGAACTCCTCCTGTCCGACCCCAGCGAGCTCGCTCTTCGTCCGCTTGCCGGAGGCGACAGCCAGCATCTCCTCGAAGATCTCCTGCCCGAGCTCGTCCAGGCTCATGCCTTCGAGCACGCGGCCAGCGTTGATGTCCATATCTGGCTCCTGCCGGGCATAGAGCTCGCTGTTGGTTGCAATCTTGATTGATGGCGCCGGCTTGAATCCGAAGCAGGAACCGCGCCCGGTCGTGAAGACCACGAGGTTGCAACCCCCGGCGACCTGACCCGTCACGGAGACGGGATCGTAGCCCGGGGTATCCATGTGAACGAAGCCGCGCTCGGTGATGCGCTCGCCGTAGCCAACAACCTGATTGAGCGGCGTTGAGCCAGCCTTCGCCACCGCGCCAAGGGATTTCTCGTAAATCGTCGTCAACCCGCCGAGCTTATTCCCCGGCGCGGGATTGTTATCAATCGTCCCACCAAAGTAGGCGGTGTACTCCTCCCACCAGTGAATCATGTCCACCAGCTTCTGCGCGACTTCTGGGCTCTTGGCCCGTCGCGTCAGCAGGTGCTCGGCGCCGTACACCTCCGTCGTCTCACCAAGAACAACCGTGCCGCCCTGTCGCACAAGCAGGTCGGCCGCTTTGCCGAGCGCTGGGTTCGCGGTCACGCCCGACCAGCCGTCCGAGCCGCCGCATTGCAGCGCCACAACGAGCTCAGACGCTGGCACTGGCTCCCGTCGCGCCTCGTTCGCACGTGGCAGGATGGCCTTGACCGCCTCGATGCCGTCCTCCACCGTCTTGCGGAACCCCCCATCCTGCTGGATTGTCAGCACCAGCGGTTGATCGTCCTTCAAACTGGTGCTCTCGATCATGTCGGTTGGCTGGTTGACCTCGCAGCCCAGGCTCACGATGACATAGCCGGCGACGCACGGGTGATCGACGATCCCGGCGAGCGTCCGCTGAAACATGTGGAGATGCTTCGAGCCGATGTGCGCACCGCACCCGCCCTTGTGCGGCAGGGCGATCACGCCATCCACATTCGGGTAGGCATCCAACACGCCCGGCTGCCGGAAATACTCGGCAATGGCCACTACCGCCGAGGAGGCGCAATTCACGGAAGCGAGCACGGCAACATAGTTCCGCGTGCCAACCCGTCCGTCCGGCCGCCGGAAGCCCATGAACGTCCGCCGCTCTGCCTCTGGGACGAGCTCTACCGGCTTGTAGTCTGCACAGAACGCATAATCGAGGTGTAGACTGCCTTGCTCCCGGATCGAGAGATTCTGCGTGTGGACATGCTGGCCTGGCTTGATCTCCTGGGTGGCGAAGCCAATGATCTGGCCGTAGCGATGGACAGGCGCGTCCAGCGGAACCGGCCGCAGGGCCACTTTGTGCCCGGTCGGAATCATCTGTGTGACGCGCACCTCGCTCCCATCGTCGAGACGGAGCACCGTGCCCGGCAGCAGCGGCTTTTTCGCAATTGCCACGTCGTCCTGCGAGTGAAGGAGCACAGCAACCTCACTCAATGCGACCGGTCCCTGGACGCCCCGGCTCACAATCGTCATTGCCTCTCCCCGAGGCGGTGTCGAAGTCATCGTTACTCTCCTGTCATAAGACCTTGTACGTTTTCCACACGTCGCTTAGCAGTGCTCCCGCGCGGAGATCGGTCCGCGCTCGGTCTTCCGTTGAAACCTTCTGGAACGCCCGCGCGACCGTCTCCTGGGCAACCTCCCGCGGGATCACGACGATGCCATCGATCTCTGCGAAGATGATGTCACCCGGCCGGACCAGGACGCCACCGCAGACGACCGGCCGCCCGAAATCGACGGCCTCCGCTCGCCCGGCGACATCAACCGGCCGAGACCCGGTAGAGAAGACGGGGAAGCCGAGCTGGAGAATCTTGCGCGTGTCACGGTGATAGCCATCCATCACGGCTCCCCGGGCGCCGCGCGCCAGCGCTGCGTTCGAGAACAGCTCGCCCCAGAAGGTCGCGCTTTCCAGTCCGCCCGTGGCCAGCACAGGCACATCGCCGGGCTGCAGCGCGTCAATCGCGGCGATGATCGTGGTATAGGGCTCTGGCGGCACTTCGTACTGTGGGGCGTAGCGAACCGTGGCCGCGCGCCCGACGAGCGCTCCCCGGTAGGTTGGATCAACCGGGCGAATCCGTGCGGTCATCACCTGCTGCCGGTACCCAAGCTGATCGAGGATGTCGGACAGCACCGCGGCATAGAGCTCGCTCGCCATACGGTCAAAGAGTGCGAGCTCCTCCATCTCCTCCCGTGCTGGCTGCACCAATCGCCTCTCTCCCCGGTAGGTGGCGGACACCTGAGAGCGTGCGCAGATCACACCATACGGGTTATGCGGGCGGTTAATCGCTCCGTAAGCCTGCGCACGCGATGATGGTACCGCATTTCGCGGCGACTCAGGAAACGCGCGACGCTAGCCGGACACGACGATGATGTTGGCATAAGGACAGGTGTCACCAGTGCGCACCGTCGCCTTTGCCGCCTGCGCTAATCGCTTGAGCTCCAAGTGCGAGACGATCTGGAGGGGCGCATCGCCCAAGATCTCCCTCAGGGCATCCACCCGCTGCGGGCTCGCCTCGGTCATCTCTTGGGCAATGAGCACGCGGTCGATCGCCCACTCGGCCGCGACGGCTTTCAGCACATCGAGCACGGTTGGCAGATCGTCGACGAGGGCAAGATCGATGCGCGGCGGGCCATCGGGAACGGGGAAGCCACGGTCACAAATTGTGAAATAGTCCGTATGCCCGGAACTTGCCAGCAGGTGGCAGAGTGCGGGATTGAGAATACCGGTCTTTTTCATGACGCCGCTCCGCTCCCATGCTCCGTCGTGCCGAGCCCCCACGCGGAGAAATAGCGCTGTTTCTGCTCGAGTGTGACGCGCTCGCGAAAGCTGAGCGCCGGTCGCTTGAAAAAGAGTGTCGGACTATCGGTGCCCAGCGTTTCCCCGGTCACGGCAACGAGCTCCCACCCTTCAGCCCCAAGTGCGTTCAACGCTGCCTCATCGAGGCCAACCGCGATGCGGTACTCCCAGGTTCGCTCCATCCTCGCATTCCTCCCGCTGCGCATCGCCTGTGCGATATCGTTATCCTACCGAATCACGAGCAGCGAATCCGGGGCGCGGAAAGGAGCATTCCCAATGAAACTGGCAACGCGAATGGGACGGCTGGGAACGGAGACGGCGTTTGAGGTGCTGGTGCGGGCGCGGGCGCTCGAAGCGGCCGGACGCGATGTCGTTCACCTCGAAATCGGCGAGCCTGATTTCGACACACCGGCTCACATCATTGAAGAAGGCTGCCATGCCTTGCGCACCGGTTGGACGCACTATGGCCCAGCCGCCGGCCTGCCAGAGCTGCGTGAGGCAATCGCTGCCTACCTCAATCGCTCTCGTGGCACACGCTACGGTCCGGAGCACATCGTTGTCACGCCGGGTGGCAAGCCGATCATGTTTTTCACCATGCTGGCATTGCTGGAGCGTGGCGACGAAGCGATTTACCCAAACCCTGGCTTCCCGATCTATGAATCCATGATCAACTTCACGGGGGCGACGCCCGTGCCAGTCCCCTTGCGCGAAGAGCGGGCGTTTGCGCTCGACGTGGAGGAGCTAGCAACGCTGATTACTCCGCGTACCAAGCTGCTCATCATCAACTCGCCAGGGAACCCGACGGGTGGTGTTCTCTCCCACGACGACCTGGCCGCGATCGCTGAGCTCGCGGTCAAGCACGACGTGATCGTCCTTGCCGATGAGATCTACAGCGAAATCGTGTACGAAGGGGAGCATGTCTCCATTGCGACCATGCCGGGTATGGAGGAGCGCACCATCATCCTCGACGGGTTCTCCAAGACCTATGCGATGACCGGCTGGCGGCTCGGCTACGGTGCGATGCCGGTGGCTCTGGCCGAGCAGATGACCAAGCTGATGGTTAATTCTGTGTCGTGCACCTCGATGGCCGTCCAGCGCGCAGGGATCGCTGCGCTGAACGGCCCGCAAGACGATGTGCGCGCGATGGTGGCGGCGTTCCGTCGCCGGCGCGATCTCATCGTTGATGGACTCAACGCGATCCCCGGCGTACGCTGCTTGCGCCCTAAGGGAGCGTTTTACGTCTTCCCGAACATTCAGGCCACGGGGATGACCAGTAAGCAATTCGCGGACTACCTTCTCAACGAGCACGGGGTGGCGGCGCTGGCCGGCACCGCCTTTGGCCAGTATGGCGAGGGATACCTGCGGCTGTCGTACGCCAACTCCGAAGCGAATTTGCAGAAGGCACTGGAGAGGATCGCAGCGGCGGTCGGCGCCGCGGCCAGCGTGGCTTAGCGGCCTCTCCTCCATCATCTGCTGCTCGCCGTGCTTCCGCCCGAAGCTGGCGGTTTTGGAGGATCGTCACGCGTGACGACGAATGCGCTTCCACTCGAAGACCGGCGCCGGATCTGGCGGCACATTGCCGCCACGGTCGCCGCTCATCTCATCATGATGCGTGAGGCTCAGCTCATTGATGATCGGGCGCAGGCGACCATGCTCGCCGCGCTTGATGCTGTGCGCGGCGCAGAGCCACCCGCTGAGCCGCTTGCCACGCTGGTTGCCCAGTTTGACGACCGGCTGGATGCCCTGACACCAGCCGGCATTGCCGGCACAGCCCGGGTTGGGCGTGGCGTTGCCGACGTCGTCGCGACTGTCATGCGCCTCGATCTGCGGGACCGGCTGCTGGCATATCTGACCGAGCTCGATCACCTGCGGGCGGCGGCACTTCAGCTTGCCGAGGCGCATGTCGTCACCCTGATGCCAGCCTTTGCCGGTGGGCAGGCCACTCAGCCGACGACGCTAGGGCATTTCCTCGGCGGCCTCATCGCTCCGCTCGCTCGCGCGGCAAACCGGCTTCGCGCCGCCTTCGATGAGATCAATGCGTCACCCATGGGCGCAGGCGCGCTCGCCTCGTCGGGATTGGATATCAACCGGGAGCGGCTCGCAGAACTCCTCGGGTTTGATCGCCCCATCCCCAACACCTTCGACGCCGTCGCGGCCACCGACCATCTCGCAAGCACCGCCGGCGCAATCGCGCATGCGGTGACAGCAGGGTGCCGCTTCATCGAGGAGATTCTGGCCTGGTTGCGCATGGATCCTGGCAGCATCCGCTTGAGCGATCGCTGGACGTCACCCAGTCCCGACCTGCCACACTGGCGGGCGCCGGTCGGATTGCAAGCGCTCCTCGCGCTCGGACGCGCCGTCGAGCGCGACGCGGAAACCCTTCATGCACTCGCGGCCAGCGTTGGGTACGGGCCGATCGCCGGATGGGCTGACCAGCTTAGTGGCGCGGCCCTCGCGCTCTTCCAGGATGCAGGCACGTTTGTCCGTGACCTGACCCAGCTCCTGAGCGGCGGCATGGAGATCAACCGTGCTGCTCTGGCGCATCGCGCCGGCCGGGCCTATACCACGAGCAGTGATCTTGCTGACGTGCTGATGCTTGAGGAACAGATCGATCCTGGAGCTGCGCGGTCCATTGCCGCCCTGGCGATCGCTCGGGTTATGCAAGAAGGCGTGGAAATCAGCGCCTTGACACCGGAGATTATTGATGCGGCAGCGCTCGTTGTTCTGGGCCGTGAGCTCAAAATCGAGTTCGAGACGATCAGCCGGTACCTCGCTCCCCGCCGCTTTATCGAGCGGCGTGAGGCCACCGGGGCTCCATCCCCGGCAAGCACGCGGGCCTGGCTCGCCCACGAGCGGGATACATTAGCGGCTGACCGCGATTGGCACGTGGCGACGGTATCCCGCCTCGCCGCGGCTTTGGCGAGCCTCGAAGCCGCCGAGCGTGAAGCCTTCGACCGCGCACCATCGGAATGATCAGGCCTGAGCCTCAAGCGAGAGTCACGATGTGTCCCTGATACGCGGTCCGCGTGTCCAGCGTCAGCGGCGTATACTGTAAAGAGAAAGGCTCTCTGGCCGTCGTGATAATGCCGTGCCGCGATGCGGCGTTCATTTGGAGTTATTGCAATCCCGCACATCCCGGAAGCTACTCACAAGCCACGTGAACAGGCCCTGCTAGTGGCCGTTGATAAGGTAGGCGCCAGGTGGCGCGTCTCGGACTCCCTTGAGGAGCTTGCGCGTCTGGCCGAGACGGCTGGCGTCGAAGTCGTTGGTGCCGTCACCCAAAAGCTGGCACATCCCCTGTCCGGCACCTATGTCGGCAAAGGCAAGCTAGAAGAGATCAAAGCGCTCCGCGACGGCTTGGGCTACGACCTCGTCATCGTTGATGACGAGCTCACGCCGGCGCAGCAGCGCAATTTGGAAACGGCGCTCGGTGTCAAGATCCTCGACCGCACCGCGCTCATTCTGGACGTGTTTGCCACGCGCGCCCAAACGCACGAGGGGCGCCTGCAGGTTGAGCTCGCTCAGCTCGAGTACCGCCTGCCGCGCTTGACCGGCATGTGGACGCACCTTTCCCGGCAGAGTGTCGGCGGCGTCGGTTTGCGTGGTCCAGGTGAGACCCAGTTAGAGTCGGACCGCCGGGAGCTCGGCAAGCGCATCGCGTTTATCAAGCAGCAGCTCGGGCAGGTTCACCGCCATCGCCAGCTCTATCGCGAGCACCGGAAGGAGCGGCTCGTTCCCGTCGTGGCGCTCGTGGGCTATACCAACGCTGGAAAGAGCACCTTGCTCAACGCCCTCACTGGCGCTGGCGTACTGGCCGAAGATAAGCTCTTTGCGACGCTGGATCCTACGACGCGGCGCGTTCCACTCGGCAGTGGGCGCGAGATTCTGCTGACCGAT
>FWPU01001041.1_pt1 | contig 86418 bp, 66 predicted proteins | sample 2228361 | NCBI WGS metagenome assembly FWPU01 (sample SAMEA103939777, study PRJEB20133) | metagenome
GTAGAAATTATCGCGCAGAAGGAGAATTGTTGTCTACGACAAAAGTCGCATTTGCAGGGCCTTTCAATGTTCCAACAAATGCTTTATAGATGCCCCGCTGTAGCCACTTTTCACCTGGCCCATTTGGGAAAAATGACTCTGTAGTGGCGGCTTCATTGTCTACACAAAATCGCTTTTATTTTTCCGTGTTACGACTTTGAAAAGCCCTGCACTTGGAATGACAAAAAAAGCGGGGCAATTTTGCCCCGCTTTTGTCAACTGCTCAAATCGCAAGACCTTTGGGGATTAACTACGGTTCGGTCCTCTGCGGAGAAAGTAGCGCTCAGGCGCCCCCGGCGCGACTCGAACGCGCAGCCAACGGATCCGAAGTCCGTTGCTCTATCCAATTGAGCTACGGGGGCAGAGAAAATAAAGGGCACGGTTGCCCCGTGCCCCAGGGGTGGATGGTGGGACTCGAACCCACAGTCTCCTGGGCCACAACCAGGTGCCTTCACCCTTAGGCCACACCCACCGTGCATTGCTATTTTACCACAAATCGCCCGTTTGACAACCCGGCCGGTACGGGGATAATATACAACGATGGCGCTCGTCGTGGAAATCCATTCCGAACCGGAAGTTTTTGACGTGCTGGCGGACGAATGGGCGGCCCTCCTGCGCCACTCATCCACCGATGTGCCCTTCCTCACCCCCGCCTATCAGCGCATATGGTGGCGGAATCTCGGAGAAGGGGACCTCTGCCTGGTGACGGTGCGGGATGGTCCCCATCGGATCGGCATCATCCCGCTCTTCCGCATCTCCACCGCGAAAGGCCCCACCTTCCAGTTCACCGGTTGCGTGGACGTCTCCGATTATCTGGATGGAGTGATCCTCTCCGGGCGGGAGGAGGAGGTCTGGCGCGCCGTCCTGGAAGCGCTGGAGGGCCCCTCCGCACCCGACTGGGAATGGATGGACCTCTGCAGCATTCCCGCGGCTTCCCCCACCTGGCAGGTGCTCCCTGCTCTGGCCCAGGGCCGGGGCTGGGCCGCGGAGACGGAGGTCCAGGAGGTCTGCCCGGTCGTTCCTTTGCCCGCGACCTGGGAGGAGTACCTGGCGATGCTGGATGGGAAGGACCGGCACGAACTGCGGCGCAAACTGCGCCGGGCCGGGGCGCGCCCCGGCCTGGACTGGTACATCGTCGGGCCGGAGCACAACCTGGAGACGGAGGTAGAGGACTTCCTCACGCTGATGGCGAAGAGCACCCGCGCCAAGGAGGCTTTCCTCACTCCGCCGATGTGGGTCTTCTTTCGGGAACTGGCCCGGGCCGCCTTCGCCGAAGGATGGCTGCAACTGGCCTTTCTGACGCTGGACGGACGGAAACTGGCGGCGTATTTCAACTTCGTTTACAATAATCGGGTGATGGTCTACAACTCCGGTCTGGACTGGCGGACCGACCCCGGCCTGGGTGCCGGGATTGTCCTTTCGGCCTTCCTTATCCGCCACGCCATCGCCGAAGGGCGGGATGCCTACGACTTCCTGCGCGGGAGCGAGGACTACAAGTACCGGCTGGGCGGTAAAGATATCCCGGTCTATCGCGTTCTGATCCGCCGCGCCTGAGGTTCTCCGGACGTCACTATTCGGCTCGCCATTGGGGTGGAGTAGATTATGGAAATCGTCCTTCAAGGCCACTTCGCGCCGGGTGATCGGGAGCGGGACGAGTTCCCCCTGATTCCCTTTGAAGTACCCCCTGGAGTGGCGCGCCTTTCCGTCGCCTACGAATTCAGCCGCCCCCTCCGCGCGGATAAGGCGGGGTGGGAAGAGGGCAACATCATAGACATCGGCCTCTTTGACCCGCGTGGGGCGGAATTCCCCAACGGACGGGGCTTTCGCGGCTGGAGCGGGAGCGCGCGGCGGGAGTTCACCATTACGGCCAGCGATGCCACCCCAGGCTACCTTCCTGGCCCGATCCTCCCCGGCACCTGGCACGTTCTCCTGGGCCTGTATCAACTGGCCCCCGAAGGCTGCGACTGGCGGATCACGGTCCGGATGGAGCCCGGGGAAGCAGGCGACCCGTCTCCCGATCCCCTGCCCTGTCCGTATGACCCTGCGCCGCTGGTCCCCGGCCCGCGCCTTTTCCGCGGCGACCTCCACGCCCACAGCCACCACTCCGACGCCACAGCCCCGCCGGAAGACCTGGCCGCGGCCGCTCAGGCCCAGGGGCTGGATTTCATCGCCGTCACCGAGCACAATACCGTCAGCCACCTGCCCGAACTGCGCCGCCTGGACCGGGCGATCCGGACCGGCCAGCATGCTGGGCCGCCACTGTTGCTCATCCCCGGCGTGGAACTCTCCACCTATCACGGCCACGTCAACCTCTGGCCCGTGGAGGACTGGATGGACTTTCGCCTCTGGCGGGACGACCCGATGCGCCGGGTACGGGAGATCGCCCGCCAACGGGGCGCGCTCTTCTCCGTCAACCACCCCAAAGACGACGGTCCCCCCTGGGCCTTCGGCGATTTCTTCGCGCCGGACTGCATAGAGGTCTGGGGCGCGCCCTGGTTCATCTCCAACTACCAGTCCCTGGCGGTTTGGGATGACCTTCTCCGGAAGGGACACCGCGTCATCGCCGTGGGCGGCTCCGACAAGCACCAGGCCCCCTTCACCGGGGAGCTGGGCTGGTACGAACTGGGCACCCCTACCACCTGGGTCTGGGCCGACGAACTCTCCATCCCGGCGATCGTCGCCGGAATCCGTGCCGGTCACGTATTCATCTCGGAGGGGCCTGCGGGCCCGTATCTGGAATTCGCCGCCGAGGCGGACGGACGGCAGGCGATGATGGGGGACGAACTCCCCGTTCCGGCGGGAACTCCGGTTCGCCTTCGCGTGCACGTCCGGGGCGCGGCGGGGTGCCTGTTGCGTCTGGTCTCCGCCCGCCGCGTTCTCCAGACCGACATCCCCACCGACGACTTCACCCACACCTGGGAGGTCGTCCCCGACGATGACCGGTACTTTCGCCCGGAAGTCATTGACCCGCCAGAGGTCCCGCTGGAGGAAGAGCCCTCCGCTCTGATGATGCGGGCGATGGGGAATCCGGTATTCCTGCAGCGCGATGAAACGACCGATAGATGACCCCCGTCTGGAGGCGCTGGTGCGCTCCCTGCTGGCCCTGGAGCCGGAGCGGATCATCCTCTTCGGTTCTCGGGCCCGCGGGGAAGCCGACGAATACAGCGATTACGACCTCGTCCTGATCAAACGCACCGATCGCCCTTTCCTGGAGCGGCTGCAGGAGATAGTCCCCTACCTGCTGGGATGGGAGGGCGCGGTGGAAGTGCTGGTCTACACCCCTGAAGAGTTTGAGCGGATGAGAGAGACGGGATTGGGCTGGATCGTTCAGCGGGAAGGAGTGGTCCTCTATGAACGTGTTCCGGATTGAGGCCCGGCGCTGGTTCCGTCAGGCGGAGGCCGATATGGAGGTGGTGACCGCTCTACGGAGGGGAGGCTACCACGCGGCGGCCTGTTTTTACAGCCAGCAGGCCGCGGAGAAGGCCCTGAAAGCGGTCCTCTATAGTCAGGGGAGTCGGGTGGTGCTGGGGCATTCGGTGCGGGAACTGGCCCTGCGCTGTGCGAAGGTGGACTCGTCCTTTGCCGCTCTGGAGGAACCGGCGGCTCTGCTGGATCAGTTCTACATCCCCACCCGTTACCCGAACGGATTGCCCGCTCCGGCGGTGCCCAGCGAAACCTACACCGCATCCCAGGCCGCTGCGGCCCAGGAGGCTGCAGAGAAGGTGCTGGCAAGGGTGCGCTCCTTTTTCTCCGCTTATCCAGACATCCTGGGGGAGGCGCCGGATACGGAGCAATGATCGTCGGAATCTGTCGCATTCACCTGCACCTGCCGGGGAACGGGTCCCTTAAACAGAAGCGGGCCCGTCTGAAGCCCCTGCTCCACGACCTGCGCAAGGCCTTCAATCTGGCGACGGCGGAAGTGGCGGATAACGACTTCTGGCAGTCAGCGGTGATCGGCCTGGTCACCGTCGCCAACGACGGCGCGCACGTCCACACCGTCCTGCAGGAGGCCGTCCACTGGATTGAAGTCCATCGGCCGGATATTCAGGTGGTGGATTGGGAGATAGAATTGCTGTAGTTGTTCAGCCCTCCACCCTTTTTCACCGCCGAGACGCCGAGGACGCAGAGTTCTTTTGCCACGGATTTCACAGATTTTCGCGGATTAAAAAGAAAATCGGTGTAATCCGTGTAATCCGCGGCTCAAACCCGCCGAGACGCGGAGGGCGCAGAGTCCTTTTGCCACGGATTTCACAGATTATAAAAAACCCGTGACCGGACCGGGATGGTTCTGGACTCTGGCGAAATGCTCTTTTTCGCTCCCGGCGGGTGCTCTCGGCGGGTCTGCGACCCGCCGATTGCCGGACGCCGGTCACAGACCGGCTTTGAGCAACGAAAATCGTTGCCGTCAGGCCGAAAAACTGCGGAAATCATAGCACCCGGAAAATTCGCCAGACTCCAGATCCGAATTTTTAAGCACCCTCCTGTGGGAGAGGGAAAGGGGTTGGGGGAGAGGGTGAGGTTTCCCCCTCCCCGTTGCGGCGCAGCGCTGCAGAGAGGGGGCCGGGGGCATATACGCTAACTTGGGGCGAGAGAGCCTCCCCGCCGGAGGGTGAACCCTCCGGGTAAGGGCGGCTTTCAAAGCTGCCCCTACAGCATAACCCTGCTTCGCAGGCTGGTAAGGGCGACGCATGCTGAGGGTGAAGACGTGGTAGTGATCACTTTCTACCCAGGCAGGAGGGAACGCTATGAGAGTAAAGTATGATCGGGACGAAGATGTGTTGCTCATAGAAATTACGCCCGAAGGGGCTATAGATCACGCTGAGCAGACAGATTCCGTGATCGCCCATTTGACGAAGGACGGCCGTCTGGTGTTGCTGGAGATTCTGGACGCCAGCCGGTTTTTGAGCGCGATGTTCCAGATGGTTCTGCGGGACGAATAGGTCACTGTTTAGATGGCTGTTCCCAAGCGTCGGTTGGTACAATGATTCCCCGAAAACTCCGTCTGACCAATTTTCTTCCCTACCGCAATGCCGAACTGGATTTCTCCGGTATCCACGTCGCCTGCCTGAGCGGGGAGAACGGTGCCGGGAAGTCCAGCCTGCTGGACGCGATGACCTGGGCACTGTGGGGCCGGGCCCGCTCCCGCCGGGACGACGACCTCATCCACCAGGGACAGGACGAGATGGAGGTGGATTTCTCGTTTCTCCTGAGGGATGACCTCTATCGGGTGATCCGTAAGCGCCGCGGCGGAAAGCGCGGCATCTCGCTCCTGGAATTTCAGGTCCACGAGAACGGCCGCTGGCGTTCGCTGAGCGAAAGCACCATTCGCGCTACCGAGGAGAAGATCGTCCGTCTGCTCCACCTGGACTACGACACTTTCGTCAACTCCGTCTTTCTCCGCCAGGGCCGCGCCGACGAATTTACGGTCAAAACCCCCGCCGAGCGCAAGCGGGTCCTGGGAGACATCCTGGGCCTTTCCGTCTGGGAGGAGTACGCCGAGCGGACCAAAGCGCGCCTGAAAGCGGTGCAGGACGAAGCCCGGCTGAACGACCTGCGCCTGGAGGAGATAGAGCGGGAACTAGCCCGTCGGCCGGAGTACGAGGCGCAGGAGAAAGAAGCCCGACGGGAGGCAGCGGAATGGGCGGACCGGCTGCGCCGTCTTCGGGAGGCCTGGCAGGAGATGGAGCGCCTCCGGCACGAGCACCGTCGCCTCCAGGAACAACGGGAGGAGATAACCGCGCGCCTGGCCCAGGTACAGCGGGAACTGGATGCGCTGATGCGGGAACAGCAGGAGCGGACGGAGCGCCTGGACGGGTACCGCGCCCTGCTGGCCCAGGCGGAGGAGATAGAGGCCGGCTTTGCGGCCTACCTGGAGGCGGTGGAACGGGAGCGGGCGCTGGGCGAGAAACTCTCGGCCCTTTCGGAACTTCGGGAGCGACAGATCGCGCTGGAGGCGGAGATCGCCGCGGCCCGCCATCAGTTAGAACTGGAGAAGGAGCGGGCCACCCAGCGGGTGCAGGCCCTGGAATCCCGTCTGGTCTCCCCCGACATCCTGCGCCGGTATGACGACCTGCGGGGACGCCTGACCTCCCTGAACGAACTCCGTCAGCGGAACGAAGAGGCGAAACGGGCGCTGGGCCAGCAAGCCCTGGAGATGACGGAACTGCGCACCGTCAACCAGGCCCTGAAGCAGGAGATGGATGTCCTGAAGGAGCGGATCGCCCTGCTGGAGGAAGCGGGGGCAGTCTGTCCCCTCTGTCGGCGTCCGCTGACGGAGGAGGACCGGCAGCGCCTGCTGGAGGAGATGCGGGCGGAGGGGAAAGCGAAAGGAGACACCTATCGGGCGAATACCGCCCGCCTGAAGGAGATAGCGGAAGAAGCGAAACGTCTGGAGGAGCGGATTCGCGCCGACGAGGCCCGCCTGGCGGAACTCCCCCGGCTGGAGCGGGAGGCGGCGACGCTGGCGGAGCGGATTCGCGCCGCGGAGGAGGCGGCGCAGGAACTGGAGGCGGCGCGGGCGGACTACGAGCGGGTTGCGGCGATTCTGGCGGCTGGCGACTATGCCCACGAGGCGCGCGCCGCCCTGGAGGAGGTACGGGCCCGGCAGGCTGCCCTGGGCTACGACGCCGCGGTCCACGAGGAGGCCCGGCGGGCGGTGCGGGAACTGCAGGTCTATGCCGAACGGCGGGGGCGCCTGGCGGCGGCCCGGACCGGGGCGGAGCAGGAGGAGCGGGAACTGGCCCGCGTGACGGACGCCCTGCGTCAGCGGCAGGAGCAGGCGGAGGCGGAGCAGGCACGCCTGCGGGAACTGGAGGCGGAGGGGCGCGCGCTGGAAGAGCGCCTGCAGGAGGCGCCCCGGCTGGAGGCGGAACTCCGGCAGGTGGAGGAGGCGGAGGCGCAGGCCCGTCAGCGGCTGGGCGCGGCGCAGCAACGCCTGGCAGCCTGCGACGAACTGGAGCGCCAGAAGGAGAGCCGTCTCCGGCGGCGGGCGGAACTGGCCCATCGGGAATCCCTGTACGCCGAACTGCGCACCGCCTTCGGCGTTCAGGGCGTCCCGGCGATGGTCATTGAGGCCGTCGTGCCGGAGATAGAGGCGGAGGCCAACCGGTTGCTGGCCCGGATGACCGGCGGACGGATGCACGTCCGGCTGGAGACGCAGCGGGAAATCCTCTCCGGCGAGGTTCGGGAGACGCTGGACATCCACATTGCGGACGAACTGGGGGAGCGGCCGTATGAGAACTACTCCGGCGGGGAGCAATTCCGGGTCAACTTCGCCCTGCGGGTAGCCCTTTCCCGCTTGCTGGCCCGCCGTGCCGGTGCCCAACTCCAGACTCTCTTCATAGACGAGGGCTTCGGTTCGCAGGACGCACAGGGGCGGGAACGGATGGTGGAGGTCATCCACGCCATCCAGGACGAATTCGCCTGTATCCTGGTCATCACCCACCTGGAGGAGCTGCGGGACGCCTTCCCGACCCGGATTGAGGTCACCAGGACCGCCCAGGGGTCGGTGGTGAGTATTGTCTGAACTTTGAGGGGGAGCATCTCTCCAGATAACAGCAGCGCGAGGAGGAGCATGGCCGTTTATACGTTCACTGCGATCGTGTACAGAGAAAGAGACCTGTATGTTGCGGAGTGCCCTGAAGTAGGAACTGTCAGCCAGGGCCGTACCATTGAAGAAGCGCTTGCGAATCTCCAGGAGGCAACTGCTCTCTATCTGGAGGAGTTTCCTCTGCCCGAAACAGGTTGGCCTTTGCTAACCACTTTTGAGGTTGCAGTCTATGCCTAAACTGCGCCGGATATCGGGGGAAGAGGCAATTCGGGCTCTGGAACGATTGGGATTCGTGCGGGTCAGACAGCGCAGTAGTCATGTGGTGCTCCGAAAATCCACGCCGGAAGGGGATGTGGGCTGCGTCGTACCGTTGCATCCGGAACTTGCGATCGGTACGTTGCGGGGAATTTTGAGATAGGCCCGGGTCACGCCGGATGAGTTTATGGACAACCTGTGACGCCGATACGGAATACGCAATACGGAATACGCAACACGGACGCCACCCCCGATGCCCCGTCGCCGGTGACGGAGATTCCCCTGGCCTACCGGGCCGTCCGCGGCGGACTGTGGGTTGAGCTCAGTTTATGCTGGATGGTCCAATGAGAGAAGACGAACCATCCAGTGCTCGCTCTGATTGGCACATCGCCCGGCAGGCGGTCTGGGGCTCTTTCTACAGCATCGGCGCATCGGCGGTGACGCTGACTCTGGGCTTTGCCCGTTCCATACTGCTGGCCCGCCTGGTTCTGCCGGAGCATTTCGGAGTGGTGGCGCTGGCACTCTTCTATATTGGACTTGCTGCCCAACTACGGGGGCTGGGGCTGGATTATGCTCTGATCCACCGCCAGGATGCCGATGAGCCCTTTATGCGCACGTACTTTTCCCTGCGGTTGGGGTTGGACCTGCTGGCCTTCGGGCTTTTGCTGGCGCTTGCCCCCCTGTTGCAGCGCGCCTATCCCCGGATGGTCGGGTTGGAAATCGTCCTTGGGGTTCTGGTCTTCACGTATTTTCTGGCAAACCTGAGCCAGGTCCAGGAGACGCTGATCCGCAAAAACCTGGCCTTTTCCCAACTGGCGGCGACGGACGTGGCCGCATCGGTCACGATGACGGTGGTTGCGCCGTTTCTGGCCTGGCGGGGGTGGGGAGTGTGGGCTCTGGTTGCTGAACAACTCAGCGGCATCGGCGTGCGTTTCCTGCTGACGTGGGGACCGTTCCGGCAATGGAAGCCGGGCCTGGGGTGGAATCGCGGCATCGCTCACTGGCTGTGGGAATACGGGAAGCCGACCTGGGTCGCTGCCAATTTAGGGTATCTTCTGGACCGCTTTGACGATTTCTGGACCGGTACCGCGCTGGGTAAGGAGCCGCTGGGCCTCTATTCCAGGGCTTATGATTTCGCCCACTATCCCCGGCGGATCCTGGCCAATCCCCTGGTGACCGTCTTTACGCCGGTTTTCGCCCGCCTTCAGAGCGATCGGCGGCGGCTTTCTCAGGCGTTCTTCCGTTCGGCCTACATCATCCTGCGCAGCGGGTTCCTGGTGGGCGGAGCCTTCGGGCTGGTGATGCCGGAATTCATCCGTTACGTGATCGGCGCCCAGTGGCAGCCGATGCTGTGGACGTTCCGGCTGATGCTGGTCTATACAGTGCTGGACCCGCTGGTGATGCTGGTGAGCAATTTGCTGCTCACCGTCGGATGTCCACGGGCCTTGCGCAACGCCAGTATTGTTCAGGCTCTGTTTTTTATACCTGCCGTGATTGCGGGAGCGTGGCTCTGGGGCATCAACGGCGTGGCCCTGGCCGCCGACGGCATGCTCCTGGTCGGCGCCGGGTGCCTTTACCGTCCGCTGCGGCAGGTGGTGGATTTTTCTCTCCCTCGCCTGGTGCTCTGGCCGACCCTGGCCCTGCTGGTGGCCTGGGGAGGCAGTTTGCTGGTGGAACTCTTTGCGAAGAATGAGGCACTGGAAATCCTGGCCCTCAAATTGGGCATCTTTGGCGTTCTCTTTGGAGGGTTCCTCCTCCTGGCCGAGCGGGGTGACCTGGCTGTGGGAATTCGGTGGTTGCGGGAAATGCTATGGGAACGGCGCGGGCGGGAAACGTGAGTGTGCTCTATTCCATCGGGAGCAAGTTCGCCGGCCCGGGCATCGGGAATATAGCCTATCATGCTGTCCTCGGATTACACAGGCACAGGATGTTACAACGTCTCCTGTGCGGCGCCTTTCGTTCGACCGAGATTCCCCGGGAGAAAATTCGCGCCATCGGCCTTCCCGACCGGGTGCTGCGCAAACTGGCCAGCCTGGACTCCAGTGGCTGGCTGTGGCACCTGCAGGCGGTACTCTTTGACCTGTGGGCTTCTCAATATCTGGAGCCCGCCGCTGTCTTTCACGTTTGGGGAAATTACGGGCTACGGAGCCTGCGCCGGGCACGGACGATGGGCATGGCTACGGTGATAGAGCGAGCCAGCGCGCATCCAGTATATCAGGCCCGATTGCTGGCGGAAGAGTTTGCCCGTTGGGGTCTGTCTTTCCGCATTCTCTCGGTTGCAATCCGGCGGGCCCTCGCCGAGATAGACCGGGCGGATTATGTCCTTGTTCCCTCGGATTCCTAATGTCCCTTGACAATTGACTCAATGTGCCCTATAATATTGGGAGTCAACATCCAGACAGGAGAAAGTTCCCAATGGGTCGCAAGAAACAGATAGACACCAGCATGTACTACTGCCCTTATACCGATTGCTCCAACTACGGTAAAACCGGGCCGGACAACCAGATCATCGGCGCCGGCCATTACGGCAAAGAGAAAACGCAACTCCTGCGCTGCAAAGTGTGTCACCGCACCTTCTCGGCGCGGCGTGGGACACCTTTGTTTGGCTTAAAAGCCGCCGAGGAGACCTTCTACGATGTGATCGCTTGCCTGGTGGAAGGAAATGGGATTCGGGCCACCGCCCGCATCAAGGGAGTGGACAAGGATACCGTTGCTAAATGGCTGGATGAAGCCTCCCAACACGTAGAAGAGGTCTCCCGATACCTGATGGTCAATCTCCATTTTGAGGAGGCGCAACTGGATGAGTTCTGGAGCTTTGTTAAAAAAAAGAAGCGCACTGCTCTGCCTTTGAGAAACTCCAGAGCGAATACGGAGACTGCTGGGTCTGGATGAGTTTTGATCCGGTGCACAAGGTGATTCCTGCCTTTGTGGCCGGTGAAATCTGCCAGGAGAATGCGGACCAACTCATTGCCCGAACCAGAGAAGTGAATGACGGCTCCTTGCGGGTTTTCTTCAGCGACCAGCGGCCGCACTATCGGGAGGCGATCCTCAAGACTTTTGGACAGTGGGTGCAGCCGGAGCGCAAGGGCCGCCGCGGTCCGCTGCCGAAGCCCCGGTTGGTCCCTCCGCCCGACTTGTTGTATGCCCAGGTGGTGAAGCATCGGCGGAAAGGGCGGGTGGTGAAAGTGACCCCCCGGGTGGTTTTTGGAACGGCCGAGGCGCTGGAGGAATACCTGAAGGGCTCTCCGGCCAGCCGTCACGTCAACACGGCCTTCGTGGAACGGCAGAACAACACGATGCGCCAGCACAACCGGCGCTTCACGCGCAAGACCTTAGGGTTTTCCAAAGAGCGCTACAGGTTGGAGCGGCAATTACACTTGTGCGTGGGGTATTATCATTTTTGTCTCCCCCACGGTGGTTTGCGAGAGGAGATCGATCCTCCTCTTCCCACGAAGGGCAACGGCTCTCCCAAGAAATGGCGGGAAGTCACGCCGATGATGGCTATCGGAGTGACGGATCACGTATGGACTCTGCAGGAACTGCTGACCCATCGGGTGCCTCCCCGTACTTCCATGGAGATTAAATCAGCTGTTAAGGGACAGTAGGCGTTTACGGCGGGGCTGGAAAAAAACCGCCCAAAAACCTACCCTTGTCAAGGGCAGAGGGGAGGGCGAAACCGGCATAGAATTGGACGATCAGGTTTATCCCCACCTGAAAGTGTCACTAATTTCCCCGGGAAATTGAACCATCCCCAGCCTGAGGAGTGAAAAACCACCCCTGGGAAGCCAATACCCCTCTTTGATAGTCCACAAGGACTATTCCTCATCACAAAATAGTCCATCTGTGCTATGGACAAATCGGCAAAGATGCGTATCATGAATGCCAGTCAATAACTGACCGGCGGTCAGAATGTCCACCTGTCGCGTGTTTATCCTCACGGAGCATCCACTTTTCGCCGAGGGCGTGGAGACCCTCCTGCGGGAACAGCCCGGGCTGGAGGTGATCGGCACCGGCGATGTCTCCCCCCAGACCTTTGCTCGCATCCAGGAACTGGTCCCCGATGCGGTGGTCGTCGGCGCTTCCGGCGACGAGCAGGATTCCCTGGTAGCGCGGGTCTTCCAGGCGCTCCCCGGCCTCAAGGTGGTTGCCCTCAACCTGGACGACAACCGCATTCACATCCATTACCGCCAGATGAAGGTGGGGCGGCAGGTGGAGGACCTGGTGGAGGCGATCCGGCAGCCGCTGGAATGGGGGCGGCCCCGCCCGGCGGCGATGCGGATTTTCGCCATCGTCCAGGGGCAGTACGGTCAGCGCATCGTGGAAAACATCCGCCGCCACGGCCCGAAGGGCTGGACGGTGGAGTCCTGGCGCCCTCCGACCGACCTCCCGGCGACGCTGGATGACCCGGAGGCCTACCTGCCCCTCCACGTCCCCCCCTCCGATGTTATCCTGGCCCTCGGGGAGAGTCCGGCCGTTGCCCAACTGATCCCCGACATTGCCCGACGGGCTGGCGCCCGGGCGGTCATCGCCCCGGTGGACCATAGCGCCTGGCTTCCGGAGGGGCTCATTCGTCAACTGGAAGTCCGTCTGAATCAGATGGGGGTCGCGGCGGTTTTCCCGCGACCCTTTTGTTCGCTTACCGAGGATGGGTACAACGTTCGTCACCAGCGGGTGGCTTATTCCAATCCCTGGATTGCGGAGTTCGCCCGCCATTTCGGGCGCCCGGTCTTCCGCATCCGCGCCGAAAACGGGGTGGTGCAGGCTGTGGAGGTGGAACGGGATACGGCCTGTGGCTGTGCCCGGTTTGTCGCCGAGCATCTGGTGGGGCAGCCCCTCAGCGAGGCGGTCTTTCAGGCCGGCATTCTGCACCACCATTATCCCTGCCTGGCCGGGATGACGATGGAGAAGAGCCTGGGCGATACCCTGCTGCATGTCTCCGGTCAGCTGATGCGGCAGGCGGTGGAGGTGGAGATCGCACCGCTGCTTCCCCGGGCTGCTTACCTGGTCCCCGAGGGCCGCGCGGCGAAATAACCACCTCCCACTTTCCCAATACCCAATACCCAATACCCAGTATCCCGTTTCCCAACACCCAGAAGGAGGATCCTATGCCCGTGAAACGAGTCTATCCAGTTCCCAGCGATATTGAGATCGCTCAGATGGCCGAACTCCTGCCCATTATGGAGGTCGCCGAGAAGGTGGGGCTCACCGGGGATGACCTGGACCTCTACGGCAAGTGGAAGGCCAAAGTCCATCTGGACGTCCTGCACCGGCTGAAGGACCGCCCCGATGGCAAGTACATAGACGTGACGGCCATCACGCCGACCCCGTTGGGGGAAGGGAAGACCGTCACCACCATCGGCCTCAGCCAGGGGCTGGGCTACATCGGTAAGAAGGTCTTCACCTGCATCCGCCAGCCCTCCATGGGGCCGACCTTCGGCATCAAGGGCGGCGCGGCCGGCGGCGGTTATGCCCAGGTGGTGCCGATGGAGGACTTCAACCTTCACCTCACCGGCGACATCCACGCCGTGGGGGTGGCCCACAACCTGCTGGCGGCGGCCATTGATGCGCGCATCCTCCACGAGATGGAAATGACCGATGCGCAACTGGAGAAGTTCTGCCCGGAGATCCCGCGGCTGAACATTGATCCCAACTCCATCCTCTGGCCGCGCGTGGTGGATGTGAACGACCGGGCGCTGCGCAACATCGTCATCGGCCTGCAGGCCGGGCAGGTGGATAAGCCGCTCCCCGAAGGGAGCACGCTGCGGGAAGTGGTGGCGAACCTGCCCCACGGCACCGACGGGGTCCCTCGGATCACGGGCTACGACATCACCGTCGCCTCGGAGATTATGGCGATCCTGGCGCTGGTGGACGGCTACAAGGGGCTGGCCGACCTGCGGGAGCGGCTGGGCCGCATCGTCTGGGGCTTCAGCAAGGACGGACGCCCGTTGACCGCCGAGGACCTGAAAGTGGCCGGCGCGATGACCGTGCTGCTGAAGGACGCGCTGATGCCCACCCTGATGCAGACGCTGGAGGGCACCCCAGCGTTTGTCCACGCCGGACCCTTTGCCAACATCGCCCACGGCAACAACTCCATCATCGCCGATCAGATCGCCCTCAAACTGGTGGGGCCGGATGGCTACGTGGTCACCGAGTCCGGCTTCGGCGCCGATTGCGGCATGGAGAAATTCTTCCATATCAAGTGCCGCTACTCCGGCCTCATCCCCAACTGCGTCGTTATGGTCTGCTCGGTACGCGCCCTGAAGATGCACGGCGGCGGGCCCGAGGTCATCCCCGGCCGTCCGCTCCACCCGGCCTACACCGAGGAGAACGTGGAACTGCTCCGCGCCGGGCTGCCCAACCTGATCCAGCACATTGAGAATGCCCTCAAGTTCGGCATTCCGGTGGTGGTGGCCATCAACCGCTTCAAGACCGACACCGACCGGGAGATCGCCATCATTCAGGAAGCGGCGCGGAACGCGGGCGCCTTTGACGCGGTCGTCAGCGAGGTGTGGGCGAAGGGCGGTGAGGGCGGTGCGGCCCTGGCCGAGGCGGTGGTCAAGGCCTGCGAACAGCCCAGCAACTTCCACTTCCTCTACCCGCTGGACATCCCCATCAAGGAGAAGATTGAGATTATCGCTCGCGAGATCTACCGCGCCGATGGGGTGGATTTCATGCCCGAGGCGGAGCGGAAGATTGAACTCTACACCGCGCTGGGCTACGACAAACTGCCGGTCAATATGGCCAAGACCCATCTCTCCTTCTCCCATGACCCGAAACTGAAGGGGGCACCGCGCGGCTTCCGCCTGCCCATACGGGATATTCGCGCCAGCGTCGGGGCCGGCTTCCTCTATCCGCTCTGCGGCGCGATGCGCACGATGCCCGGCCTTCCCACCCGGCCGGCCTTTGTAGACGTGGATATTGACTTGAAGACGGGCAAGGTCGTGGGCCTGTTCTAGCCCGAGGAGTTCGGGCCTCGGAAACGAACGGCCAGATAGCGGCATGACCGCTATCTGGCCGTCGCTTTCCTGCCGTTCGAGGCCTACGAGATCGGCGGATGCTCGCGGAACTTGAGTTCTTCTTCCAGCGAGGCGCGGCTGACGTCGGTGCGGCCGGCGCAATCCAGGCTACGGCTATCTTCAAAGGCACAGGCCTCGCTGCAGTAGATCCGCCTGCCGCGCCGAACGACTTCGCCCATAACCTCCTCTCCGCAGTAGGCGCAGACCCTTTTTTCGCTCATCGTCCGACCTCCCCACTTCCAGTCGCCCTCGCGGAGAACTGGCGACTGGGGAGCGATTTACCGGACCTTTTCAAACATGTCCTTGCCGGCCCCACACTGGGGACAGACCCAGTCTTCGGGCAGGTCCTCAAAGGGCGTCCCCGGCGGGATACCACCGTCCGGGTCGCCCTTCTCCGGATCGTAGATGTATCCACAGGCCATGCATTCCCATTTGTCCATCCTGACCTCCTTAACCTGCGAACATGCGGATTATTGAATAGATTACGGCCGGCCCTCGATCCAGACGGTGGACAGATCCAGGATACCCATCGGAGTCACCTTCAAGCCCCGTACATAGGGTTTGGTGAGCAAATAGGTGACCCCGTGGCTCAGGGGAATGACCGGGGCATCGGCGACGATCAGACGCTCGACCTGGCGATAGAGCGCTAGTCGCCTTTCCTCGTCCTGCTCCACCGCAGCCTGTTCGAAGAGGCGGTCCACTTCCGGATTGGAGTAACCGGTATGGTTGCTCGGACTGCCGGTGCGGAAAAGGACCTCCAAAAAGTTCTGGGGGTCGGGATAGTCGGCGACCCATCCCAGGGCAAAGATGGGATAACGACGTGCATCCAAGCCTTCCAGGAAATCGGCCCATACCACCTGTCGCAGTTCGACTTCCAGATCCAATTCTTCCTTCCAGACCTCCTGCAGGAGAACGGCATCCCCACCGCCGGTGGTATAAAAGACGAGGCGCGGGATCTTGCCGGCGTAGCGCGATTCGGCCAACAGTTTCCGGGCCTGCTCCGGGTCGTAAGGCAACCCCTCCAGCGTCTCGTCGTAGCCGGGCATGCCGGGGGGAAGGATGCCCCTGGCCTGCACCAGCCGGCCTTCGTAGGTCACCCGGGCGATCTTGGCCCGGTCCACGGCCATCGTCAGCGCCTGGCGCACCCTGGGGTCGTCGAAGGGCGACATCTGGGTGTTGAAGCCAATGTACTGGAGGGAAAGTTCCGGGTTCACCCGAAGTTCCCCGGCCAGCGGACTGCCTTCGTACTCCAGACGGGCCACAACGGATGTTCCCACCTCGGTGAAGTCGATCCGCCCCTGTTCATAGAGGACCAGCGGATTGCGGGCGTCGGCACCCATCAGCAGGATGACCCGTTCCAGACGTGGGGGCTGGCGGTAGTACTGCTCGTTGCGGGCCAGCACCATCCGGCGGTTGTGCTGCCATTCGGCCAGGCGGAAGGGGCCACTCCCGTTGGGCTTCTCTGTCCAGCCTCGCCCCTGCTCGACGTTGGTCCGGTCCAGGACATAGGCCGTGTTGTAGGTCAACTTGGCCAGGAAATAGGACTTGGGCTGGTTGATGGTGATGACCAGGGTATGGGGGTCGGGGGCGCGCAGGCCGGCGATGTGGTCGGCCCGGCCGGCCAGTTTCTCCGGAACACCAACGATGTCGCTCAAGTAGGTGGCGCAGGGGAGGTTTTCCCCCAGCGCCGGGTTACAGGCCCGTTCCAGCGAATAGAGGAAATCGTCCGAGGTGATCGGCCGGCCGTCATGGAAGCGGGCCTCGGGGTGGAGGGTAAAGGTATATACCCGCCCGTCGGAAGAGATGCTCCAGCCGCTCGCCAGGTCGTGGACAACTTCGAGGTTCTCATCCAGCGCCACCAGGCCGCTGTAGAGTTGCCGAATGACAAAACTGGAGGTGGCGTCGGTGCAGAGGGCGGGGTCCAGCGTCGGCGGGTCATAGGCGCTCAGCGTTAGGGTGAGCACCTGTTCCTCCTGGCCGGTCGGGGGAGGAAAAGGCGAGAAGCAGGAGGTGATGATCGGCAGAAGGAAGAGGACAAGGATAAGCCGCTTATGCATAGGACACCTCGATTTCCGAACCTGGCCAGCGCCCTTCTATTTTACCAGGAAACAGCAGGGTGGGTCAAGTAGGGGCGCGGCGATGCCCCGCTCTTGGGGAGGTGGCAGGTGTGCCCCTACTCGGGAAAAATCTTGCCCGGATTCAGGATGTTCTGGGGGTCAAAAGCCGCCTTGATCCGGCGCATCAGTTCGACCTGCCTTTCCCCCAGCACCCACAGAAGATAGGGCCGGCGGGTGGCGCCGATGCCGTGTTCGCCGGTGATCGTCCCGCCTAGGGAGAGGGTCAGCCGGTAAATCTCTCCGCTCACCTGCTCTACCCGTTCCCCCCAGCGTTCCAGGGGGATGTCGTCCTTGAGGACGTTGACGTGGACGTTGCCGTCGCCGGCGTGGCCGAAACTGACGATGCGCACCCCATGCCGGCCGGCGATCTCGCGGATGCCCCGCAGGAGGTCCGGTATCCGCGCCCGGGGCACGACTACGTCCTCCATGTGGTTGATCGGGCTTTCCGCCTTGAGCGCCTCGATGATCTTGCGCCGCGCTTCCCATAACCGGTCTCGCGTGGCCCGGTCTTTGGCCACGAGCACGTCCCGCGCCCCGTACTCCAGGCAGAGGTCGCCCACCTCTTCGACCTCGGCCTCTACGGCCGCCGGGACGTTGCCGTCGAGCATGATGAGGAGGTGGGCGGCGGCATCGTCATAGGGCACTTTTTTCCCCAGGAGGCGTTCCGAGGCCAGGACCGAGTCGCGCTCCATAAACTCGATGGTGGCCGGCAGGATACGTCGGGCAATGATCGCCGAGACGGTATCGGCCGCTGCCTGAAAGTCGTCATAGGGTACCAGGAGGTCTACCCGCTCCCGGGGCAGGGGGAGCAGCTGCAGGATAATTCGGGTGATCACGGCCAGCGTGCCCTCGGAGCCGATGAGCATCTGGGCCAGGTTGTAGCCGGTAACGTCCTTGACCAGTTTCCCGCCCCAGGTGACGATCTCGCCCGAAGGAAGCACCGCCTCCAGCCCGCAGACATAGTGGCGGGTCACCCCGTACTTGACCGCCCGAGGCCCTCCGGAATCCTCGGCGACGTTCCCGCCGATGGAGCAAGAGTCCAGACTGGCCGGGTCGGGGGGGTAGAAGAGGCCCTCGGCTTCCACAAAGCGGTGCAGTTCGCCGGTGATGACCCCGGGCTCGACGGTGACCATCAGGTTTTCCTTATCGAGTTCCAGGATGCGGTTCATCTTCTCCAGGGAGAGGACGATGCCCCCATGGATAGGGACGGCACCGCCGCTCAGACCGGTCCCCGCCCCACGGGGAGTAACCGGAACCCGTTCCCGCTGGGCCAGTTTGAGGATCGCCGAGACCTGCTCGCTGCCCCTTGCCCGCACCACCACCTCCGGCTCGCCCCGCAGGCCCACCGTCTCGTCGTGGGTGTACGGCTCCATCGCTTCGCCGAGCAGGATGTCCTCCGCTCCGACGATCTCCTGGAGGGCGGCCACGATTCCCGCGTTGACCTTTTTGTACATCGTCGCCTCCTTCGGCCGAACCCGGAGGGCAGCCTTATTAGGCTTCACGGATTCAATGCAACGCCATGTCAAAAATTGTGCGTACGGGCGAGCCGGCGACTCGCCCCGGATGTCCCTTTTGCCACACGGATTTCAATAGGTCTCCTCGAGCAAGGCGGCCTGGGCCGCGGCCAGGCCGGCCCCTGCCTCGAAGGCATAGCCCAGGCGGGCCAGCCCCTCCTCGATGGCTCCCACCGTGGCGAGGATATCCGAGCGGTTCACCGCCCCCATGTGTCCGATGCGGAAGTAGCGGGTGCGGATTTCCGGGTGCAGGCCGCCGGCCAGGATCACCCCGGCCCGCTGCACCGCCTCCAGGAGGGTGCTATCCACCCCCTCCGGGTAATACACCGCCGTCATGGTATGGGCCGCTTTCTCCGGGCCGATCGGCACCATACGCAGGCCGAGGGCGGAAACGGCCGCCCAGACGGCCCGGGCGAGCCGGCGATGGCGGGCGATGCGCGCCTCCATCCCCTCGGCGAGAATCTGCCCCAGGCTGACGTGGAGCGCCCAGACCAGGTTGACGGCCGGCGTGGCAAAGTATCGGGGCCGGCGGGACTGGTAGGCCTCCATCACCGGCAGCCACTCCGTCCAGTCGGCATAGTAGTTCGGCACAGGCGTCTTGCGTCGGCGAAAGGCCTCCAGCGCCCGCGGGCCGGCCACCACCAGGGCCAGTCCCGGGGGGACACCGACGGCCTTCTGGGAGGCGGTCAGAGCCACGTCCACTCCCCATTCGTCCTGGCGCAACTCCTCCCCGGCGATGGAGCAAACCCCGTCCACCACCACCAGGACGCCATACCGGTTTCCCAGGGCGGCCAGGCGGCGGACATCGGCCAGCACGCCGGTGGAGGTATCCACCTGGGTGATCGTCATCACCTTGTAGTTGCCCCGCCCCAGGGCGGCGTCCACCTCCTCCGGCGCGGGCGCATCGCCGATGGCCGGGGAGCATACCCGCTCCACCCTGGCCCCGTAGCGTTCCAGGATGGCGGCGAAGCGTTCGCTGAAGTAGCCGGTGTGGACCACCAGCGCCCGGTCGCCCGGTTCGATCAGGTTGGCGGCGGCCATGTCCATGGCCAGGGTGCCGGAACCGGCGACCACAAAGGGCTGTCCGGAGGAGGAGAGGAACACCTCGCGCAGCCGGTCCAGCGTCTGGCCAAAGACCTCGATAAAGTTGGTGGCCAAGTGGCCGGTGGTGGGCAATCCCATCGCCTGCAAGACTTCGGGGGTGAACTCGATCGGTCCGGGAATCATGAGCAACCGGCGTTCTTTCATCATCCACCTGCCTTTCCTTTCTGAAGCGAGCCTGCCGCTATTGTACATCCCCTGGGGCGATTGTGCAAAGCCGACCTTGAGTTTCCCCAGGGCTTCTGGTATATTGAGCGTGGCTTACCTCTGTGCCCGTATGGGCGCTCGTTGCGTCCGCACTCGGCGAAATCCGCACCCGGTTTCTGGCGTTTGTGCAGAACCTCAGAGGAAAGTATCGCCGGCGGAACAAAGGAGATCGGCGATGGATCAGGTGATCGGCCTACAATGTGTGCGCTGCGGCCGGCGTTACGCGATAGGCGAAGCCGCTTATACCTGCCCGGCCTGCGGCGATGACGGCATCCTGGATGTCCTCTACGACTATGATGTGGTCAGGGAGCGGCTGGACCGCGACCTCCTGGCCCGCAACCCGGAGTGGACGATCTGGCGCTATGCCCCCCTCCTGCCGGTCGAGGAGGTGCAGCGGGCTTCTCCCCTAAACGTGGGCTGGACGCCGCTCTACCGGGCCACCCGGCTGGCCGAGGCGCTGGGACTGCCCTGCCTGGAACTCTGGGTGAAGGACGACGGGCGCAACCCCTCGGCTTCGCTCAAGGACCGCGCCAGCGCGGTCGCCCTGGTGCGGGCGCAGGCGGAGGGAGCGGAAATCGTTGCCGCCGCCTCCACCGGAAACGCCGCCTCCTCGCTGGCCTGCCTCTGCGCCGGCGTCGGGCAGCGCTGTGTCATCTTCGTCCCCGAGCAGGCCCCGCCGGCCAAGGTAGCCCAACTCCTCATCTTCGGGGCCCAGGTTTTCCTGGTCCAAGGGAGTTACGACGAGGCCTTTGACCTCTGTATGGCGGCCTGTCGGGCCTACGGCTGGTACAACCGCAACACCGCCGTCAACCCCTACCTCTCGGAGGGGAAGAAGACGGTTGTCCTGGAGGTCTGTGAGCAGTTGCGCTGGAAGGCCCCCGACCTCATCTTCGTTCCGGTAGGAGATGGCTGCATCATCGGTGGGGTGGGAAAAGGGCTGCGCGACCTACAGTCCCTGGGCTGGCTGGAAGGCCGGCCCCGGCTCATCGGCGTGCAGGCCGAGGGGTCATCGGTGCTGGCCCGGGCCTGGGCACGGGGGGAGGAGGAAATCGTCCCCGAGCCGCCGACGACGCTGGCCGACAGCATCGCTGTGGCCCGGCCGCGCGATGCTCGCAAGGCCCTGCGGGCAGTGCGAGATAGCGGAGGGGAGTATGTGGTCGTTTCCGACGCGGAGATTCTGGAGGCGATGCGCCTCCTCGGACAGACGCAGGGGGTCTTTGCCGAGCCGGCCGGGGCAGCCCCGGTGGCCGGCCTGATGCGGATGGCACGGGAGGGACGGCTGCGAGGAGATGAGCGCATCGTCCTCCTGGTGACGGGGAACGGCCTGAAGGACGTCGCCTCGGCGCTGAAGGCGGTGCCGCCGGCCCCACGCATCGAGCCGACGCTGGAGGCGCTCCTCTCGGCCCTGGAGAGGACGGGGGTGGGCCGGGGCCGGTGAGGGGAAAGGCCTCGCCTGCCCACGGGTCAAAGGGAAATCGGCCGGCCCATCTCCGGGCGAACGACCCGAATGCCGCTTCCGGCCAGACGGCTCTCCCACCAGTCCGGCCGTTCGGTATGGATGGGGATGAAGACGGCCGGCCTTACCTGCTGCACCAGGTCGAGCAGCTGCCACCCGGGGGCGTGGCCGGAAGAATGGAGGCGCTGCACATGGGCGTCGTCGGGGTCGCCTTCCATCCGCAGTCCGACCTGACGCACCCAGTTCCGCAGACGTTCCAGATCCACGGCCTGCTCCTCGTCATAGGCCCGGCTGTTGGAGTACAGGTAGAGGCCGCCGGCGATGTTCTCCAGGTCCAGGAGATCGTTGGCATCCCACAGGCTGAAACAGAGGAGGTGATCGCCCGGGCGGGCGGAAACGTCGGCGGGGAAGAGGGTGCAGCCGGCCCAGCGCCGGCGCACCCCCTTTTCCCACGACCGGGGGGCCGATTTGGGATCGGCATAGAGCCACAGGGGAAGTTCCATCGGATCGGGAAAGGCGCCGACCAGCGAGAGGGCTTCCAGGAGCAGGGCATCTTGGGGCTGGATAACCATCTTTCGCCCCCCGGCCAGACGAAGGAAGGTTTGCAGACGCTCGACGTTGCGGGGAGCGAAATCGGCCACCACCAGCCGGCCACCGGCTTGCCGAATCATCCGGCCGGCGACTTCCTCTACCTCCGCCTCACCCACCGGCTCCCCTGCGTCCAGATGGGTGCCTTCGCAGAGCAGGGCCACCGGCTTCAGGGCGGCCATTTCCTGCACAACACCGGCCATTGCCGTCCCCTGCCGGCCGTGAAAGCGCAGGTCGCCGCTGTAGACAACCCAGCCGGCCGAGGTCCGGACGGCAAAGGCCGCCGCCCCGGGGACGGAGTGATCCACCGGCCACCAGCGCACCTCCCGGCCGCCGATCTCCCCCGAAAAGATGCCCGGATCGCAGGCGACGATCTTCTTGGAAGTAGGGGACATCTCTCTCCACCATCGGCAGGCCGCCGGATCGGCCGGCGGACCGTCCAGCAGGACACAGGCGCGAACCCGGTAATGATCGCTCTGGCTCTTCAACGCCTGGGTCTGTTCATCCCAGGAGCGAGGGGAGAGGAAACTCACCTCCTGCTCAAAGTCGGATGCCCCGGCCACCTGCATGGCACGGGCGATAAAGGCGGTAGTGCGGGTGCAATAGACCGGGATGGCCGGGTCCAGATAGGCCAGGTCGCCGTTGTGGTCCAGATGGGCGTGGGAGACCAAGATGGCGTCTACGGCGCGGCCCCCAGGACGGCGCAGGTCGCGGTAAAGAGGCGCTCCCCGGAAGCGCTCCCACAGATTGGGCAGGGCCAGGTCCTCCCGGTAGAGGCCCTCCAGAGGAGGGAGAAGGCCGAGGGAGAGAAGGTCGAAGAGTCCCCGGGAGGCGCGGGGACGCAGGTACTCGTTGAAAAAGAGGCGGCGCCGGCCGAATGGTGTGCCAAAGTCGAGGAGGAGGCGCAGATCTCCATCCTCCAGGAGAACCTTATTGCCGCCGATCTCCTCCACGCCTCCGTAGCAAGTCAAACGGACCACGGGTCACCTCCAGCGGTATACCATTTTCCCGGCCCGATCCCCGGGGCACCTTCGTCCCCCCAAACCGGTGCCCACATTGTAACCTCGAACCTCGAACATTTTATCACAGTCGGCCCGGATTTCAAGGTCACCCCAATTTGCGCCCCGGCCTTGTTTATAATAAAATCATAAGATATCCATGCCTTGCCATTTCGAGGTCACCCTTGGATAAAATCGTTATCCGTCGGGCTCGCCAGCACAATCTGAAAAACGTGGATGTCGAGATGCCCCGCAACCGGCTGGTGGTCATCACCGGCATCTCCGGTTCGGGCAAATCCTCCCTGGCCTTTGATACCCTGTATGCCGAAGGCCGAAGGCGCTACGTGGAGAGCCTCTCTCCCTATGCCCGTCAGTTCCTGGGGCAAATGGAGCGGCCCGACGTGGATGCCATCGAAGGACTTTCCCCAACCGTGGCCGTGGACCAGCGGGGAATGGGGCGTAACCCCCGTTCCACCGTCGGCACCATCACCGAGATCTATGACTTCCTGCGTCTGCTCTTTGCCCGCATCGGCCGGCCGCACTGCCCGGCCTGTGGCCGGGAGATCGTCCGTCAGTCGCCCACCCAGATCGTAGACCAGATCCTCTCCTTCCCCCACGGGAGGCACCTAATGCTCCTTTCGCCACTGGTGCGCGAGCGGAAGGGCGGCCACCAGAAGGTGCTGGAGGACCTGCGCGGGGCCGGCTACGTCCGCGTGCGGGTGGACGGGGAAATCCGCCTCCTGGACGAGGAGATCGTGCTGGACCGCTACCGTCCCCACACCATCGAGGTCGTGGTGGACCGGCTCATCATACGGCGGGAAGGGGAGGACGTGCTTGCCCCGGAACGCAGCCGGCTGGCCGATTCGGTGGAGACGGCGTTGCGGCTGGGCGGCGGGGTGCTCCTGGTGCAGGTAGAGGGGGAAGGGGAACTCTTCTTCTCCGAACACCTGGCCTGTGTCCGCTGTGGCGTCTCTCTGGGGGAGATCGAGCCGCACAACTTTTCCTTCAACAGCCCCTACGGGGCCTGCCCGGAATGCGACGGGTTGGGGACAGTCCAGGAACTGGACCCCGACCTTGTTATCCCCGACCGCAACCTTTCCCTGGAGCAAGGTGCCATCCTGCCCTGGAAGGAGATGGGCCGGCAGGCCGGCGAATACTACCGCCACCTCCTGCGGGCGGTGGCCGCCCACTACGGCTTTTCCACCCAGATCCCTGTCCGCGAACTGACGCCCGACCAGATGGGCCTCCTCCTCTACGGCAGCAACGGCGAGGTCATCCTCCTACGTTATCCCGGCCCCGGCGAGCAGATGCGGGAACTCGAAGCCCCCTACGAAGGGGTGATCCCCAACCTGCGCCGGCGCTACAAGGAAACCTCCTCGGCGCGGGTGCGGGCGCAGATCGAGCGTTATATGCGGCCGCGGCCCTGTGCCCGCTGCCACGGGACGCGCCTGCGGCCGGAGGCGTTGGCGGTGAAAGTGGCCGGCCGTTCCATCGCCGAGGTGGCCGCAATGTCCGTGGATCAGGCTCGTACCTGGGTGGAGGGCCTCCTGGACCCAGAGCGTTCCCCGCTGAGCGCCCGCGAACGGCCCATCGCTGCCCCGATCGGACGGGAAGTGCGCTCACGCCTGGAGTTCCTCCAGGCCGTCGGCCTGGACTATTTAACGCTGGAGCGCGCCAGCACCACTCTGGCCGGAGGAGAAGTGCAGCGTATCCGCCTGGCGACCCAACTCGGCATGGCCCTGATGGGCTGTATTTACGTCCTGGACGAGCCTTCCATCGGCCTTCATCCCCGCGACAACGACCGGCTGATCCGTACCTTGCAGCACCTGCGCGACCAGGGAAACACGGTGGTGGTGGTCGAGCACGACGCGGCTATGATCCGGGCAGCTGACTGGATCATTGATATGGGACCCGGTGCCGGAGAGCAGGGCGGAGAAGTCGTGGCCTCCGGCACCCTGGAGGACATCCTCCGGGAGACGCGTTCTCTGACCGGCCAGTACTTAAGCGGCCGGAAAAGCATCCCGCTGCCCCGGCACCGCCGGCCGGGCAACGGCAAAGAACTGGTGCTGGTAGGGGCGCGGGAGCACAACCTCAAGAACCTGGAGGTGCACATCCCGCTGGGCTGCCTGGTGTGCGTCACCGGCGTCTCCGGTTCCGGCAAAAGCACCCTGGTCAACGATACCCTCTACCGCCGGCTGGCCCAGGCCCTACACCGGGCCAAGGACCGCCCCGGCAGCCACGATGCCCTCTACGGCATCGAGTACCTGGACAAGGTGATCGCCATTGACCAGTCGCCCATCGGCCGGACGCCGCGCTCCAACGCGGCCACCTATACCGGGATCTTTGCCCCCATCCGCCGCCTCTTCGCCCGGGTGCCCGAGGCCCGGATGCGCGGCTATGGGCCAGACCGCTTTTCCTTCAACGTCAAAGGAGGGCGCTGCGAGGCCTGCGAGGGGGCCGGCGTCCTCCAGATCGAAATGGAGTTCCTCCCGGATGTCTATATCCCCTGCGACGTCTGTCAGGGCCAGCGTTACAACCGGGAAACACTGGAGATTCGCTACCGGGGACTGAACATCGCCGAAGTGCTGAACCTCTCGGTGGATGAGGCCATCGCCTTCTTCGCCCATATCCCCGCCGTGCGCACCCGGCTGCAAACCCTCCACGAGGTCGGATTGGGCTACCTCAAACTCGGGCAGCCGGCCACCTCCCTCTCCGGCGGAGAGGCCCAGCGGGTCAAACTGGCGGCGGAACTGTCCCGCCGGGCCACCGGACGGACGCTCTACGTCCTGGATGAGCCGACCACCGGGCTGCACTTTGCCGACATCGAGCGCCTGCTTCAAGTCCTCAACCGCCTGGTGGATGCCGGCAACACGGTGATCGTCATCGAGCACCATCTGGACGTGATCAAGGCGGCCGACTGGGTCATTGACCTGGGTCCGGAGGGCGGGCCGGCCGGGGGCTGGATCGTGGCCCAGGGCACGCCGGAGAAGGTGGCTCAGGTAGAGAGCAGCTATACCGGACGCTTCTTGCGCCCCCTCCTGGCCGACCACATTGCGTATCCGAAAACGGCCGCCAAGTAGGCGAAGGTACTGCCTTCCCCGAAAACGTTCGCGAGGTTGCGGATGGGTTCAGGCGGGGGGTTCCAACCCGCCCCTCTCTCCTGCCGGCACGAGTGCTGCCCGGGGGGTCGTTTTCTGTTGACGAAGGGGATAATTTCGTGTACAATAACAGGTAAACAAGCCAGAGATGGAAATAGGATGGTACGGCACTGAGGAGCCTGTGAGGAGGAGCCGATGACCGAAGAGCAGGTTCTTCGCCCCGAGTCGGCCGAGGTCTCTGCCGAGGAGGAGCCGGAACGCTACTATCCCAACAAGATCGGCCGGCTGTTCCTGATGTCCTTGGAGGACGTCATGGGACGCAACGGGGTCAGCGCGTTGCTCAACATGGCCGGCCTCCGGGATCGGGTCAACAACTACCCGCCGAATGACCTCCGCCGGGAATACTCCTTCACGGAACTGGCCCGCACCAGCGCGGCCCTGGAGACGATGTACGGCGTGCGGGGAGCACGGGGAATGGAGTTGCGAGCCGGCCGGGTCGCTTTCAACTACGGGCTAAAGGAATTCGGCCCTCTCCTGGGCATGGCCGACCTGGCCCTGAAGATGATGCCGTTGGGAATGAAGGTCAAGATCGGCCTCAATGCGGTGGCCCAGACCTTTGACCGCTTCAGTGACCAGCCGACCCACGTAGAGGAGAAAAAGGGTCAGTTCCTCTATGTCATCGAAAAGTGCCCGGTCTGCTGGCATCGCCACTCGGATGCCCCCTGTTGCCACATCGCCCGCGGCATTATCGAGGAAAGCCTGCGCTGGGTCTCCGGCGGGAGGAACTTTCGGGTGGAGGAAATCGAGTGCCGGGCGGTCGGGGATCCGACCTGCACCTTCGCCATTGACAAAGAGCCGATAGATTGAGCGCTCCTCATAAAGATGTAACCTCCCTTCCTTGCAGGCTCCCGGTTTTCAACCGATGATCAAGGTGCAGGCATCTGGACTGTCCCAGCCAGGTGGCAAGAGGACGAAATGCGGCGAGTGATCCTTAGGGTGCACGAGCCTATCCCGCCGTTCAACGAACCGGCCCGTGATCTGCGTATCCTCAATAAGCCGCTGTGGCTTCTCCAGCGAGACCTCCTGGCCCGCCATTGCCAGGGCGAAATCGAGGTCGAGGGCCTGGAGGGAGTCGCCTCGCTACGGGGCGAACTCCTGGTGCACAAGGACAACCTCTTCTTCAACGCCGCGCTGATCGATACCTTCATCGCCCAGGCCCGGGCCCGCGGCCGACCTTGCCAGATCGCCTTTTCTCCGGACGATCTCGCCATCACCACCCACGCCCTCCCGGTCCAGGATGGCATCCGCCGGCAGGGTGATGTATACATAGCCGACCTCTACTACTTCCCCGACGGTATCGCCTTCGAGCCCGAACCGCTGGTGATGGATACCTTGCCCCGCGAGATCGGCTACTACCATATCCCCAGTTATATGGCCCCCCACATGGGCGACCTGGTCTTTTACATCCCCTGGCGCGCTTTCCTCTCGGTGGAGAGCTGGCTGCAGGTCTGGATGGCCAACGTCCCTTTTGGCGTCTTCTGCTGGGGGAGAATCCGGGAACAGGAAGTCGAGGAAAGCTGGGCCCTAAAACTGCGCATCTTTTTCCGCTCCTTGATCGAGCGCAAGCACTTTCTTTCCTGCTCGGCGATGGTCAAGGTGGGCAAGAATTGCTCCATCGCCCCCTCGGCGGTGATCGAGGGTCCCACCGTGATCGGGAACAACGTGAACATCGGGGCCGGGGTGGTGATTACCAACAGCCTGATCGGCAACAACGTGACCATCATGCAGGGCAGCCAGGTCATGCTGAGTGTGGTCAGCGATTACTGCTACCTGCCCTTTCGGGCCGGCCTTTTTATGACCGCCTTTATGGAAAACTCGATGGTCGCCCAGAACACCTGCCTGCAACTCTGTGTCGTAGGAAGAAACACCTTTATCGGAGCGAACAACGTCTTTACCGACTTCAACCTCCTGGGGAAGCCCATCCGCATCTGGCATCGCGGCCAACTCCGAGAAGTGGGCCTGCCGGTCCTGGGCGGGTGTGTGGGACACAACGTCAAGATCGGTTCGGGCTTTGTCATCTACCCGGCCCGGACCATCGAGTCGGGTTCGATCCTGGTCGCGCCCGAGGGGCCGGCCGTGATCACGCGCAACCTTTCGTATGAGGATAGCCTCCAATACCGCTGGATTTACTCGGAGAAACCGAGGAGAGTCCATATGCCGGACGAAGCGCCGCTGGAAACAGAACGGTCCGACCCCGAAGGAGAGGAACGACTCCCGCGCTAGGAGATCGAGCCGGGACAAACCCTTCGGGGGACAGAGGGGCATGGAGGAAGGTTATGCCGAAGCAAAAGATCCTGATCGTCGAGGACGCCCCGGACATTGCCGGCCTGCTCCAGATCTTTTTCAATGCCCAGAACTATGAGGCGTTGGTAGCTGGCCGGGGAGCCCAGGCCCTGGAGATGTGCCGCCAGAAGATGCCCGATCTCATCCTTCTGGACATCATGCTGCCCGATATGGACGGCTATGCCATCTGCCAGGCCCTACGTTCCAACCTGCGCACCAGCCACATCCCCATCATCTTCCTCACCGCCCGGGGGGAGAAGGAAGACCGCATCCAGGGCTTTCAATTGGGCGCAGACGATTATATCGTCAAGCCTTTCGATATCGAGGAGTTGCATATGCGGGTCAAGCGCGCCCTGGAGCGGGCTTCTTTCCTGAACCTGACCAACCCCACCACAGGACTTCCCGGCAGCAAGCTGATCGAGGAGCAACTCAAGCGCATCCTCACCCGCCACGACTGGGCACTGGCCTCCATTGGAGTGGCCTATTTCAACGCCTTTACCGAAGCCTATGGCTTCGTCGCCGGCGATAACTCCTTGCGCTTCCTGGCCCTGACGCTCAATGAGGCGGTGAACGAAAAGGGTGGACCGGAGGACTTTATCGGGCACGTGGGCGGAAGCGATTTCATCCTGACCACCCGACCGGAGCGGATACGGGCCGTCTGCGAGTACCTGATGCAGCGTTTTGACGAGCGCATCGGTACGCTCTACGACTACAAGGACCGCAAGGCCGGCTATATCGTCGTCCACAACGACCGGGGCGAGGAGGTTCAGGTGCCGCTGATGCACCTGGTCATCGGCGTGATCGACGGAAGCAAGCGCACCTTCAGCGACATCCGGGAACTGACCGAAGCGGCGGCCGAGGTGCGGCAGCAGGCCCGTCGGTCTGGGGACCAGGGCAGCCGTATTGCCTATGGATAACAAATGGAACCGGAACGGGTCATACGATAGCGGTTGAGCCGTGTTCCTCTCCGGGGAAAAGGCCCACCCCGGTGGGAGTACCAAAGATGGGTCTGGCAAATCGAGCGGTGCGCTGGTTACGGGACGGACTGGTTCCCCAGGAAGAACTCGTCGGCAGCGAGCAACTGGCAGCGCTGGCCCGCTGGGCCATGCTGGCCTTTGTTCTGGTGGTGAACCGCTTTGTGGCTCCCTACTGGGGGCCGGCCAGTTTCCTCCTGGAACGGGTCCTCCTGCTCTTTGCTCTGGGAAACCTGGCCGTTACCGCTTTTCTCCTGCGCCGGCTATGTCCTCCCCGGGTGTTCAGCCCGCAGGCCTTCCTCCGAGGCCTGCTGACCCTACTCCTGATCCTGGGCAGCCTAGCCACCCTTCTGGTGATCTGGCGGGACTATGCCTCCTTCCACCTGGCCTTTCCCTTCATCCTGGCCCTCGGCGTGGGCACGATCCTGACCACCCTCTTCCTGGGATGGGCCGGCCGCCCCTCGCGGGCCGTCGGCCTCTTCCTTCATCTCCTGGACATCGCCTTCGTCTCCACCCTGCTGGCCATCGCCCCTAAATTCCGTGAAACCCCCTATGATATCCTTTACCTCCTGGTGATTCTGCTCGTTGCCCTGCGACTGGGCCTGGTGTCCAGCATCTTTCTTTCTCTCCTGAGCACCGGCCTCTACGCCTTCCTGGCGATCATCCAGCCGGCCGCCTTCGCCACCGTGGAAGCCCGCAATGCCATGCTGGCCACCCGCTCCTTCGGCTACCTGGGAATCGGCATCCTCGGCGGCATCCTGGCACAACTGGTGCGGGTACAGCAGCGCAGACGGGAGGAGGAACGCCGGCGGACACGGGAACAGGAAGTCGTCCTCCGCGTAGCCGGCGCCATCAGCACCACGCTGGAACTGGACCGGCTGATGGAGCAGGTCTTTACCTCCCTCCGCGAGGTCATCCCCTTCTCGGAGGGCGAAATCACCCTCTGGAGCGGAGAAGGGGGCTGCCTGGTCAGCCGGCGTTTGTTCACGCCGGAGGGGTATATCCCCCGCGAGATGCGCTACGCCCCCGGAGAGGGCTATAGCGGCTGGATGGCCGTACATCGGCGGCCGTTGTGGATTCCGGACATCGCCGCCGAAAAAGCCATCCGCCCCAAGGGCGAAATGCCTTCGGGTTCCTACCTCGCCGTCCCTCTGCTCCTCGGCGACCGGCTGGTGGGAACGCTGGAACTTTCCGCCTACCAGGTGGGCGCTTTCCGTCGTGAAGACCTGGATATCCTGGTGGCCACCGCCCCGCAGATTGCGGCGATGGTGGATCACGCCCGGCTGTACGACCGGGTGCGGCAGCGCTTGGAGCAGCGCGTCCGCCAACTCAGTGCCGTCGAACAGATCGACCGGGAATTGACCAGCACGCTGGAACTGGAGCGGGTCATTCAAGGCGTCCTGGAGCGGGCCATGGAGTTTACCGGAGCCACGGTAGGCGCGCTCTTGGGGATGACGGAGAAGCGGGATGGCCTGCTCATCCTGGCCAGCCGGGGCTATCGGAAGGAGATGGAACGTTACAAGCGGGAGCCCTGGCCGCTGGAGGCCGGCATCGTCGGACGGGTGGCCCGCACCCGACAGCCGGCCCTGATCGAGGATGTTTCCCAGGAGGCCGACTACGCCGATGCCACCGGGACGACGCGCTCCGAACTGGCCGTGCCGATTATGCGGGAGGAAGAGGTGCTGGGAGTGCTCAACCTGGAGAGCGACCGGCCGGCCGCCTTCGACGAGGAACACCTGGAGTTTGTCCAACACCTGGCCGAGCACGCCGCCATCGCCATCCATAACGCCCGTCTGTTCGCCCGCGAGCAACAGCGGGCCAGAGAACTGGCCGCCTTGCAGGAGGTCTCGCTGGACCTCTCCCGCAAGCTGGAGGTGGACGACCTCTTGCGTTCGGTGGTGGAGCGGGCCGTGCAGTTGCTCGGCGCCAGCAGCGGCGGGCTCTATATCACCCTGCCGGGAAGCGACGAACTGGAGTTGCGGGTGGCTTATCGCATGCCCGATGAATACCTCGGCACCCGCCTAAAGATGGGAGAGGGGCTTTCCGGCCTTGTTGCCCAAAACCGCCGGCCGATGTGGGTGGACGACTACCGCACCTTCGCCGGCCGCTCCGCCCATTACGCCGGGGCCGACTTCCGGGCGGTGATCGCCGTACCCCTCCTCTACGGCGAGGAACTCCTGGGGGTACTGGACGTCCTGCACGGGGAAGAGGGGCGCACCTTCGACGAATCCGACCTGCGGCTGCTCCTTCCCCTGACCAATCAAGCGGCGGTGGCCCTCTCCAACGCCCGTCTTTTCGAGGAGACACGTTCCTGGGCCGAAGAGATGGCCCTTCTCCTGGAGATCAACCGTGCCCTGACCAGCACCCTGGGCTTCCAGGAGACGATCCAAGCGATCATCCAAGGGGTGCAGCGCCTCGTCCCCTATAGCGAGGGAGAAATCTGCCTGTACGACCCCGACCATCGGACCTTTACCACCGTGGGCACGCTGGGAGCGATGGTGCGGGCGGCCTCGGCCGGGACCTATACCCTGGAGCAGGGCTATACCGGTTGGATCGGGCGTAACCGTCGGCCTCTCCTCATCGGCGACTGTGCCGCCTTCACCGAGGTTCGCCCAGTGCGCGAGGAGATGATTACGAGCGGCCGGATCCGCTCCTACCTGGGCCTTCCCATGCTCATCGGCGACCGCCTCATCGGCACATTGGAACTGGTGAGCGAGAAGCCCTATGCCTTCACCGAACGCCACCTCCGCCTGCTCACCCTGGTGGCCGGCCAGGCCGCCGTATCGCTGGACAACGCCCGGCTCTATGGGTTGACCGAACGTCGTCTGCACCAGCGTATGGAGCAACTCCGCGCCCTGCAGCACATCGGCCAGGAGTTGAACACCACCCTCCTCCTGGAGGATAACCTCCGGGTGATCATCGAGGAGGCGATCCGGGCTACCTCCTCCACCCACGGCAATATCGCAATGTACGACGAGGAGACCGGGGCCTTTCGTGTGACCTCCGCCCTCATCGGCTATACTCCCGAGGAGGCCCGCCTCCTCAAGCAACTGCGCCTGGGCCGAGGCCGGAGCCTCATGGATGACGTGCTCCGCTCCGGGCAGCCGGAGATCATCGCCGATACCCAGGCGGACCCCCGGCCGGCCTGCGTGAAGCAGGAGACCCGCTCGGCCCTCTCCGTGCCGATCCTCTTCGAAGGCCGGGTGGCTGGCATCATCAATGTGCGCAGCACCGAGCCCAGGGCTTACGACCAGGAAGACCTCCAGTTTGTCCAAACTCTGTCCGCCCAGGCTTCCCTGGCGGTGGGCAATGCCCGACGCTATGAGGAACTCACCCAGCAACGCGAACTCTTGAGCCAGCGGGCTACGCAGTTGCGCGAGATTCTGGAACTGGGTAACACCCTGCGGGCAGACCGCGACCTTTCGGACATCCTGGGCCAGGTAGCCTATGGGGTGGTGGGCAGCGTCGGCTTCGGAGTAGTCCTCTTCAGCCTGGTGGCCGAAGATAACCCCACCGTGCTGGAACGGCTAGCTGGTGCCGGCATCCCCCTGGAGGATTTCCGACACTTGCAGGAGGTCCGGCCTCCCCTCCGGGTCTACCAGGACCTCTTCCGCGACGAATTCCGCATCAGCCGCTCCTACTTTATCCCGGAGGAAGCCGGCCTCTCCCTGAGCGAAGAGCACTTTTACCGCTTCCCCGGCATGGTCTATGCGGAAGAACTGGACCCCTCCGAATGGCATCCCCGCGACCTCCTCCTGGTGCCGATGTACTCGAGCGCCGGCGACCTCCTGGGGATGATGTCGCTGGATAACCCCTTTGACCGCAAGCGGCCCGTCCGCCGGGTGGTGGAGGCCCTGGAGATCTTTGCCAACCAGGCCGCCATTGCTGCGGAAAACGCCCGTCTCTTCCGCGAACGGGAGCGCCGAATCGCCGAACTGAACGTCCTCAACCGCATCGGCCAGGCCACGACCTCGACCCTGGACCTGGATGCCATCCTCCTCTCCATCTACGAACGTCTGGCCGAGGCACGGGTTCTGGATGTGGAGAGTTTCTACATTGCCATCTACGACGCCGAACGCGATAGGCTGCGCTTCTATCCGGTGGTAGACCGGGGTGTCCTTTACGAGGCGAGCGAGGGTCCGGCCCGGCAGGGGATGGCCGGACGAATCGTGCAGGAGCGCCAGCCCCTCCTTATCGAGGACATCGCCCAGGCCGAACGGGAAGGAAAGATCGAGTACGTCAGCCTGGCCGGCTGGGAGGGCGAACGCACCCAGTCCTACATGGGCGTGCCGATGCTGGTGGGCGAGGAACTGGTCGGCATTATCGCCGCCCAGAGTTATCGCCGGGCAGCCTACGGGGAGCGCGAGAAACAGTTCCTGCTGACGGTGGCCAACCAGGTGGCCGTGGCCATCCAGAACGCCCGCCTCTTCCGCGAACGGGAGCATCGGCTGGCCGAACTGGCGATCTTGAACGAGATCGGCCGCGCCCTTTCCTCTGCCCTGCGCCTGGACGAACTGACAGAGATCGTGCACGAGCAGGTGGGCCGCATCTTTGACGCGACCAACTTCTACATTGCCGCCTACGAAGAGGCCACCGATGAATGGGAGACGCTCTTTGAGATCGAGGAAGGGAAAAGGATTCCGCCGGAGCGCTACCAAGTTGGGGCCGGGCTGACCGGCCACATCATCCGCAACAAATCCCCCCTGCTCTTTCGCTCCCGGGCCGAGATCGAAACCTTTCACGAGCAGCAGGGGATCCGGACGATCGGCCGGCCGGCCCTCTCCTGGCTGGGCGTGCCGCTGATCGCCGCCGACAAGGTGGTTGGGGTGATGGCCATCCAGAGTTACGAGCAGGAGAACCTCTACAGCGAGCAGGACCTGGCCCTCTTCTCCACCATCGCTGCCCAGGCAGCCATCGCCATCGACAACGCCCGCCTCTTCCAGGAGCGGGAGCGACGCATCACCGAACTGGCCATCCTGAACGAGATCGGCCGCGCCCTCTCCTCCGCCCTGGAACGAGATCAGGTGACCCGGGCCATCTACGAGCAGGTGGGCCGCATCTTTGATACGACCAACTTCTACATCGCTCTCTACGACGAGGAACGTCGCGAATGGGAAACGGCGCTGGACATCATCGGCCGGGAAGCGCAGCCGCCGACCCGTTACAGCGTGGAGCAGGGGTTGACCGGCTATATTATCCGCAATCGTCAACCGCTCCTCTTCTCCACCTCGGCCGAACTGGAGGCCTTTGAGAAGACCCACGGTTATGAGCGTATCGGCGAGCGGGCCAAGTCGTGGCTGGGCGTACCGATGATCGCTGCCGACCGGATGGTGGGAGTCATCGGGGTAGAAAGTTATGAACGCGAGTACGCCTACACCGAGGACGACCGGGCGGTGCTTTCTACCGTGGCGGCCCAGGCAGCGGTAGCCCTGGAAAACGCCCGCCTCTTCGAGGAAACGCGGCAACGGTTGCAACAGGTGAACACCCTGCTGGAAGTCAGCCGCGACGTGGCTACGCGGCTGGACCTCCCCACCCTCCTCCAGTCCATTCTGGAAGCGGCGGTAAAGAGCGTGCCCGAGGCAGAGCGGGGCTCCATCCTCCTTCTGGATGAAAAGACCCGGGAATTGGCGGTGGCGGCCCAGATCGGCTACCCGGAAGCGCTCCGCCGGGAGGTGCACCTGAGGCTGGATGAGGGCTTTGCCGGCTGGGTCTGTCGGGAGGGCCGGGCCGACATCGTGGTGGATGCCCAGACCGACCCCCGCTTCCTGATGACCGAGACGAGCCGCGATATCCGCTCCATTATGTCGGCCCCATTGATCGGCCGACGCGGCCTGGTGGGGGTCATCAACCTGGACAATTTGAGCCGACCGGGCGCCTTCGGCCGGCAGGACCTGGAATTCCTCTCCGGCCTGGCCCACCAGGCAGCGGTGGCCATCGAGAACGCCCGCCTCTTTGAAGAGCGTGAGCGCTACGCCCAGGTGCTGGAAGCGCGGGTACGCGAACTCTCGGCCCTCCTAGAGGGCACACGGGCCATCACTTCAAGTCTGCAACTGGGAGAGGTTCTGGATGCCCTGGTGGGGGTGGTTAGCCGGCAGATGGATGTGGCCACCGTGGCCCTGTGGCAGGTGGATGGCGAATGGCTCATCCCGACCACCGCGCTGGGATTGCCGGAGCGCTTCTTGCGCGAGGTACGTCTGCGGATCGGGGAGGGACTCTCCGGGCATGTGGCCGCCACGGGGGAGATCCTGGCCGTGCCCGATGTGTCCCAAGTGGAGCCGGAACTCCGTAACCCGGCCGGCGCCGCCTTCGATCAGGAACTGGATCTGCACGCCTACCTGGGCGTACCCATCACCTACCGGGAACATGTGCTCGGCGTGCTCAGCGTGATGGTCCATGAGGTGCGCGATTTTACGCCGGACGAGGTGGCCCTCCTCACCGGCCTGGCCGAACAGGCCGGCATCGCCGTGGAAAACGCCCGCCTCTTCCAGGAGCGCGAACAGCGCATCGCCGAACTGACCGCCCTCAACGAGGTCGGCCGGGCCATCGGCACGACCATGCGGTTGGACGAACTCCTGGAGACGATTCGCCGCGAAGCCGCCCGCCTGGTGGATACAAGCAACTTCCTGGTGGCCCTCTACGACGAGCGCACGAACATCCTCTCCTTCCCGCTCTACCACGAGTTCGGCCGGCGGGTGGAGATGCCTTCCCGGACCTTTGGCAACGGCCTCACGGAGTATGTCATCCGCCAGCGTGCCCCCGTCCTGATCGACGGGGATACAGAGGCCTTTTGCCGGAAACACGGTATCGAGCATCGAGGCAACCCGGCCAAATCCTGGCTGGCCGTGCCGCTTATCTATATGGACCGGGTCGTCGGCATCATGGCCCTCCAGGATTACGAGCACGTCGGCGCCTATGACGAGCACCACATCCGGCTGCTTTCCACCCTGGCCGGCCAAGCCGCCGTGGCCATCCAGAACGCCCGTCTCTTCAGCGACCTGGAGGCTTCCCGTACCGAACTGGAAGCCCGCCTGATCCAGCTGGGCGCCCTGCAGGATATGGGCCGCACCATCTCGGGCACCCTGGAGATGGATACCGTGCTGGATACCGCCCTGGAGGCGGTAACCAAAACGATCGGCTTCTCCTACGCTGTCATCTCACTTGTGGATGAAGAGGCCGGGGAAGTGCGGGCAGTGCGCGCCATCGGCGTTTCTCCGGAACAGATCGCCGGGTCGAGGCGCCCCCTCGACAGCCCGGACATCATGGCCGATATCGTCCGTACCGGTAAAACCGAGGTCATTGACGGTTGGGACGACCGATTCGACCGGGAGATGTACGAAAAGTTCGGCCATGCCCGGCTGGTGCGGGTGTATGCGCCGCTGGTGGCCCGGGGCAATGTAATCGGTCTCATCGAGGCCGGGTATCCGCGGGATGTGCGGGCGGCAATCAGCCAGGACGATGTCGAGGTACTCCAGATGTTCCTGGCGCAGGCTTCTATCGCGATCGATAACGCCCGCCTCTTTGCCGAAATCCGCCGCTTCAGCGAGGAACTGGAACGCATGGTCGAGGCCCGCACCCGGCAGTTGGAGGAGGAAAAGAGCCGTCTGGAGGCGCTGCACGCCATCACAACCGAACTTTCGAGCACGCTGGACCTGGATGAGATCCTGTTGAAGACGATTGACCTGGCTTCGGTGGCCACAGGACGTTCCCTGGGTATGGTGCTCCTGCGCGACCCGGCCGGAGGCAACCTGCTCTGCCGGGCCATACTCGATGTGGGAAACGTCCTGCGGCCGGGCCGCCAGGTCATCCCGTTGGCCGAAGCCGGGGTCCTCCGCCAAGTCCTGGAGGAACGGGCCACCCTGCGTATAGATGACGCCTCCCGGGACCCCCAGGGCCAGACCCTGCCGTTCCTTCCCGCCGGCACCCGTTCCGTCGCCGCCGTTCCTCTGGTCTCGGCCGAGGAAGTGGTCGGCATCATCCTGCTCACCCACTCCCAGGTCGGCTTCTTCGACGAGGACCAGATGCGCCTCCTCTCCACCCTGGGCGGCGAGGTGGCGACGGCCATCCATAACGCCGAACTCTATAGTTACATCAACGAACAGGCCATGCGCCTTTCGGAGATGCTCACCTACCAGCAGGAAGAGGCCAGCAAGGTGCGGGCCATCCTCCAGTCCATCGCCGACGGGGTCATCGTGGTGGACCGGGAAGGCCGCATCATCCTGGCCAACCCGGCCTCCCAGCAGATCCTGGGCACGGCCCGGGAGGAACTGGAAGGCCGCTTCACCTCCGAACTCCCCGGTCTTTTCCAGCCCGGCGGGCTATTTGCCCAGGAAAACCCGCGCTTTGAACTCATGGATCGCTATATCCACGTCTCCTCGACCCCGGTCATCACCGACGCCGGGGAAACGCTGGGGCAGGTGTACGTCCTGCGCGACATCACCCGCGAGGTGGAGGCCGACCGGGCCAAGAGCGAGTTCATCTCCACCGTCTCCCACGAGTTGCGTACGCCGCTGACCTCGATCAAAGGGTATGTGGACCTGATCCTCCTGGGTTCGGTGGGCGAGATTACCCCGATGCAGCGCAACTTCCTGGAAGTGGTCCGCTCCAACTCCAACCGCCTGGTGGACCTCATCAACGACCTCCTGGATATCTCCCGCATCGAGACCGGCCGAATCGTCCTCAGTCCCGAGCCGATCTCGATCTTTGACGTGGTGGAGGAGGTGATCGAGTCGGCCCGGGCGGAGATCGAGCGCAAGCAGTTGACGTTGGAGGTACGGGTCCCGCCGGACCTCCCCCTGGTCCATGCCGACCGCAAGCGCATCATCCAGGTGCTCACCAACCTGGTGAGCAACGCCTACAAGTACACCCGCGAAGGTGGGCGGGTGGAGATCTCGGCCCGTTGCGAAAACGGCTTCCTGACGGTAAGTGTCAGCGACACGGGTGTAGGCATTTCCAAGGAAGACCAGAAGAGACTCTTTACCCGCTTCTTCCGGGCCGACAATCCTCTGCGCGATGAGGTGGGAGGAACCGGTTTGGGGCTGGCGATTTCCAAGTCCTTTGTGGAAATGCACGGTGGGAAGATGTGGGTGGACAGCGAACTGAACGTGGGCAGTACCTTCAGTTTCAGCCTGCCGCTCACCCTGCCGTCGGCCGGACATCGGGAGGAACGTGGAGAGGCCCGACCGGGCGTAACCGCTGCCGTCCCCGGAGCCCGGATCCTCGTGGTGGATGACGAACCCAACATCACCGAACTCTTGCGCTACCAACTGGAGCGGGCCGGCTATCGGGTTTATACCGCCCGACGCGGCGAAGAGGCCCTGGCCATCGCCCGTCAGGAGCACCCCGACCTCATCACCCTGGATATCCTGATGGCCGGGATGGACGGGCAGGAGGTCCTCGAACACCTCAAGGCCGACGAACGTACAGCGGACATCCCGGTCGTGATCATCTCCATCGTGGCCGAGAAGGAAAACCTTATGGCCCTAGGGGCGGTGGACTTTTTGCCCAAGCCGCTGGAAGAAGCCGATCTCCTCCTGACCATCGGCCGTATCCTGGGTCGCCCCGGAGAGGCGGCGACCATCCTGGTGGCCGACGACGACCCCGACATTGTGGGCTGGCTGCGTCGGGTGCTGGTGGGGCAAGGCTACCAGGTGTATGAGGCCGTGGACGGGGAGGAAGCCCTGCAAACGGCGTTGGCCGTCCTGCCCGACCTGATCGTCCTGGACCTGCGGATGCCCAGGATGGATGGCCGGGAAGTCATCACCCGGCTGAAGCTGCGGGAAGAAACCTGTGAAATCCCTATCATCGTGATCACGGCCAGTTCGGTGGACCGGGAGACGGACCGCGTCCAGATCCTGGGGTTAGGGGCGGAAGGCTTCCTGACCAAACCTTTCCCGGCCGAACACCTCATCCGGGAAATCGAAGCAGTCCTACGGAAGAAAACGGAGGCTACAAGAGAATGAGCAAAAAGATCATCGTCGCCGATGACGAACCCGATGTGCTCTTTATGACGGCGTTCAGCCTGCGCACGGTGGGAGGCTTCGAGGTCGTCGAGGCCAGGAACGGACTGGAAGCGGTGGAGAAGGCCCAACAGGAACGCCCCGACCTGATCATCCTGGATATCAAAATGCCTCGGATGAACGGCTACGAGGCCTGCCGGCGGCTCCGGGAGATCGAGTCCTTACGGGATGTGCCGATCGTCTTTCTTTCGGCCAAGGGCCAGCGGCAGGAGATCGAGGAGGGGCTGAGCCTGGGGGCGGCGGATTACATCCTCAAGCCTTTCGCCCCCGAGGATCTGATCAGCAAGGTGCGGAGCATCCTCTCCGAGAAGAGGTAGGGCCGCCCAGGCGGAGGCCATGAGCGCCATCTTGCTGGAGACGGGGCTAGTCCACTACGAGGTGATCGGCCGGGGCAAGCCGGTCCTCCTCCTTCACGGCTGGCTGGGCTCATGGCGTTACTGGATGCCGACGATGGAGGCCCTGGCCGATACGTATCGCAGTTACGCCCTGGACTTCTGGGGCTTTGGCGATTCCGATAAGCCGGGGAACCGCTACAGCTTGGATGATTATATCTGCCAGGTAGAAGATTTTCTGGACGGACTGGGAATCGCCCAGGTCTCCCTGGTGGGCCATTCGCTGGGCGGGGTGGTGGCCCTTTGCACCGCCCTCCGCCGCCCCCAACGGCTGGAAAAACTGGCCCTGATTGATACCCCGATCTGGGGCAACGGATTGTCCGCCTCGGTGAAAATGGTGCGCAACCCCCTTTCGCGCCTGGTGGCCGGCCCAAGAACCCAGATCGCCCTCTGGATGCGCTCCCTGAAGCGGGTCTCGGCGGCTTGGAGCGAGATGTACGACGAAATCTTGGAAGATACGGAGAAACTGGATTATGCCGCCGTGCAGCAGAGCCTGGAGTGCATCCTGTCGCTGGACCTCCGGCCAAAGTTGGGGCAACTCTATACCCACACCCTGGTGGTCTATGGGGATCGGGACGAGTTTGTGGACCCGGAGCAGGCCGGCTTCTTCGCCGATGGAACGGTGGCCACGGCTCAGGTGGTCCTCCTGGAAGGGTGTCGCCATTTCCCATTTCTCGATGAACCCAGCAAATTCAATCGCTTGCTCAAGGAGTTCCTGGCCAGTCAGTTGGGGCAGACCCTTACGGTGAAGGAGGAGTGGAAGAGGAGGTACAAGCAGATGGAGTATCTCTAACGCCCGTTCCGCGTTAGCGTTTTGCAACACCGGCACTCCAGGAGTTCTATTCGGTGCTTCCGCTGAGAGATGAACTGCCTACCCGGCGTATCCCGGTGATCACGATAGCCCTGATCGCCCTCAACGTCCTGGTCTTTTTTCTGGAACTTGCTCTGGAGTTGCGGGGAGAGGAGAACCTGGAAGCCTTTCTCTGGACCTGGGGGACGATCCCCTGGGAATTGACCCATCACTTTGGCCCTCGTTCGGCACTTTCCCTCCTCACCGCGATGTTCCTCCACGGCGGTTTCCTGCACATCGGCGGGAATATGCTGTACCTCTGGATCTTTGGCAACAACGTCGAGGATGAGATGGGCCGATGGCAGTTTGTGCTCTTTTACCTTCTCTGTGGAGTACTGGCCGGCCTAGCCCAGGTCGCGGCCGGCCCCGACGAACGCATCCCGGCCATCGGGGCCAGCGGGGCCATTGCCGGCGTCTTGGGAGCATATCTGGTGCTCTTCCCCCGGGCCCAAGTCTCCACCTTGCTTATCTTCGGCTACTTTATCCGAGTGGCCCGTTTGCCGGCGGCCCTGCTCCTGGGGTTCTGGTTTGCCCTGCAACTGCTCAACGGCCTGGCCACCCTCTCCAGCCCTTTCCAGAGCGGCGGGGTAGCCTGGTTTGCCCACATCGGGGGCTTTCTGGCCGGCCTGCTCCTGGTCTGGCTCTTGCGGCGACGGCGGCGGGCCGTTCCGCCTTCCTGGCCGTCGAGGCCGCGGTACTGAACCGTCACACCGATCGCCTTGATAGCGGCCACGATCCTAACCGCAGTAAGACATGCCTGGATTTGTCTACCGACGATGGTCCGTTACACTTTGCGACTCTTTGCCCTGGGCCTAGCCCTGTTCCTGGCCTACCTGGGACTGGGCACGCCGTCCCTTTCCGCCTGGCAATCCTACGGAGAATGCCTACAGGGGGCCTGTCTGGACCGGGCCATCGGCTTGCCAGCGCGCACCTGCCCCCCCCCTTCGGAGGTAGGCTGGTGGCTTTGCCTGCTGGGAGCGGCGGTGGCCTTTCTGGCGGCCCTTTGGCCGGCCCGGCCTGGGAAAGAAGAAACCTCCCTGGGGCATAACGTCCGTCTCTTCGGTGCCCTCCTCCTCACCGCCACCCTTCTGGTGGGACTGCAACTCCTGCGGCTGCAGTTCTTCCGCGCCCAGGACATCGGCCGGCAGGTGGCCTATATGGACCCCCGGAAGTGCGACGACGACCTCCGGGACGTTCGCCCCTTCATCGCCGAGCAGCGCACCCGCCGCGGCCGCATCTACGACAGGAACGGCGTCCTCCTGGCCGACATCGCCGTCACCGCCGAGGGACGGGTGCGCCGCGTCTACCTCCGCGGCGATCTGGGTCATCTCATCGGCTTCTACAACCCCTTCTACGGCCACGCCGGCCTGGAGGCCACCTACGATGCGTACCTCTCCGGCCGGGTAAACCGCGATGCCTGGAGCACCTTCATCGAGGAACTCACCCATCGCCCTCACCTGGGGAACGACCTCTATCTAACCCTGGACATCTCCCTCCAGGAAGCGGCCGAGCGGGCCTACACCGGAAGCATCTCCGAGACGCTGGGCATCAACTGCTCCCGAGAGGAGTGCCCGGCCGGAGCGGTCGTCCTCCTGGAGGCGCGGACGGGGGAAATCCTGGCCATGGTCTCTTACCCCCGCTTCGACCCCCGCCCGCTGCTCATTGACCCCGAGGCCGATTGGGAGGAGGAACAGGCCCGTCTGACGACCTACTGGCAGAGACTCATCTCTTCGACAAACGCCCCCCTTCTGGACCGGGCCACCTCCGGGCTGTACCCGCCGGGTTCGGCCTTCAAGACGCTCACGGCGGCGGCAGCGCTGGATAGCGGGCTGCTTACCCCGGAAAGCGTGATTTCCTGCACCGACCGGCTCACCGTCACCGGACATGTGATCGTCAATGTGGAGACGGGTCTGGCCCGTAGGATGAAGCGCCAGAACCTGCTGGAGGATTTTCAGTGGTCCTGTAACACGGCCTTTGCCCAGATCGCCCTCCTCCTGGGAGCAGAAAGATTCGGCGAGTACGGCCGGCGTTTTGGGTTGACCTTTGGAAGCCACCTGGGCCCGTGGGCCGACTTCTCCGACTTGCCGGCGGCCACCAGCACCCTCGCCGGCAGCCGGCTCTTCCTGGACATCCCCACCGGGCTGGCCGATACCGGCTACGGCCAGGGGGAAGTCCAGGTCACGCCGCTCTATATGGCGATGCTGGCAGCGACGGTGGCCAACGAGGGGACGATGATGCGGCCGTACCTGGTAGGGCGGGCGGTGGACCCGGCCGGTCGGGTCCTCTACGAGGCCCGCCCTACTCCCCTGCGCGACCCGATCTCCCGGCAGACCGCCCGGGCGATGAAGATGCTTATGGTGGCCGTAGTGGAGCAGGGCTACGGCTGGCGGGCGCGTATCCCGGGCGTGCAGGTGGCCGGAAAAACCGGCACGGCGGAAGCCCCTCCCGGCAAGCCCCATGCCTGGTTCATCGCCTTCGCCCCGGCGGATCACCCCCGCTTTGCCGTTGCGGTGGTCGTGGAGCACGCCGGCCATGGCTCCCAGCATGCCGCACCGATTGCCCGGCGGCTGCTGGAGGCTGCGCTGGGAAAGTAGGAGGCCTTCCGGTGAACAAGGATGTGGTCATCCTGGCGGCGGTACGTACCCCGATCGGAAACTTTGGCGGGGCGCTCAGAGACGTGCCGGCCGCCCGATTGGGAACGATTGTGGCGCAGGCGGCGCTGGAGCGGGCCGACCTTCCCCCCGATGCCGTGGATGAGGTCATCTTCGGCTGTGCTCGGCAGGCCGGAAACGGCCCCAACCTCGCCCGTCAGATCGCCTTCCATAGCGGCATCCCGGTCGAGCGGCCGGCCTTTACCGTGAACAAAGCCTGCGCCAGCGGCATGAAGGCGGTGACGCTGGCCGCCCAATCCATCCAGATCGGGGAAAATGCCCTCGTCCTGGCCGGCGGGGTAGAGCAGATGTCGCAGATCCCCTACTTGCTGTTGCGGGCCCGCTGGGGCTACCGCCTGGGCGACGATACCCTGGTGGACGCGATGTACCGCGACGGCTACTTTTGCCCTCTGGCCGGGATGCTGATGGGAGAGACGGCCGAACTCCTGGCCGAACGCTACGGGGTTACCCGCGAGGAGCAGGACCGCTTCGCTCTGGAAAGCCACCGCAAGGCCGTCGCCGCCTGGGAAAGCGGGGCCTTCCGGGAGGAGGTCGTGCCGGTGGAGTCACCGGGTGAGAAAGGAAACCCGGTCCTGGTCGAACGAGATGAACGCCCGCGGGCCGACACTTCCCTGGAGAGATTGGGCCGGCTGCCTCCGGTTTTCAAGGCCGGGGGCACCATCACCGCCGGCAACGCCTCCGGCATCACCGACGGGGCAGCGGCGCTGGTACTCGCCTCAGAGGAACGGGCACGGGAACTCGGCGTCGCTCCCATGGCCCGCATCATCGGCTACGCCGGTGCCGCCGTACACCCCCGGGAGATGGGGCTGAGCCCGGTACCGGCCACACGGAAACTCCTGTCCAGGACCGGGCTGCGGCTGCACGATTTCAACCTGATCGAACTGAACGAAGCCTTTGCCGCCCAGGTGCTGGCGGTGGAGCGCGAACTGGACTGGGACCCCTCCCGGCGCAACGTCCACGGCGGCGCAGTGGCCCTGGGACACCCCACCGGGTGCACCGGTGCCCGCATCCTGGTCACCCTCCTACACGCCCTGCGCACCCATGATAAAAGGCTAGGCCTAGCCACCCTTTGTGCGAGCGGCGGGCCGGGCCTAGCCATAGCCGTCGAACGCCTGTAAGGGCACAACGCGTTGCGCCCTACGCCCCTGCGTTACGCCCCTGATCTCGGCGTCCTGGAGGCCGCAGGGGCGCGATTCAATTGCGACCTACCGCCTCCTTCTACCGTGTGCCGCGCAGTCGTGGGTCGAGCGCATCGCGCAGCCCATCGCCCAGGAAGTTGAAGGCGAACATGGTGATGGAAAGGGCCAGGGCCGGGAAGATGATCTGGTGGGGAGCGGTGCGGATATACTGAGCCCCCTCGGAAATCATCAGTCCCCAACTGGGCGTCGGCGCACTCACCCCCAGACCGATGAAAGAGAGAAAGGCCTCGGTGGCGATGTAGCCGGGGATGGCCAGGGTCACCGTGATAACCAGCGGGCCCAGGATGTTGGGCAGGATATGACGGAAGACGATGCGCCAGTTGCTCGCCCCCACCGCCCGCGCCGCCAGCACAAACTCCTGCTCCCGGAGCGAGAGCACCTGCCCCCGGGCCAGCCGGGCCGTGCCCATCCAGGCCGTCAGACCGATGCCGATGAAGATAAAGAGCATGCCGCCAAAATAGCGGTCCAGATCGCTCAGGGCCTTGGCAAAGTCGCTCATCCGCTCGGCTCCGGCGAAGGTGGAGCGGAAAAAGGCCATCATCAGAATAATGAGAAGCATGGTGGGGACGGCGTACATTAGGTCCACAAAGCGCATCATGATGTTATCCACCCACTTCCCAAAGAAGCCGGAGATGAGGCCGTAGGTCGTCCCCACGATCAGAGCGATCAACGGCCCCACAAAGGCCACCGAGAGGGAGATCTGCGCCCCATAGATCAATCGGCTCAGGAGATCTCGCCCCAAATCATCGGCACCCAGAATATATTGGTCGTTGATGATGACATACTCTCTCATCACCGGGAAGATCGTCAGAATCCACTCGGGTACCTGGAGTTTTTCCATGCGGTGCTGGTCGGCAAAATGGTAGGGCGCGATCAACCAGGCGAAGACGGCCATCAGCACCAGAAGGGTTACCAGAACGGCGCCGACGACGGCCGCCCGGTTGCGGCTCAGCCGATAAAGGGCATCGGCCCACAGGCTGGCCGTTTTCCGCCGTTTCGGGATGGCACTTTCCGCAACAGCCATGGTTCACCTCCTATTCATACCGGATTCGTGGATCCAGCCAGGCATAGGTGATGTCTACGGCCAGGTTGGCCAGGATCAGGAAAACCGCGTAAAGGAGGATGGTGCCCATGATCACCGTATAGTCGCGGTTGGTGATGCTGGTGATAAAGTATTTGCCCAGGCCGGGGATGCCAAAGATCTGCTCCGTAACAAAGGTGCCTGTAACGATGGCGGCAAACATCGGCCCCAGGATCGTTACCACCGGAATCAGCGAGTTACGCAGGGCGTGGCGTATAATCACAACCCGCTCCGAGAGTCCTTTCGCCCGGGCCGTCCGGATATAGTCCTCACGGATGACCTGGAGGAGGCTGGCCCGTGTCAGGCGGGCAATGATGGCCGAGTTGCCGATGCCCAGGGCAAAGGCCGGCATGATGGCGAACTTCCAGAAGCCGTCCCAGGTGTAATCGCGCGGAAAAAAGATGGCGACGAAGGGAGGCGTGGCCCCCCATCCCGTCGGAGGCAACCACTTCAAAAGCACGCCAAAGATATATTGCAGAATCGGGCCCATGGCGATGACCGGCACGGAAACGCCAAAGATGGCCACGCTCATCCCGAAATAGTCCCAGATTGTGTTTTGCTTCAACGCGGCCAAGATGCCCATGGGCATGCCGATGATGATGGCAATCGTCAGGGCCAGGATGCCCAATTGGAAGGAAACGGGCAGGTTCTGCTGGATAATCTCGGCGACCGAACGCTCCTTGAGTTGCAGGGATGGCCCCAGGTTGATCCATCGGAAGTGCCAGCCCCCGCCCAGGGGGATGCTGACCAGATACCGCTCCATGACCGAGTTCGATGGGTCGGGATCGCGGACATACACGTTGAGGGCCTGATTTTCGCTTTGCAGGGTGTAGGTCGCCCCCTGTTGTTTGGCGATGGTCCAGCTGCTCCCGGCCGTTTTCACGATGACCCGGACGGGAGGCGTAATATCGTAGCCGCGTTCCCGGAACACCTCACGCAATCGGTCGGATACCTCGCGCCGGTCCAGTTCGGCCGCAAACTCCTGTCCCACGCGAAACAGGAGGCGCGGCCCGATGTGATGGAAGCGGGGCACGGCCACGTTATAAAGGAAGAGGCCGTATTGCTCCCAGAACGTCTTGTCCAGACCGTACTTTTCGTTCAGCATCTCTACCGTGACGGCCGGTAACGGCTTCTCCCGGTCAAAGGGGCCGCCGGGCACGGCTCTTTCCAGTCCGAAGGTGAAAAAGGACAGAAGGAGCAGGACGACGAACATCCATAGAAAACGTCGGACGATAAAACGTCCCATGGAGACCCTCCCGGGGGGAGGGCAGGGCCCCCCATGGGGAGACCCTGCCCTCAAACGAAACGGTATTCCTTACCGCTGGAGGCTCCACTTCTCCAGCGCCTCATGCCCGTGCTGGGAGAAGGTGCGGATGACGTAGGGCTTGGTGCAGGTGACGCGGGTGTACCAGTAGAGGGGGGCAATGGCCGCGTCTTCCCAGACCAGGAGATTCTCCGCCTGGGCGTACATATCCATTCGCTTTTCCGGATCCGGCTCCACGGCAGCATCCTTCAGGATCTGCTCAAAGGTGTCGTTCCTATAGAAGATGCCGCCGTCGGGGATGCCGTCGCCGTCATCATCCGGGTTGCTGGAGCCACCCAGGGCAAAGACCTCGCGCGTCCAGTTGTTGGCGTCCGGATAGTCCAGGCACCAGCCCAGTCGCCAGACCTGGGGAGTGTCGGGGCTCTTGATCGTCTTCAAATAGACCTTCCACTCCTGGTTGGTGACGTTCACCCGGAAGCCCAGGGTCTTGAGCCACATATCCTGGATGGCCTCGGCGATCTTCTTGTGGCCCTCGGAGGTGTTGTACATCAGGGTGATCTCGGGGATCTGGTCCACCGAGGTAAAGCCCATTTCCTGCATGTAGATGTTGAGTTCCTCCTTGGCCTTCTCCGGGTTATACTTGACGCCCAGGTCCGGATACTTGTCGGGGGTCGGGCAAGCGGCCATGCCGGGCCGGCAGAACCACTGGGCCGGCTCCTGCCCACCCTTGAGGACGGTGTCGATCAGCCCCTGCCGGTCAATGGCCAGGGAGAGGGCGCGGCGCATGTGGACGTTGTCCACCGGCGGCCTGGTGGTGTTAAAGCCGTAGTAGTAGGTGCAGCCTATCGGGGCGATCACCAGTTCCTTGGACAGCACCGGATCGGCCTTGACGCGGTCGATGTCGGCGAGGGGCACGCCGGCCACATCCAGGTTGCCGGCCTCGTAGTCGGTAAAGGCCGGCGAGGCGTCCAGCATGGTGAACTTGATCTCGTCAATCTGGGCCACCGGGACACTCTCGATGCCCGGCCAGAAGGGGTTCTTCACGATGGTGAGATAGGAGTCGTGGATCCACTCCTTCAGGGCATAGGGGCCATAGGAGTGGTTGAAGCCCGGCTCGGTCCAGCGTTCACCGCGTCCCTCGGTGCAGTCGTCGCCCTCGATGATCCACCGGGGCTGGGCATGGGCTATCCACATCCCGGCGATGTTCAGGTTGTAGACGGCGGGGGTGGTAAAGGTCAGCACCAGGGTAGACTCGTCCAGGGCCCGCACGCCAACCAGGCTCGTGTCGGTGATGGCTCCGGTGTTGTAGGCATCAAAGTTCTTGATGGCGAAGCCGAGCACATAGGCGTACTCGGAGGCCGTCTCCGGGTTGCCCGTGCGCAGGATGCCGTACTCAAAGTCGTAGGCGGTGACGGTGCGCGGGTTGCCCTCGCAGTCCAGCACCTGCTCCACCTCCGTGCCGTTCCAGCGCACCCAGGGGATGCCCTGGCGAATCTTGAAGGTGTAGACCAGGCCATCGGCGGAAGCGGTCCAGGATTCGGCCATGCCCGGCTCCAGGAGGAGCGTAACCTCGTTCAGGCGGGTCAGGCCGACGGTGAGTTCATCCACGACCTGCACCGAAGAGGTGTCGGTGGCCAGAGCCGGGTCCAGGGTCGGAACGTCGCCCGGTCCGAAGTTGAGGCGCAGGATGTTCGGCCGAACCCCAACAGGGGTCGGCTGGGGTGGCACAGTGACGACGACGGTCTCGCCGGGAACGGTCTGCACAACCGGCGGCTGGGTCACCACAACCGTTTGGGGAACACAGGCGGCCAGCAACGTGCCCGCCAACACCAGCGTGCTCAGTACGAGCATCCACCTTTTCATCTGATTCCTCCTCTAGGATTTTCCAGAACCTTGCTCTTCACCGGTACTGCGCTTTTCCTCGATAGCCATCACCTCCTTTCGGTCTGGTAGAGGAAACAGGCTACCCAATGTCCCGGCTTGACCTCTTTATAGGGCGGTTCTTCCTCCCGGCAACGTTCCTCAGCCTTTGGACAGCGGGTGGAAAAGTTGCAACCTTTCGGCGGATTCGCCGGGCTGGGAATCTCGCCTTTCAGGATGATGCGCCGGCGCCTTTCCTCGACCTCCGGGTCCGGCACGGGAACGGCCGACATCAGGGCCTGGGTGTAGGGGTGCAGCGGGTTCAGGTAGATCTCGTCGCGGTCGGCCAGTTCGACGATCTTGCCCAGATACATCACCGCCATCCGGTCGCTGATGTGCCGCACCATGCTCAGGTCGTGGGCGATAAAGAGATAGGTCAGCCCCATCCGCTCCTGGAGTTCTTCCAGCAGGTTGACCACCTGGGCCTGGATGGAGACGTCCAGCGAGGAGATGGGTTCGTCGCAGACGATCAGGTCGGGGTTGAGGGCCAAGGCGCGGGCGATGCCGATCCTCTGGCGCTGCCCGCCGGAGAACTCGTGGGGATAACGGTTGACGAAATAGGGGTTGAGGCCGACCAGTTCCAGGAGTTCCTGTACCCGTTCCCGCTTTTCCTTCCCGGTGGCCACGCCGTGGACCTCCAGCGGCTCGCCGATGATCGCGCCCACCGTCATCCGTGGGTTCAGCGAGGCGTAGGGGTCCTGGAAGATGACCTGCATCCGACGCCGCATCTGGCGCAGTTGCCGGCCGCGAGCCCGGGTCAGGTCCACGCCGTCAAAGATGATCTGGCCGGCGGTCGGCTCATAAAGCCGCAGCAGAGTTCGGCCCACGGTGGTCTTGCCGCAGCCGGTCTCCCCGACCAGGCCCAGCGTCTCGCCCCGGTAGATATCGAAACTGACGTCGTCCACGGCCCTGACGTCGCCGATGTGGCGCTGGAAGATCAGTCCCCGGGTGATGGGAAAGTACTTTTTCAAATTGCGAACCTGGATCAACGGCGTCTTCCCGGTAACCATCGGCTTACCTCTTCTGCTGTTCTGCAATCGTTTGCCACCGCCAGCAAGCCACAAAGTGCTCGTCTCCGTCGGCCTTTTCCAGCGTCGGCATGGCCTCCAGGCACGGGTCCGTAATATGGGGGCATCGGGGGGCAAAGGCGCAGCCCGGAGGGAGGTCAATGAGGTCCGGCGGCAGGCCGGGGATGGAGACGAGTTTGGTGCCCGGGGCTTCGTCCAGGCGGGGAAGCGATCCCAGGAGCCCCTGGGTGTAGGGATGGCGCGGCCGCTTGTAGATGTCTTTGACCTGCCCCTGCTCGATGATGTATCCGGCGTACATCACGTTGATGTACCTGGCCAGGCCGGCCACTACTCCCAGGTCGTGGGTGATCCACATCACCGCCATTCCCAGTTGATCCTGCAGACGCTTCACCAGGTCTACAATCTGGGCCTGGATGGTCACATCCAGCGAAGTCGTGGGCTCATCGGCGATCAGGAGTTTGGGGTTACAGGAAAGGGCCATGGCGATCATCGCCCGCTGGCGCATCCCTCCGGAGAACTGGTGGGGGTAATCGTCCAGGCGAGACCGGGCATCTGGGATACCCACCATGGTCAACAACTCCTCTGTGCGTCGGCGAGCCTCACGGTTGTCCATCCCTTGGTGAAGTTTCAGGGCTTCCATGATTTGAAAACCGATGGTGTAGACGGGGTTGAAGGAGGTCATCGGGTCCTGGAAAACCATGGCAATTTCGCCTCCCCGAATCTGGCGCATCTCTCCTTCGCTCAAGGAAAGGATGTCGCGCCCGTCGAACCAGATTTCATCGGCCCAGATTTTGCCCGGCGGATGGGGGATCAGGCGCATAATGGAAAGGGCATGGACACTTTTTCCGCAACCACTTTCCCCTACGATTCCCAGAGCGCCTCCTTCCTCAAGCGTATAAGAAATTCCGTTGACTGCATGAACTTCGCCATCCTGTGTAAAAAAGGAGGTCCGCAGGTTCTGAATACGCATCAAAATGCCCATACTTGCTCCTCTCGAACTTTTATCCGGCTATAAGGCTATCCGAAAACTGCCGACTGCGCAGGCGAAAGCCGTGTCCTCGTCTACCCTAAAATACCTTAGCCCGTGTGTTTTCGGATAAGCTCTATTTCTTCCGGAGCACCTTTGTTTCGGAGATACAATGTATTTTTAGTATAACGCGCAAGGACGCTGTTGTCAAGTACCATTCCACAAGGGCTTGGATAAAACTGGGAAAAACACTTGTTTATAGGTAGAAAATAAAAATCGTATACAGTCGTAGAGCCGTGGATTGTGGATAAGGAGGAAAAAGGGCGAGAATCAAGCCCTGTTGACCGTTGGAGATGGGGAAAAGAAGGGGAGAAGACAGGACCTCTGGCGATGTTCATGGAAGCAAAAAGTTTCCTTCAAGGGGAATTATCCCCAAAATTGAACGCTTTTCCACCGTTCCATAGAAGTTATCCACAGGGAAGGTTTCGAACAACCGTCCATTCCTGGCGACCAGACCACTAGCGGTAGTTTAGAGAGGGCATAGAAGCAACTAAAGGTGGGGGGGGTAAAATGGCTGTGGAAATGTGGAAAGTGGGGGAAGGAGAAAATTGTATACAATTTTTGATTTGCCAATTGCCGCCCTTTGTGGTACGATGGAGTAGGGTGCGACGTGGATGGAAAAAGATCGCTTTTCCGGATGGTTGGCAACGCTGGAGGCGGAGATGCGGGTCTGTTTCCCCGATCCGCCGCCGGCGTTGTTTCCCCTTTACGGCATGATCGCCTATCATCTGGGTTGGCGGGATGCCTCCTTTCGACCGGCGGAGGGGCGCGGGGGCAAGCGGTTGCGTCCACTCCTCTGCCTCCTGGCCGCCGAGGCGGTCGGAGGGGAATGGGAGCGGGTACTGCCGGCGGCGGCCGCGGTGGAACTGGTGCACAACTTTTCCCTGATCCACGACGACATTGAGGACCGGAGTTCCCTCCGTCGGGGACAGCCCACCGTCTGGCGCCTCTGGGGAGTCCCTCAGGCGCTTAACGCCGGAGATGCGCTCTTTACCCTGGCCCGGTCTGCCCTCCTGCGGTTGTGCCGGTACGGTTTCCCGGCCGAGACCGTCCTGGAAGCGATCGCTCTCCTGGATCGGGCCGTCCTGCGGCTGTGCGAAGGGCAGTACCTGGACCTCTCCTTCGAGGGCCGGCTGGATGTGGATGAGGCCGCCTATCTGGAGATGATCGCGGCCAAGACGGCGGCGCTCCTGGAAGCGGCGTCGGAACTGGGGGCATTTCTGGGCGGAGGCGATGCGGCGATGATCGCCGCACTTCGCTCCTACGGATATGCCCTGGGGATGGCCTTCCAGGTGCAGGATGACATCCTGGGCGTCTGGGGGCAGGAGGAGCGCACCGGCAAGCCGCAGGCCGCTGATATTGTGGAGCGGAAACTGGGGCTGGCGGCGGTGTATGCGCTGGGGCGGGCCGGGCCGGCCGGCCGGTCCACCCTGGAGCGGGTCTATGGCGGAAAAGGGGAGGTGACGGCTGCGGAGGTGGCCGCCGTCTTGGCAGTGCTGGAGGAGGTCGGTTCACGTTCCTACGCCGAGGGGGTCGCGGCCCGCTACTGCGAGGAGGCGCTGGGGGCGCTGGGCCGGTTGCCGGCCGGCCCGGCCCGGAAAGCGCTGGAGGAGGTGGCCCGCTCGCTCCTGGGCCGAGAAAGATAGGCCGCATACCGTGAGTTCCCCCGGAGGGCGGAGGAATACGCCGGGATCGAAAGCCCGGTCCAGCCCCTCGTCATCGGCGGCCGGCCGCAAATTCGGCATGGGAACAGCATCGGTTTCAGGACCGCCCCGACGCCGCTTGCACCAGGGCGCGGAAAAGGGCCAGATGCTTCGGATGCTCGCGCAACCGTTCGGGGTGCCACTGAATCCCCAGAAGGAAACGCTCTCCATCCCCTTCCACCGCCTCGATCACTCCATCGGCGGACCAGGCGACCTCCCGAAGGCCTTTCCCCGGCCGTTTGATCGCCTGGTGGTGAGAGGAGTTGACCTCCGGTTCTACGCTCCCCAGAATCCCGGCCAGGCGCGATCCCGGCTCGACCCGCACCGGATGGAACCGTTCCCTCGGCGCATGGGGGAGCGCCCCTTTCACCTGGGTGGGGATGTCCTGGATGAGGTCGCCTCCCAGGACCACGTTGAGCAACTGGCAGCCCATACAGATGCCCAGGATGGGGAGCGAAAGGGCCAGGGCCCTCTCCACCAGAGCACGGTCGCTCTCCAGCCGACGCCGGTCGGCCAGTCGTATGCTGGGGGACGGCTCCTGACCGTACCATTCCGGCGGCAGGTCCAGTCCGCCGGTAAGCACCAGACCGTCCAGTCGTTCCAGGGCAAAGGTCACGCCTTCGGGGAAGGGCGGGAGGATAAGCGGCGTACCTCCGGCCTGGACGATGGCTTCGACATAGGCCGAAAAGACGCCGACCACCTCTTCTTCTTTCGTCCGGTGAAAATCGCCGTTCAGGCCGATCAGCGGCATGGTCACCTCTTTTCCTGTAACCTCATCACCTGGGCGAACTGTGGGATCGCGAAAGCAGCCGCGGTCAACGATCCGGGTTGCCCTCTTTCAGATGCTTGGTAAAGATCACCAGGTCATCGCCGGCGTGGTAAAAGTCGTGGATCAGGGCCTCGAGTTCATAACCGCAGGAGCGGTAAAAGGCCCGGGTCGAAGCATAGGCCGACGTGCCGGAGGTCTCCACCACGATCAGCTGGCCGCCGGCCTGCCGAACCTCTTCTTCCACCCGGAGCAGGAGCGCCCGTCCCACACCCCGCCGGCGGGCGGAGGGGTCGGTGGCGATCCAGTAGATGTCGTAGGTACTTTCGGTCAGGTCGTGCCGGCCGTGGCAGGAAAATCCCAGCACCTTTTCCCCCTCGCGGCAGACGCGGAAGGAGTAGGATGCCTCGCCGTGCCGAAGGTAATCTTCCCAGAGTTCCCGGACGGTGGTGACCTCCTCCGGGGTAAAGACGCCGGCGTTGGCGGCGATGGCCAGGATCTGGGGGCCGTCGCCGGGGCGGGCAAGGTCAACGTGGAACGAGGGAGCATGTTCCCCGGTAGGGCCGGCTACGGCCGGAAGGAAGAGGGCTACTTGCTCCTGAACCTGTACCGGCCTTTCCTGGGCGGAGGGTCTCCGGAGCGACGGTCCGGGCAGAGTTGGTCCGGGGGATTGGACGGCTTCCCCCGAGGGGGAGGTCAGCGGCACAAGGGCGTAATCGGCATATCTCACCTGTGCGGGCCCGAACAGGGCCTCCATGGGGGCGAAGAGGGATTCGCCCCTCCTTCCTCAGGTCTGAGTGCCCCAGGGAGGCAGGGCGGTGGGGGTGCAGTTCAATTGCGCCCGCACCGGGTAGACGCACCCGGAGGAGGGGAAGAAGGAGCGGCCCTCCTCGACTTCTTCCCAGGCCAGTTGCAGGATGTGCAGGACCATCTCCGAGTAGGAGAATCCGGCCGCACGGGCGGCACGGAAGAAGCCGGCGTCGGGCGAGATGTCGGGGTTGCAGTTGACCTCGAGGACATAGGGGGTGCCGTCTGCGGAGACGCGGATGTCCACACGGGCATAGCCCCGGCAGCCGATGGCTGCCCAGGCCCGTCGGGCGACGTCGCAGATGTGCTTGGCCAGGGTGGGGTCGACCTCGGCCGGGCAGTGCACCGGCGTGTTCCGGTACTCGAAGGAGTGCTCCTCCCATTTGGCAGCGAAGGAGACGATACGGGCGTAGGGGTTGGCGAAAGCGTCGAAATCCACCTCGGCCAGCGGAAGGACCTCCGGCGGCCGGCCCCAGAGGGAGACGTTGAACTCGCGGCCGGCGATGAAGGTTTCGGCCAGCGCCGCCTGGCGATAACAGGTGGTGATATAGGCCACGCGCCGCCGCAGGCCCTCCAGGTCGTGCACGATGGCCTCCTCGCCAATGCCCTGGCTGGCATCTTCCGCCACCGGCTTGACGAAGAGGGGGAAGGGTAGCTCTTCCTGGAGGACCTCGTCCGGGTGGCGGTAGAGCCGCCAGGGTGGTGTAGGGATGCCGACCCAGGCGAGGTAAGTTTTGGCCAGGGCTTTGTTCGTCGAGCGGGCCAGGGCCTCACCGTCGGCGCCGGTGTGGAGATACCCCATCGCCTCCAGGGCCCAGACGATGCGGGCTTCCTCGAAGGGGTGGCCGCTTTCCCCTTCGCCCAGGTTGAAAACAACCCACTCGGTAGGGGGATAGGGTTCCAGGGCCGTTTCCATGTCGGTGTGGATGGGGGCCAGGGCGACCCGTCGGCCAAGCCCTTCCAGCGCTTCGGCCACAGCCCGGGCACAGGCGATGACACCGCGGACGGCCTGTAGGTCCCGCGGCTCGCCGTGGGTGAGGGGAGTATTTTCGTTATACAGGACGACGATACCCATGTCGTCCGGTCGTTTTAGATACGGGGTTGCCATACATGCCTCCGTTCGGCCGGCACCCGAAGGGGAAGGGCCGTGCCCTCCTGCTTCCGAGGGGTGGGGAGCAGGTGATAACGGCCGGCCGCCAGTTTCAGGATCTCCAGAACCAGTTCCACATAGAGTAGCCCATCGGCCCGGGCAGCCAGGACCAGGTCGCTGTAGGTCGGGTTCAGCCCTGGCAGCGTATTGATCTCCAGGAGGTAGGGCCGGCCGTCGGCGCCGAGGCGGATGTCCACCCGGCTGAAATCGAGTGCTCCGATGGCCTCGAAAGCGGCCACGGCCAGGCGTTTCATCTTCCCGGCCAGTTCCTCCGGGATGGGAGCCGGGCAACGGTAATTGGCCCCCAGCGGCAGGTCCGATTTGACGTGGCTGCTGTAGATGCCACCCGATTCGGCGATGGGCGAGAGGTCAATTTCCATCACCGGGAAGGGGTGGAAGCCGCGTTCGTCGTAGAGGGGCGAGGGTGGCCGTTCTCCGGGAGCCAGCGTATTTCCCAGAAGCCCAACGGTGAACTCGCGCCCCGGCAGGTACGTTTCTACCAGGGCTGGCTGGCGATAGGTCTGCACCACCCAGCGCACCTGGCGGCGCAGGGAAGGTTCGTCGTAAACGACCGAGTCGGGCGTGATGCCTTTACCGGAGCCCTCGCACTGCGGCTTGACGAAGAGGGGAAAGTCCAGGCGAGGGTCCAGCGGCTCGTCGCCCCGATAAAAGGTCTGGAAGGCGGCGGTGGGGAGGCCGCAGTCGCGCCAGATGCGCTTGGACATGGCCTTGTCCAGGGAAATGGCCTGGGCCAGCACCCGGGAGCCGGTGTAGGGGATGCCCAGCATCTCCAAGAAGGCCGGCACCTGGGCCTCCCGTGCATCTCCCCGGAGGCCCTCGGCGATGTTGAAGCAGATGTCCACCCGGGAACGGCGAATCGTGTCCAGGAGGGTTTCATCGGCCTCCAGCGGCAGGACGGTATGGCCGCCGGATTCCAGGGCCGAGGCAATGCCCTCGATCGTCTCCTCCGAGTCGTACTCGGCCAGGGCATCGGGCGGAGCATCGGGCTCCAGGGGCACGTTGTGTTTGGAGTTATAGATCAGGGCTATGCGCCATCCACCGTTCCGTTCCATCGCTCACCGCCGCTCCACCGGGTCCGGCGTAGGCACCGGGAGGGCGATCCGTTCCCGGCGGTGCACTTCTTCCCAGCCTTCCGGGGCGATCGTCCGCTTCCGGCCGGAAAGGAGGCCGGCCACCCCCTCCTGGCCGCCCTCATCCTCCTGTGCCCGGCAGTAGGGGCAGGTGCGGGGGTCGTGGCGGCGGTAGTGGGCCGGCTGGGTGTAGGTGCTGATAAAGCCCTCATAGTTTCGGACGACGACCTCGGTATCGGACATGCTCAGGAGGTAGTTGGGCAGGAGAGGCACCTTTCCGCCCCCTTCGGGGGCATCCAGGGTGTAGATGGGGATGGCGAACCCGGAGGTATGGCCGCGCAGCGCCTCCATGATCTCCAGTCCTTTGGCGACGGGGGTGCGAAAGTGGCCGGCCCCGCGCACCAGGTCGCATTGGTAGAGGTAGTAGGGGCGGACCCGGTTGCGCACAAGTTTGTGGACGAGCGCCTTGATCACGTTGGGGCAGTCGTTGATGCCGGCCAAGAGCACGCTCTGGCTCCCCAGGGGGATGCCGGCATCGGCCAGCCGGGCCAGGGCCACCTCCACATCGGGAGTAATTTCCTTGGGATGGTTGATGTGGATGTTCATCCATAGGGGATGGTAACGACGGAGCATCCCCACCAGGTCGGGCGTGATGCGCTGGGGCAGGAAGATAGGTACCCGGGTGCCGATGCGGATAACCTCGACGTAGGGGATTTCCCGTAGCCGGCGCAGGAGGCCCTCCAGGACCGGCCGGGCGAGGAGCAAAGGATCGCCGCCGGAGAGGAGGACGTCGCGCACCTGGGGAGTGGCGGCGATATAGGCCAGCGCGCGTTTGTGGTCGGCCCGGCCGAACTGGGCGCGGGATTCGCCCACAACGCGGCTGCGGGTGCAGAAGCGGCAGTAGGAGGCGCACTGGCTCGTAACCAGCATGAGGACGCGGTCGGGGTAGCGGTGCACCAGGCCGGGGACAGGGGAGTGAGCCTCTTCGTTTAGGGAATCGGTCATATCGGCTTCGGAGGTTTCCCCTTCCTGGACCGTGGGCACGACCTGTCGGCGGATAGGGCAGGAGGGATCCTCCGGGTCCATCAGGCTGGCGAAGTAGGGGGTGATGGCCGTGCGGAAGGGAGAGGTCTCCAGGCCGGCCCGTTCCTCGGCGGTCAGACGGATGACCCGAGACAGTTCCTCAGCGGTGTGCAGACGGTGGGAAAGTTGCCAGCGCCAGTCGTTCCACAGGGAAGGGGGGATCTGCTCCCACGGAGCAGGAGGGATGCGTTGACCGGGGGGGTCTTCGAGTTCAAAGGCTTCCAGTTCCGACATTTTGGGCTTTTTCCTCCTTTTTTCCTCCGGCCGTGCCGGAGGGGCAATCCTTAAAGTTCCTTGCTACAGGCGTTCGATTTCGTCCAGGTCCACCAAAGAAGGCTCGTGATAGGCCCAGTCCAGTTCCGGCGGTTCCAGGCTCACCACCTCGAGCCGGGCTCGACAGCGGTGGCAGGTCACGCGCTGCCCCTCAACGGGCTCGTTCAGTTCGAGCAAGAAAGCGCATTCTGGACAGAGGGCATGAAACACGGGCTTCCGTACCTCTCTAAAATCTAACAAAATTATTATACCACTCTCTTATATCAATTGGGTAGAAAAAGTGTACGAAAAAGGTGCAAATGGTCGTTGGTTCCTATCAAAACCGTTCAACTTTCCCTCCTCCGGCCCTTCTTTCGACGGGCGCGGGCGAGGTCTGCCGGGGAGAGGGTGCGGGAGAGGGCTTCGACCAGGCCGGCCAGACTCCGGGGAAGGTTCCCCTGCTCCTCTTCCCAGGCCCAAAGGAGGGCCAGGAGGTCGCTCCGCTGTCGGGCATCCAGGAGCAAGGGGGAGCGGTTTCCCCGGGGCATAACGCCCTCCTCGATCTGGGGGAGGTGGTCCAGCCGGCCCAAGGCCTCCAGTAAGGCGGCGGCTTGCTCGCCCGGCACCTCCACGGTGGTAGGGGAGAGGCGCTCCCCACAGGCGGCACAGACGGCAGGATCGGCCAGGACTGTGTCCAGAAGCGCGGCCTCGGCGGCGACGAGGAGGAGGGGGTGGTGCAGGCGGAGTTTCCCATAGGTTGAGGCCCATTCCTGCAGGGTGTAGGCGACGTTTTGGGGTAACACCCCCCGACCGTAGCGTTCCAGGGCTTCCAGGAGGCGCTCCACGCCGATACCGCGTTCCAAGGCGCGGTGCAGGGCCGGCCGGGTCAGGCGGTAGAGGCTCAGGGTGTTCCGGCGCACACGTTCGGCATATTCCTCCAGGATGAAGACGATATAGGGCGAGGCCTCGCGGGGCACCCAGACCTCGAAAGTTCCCTCCACGGCCACCGGTTCCTCTTCCAGGTGGGGCCGGCCGGCTTCGGGATGGAGGAGGGCTTTCCCAAGAGCATTTAGGCAAAAGGCCTCCTCCTGGGCCGTGCCCTGTCCCAGGTCGAGCAGGCCCAGCCAATGGAGCGGCCCCTCCACCAGGAAGCGCAGGTAGCGCCCCTCGATCTCCTTCCAGGCGGCCGGCCCTGTCGGGAGGGACCGGCCCGAGCGCAGGCGCAGCCGGCCGGGGGAACCTTCCGGTCGGAGGAAGTCGGGAGATTCGGATTCGATATAGCGCAGCCAGCCCGCCACCGTATACCAGCGCCCGGCTTCCAGGGAAGCAAGCGCCCGTAACACTCGCCTGCGGGGTATGGAGGGATCGCCCGGCCCCAGGCGCTCCAGTTCGGGGATGGCGGAGACTTCGTCCCAAGAGGCGAGGTCGTTCCAGGTATGGAAAAGTACCTGTGCCCGGGCGGACGGAGGCAAGTGTAGCCACTCCAATCCCTCGGCGGTTGGGCGGAGGAGGCCTTCCCGGTCGGCGGAAAGCAGCCGGGCCTGGCGGACCAAATGGAAGGCGAAGGCGGCATAGGTCTCCATAGGGGTGGAAAGCGTTTTCTGCAGGAGTGCACCGACTTCGGCCGGCCAGACATCTTCCTCCGGCGGCCCGTAATCCTCCCGGCGGAAGAAGGCGAGTAGACAGGCCAGGTCGTGGTGCAGACGGAGGTCGGCGGGGGTGGGGCGGACCGCTTCGGGGGGGAACACCTGGAGGCGTTCGGCCGGCCGTGGCCGGGGAAGGGTTGGGAGGAGGGAGAGGAGTTCCGTGGGGATGAAGAAGGTTGGGCCGGCGTAATCCTCCCAGGCGGCCAGGGTGCGGAAGAGAAAGCCCCGGCGGTGGAGGCGCTCGGTGGGGTTGAGGGATTCGAGGTCGCGGGGGGCTATGCCCCAGGGGCGGAGGGGGCCGTAGAGGTGGGTCAACACGGCAGCACGAAGGCGGCCCCCGGCCTCTAGGAGGGTGCGCAACACCTCTCGCTCTGCCTCTTCCAGCCGTCTCAGGGCATCTCGGACGGCTTCGGCCTGGCCCATCTCCTCCAGGAGGCCGGCAATCAGGCGCGGCCGGCCGGCCCGTTCCGCCTCCGGCACCCTCCAGAAGTGGGCTATCTCCCGCAGAAGGGAGGTCGGGGTATCTTCGAGAGCCTCGCGTAGCGGGCGCATGGTCTCAGAAAATTCGGCATAGGGCGGGCTACGCCGGAGGGCCGGCCTTTGGAGCATCCGACGGCAGATTGGCCTGGGCGAAGTCGGGTCCCCCTTTCTCCACCACAAAACGCGCCAGAACGGCTCGGACCGCCTGTTCGGTGCCCCGTTTGTCCGCAACCGTATCGTCCACAAACTTCCTCAGCGCCTCGCGGTCGCCGGCCGGGGATCGGTCTATCGCTTGATAGGCCAGATGGGCCAGTTTCCCGACATCCAGGGCCTGCATCAGCCGGGCCACCAGTGTATCCCGCTCGGGCAGGCGGGCCGGCGGCGGCAGTTTTTCTTTCGGAGGAAGTCCGCACAATATTCGGACAAAGGCCTGTCCACCTGTCTCCAGAATGGCCAAAGCCATCGCCTTCTGGACCACTTCCGGTGGGAGGGAAGTGTTGGTCATGGTCTCGTTCAGTGCCTTGATCTTGGCCTGCTCCTCTTCCTGGCTGAAGGTGCCGCGGGCCATGACGGTGTAGAGTGCCAGGTTGTAGAGGGTCTTTTCATCGGGGAAAGCGTCGATCAATGGTTTGATGGCGCTTTCTCTCTCCCGCATAAGCGCCAGGTCGATCTGGGCCTTACAGATGCCCTGGAACTGTTCGTAGAGCCAGCCCAGGTTGAGGCTCAGGTCGCGCTCTTCCCTGCCCTCGCCGAACTGTTTGGCCAGGACGAAACGGGTGCGGATGATGGCCTGAAAGCCCACTCCCACTGCCAGGACCAGGAGGAAGAGGTCGGCTTCGGGGGCATAGTAGCGGACAATGGCCAACACCAGCGCCGCCACCACGCCATTCAGGCCGATAAGCCCCAACCCCCAGCCCGAAGTGATGGCCTCCAGAGGATAATTGGGGAAAGTGGAGCCCAGTTCGGCCAGACCGACCACCATGCCCAGCAGGGCCACCACGATATAGGGCGTGGCCACGCCCAGCCAGTTCCAGAATGTCTGCGGCCGGGGGACACCGGCCGGCATGGGGGCGGTTAGCGTGAGCACGGTAAGGAGGATCCCGACGGCAAGAAGCAACACCACGACACCCACGATGCGCCGCACCATTTTCTTCCCCTTTCTCTGGGAGAGAGTCAAATTCAAGTTCGAACCTGTTTCCGAATCCTGTCGTAGACCTCGCTGGTCAGGATGACCAGTTTGCCGTCGGGGTTGGTGGGGGTATCGCGCAGGACGATGAAGCCGGACTTGGCCAGTTTCTCCAGCGTGTCAAAGGTCTCCGCCGGCGGCATCAGGGTCTGCACGGCGATTTCGCTGGGCGTCATCGCCCCGCTACGACCGAGTAACTCGACGATCCGCTTTTCATTCGGCTTGAGGCGCAGTTCCATGATCGACCTCCTGGGGTTGGGGGAATCCCCATCCATCCAGGGGCATCTCGCGAGACGCCCCTTTCGGAAAAATCATACCTCCTGACAGGGTGTTTGTCAAGTGATTATGGCAGTGGGTATGACGCGCCATACGACGCACTTGTGCGCCCTTGACGCCCTGGGCGGGACGTGGTACGATAGCGACGGCCAACCAGAAGGACGACGGAGGAGGATATGCGCCAGGAAGAACTCATCGCCCGGATCCTGGAACTCAAGGAAGAGAAAGATGCCTGCATCCTGGCCCATAACTACCAGATTCCCGAGATCCAGGACCTGGCCGACTTTACCGGCGATTCCCTGGAACTGGCCCGCCAGGCCACGCGGGTGGAGCGTTCGGTCATCGTCTTCTGTGGGGTGGACTTTATGGCGGAAAGCGCGGCCGTCCTCAATCCCGGGAAAACCGTGCTCATTCCTTCCCTTCGTGCCCGTTGCCCGATGGCCGCCATGGCCACGGCCGAAGCGGTGCGAGAAAAGAGGTGGGAATACCCGGGGGCAGCAGTCTGTTCCTATGTCAACACCTCGGCCGAGGTCAAGGCCGAAAGCGATATCTGCTGCACTTCCTCCAGCGGTGTCCCGATCGTCCGATCGCTTGCGGAGAAACAGGTCATCTTCGTCCCGGATAAAAACCTGGGACATTACATCTCCACACAGACCGACAAGGAGATGATCCTCTGGCCGGGCTTTTGCATCGTCCACGAACGGCTGACGCTGGAAGAAGTCCTGGAGGCCCGACGGGAACACCCCCGGCCGGAACTGCTGGTTCATCCGGAGTGTCGGCCGGAAGTGGTGGCCATCGCCGATGCCGTCCTGAGCACTTCCGGCATGCTGCGCCACGCCCGGCAGAGTCCCGCCGAGGAGTTCCTCATCGCCACCGAAATCGGCCTCCTGCACCCTTTGCGCCAGCAGAACCCGGGCAAGCGCTTCTACCCGGCTGCCCCCCATATGGTCTGCCGAAATATGAAAGAGATCACCCTGGACAATCTGCTGGAAGCCCTGGAGAAAGGGCAACACGTGGTGCCGGTCCCGGACGAGGTCCGGCAACGGGCCCGTCGGGCCCTCGACCGGATGTTTGAGGTCGTTACGAGGTCGGGTCTTGTTTCCCGGCTTGTTGGCTGACGGGATATCTCGATGTCGGGGGAGACCTATGACTTTATCATCATCGGCAGCGGCATTGCCGGCCTGTATACGGCACTTCTGGCGCAGGAACACGGCCGGGTGCTGGTGGTGACCAAGGCCGGCCTGGAAGAGTGCAACACCCGCTATGCCCAGGGGGGCATCGCTGCGGCGGTGGACCCGCATGACTCGCCCCGGCGCCATCTGGAGGATACCCTGGCCGCCGGGGCCGACCTGTGCGACCCCCGGGCGGCGCACATCCTGACGGAGGAAGGGCCGGCCCGGATTGCCGAACTCATCGAGCGCGGGGTCAACTTCGATACCCTCCACGGCCAACTGGCCCTGACGCGGGAAGCCGCTCATTCTCTGCCCCGCGTGCTCCACGCCCGGGGCGATGCCACCGGGATGGAGATCGAACTGACGCTGGCCCGACAGGTGAGCCTTTTCCCGATAAAAGTGCTCCAGCACCACCTGGCCACGCGTCTCCTGGTCCGGGACAGCCGGGCGGCCGGTATTGTTGCCCTGGACCTCCGGGAAGGGCGGCCGAGGGAAATCTTCGGCCGGAATGTGATCCTGGCCACCGGTGGGGCCGGCCGGCTCTTCCGCTACACCACCAACCCCGAGGTCGCCACCGGCGAGGGGGTGGCCCTGGCCTACCGTGCCGGAGCCGAGGTGGAGAGCCTGGAGTTCTTCCAATTCCATCCGACCGCCCTTTATCATCCCGGCGCTCCCCCCTTTTTGATCACCGAGGCCGTGCGCGGCGAAGGCGGAGTCCTCCGCAACGAGGCCGGGGAGCGTTTTCTGGTGGAACAGCATCCCCTGGCCGAACTGGCTCCCCGCGACGTTGTCGCCCGGGCCATCGTTCGGGAGATGCGCCGGCGGGGAACGGCCCACGTTTACCTAGACGTCACCCACCTGCCGGCCGAGAGGGTGCGGCTCCGCTTCCCCACGATCTACCGCACCTGCCGAGAACTGGGCCTGGACATTACCCGGGAGTGGATTCCGGTGGCCCCGGCCGCCCACTACCTTATCGGGGGGGTGCGGGTGGACCTCTGGGGACGGACGAACGTCCCCGGCCTCTATGCCTGTGGGGAGGTGGCCTGCACCGGAGCGCACGGGGCCAACCGCCTGGCCAGCAACTCCCTTCTGGAGGTGCTCGTCTTTGCCCGGCGGCTGGTGCAGGCGGCCACCGCCGAAGTGCCCCCGGGAGAACGGGATGAGGAGGCCATCCCGGCCCTCCGGCTTCCGGGGCCGCCGGCGGAGATGCCTGTGGAGGGAACCGAACCGGGGGCAGCCCTGACGGACCTCCAGCAACTGATGTGGGAGAAGGTGGGAATCGAGCGCGACGGGGCCGGCCTGGAGGAGTCCTTGACGCTCCTGGGGCAGTGGCGTCGCCTTCCACCCCGTGCCGAAAACGAACGCCGTCGGCTGGAATTGGAGGCGATGTTCCTGACTGCCACGCTGATGGCCCGGGCCGCCCTCCTGCGCCGGGAGAGCCGAGGGGCCCACTTCCGCACCGATTTTCCCCAGCCAGACCCGGATTGGCGCAAGGTCATCGTACAGTTTCCCGAATAACAGGAGCAGGCTCTGGAGGCGACGATGGTGTATCTCCCCCCTTCTGTCCATCGCCTGATCGCGCTGGCCCTAGAGGAAGACCTGGGCCGGGGCGACGTGACTTCGGAGGCACTCATTCCCCCGGAACTGGAGGCTGTGGGGGAGGTGCAGGTCAAGGCCCAGGGCGTCATCGCCGGTTTGGAGGTGGCGGCGGCCGTCTTTCGGGCTGTGGATGCGGCGCTCGTCTGGGAGGCCCTGGCCTGGGATGGTGATCCGGTCTCTCCGGGGCAGGTGGTGGCCCGCATCTCGGGCCGAGCCCGCTCCATCCTGGCCGCCGAGCGGACGGCCCTGAACTTTTTGCAGCGCCTCTCGGGCATCGCCACCCTGACGGCGCGCTATGTGGAGGCCCTGCAGGGTACCCGGGCCTGGCTCACCGACACGCGCAAGACCACACCCGGCTGGCGCTACCTGGAGAAGATGGCGGTGCGGGCCGGCGGGGGAAGAAACCACCGGCTGGACCTGGCCGGCGGCATCCTGATCAAGGACAACCACCTGGCCCTCTCCGGAAACGATATCCCGGCCGCCATCCGCGTCGTTCGGAAGCAGGCCCCCCACACCCTGCGCGTTGAGGTCGAAGTCACCGATCTGGCCGGCGTAGAGGCGGCCCTGGCCGCCGGTGCCGACATCATCTTGCTCGACAACATGTCGCTTGAGGATATGGGCCGCGCCGTCGAACTCGTGGCCGGCCGGGCTCTCCTGGAAGCCTCAGGGGGTATCACCCTGGAGACGGTCCGGGCGGTGGCCGAGACGGGAGTGGACCTGATCTCCAGTGGGGCTATCACCCATTCGGCGAGGGCACTGGATCTCAGTCTGGAGATCGGAAGCCGGAAGTCGGGGGCTTCCTCAGCAACACCCTGGACGCGGTTGGATTCTATATGCCGTTGATCCAGCCGGGCATCCGGCGAGTCGTTCTGTCATCCTGGCGTCTTCGTGGTAGATACGGAATACCCCTTGCTTGACGCCGGGGGCTGATTGCGCTACACTATATCCTGGAAAATCTTGCCGGAGGTGCAAACGGGATGAGTACCAGACGGGATTATTACGAGGTTCTGGGTGTTCCCCGGACGGCCAGTGCGGAGGAGATCAAGCGCGCCTTCCGCCGGCTGGCCCGGCAATACCATCCCGATGTGAACAAATCGCCCGAGGCAGAGGCCATTTTCAAGGAGATCAACGAGGCCTACGAAGTCCTTTCCGACGAGCAGAAACGTGCGCTCTACGACCGCTTCGGACACGCCGGGGTGAACGGCGCGGTGGGCGGCGTACCCTATGACCCCTTCGCCGGCTTTGGTCTGGGAGACATCTTCGATACCTTCGAGTCGTTTTTCTCCACGATGACCGGTGCCCCCCCGCGTCGGCGCCCCCAGCGCGGAGCCGACCTTCGCTATACCCTGACCCTTTCCTTTGAAGAAGCCGTCTTCGGCGTGGAGAAAGAGATCCAAGTCCCCCGCCTGGAGACCTGCCCGGTCTGCCGGGGCACGGGGGCCGAGCCGGGAACACAGCCGATTCGTTGTCCGCGTTGCGGCGGCAGCGGCGAGGTGCGCCAGCGTGGCCCCTTTTTCAATATGATCGTGATGACCACCTGCGAGCAGTGCCAGGGAGCAGGGGTCATCACCGCCATCCCCTGTCACGAATGTCAGGGACAGGGGCGCATTCGGGCCGTTCGCCGCCTTTCGGTCAAGATTCCGGCCGGAGTGGACGAAAATTCTCAGGTCCGGCTGAGCGGAGAAGGGGAGGCCGGGTTGCGGGGCGGTCCCCGGGGCGACCTCTACATCTCCCTGCGCATCCAGCCCCACCCCCATTTCCGCCGACAGGGCAACGACATCTTCTACGAACTGCCGATCAACATTGCCCAGGCAGCACTGGGGGCAGAAGTCGTGGTTCCCACGGTGGATGGGACGGAAGAGGTGTTGCACATTCAACCGGGGACGCAGCATGGACGGACTTGTGTTCTTCGGGGAAAGGGGGTGCCGCATCTGCGTGGCGGCGGGCGCGGCGATCAGATCGTGGTGATACGCATCGTGATTCCCACGAAGTTGACCGAACGACAGCGGGAACTCTTGACCGAACTGGCCCGTACTCTGGGCAGCGCGGTGGGGAACGGGAAAAAGGGCGTTTTCGAGCGTATGCGCGATGTCCTGGGGGGGATGTGAGTGCAGTAAGAAGGCAAGTTGTTCCGCTTTCCGCAGGTTGAGGTGTTTCTTGTTTGAGCCTCCGGGTATGGGCTTGCCCTCTTGAACAACCTGCAGGAGGCTCGCTTCCATGCTCATCTTTTTCTTTACCGACATCGAGAACTCCACCCGCCTTTGGGAAAAGTATCCTGCACATATGGGGGCGGCGCTCTCCCGCCATGATGCCATCCTACGCCGGGAGATCGAGCGGCATGGCGGTCGCATCATCAAGTATACCGGCGACGGCGTCTTTGCCGTTTTCGAAGGCGGCCGGCCGCTCCACTGCGCCATAGCGGTGCAAAAGGCTCTGGCCGCAGAGGACTGGGGCGAGGTCAGGGAGGTGCGCATCCGCATCGCCTTGCACGCCGGCGAGGCCGAGAGACGGGGCGAGGACTACTTCGGCCCCACCATCAACCGCACCGCCCGGTTGCTCTCCGCCGGCTGGGGCGGGCAGGTGCTCCTCACTCCGGAAGTGCTCCGGGTGACCGCTCTGCCGGAGGATGCGTCCACGGAGGACCTCGGCTTTCACTTTTTCAAAGACCTGGGCCAACCGCAGCAGGTCTACGGCCTGCTTCACCCGGAGTTGCCGCTCCGGAAGTTTCCTCCCCTGCGTTCTCTGTCCGCCCGTCTGCACAACCTGCCGGTACAGCCCACCCCCTTTGTCGGGCGGGAGAAGGAAGTGGCCCAGGTCCTCGCCCTGCTCGACAACCCGGCCTGCCGACTGCTCACACTGGTGGGGCCGGGGGGCATCGGAAAGACCCGTCTGGCGCTGCAGACGGCGGCGGAGAAGGTGGAAGACTTTTCCCATGGGGTTTATTTCGTCCCGCTGGCCGCATTGACCTCGCCGGAATTCCTCGTCTCGGCCATCGCCGATGCCCTGGGCTTTTCCTTCTACAGCGCCGGGGAGCCTCGGGAACAGTTGTTCAACTACCTCCGCGAGAAGAAGATACTCCTGATACTGGACAACTTCGAGCACCTGGTGGCCGGTGCCGGGTTGGTGGCAGATCTCCTGCGGGAAGCGCCGGAGGTGAAAGTGGTGGCGACCTCGCGGGAGGCGTTGCATCTACGGGGGGAGTGGGTTTTCCCGCTGGAGGGACTGGAGCGCCCGCAGGAGGAAGAAGAAGAGGTAGAGACCTATGAAGCCGTGCAACTCTTCGTCCAGGGGGCGCGGCGGGCCCGGCCGGATTTTGCCCTTTCGGCCGAGGATCGGCCGGCGGTGGCGCGGATTTGCCGGCTGGTAGAGGGGATCCCGCTGGGGATTGAACTGGCTTCCTCGTGGGTGCGGGGGCTTTCCTGTAAAGAAATCGTCCGGGAGATCGAGCGAGGGCTGAACTTTCTCTCGTCGGTCTGGCGGGATGTGCCGGAGCGCCATCGGAGTCTGCGAGCGGTTTTCGATTCCTCCTGGGTGCTCCTCTCGGAGGAGGAACGGCGGGTGCTGGTCCGGCTTTCGGTCTTTCGGGGAGGCTTTCGACAAGAGGCGGCGGAGGAGGTGGCCGAGGCTGGCGCGGGGTTTCTTGCGGCACTGGTGGACCGATCTCTCCTGCGCCGAGGTGAGGAACGGTACGAGATGCTGGAGGTTGTGCGCCAGTATGCGGCGGAGAAACTCCGGATGTTCGGGGAGGAGGAGGAGCGACAGGAGCGGCATGGACTCTATTACCTTCGTTTTCTGGGGGAGAGGAAAATGCAACTGATGGGGAAAAAGGAGGTCTTGGAGGAGATTCAGCGGGAACTGGGAAATGTGCGAGAGGCCTGGCGATGGGCAGTGGAGCGAGGGAGATGGGAAGAACTCGGCCAGGCAGCCGAGAGCCTGGGCCTCTTCTATGAGGCGCGAAGCTTGTTCTACGAGGGAGAAGAGGCCTTCCGCCGGGCGGAGGAGGGGTTGCGAGGGATATTAGGGAGGAGCGCGGGCCAGGAGGCCATCCTGGGCCGGATTCTGGCCCATCATGGCTGGTGCTATGAACGCCTTTGCTGCTATCAAGAAGCCCGAGAGCGTTTTGCCGAAAGTCTTCCCATCCTTCACCGTGCAGGCGACCTGGAGGGGGTGGCCTTTGCCACAGGCCACCTGGGCCACGTCCTTTACCGGTTGGGAGAGTACGGACCGGCCCGGCAGTTGCTGGAGGAAAGCCTGGCATTCAGTAGACAAAGCGGTAACCTCTGGCATGTGGCTCGATCCCTGAACAATCTGGGGATCGTTGCCAGCACGTTGGGCGAACATGAGGAAGCCCGCCGTTTCTATGGGGAAAGCCTGGCCCTCTTCCGCAAGGTCGGCGACCGACGGGGGGCGGCGAAAACCCTCAACAATTTGGGTGTGGTAGCCAGCACCCTGAAAGAGTTTGAAGAGGCTAGACGGCTTTACCGGGAGAGTCTCGAGATTTTCCAGGAACTCGGCAACCGCCGAGGGAGCGCCTTTGCCCTGATGAACCTGGGTTACATTGCCGCAGAACTGGACGAGTATGCCGATGCCGAGCAACTCAGCCTGGAAGGGCTGGCCATCTTCCGCGAAATCGGCGACCGCTGGGGTGTGGCCAACACCCTCAGCAACCTGGGTAGCATCGCTTGCATCCTGGGAAAACACCCGGCCTCCTGGGAATACTTTTATGAGGCCCTGGAGACGGCAGTGGAACTCCAGGCCGTGCCGCTGGTGCTGGAAGTGTTGACGGGGATCGCCCGACTGCTCTCCAGGGAAGGGAGATCGGGGAAAGCCCTGGAGGTGCTGGCCGTCGTCCTCCATCATCCGGCTTCGGATCGGGAAACGCGGGAGCGGGCCGAACACCTCCGCACCGACCTGCAGACCGCCCTTCCTCCCGAAGCCGTCGCTGCGTCCCTGGCGCGAGGGGCAGAAAGGGAGATCGAACAGGTGTTGGAGGAGTTCCTGCGGCGATAGGGAGGGGACGGATCGTCCGACCCCTCCCTGCGGTGTCCAGACCCTATGGCTCGATCCGGCTGCCCAGCACCTCCAGGAACTTGCGCATCCACTCGGGGTGGGCCGGCCAGGCCGGAGCGGTCACCAGGTTCCCTTCCACCACCGCGTTGGAGAAAGTGGCGTTGACTTCGGCCCAGCGCGCCCCGGCACGCACCAGTTCTGGCTTGACCGCCGGGTAGGCTGTACAGAGCCGGCCCTCGACAACGCCGGCCGCTGCCAGCACCTGCTGCCCATGGCAGATGGAGGCGATGGGCTTCCCGGTCTGGGCAAAGTGCCGCACGATCTCCAGCACGCGCTCGTTCAGCCGGATGTACTCCGGCGCCCTTCCACCCGGGATGACCAGGGCATCGTACTCCTCCGGCCGAACCTCGTCGAAGGTGGCGTTGAGGGTAAAGTTATGGCCGCGCTTCTCGCTGTAGGTCTGGTCGCCTTCGAAGTCGTGCACGGCGGTGCGTACCTGTTCCCCGGCCTTTTTGTCGGGACAGACGGCGTGGACCTGGTGGCCGACCATGAGGAGCATCTGGAACGGGACCATCACCTCATAGTCTTCCACATAGTCTCCGGCCAGCAGCAGAATCTTCTTGGATGCCATCGGTTTCCTCCTTTCTTTCTTCCGTCTGCTATAGCGATCTTGGAACAGAGACCTGGCCGGCCACGGGCCGACCCCTTTCCTCGGCCAGCACCTCCATCGCATATTCCAGTCCGTCCTGAAGCGAACCTCTCGTGACCAGGTCACCCAGGTTCAGGCCCAGTTCCACGATGGTGCGGGCGACCTCGGCCCGGATTCCCACCAGGACGCCCTGGCAGCCCAGCAGCCGGGCCGCCTGAATGGTCCGCAACAGGTGGTTCGCCACCATCGTATCCACCACCGGCACACCGGTGATGTCGATCAACACTACCCGCGCCCGATACCGGCGGACGGCCTCCAGGAGGTCTTCCATAATGTGGCGGGCCCGTTCGCTATCGATCGTCCCGATCAGGGGTAGGATAAGGATCCCCTCCATCACCGGGACGATCGGGGTGGAGAGTTCCCGCAGCGTCTCCGCCAGGTGGGCCCGTTCCTCCAGTACCCGCCGGATGCGCTCCCGCTCGGTTACGTCGCGCAGCGTCAGCAGACAGCCGCTGTGCTCCCCTCGCTCATCCCGGATCGGCGTGATCTCGGCCTGCAGGACGCGCGATTCCGTCCCTTCCTGACGAAGGAGGATCTCCAGCGGTTCAGGACCGGCCCGGGTCAGGGCCTCAAGGAGAGGGAGAGGGCCTGCCTCCTGGCGGAAGGTGGTTAGGGCGGGTGCCAGGGCTTCTCTTGCCGGCCGGCCGCATACCTCCCGGGCAGAAACCCCCAGCAGGCGCTCGGCCGTGGGGTTCACCTGTTCCACCCGGCCGTCCTTCCCACAGATGACCATCCCCTCGCCGGCCGAGCGGAAGACCGCACCCAGGGCCACCTCGGCCGGCAGGAAGAGACGTTGCCGGCCAGTGACAACGGCGAAGACGATGGAGAAGAGGAACGGGGCGGTCATGGGGGTGAATGGGGTAGGCGGCATGATGGGCATCGTTACCCCGATGACCAGGAGCGAGGCGAGCAGCCAGGCAATGAGGGCACGCTCTTTTCGTGGGACACGCAGCCAGGCCAGAACCAGGAGAACCAGGGGAAGAAAGATGGTCGTGCTATAGAACCAGATGCGCAAGGGGAGGGCCAGGGAGCCGCGCAGGTAGTGGAGAACCGGGAGGTACCCTTGCCCCATTTTCCCTTCCGGCATGACGAAGAAGAGATTCCCGCCGGCCAGGACATCGGCTATGATGGCCAGGGCCAGGACGCCGCCGACGGAGAGCAGGAGGGGGAGGGCATACCAGCGACTCCAGTAGCGGCGGTAATACAGCCCCAGGATGACCACCGACATCAAGGCGCCGTTCAGGGCATAGTTGATGACCAGGATGGCAATCGCCGCTGCCACCGCGACTTGGGGAGAAGTCGCGGTGGATAGGACCAAGACGGCGTACGCGGAGAGGGAAAGGAGAAGCATGTAGAGGGCAAAGAGGCGATTCAGCCAGGCTCTGGGATTACGGAAAAAGACATAGAACATCAGGCCCAGCAAAACGGCCATCGGAAAAAAGAGCAGATAAGCCATTGCCATCGATTTTCCTCCTGTTCGACCGCGGACAAGCCGGCGGCGCCCAACATTTACTCCATCCCCACCTCTCGACGGATGCGTCGCAGGTCTTCGGCGGTGACGACCTCCTTGCCCTCATCACGCAGCCGTTTTTCGACCGCCCGGCGGACATTTCGACGGAAGAGGGCCGGCACCTGCTTGAGAATCTCCTCGGCCTCCTCTTCCCAGCGCAACGGCGGGAGGTGAGCGGTGGAGGCCAGTTCCGGCCGGGCCGGAAGGGACTGCGGCTTCTGGGGGGCACAGAAAAAGTAGTTGCCTTCCTCATAGCCGAAGAAGATGGCCAGGCCGGCCTCCTGAAGCCGTTTCTCCTTCTTCATCTGGAGCAGACGTTCCTCCATCGCCGCATAGACGATCGTGCCGATCAGGTTGCTCTGGAGCGGGGTGGGATAGATCACCTGGTCCAGCACGCACTCCAGATGGAAAATCGCCTCCTGGATGCAGGGCACCTGCACCCGTACGGCGGGGATCAGGGTGAAACGGGTCAGAGTCACCTTGTCCTGGTCCAATGGGTAGGCCCTCCCCACGGCCACCACGTCCTTCAGGTAATCGCGGGGGATATAGTTCAACACAAACTCGCCGGTAGCACGGATGTTGTTCGCCGTTCGGGTGTTCTGCCGGGACAGGACGACGACCTGGGGTTTGCGCTCCAGTCCGCTCCAGGGAAAGACCAGCGAATAAGCCCCCACGTTGACCCGCCCCTCCCGGTCACGGGAAGTGATGACACAGACCGGCATCGGGTAGGGAAGGACATCGTCGTACCAGTTGGTACACAGTTCGACTTCGCGCCGCATCATACCTCCTTGAACCGGTTATCGTCAAAGGACCGTCGGAGCCCGATATTCGCCAAAGACCTTGCGCAGGACGCCGCAGACTTCCCCCAGGGTGGCATAGTGCCGCAACGCCTCTTTGAGCGGGTAGAGGAGATTTTCCCGGCCACGGGCCGTTTCTTCCAGTTCGGCCAGCGCCCGACCCACGGCAGCGTTGTTCCGCTCGGTGCGTAACTTCCTCAGACGTTCGATCTGCTCCTGCTGTACCGCCTCGTCCACACGCAAAAGTTCGATGGACGGTTTCTCCTCCATCTGGAAGCGATTGACTCCCACCACCGTCTTTTCGCCGCTCTCGATGGCTTTCTGATAGGCGTAGGCACTCTCACTGATGGCCTTCTGGATAAACCCTTGCTCGATGGCGGATACGGCTCCGCCCAGGCGGTCCACTTCGGCGATCAGCGCCTCGGCGCGGGCTTCGATCTCGTTGGTGAGGGATTCGATCCAGTAGGAGCCGCCCAGGGGGTCGGGGGTATCGGCGATGCCTGATTCATAGGCCACGATCTGCTGGGTGCGCAGGGCGACGGTGGCAGCCTGCTGGCTGGGCAGGGCCCAGGCCTCGTCGAACGAATTGGTGTGGAGCGACTGTGTTCCGCCGAGGACAGCCGCCAGGGTCTGGATGGTCACCCGGACGATATTGTTGAGCGGCTGTTGGGCGGTGAGGGTGCAGCCGGCCGTCTGGGTGTGGAAACGCAGCATCATCGAACGGGGGTCGCGGGCGCCGAAACGTTCCTTCATGATACGTGCCCAGAGGCGGCGAGCGGCCCGGAACTTGGCGATTTCCTCAAAGAGGTTGTTGTGGGCATTGAAGAAAAAGGAAAGGCGCGGGGCGAACTCGTCTACGGCCAGGCCGGCCTGCAACGCCGCCTCGGCGTAGGCGATGCCGTTGGCCAGGGTGAAGGCGACCTCCTGCACCGCGGTGGCCCCGGCCTCGCGGATGTGATAGCCGGAGATAGAGATGGTGTTCCACCTGGGGATATGGGCCTTGCAGTAGCGGAAGATATCCACCACCAGGCGCATGGACGGTTGAGGGGGGAAGATATAGGTGCCCCGGGCCACATATTCCTTGAGGATATCGTTCTGAATCGTTCCCTGGAGCACGGCGACCGGCACATTTTGCTTTTCGGCCACCAGTTCGTACAGAAGCAGGAGCACTGCCGCCGGGGCGTTGATCGTCATCGAGGTGCTGACCCGATCCAGTGGAATGCCCTCGAAGAGAATTTCCATATCCTGAAGGCTATCTATGGCCACCCCGGTGCGGCCGACTTCTCCCAGGGAGCGGGGATCGTCGCTATCCAACCCCAACTGGGTAGGCAGGTCAAAGGCGACGGAGAGTCCGGTCTGCCCCTGTTCCAGGAGGTAGCGGAAGCGGGCGTTGGTCTCGCGGGCCGTGCCGTAGCCGGCATATTGCCGCATCGTCCAGACCTTGCTCCGGTACATCGTGGGGTAGATACCCCGGGTGAAAGGGTACTGGCCGGGGTCAGGAGGGTCGGCCCGGACGTCTTCCCGCCGATAAAGCGGCTTGACCTCGATGCCGGAATCGGTGCAGATGATACGCTCCTCGGCCATGTGAACCTCCTGGGCGAAACCATTAGTATCCTATTATAACGCAACTGGCCGACCGGGACAAACTTCTTTTCAGTCCTGCTCCGCATCACGGCGGGATCGCCGTTTCCTTCAACGCTTCCGCTCCCGGGCCAACCAGCGGGAAAGCAGCGCCTGCCATTCGAGTTCGGGCAGGCGGGGGGCATTGTACAGGCCGGCCAGGGTACGCTGCCGCTGGGCCTCGTAGAGGATCATCCCTGCTGCTACGGTGACGTTGACGCTCGGCACCATACCCCGCATCGGAATGTAGAGGACGGCGTCGGCCTGCCCTAGAGCCTCTGCCGAGAGTCCCCGATTCTCGTTACCCAGGACGACCGCACAGGGGGACACCAGGTCGGCCTCGTGGGGGGCGAGCGCCCCTTGGACTCGGCCGGTGGCATAGATGCGCAGGCCTTGGGACCTCAGGGCCGCATAGGCCTCCTCGACCGAGCAATGGAAGCGCAGGACAAGCCATTTCTGGGCGCTGGCGGAGACGCGGGAGGAGATGCGCGGGGGGTGGTCCCGGGTGTAAAGGAGGTGCACTGTGCCCACCCCCACCGCCTCACAGGTGCGCAGGACGGCGCTCAGGTTGAAGGGGTCGTGGATGTCCTCCAGGACGATGGTGAGGTCCGGTTGCCTCCGGGCCAGGGTGGAGAGGAAACGTAGGTAACGGCGTGCCGATACATAATCCGGAGGAGGGCCGGCCGGAAGTTTCGGCGCTTCCTCTGCCTCCACCGGTGTGCGCACGATGTAAGTGTGCCCAGGACGATGTCCCATGTCTCATCCCCCGTATTCGGAGTTTCCCAGCGATTCCCGCGCCCCGATGTGGGCATAGAGTTCCACCAGGCGGTGTATTTCGTTTTTCCAGGAAAAGTGGGCGATGGCCCGTTCGCGCAGGCGACGCCCCAGGGCCCGGGAACCTTCCCGATCGCGCAGCGCCTGTAGCAGGCACTGCGCCAGGGAAGCGGCATTGCCGTACTCGGCATAGATGCCCAGGTCGCCGAGCATTTCCCGGCTGACGGGCGTATCGAAGGCGACTACGGGAAGGGCCATGGCCATATAGTCGAGAATCTTGCCGCATCCTTCGGTGGCCGACATCTTGGGGGCCACGGCTACATCCCCCAACGCTAGACATCGGGGGGCCTCCAGATAAGAAATGCGGCCGGGGAAAGAGCTCCGCTCCAGGATGCCCAGGGCACGGGCCTGGGCCGCATACCGTTCCACGCCGGGAAAACCCATGATCAGAAAAAAGGACTCCGGCATCTCCTGGAGGACCAGGCGGGCGGCCTCCAGAAGGATGTCGGTGCCCTGGTAGGGGGCCAGAAGGCCCAGGTAGACCACCACCGGGCTATCGGGAGGAACCCCCAGCGTCGCCCGCAGACGGGCACGACGGTCCTTCCATTCGGGCATGTCGTCCAGCGGTTGGAAGGCGTCGGTGTTCACGGCATCGGGGACGGTGAAGAGACGTTCCGGGGGAAAGTGGAACTCTTCCCGCAGCACCCGTGCCGCATTGTAGGAACTGGTGACGATGGCCTGCGGCCAACGGATGATCTGGCGCTCCAGCCAGCGTAGCGGGCGGTACCAGAAGCCGTGGGGGTCGAGGAAGTGGTGGTCAATCATCTCGGCGGTCAGGCTGCCCTGGAAGTCAAAGAGCACGGGGATGCCCAACAACCGGCCGATGAAGGAACCGATGAGCGCTCCCTCATGCATATGGGCGTGGATCACGTCGGGGCGTTCCCGGAGGACCACCTCCAGGGTGCGCAGCGCCAGCATAAGGTCCAGGTAGATCTTATGCCGGCTGCTCCCCACGATGGGCCGCCGAATCCAGGGCGGCCCCCAGCCCCGGCGGATGTCCAGTCTGGGCGGGTCGTTTCCGTTGTGGTAGGTGCAGATGATCACGCGATGGCCGATTTCCTGAAGATGCGTAGCCTCGGCCAGGATGCGCACATGGCCGCCGTAATCGGAGAAGAAGGATGTTGGCGCAATCATGAGTACCCTGTAGGGCAAGATGGCCTCCTGGGAGCAAGCGACGGCAAGTTTCGCCCCGGCTCTGCCGGGGAATTTTACCATAGGGAGGCGGCGATGACAAGGTCGAGTTGACAGGAATTCCTTTTTGGGATACCATACAGTCCCGCCGATGGGCCGTCGTGAGGGCTCCGGGTGGCCTTCTTTCCGGGGACGGGAAGCCCAAGTCCTGGAGGACAAGTGGATGAAGGGAAAACTGGTCATCGTCGAATCTCCGGCCAAGGCACGCACCATCCGCCGGGTCCTGGGAGGCGACTACGAGGTGCAGGCCTCGATGGGCCATGTGCGCGATCTTCCTAAGAGCAAGTTCGGGGTAGACATCGAGGCCGGATTTGTGCCCACCTACACGGTGCCTCGGGCCAAAGCCAGGGTGGTACGAGAACTCCGCAGGGCGGTGGAGCAGGCGGCCGAAGTTTACCTGGCCACCGACCCGGATCGGGAGGGGGAGGCCATCGCCTGGCACATCGTCCAGGTGACCCAACCCGCGGGCAAGCCGGTACATCGGGTCGTCTTTCATGAGGTCACGCCGCCGGCCGTCCGGGATGCCTTTCGGCACCCCCGCAGCCTGGATATGAACCTGGTGGATGCCCAGCAGGCCCGGCGCATCCTGGACCGACTGGTGGGCTACCAGATCAGCCCGCTCCTCTGGAAAAAGGTCCGGCGGGGACTTTCGGCGGGCCGGGTGCAATCGGTGGCCGTGCGCCTGGTCGTGGAGCGCGAACGCGAGATCGCCGCCTTCAAGCCCCAGGAGTACTGGACGGTGGAGGCGGATCTAGCCAAAATCCCGCCATCCGGCAGGGAACGTCAGTCCGAAGACATCTTCCGTGCCGTCCTGGTGAGCATTCGGGGAAAGAAACTGGGGCGCTTCGACCTGAAGACCCAGTCCGAGGCTCAGGCCGTCATAGACGAACTGGAGGGGGCGACCTACCGGGTGTTGCGCCTGCAGAAGAAAGAGGTCCAGCGCCGGCCCCTCCCGCCCTTGATCACCAGCACGCTCCAGCAGGAGGCCTCGCGCCGCCTGGGCATGGCACCCGGCCGCACGATGCGGACCGCCCAGCAACTCTACGAAGGCGTCGAACTGGGGGAGGAAGGCTCCGTCGGCCTCATTACCTACATGCGTACCGACTCTACGGCCGTTTCCCCACTGGCCCAGGAAGAGGCCCGCGAGTTTGTTGCCGCAAAGTGGGGGACATCGTATCTTCCGGAGAGGCCGCCCGTTTACAAGACCCGGGTGGCCCTGGCCCAGGAAGCCCACGAAGCCATTCGCCCCACCTCGGTCTACCGGGAGCCGGAGGCGATTCGCAAATTCCTGGATCGGGACCAGTTCCGTCTCTACGAACTCATCTGGAGGCGTTTCTTGGCCAGCCAGATGGCCCCGGCGATCTTGGAGCGGACGACGGCAGAGGTTCTGTCCCTTCCCCCTACTCCTCTGCCCCCTCCGAAGGGACGGGGGGACGAAGGGACAGGGGAAGAGGGGGAGATAGGGTACATCTTCCGTGCCACCGGCTCGGTGGTCTGCTTTCCCGGTTTTCTGGTCGTCTATCGGGATGAGGAGGGCGATCCCTCGGCGGGGGAAAAATTCCTGCCGCCCCTGCGGGAGGGAGAGCCGCTGGACCTGGTGCAACTCCTGGCCCTGCAGCACTTTACCGAGCCGCCGCCGCGCTACACCGAGGCCACGCTGATTCGGGAACTGGAAAAGCGGGGCATCGGCCGGCCCTCCACCTACGCCCCGATCATGGAGACGATTCGGGAGCGTGGCTATGTCGAGCGGGTGGATGCCCGCAAGCGCAACTCCCCCCTGCGTCCGACGGAACTGGGCTTTCTTGTGAACGACCTCCTGGTGGCCCATTTCCCCGACATCCTGGACGATCACTTTACCTCGCAGATGGAGGAGCGTCTGGACCGGATTGCCGCCGGATCGCTTTCGCGGGTGCCGGTGCTGGAGGAGTTTCACCGCGCCCTGGTAGCGGAACTGGCCCGGGCCGAGGCGGAGATGCGGGACGTCCGGCGGGAAGCCGAGCCGACCGACGTCCTCTGCAAGTTATGCGGCCGGCCGATGGTCATCCGCTGGGGGAAAAACGGCCCTTTCCTTTCCTGCTCGGGCTATCCGGAGTGCAAGAACGCCCGGGATTTCGTCCGGACGCCCGATGGGAAGGTGGTGCCGGTGGAAAGGCCAACGGTGGGAGGGGGGGAGAATTTCCGGCCTGCTCCGTGCGAAAGGTGTGGCAACCCGATGACGGTCAAGCGGGGACGCTTGGGTCCGTTCCTGGCCTGCACGAACTACCCGTCCTGCCGCAATACCCGCCCTCTTCCTTCCGAGGCAAAGGAAGAGGAGACGTCCGAAGTCTGTGAACAGTGCGGCCGGCCGATGGTGTTGCGCCGGGGGCGCTATGGCCCTTTCCTGGCCTGCTCCGGCTACCCGGAGTGCAAAAACACCCGAAAGATCGTCGGCCGCAGGTAGGGGCATAGCGTCGCTGCGCCCGTCGAGGAGAGACTGCGAGATTTTGACAGGAAGGGGGAGGAGGGGCTATAATGTCCGGTGGGAGCCCCAGTAGCTCAAGTGGATAGAGCGGCTGCCTTCTAAGCAGCGGGTCGGGGGTTCGAATCCCTCCTGGGGCGTTGTGGGGAATCCCCCGGAGTTCATCGGCCGCCTGGGCACTCCGAAGAGGAGTCGGGATACGGCAAGCCGATTGATTGGGCTTCACGGATTGAATGGAACATCATGTCAAAAAGGGTAAGTTTTGCCACATTTCCCGGGCGGATGTTCCTTTGGCCACGCAGATTTCAACAAGCCTCATACTTCTCCCGCAGATAGCGGATATACGGCTCCAGATCGAGCGACCGGCCGGTGGCCCGCTCCAGCAGTTCCAGCGGCATAAACTTGCGGCCGTGTCGGTAGACGTTCTCCACCAGCCAGCGGTGCAGGGTGCCGAACTCGCCCCGCTCGATCTCCTCGGGAATCTCCGGGTGGGTCCGTCGGGCTGCTTCGAAAAACTGGGCGGCCATTACGTTCCCCAGGGTGTAGCCGTGAAAGTTGCCTCCCAGAAGGCTATCGTACCAGTGCGAATCCTGGAGCACGCCGTCACGGTCGTCCGGGGCCACGACCCCCAGGTCTTCCCGGTAACGTTCGTTCCAGGCCTCCGGTAGGTCGGACACGGCCAGTTTCCCCTCCAGGAGCGCCAGTTCCAGGTCGAAACGGATGATCACGTGCAGGTTATACGTCACTTCGTCGGCCGAGGTACGGATGAGCGAAGGTTCCACCTTGTTGATGGCCTGGTAGAACGTCTCCAGCGGCACGTCCCCCAGTTGCCCCGGAAAGGCGGCCTGCAACTGCGGATAAAAGAACTTCCAGAAGGCCAGGCTGCGCCCCACCACATTTTCCCACAGGCGCGACTGGCTTTCGTGTAGGCCGGAGGAGGCTCCCCGGGCCAGGGGGGTGCCCTCCAGCGCCGGGGCGATGCCCTGCTCGTACATGGCATGGCCGGCCTCGTGAATCGCGCCAAAGAGGAGCTCGCCCAGGGCATCCTCTTTCGCCCGTAGGGCGATACGCACGTCGCCCGGCGCAAAACTGATCTCGTAAGGGTGCAGCGTCGTATCCATGCGACCCCGGGAGAAATCATAGCCGCAGCGGGCGATCACCTGGCGGGCAAACTCCCCCTGGCGATCCACGGGGAAGTAGCGATGCAGGCAGGAATCGTCGGCCGCCGGCCGGGCCGTGATCTCCCGTACCAGCGGCAGGAGTTGCTCCCGCAGGCGGGCGAAAAAGTCGCGCAGGAGTTCCGCCGTCATGCCGGGGTCTATCAGGTCGATTTGGGGATCGGCAGGATGCCGGCTTTCGGGAAAGAAGGAGGCATACCGGCGGCTGAGTTCCAGCGTCCGCTCCAGGTAAGGCGCGGCCGCCCGAAAGTCGTTGGCCGGCCGGGCCTGGGCCCAGGCCTGGTAGGAGGCCGAAAGGTGTTCCGCTACCTCCTGGACAAAGGCCGGCGGCACCCGCACCGCCCGCTCATAGTCACGCCGGGCCACCCGGAGGAGCGCGGCCTCGTCCGAATCGTAGGGGAGGCTTTCCTCATGAGGGCGCAGTTCTTCCAGAAGTCGGCCCACGGCCGGATCGGTGAACCTTTCATGGGCCAGGCGCGATAGCGTGGCGATCTGCCGCCCCCGCGATGCGGCTCCCCCCGGCGGCATATAGGTTGTCTGATCCCAGTGCAACACGTTCGCCGCCTTGTTCAGGTCATAGACCACGAGCAGGCGCTCCCTCAGTTCTCGAAATTTTTCTTCCACCTCAGGCCTCCTTGAAGGCGATTACCACCCGGCTGCCGTCGGGGTCGGGGTGAAGGTCTTCCAGGCGAAATGCAGAGAAGAGGGTGCGGATTTCCTCGTCGGGATAATAACGCCAGATCAGTCCCCGGTACATGCCGTGCACATAGAGGCGCGTTCCATCTTCGAGGGTATGGTAGGGTGTCGCCTCCTTCTCCGCCAAGCCGTCAAAGGAGGCAAAGACCAACCCGCCCGAACGCAACACGGCCCGGATTTCCTGTACCGCCTTCCGGGCTTCCGAAAGGGGCATATGGTCCAGCACGGCATTGGCCACCACGGCGTCGAAGGTGTCATTCGGATAGAGGAGGTTGCTGGCCAGACCGACGTCGAAGTGGACGTTGGGCATTTGTTCATCCTGCGCCCAGGCACGGGCGAAGGCGATCGCCTTTTCCGAGGCGTCCAGGCCGTAGACCTCGATCCCCTGGGCGGCGATGAGCATGCTCAGCCGGCCGATGGCACAGCCCAGGTCCAGTACCACCTGCGCTTTGTGTTTCAAGAGCAGATCCACGATGCTCCGGGCCCGTTCTCCGGAGGGCAATTTGCGCCAGTTGGCGTCGGCTGCGGCAAAAGCCTGGTTCCAGAAAAAGGCTACATCCAGTTCCTCGGGGTTGATCGAAAGCGTCGGAACCATCGTTATGCCGCTCCAGGTCCGGGGCGATGGTGGGGACAGCGGGCGATGTTGATCGAAAGCGTCGGAACCATCGTTATTCCGCTACCACCTGCACGAACTCGGTCAGCACGCCGTGCAACCCGGCCGGGTGGACAAAGGCGACCCGCGTGCCGTGGGCTCCGGGACGGGGGGCCTCGTCGATCAGGCGCAGGCCGGCCGCCCGGGCCTCCTCCAGCGCGGCCCGGCAGTCGGCCACCCGATAGGCCACATGGTGCAGCCCTTCCCCCCGCTTCTCCAGGAAGGCGCTGACCGCCGATTCGGGCGAGGTAGGGCAGATGAGTTCGATGCGGCTCTCCCCTACCGGGAAAAAGGCCACCTCGATATGGCGTTCGGGGAGGCTTTCTCGATGGCAGCGTATCCCCAGGGCGCGCTCATAGATGGCGATGGCCGCCTCCAGGTCGCGCACGACGATGCCGATGTGGTCAATGGCCTGAACTTGCATGGATGCCTCCGAAGACAATCATCGGCGTTGCCCCTACCGGGTCGCCTTCAGTTCATCCCCCAGGCGAAAGCCCAGTTCCAGCGCCTTGCGGTTGAGCGCCTCGGTTCCCCGGGGGACACCGGATTCCACCGCTGCAGCGACCGCCTTCCGGGAAACGGCGTTCGAGAGGGCCACCACGATCCCCAGGGCCAGCACGTTGGCCACCACTTCCCGGCCCAGTTCCTGTCGGGCCAGCCGGGTGATGGGTACCCGGTAGGCCCGGTTGGTGGGCACATGTTGCACCAGGTCGGCGTCCACGATGAGCAGGCCGTCGCGCTTGAGGCTGTAGAAGTTGCGGTCGCAGGCCATCTGGCTCATCGCCAGGAGAAGGTCGGCCTGGATGACGTGGGGGAAGTCTATGGGTTCGTCGCTGATGACCACGTCGGATCGGCTGTCTCCGCCTCGCGATTCGGGGCCATAGATCTGGGTCTGGGTGGCGTATTTGCCGTCGTAGAGGGCTGCGGCCTCGGCCAGTAGCCGGCCGGCCAGGATGAGTCCCTGGCCGCCCAGCCCGGAAAGGCGGACCTCGTAGCGCTCGGGGGTCGTTCTCTCGGCCATCATGTTCTCTCCCGGCCGGCCTCGGCCATCGCCCGCTCGATGATCTTTTCGTACTCGGCTACATACTCGGGGGACTCTTTCTCAAAGAGCACCCCCCGGGGAATCTTCCCGGCCCGCTCCTCGGGGGAAAGTTTCTCATAGCGGGAGAGCGGGATGACGTTGTCCCGCTGCCACTGGAGCATCTCCACCGCCCCCCCTTTGCGGTTGAGTTTGCCATAGTTCGTGTGGCAGTGGCTGATGACCTCGATCACGGCAAAGCCCCGCTTGGCGATCCCCTGGGCCACGAGTTTGGGCAATTCGGTGGTGTGGTAGGCCGAGGTACGGGCTACAAAAGAGGCCCCGGCATAACGGGCCAGTTCGGCGACGTCAAAAGGCTGCTCCAGGTTTCCGTAGGGAGACGTGGTAGCGAAATCCCACTGCGGCGTGGTGGGGGAGTACTGGCCGCCGGTCATGCCGTAGGTCATATTGTTGACGATGATGGCCGTCATATCCATGTTACGTCGGCAGGCGTGGATAAAGTGGTTGCCGCCGATGGCCAGGGCATCCCCATCTCCCATGACCACGATGACCTTCAAGTCGGGCCGGGCCATCTTCAGGCCCGTGGCAAAGGCCAGGGCCCGGCCATGGGTGGTATGGAGGGTGTTGAAATCCAGGTAGACCGGCATCCGGCCGGTGCAGCCGATACCCGAGATCATGGCGACCTCATCGTTGTCCAGGGCCAGGCTGTCTATCGCCCGGATGATTCCCCCCATGATGATTCCCAGACCGCAGCCGGCGCACCAGACTGTGGGAAACTTTTTGATGGTGCGCAAATAGTGTCGCTCGACGTCGGCCAGTACCTTGCGCTCCATCTCATTCCTCCCGCAGGGCAGAAAGGATCTGGGCTGGGGTGATGATGGCCCCGTCGGCCCGGTTGACCCGACGTACCCGGGCCCGGCCGCATACCGCCCGCTCCACTTCCCGCACGAGTTGTCCCAGGTTCATCTCCGGCACAACCAGCAGGCGGCATTGCTCGGCCAGATGAGATACGTAATCCTCCGGGAAGGGCCAGATCGTCAGCAGTTTGGCCAGACCGGCTGCTATACCCTGCCGGCGGGCCTCTTTCACCGCGCGAAGCGCCGCCCGGGCCACGCTGCCATAGGTCAATACGGCCACTTCGGCCCCCTCCACAGCAAACTCTTCCCACTGGAGAATATCGGCCAGGTGGTGCTCGATCTTGCCAAAGACGCGCTCGATGGCCGGATTGATCTCGTCCAGCCGCATGGTGGGGAAGCCATGGATATCGTGGAAGAGTCCGGTGATATGGAAGCGGTAGCCTGTCCCGAAGGTGGCCAGCGGAGGGACCGGCCCTTCCGCTTCGCTGTAGGGGGCATACCAGTCAGGCGGGACGCCCGGACGCAGCCGCTCGACGACCTCGAAGGTGCCCGGGGCCGGAAGTTCCACCTTTTCCCGCAAGTGGGCAACATCGGCATCCATCAGGATGATGACCGGGGTGCGGTAACGCTCCGAGAGGTTGAAGGCGCGCACCGTCAGGTCGAAGCATTCCCGCACCGTGGAGGGGGCCAGGGCGATGATGGGGTGGTCCCCGTGGGTGCCCCAGCGGGCCTGCAGGACATCGCCCTGGGCCGGCTGGGTGGGTAGCCCGGTCGAAGGCCCCGTCCGCTGCACGTTGACGATGACGCAGGGAATTTCGGCCATTGCCGCAAAGCCGATATTCTCCTGCATCAGGGAAAAGCCGGGGCCGCTGGTGGCGGTCATTGCCTTCAACCCGCCGATGGAGGCTCCGATGACGGCGGCGAGGCTGGCGATCTCATCTTCCATCTGGATGAACTTGCCGCCGAGTTGGGGCAGACGCAGGGAGAGGATCTCGGCGATTTCGGTGGAGGGGGTAATGGGGTAGCCGGCGTAGAAGCGGCAGCCGGCCGCCAGCGCCCCTTCGGCACAGGCCTCGTTTCCTGAAAGAAAACGGATGCGTGTGTGGGTCTTCATGCCGGCCCTTCCCCTCCCACACCGCCTTCGGATTTGTCCTGGCCCAGGGAAGTCGGCTGGAAGAACTGCTCGTATTTGTCCTCCCACGGGGTCAGGGTGATGGCAAAGTCCGGGCAGAGCCGTTCGCAGATCTGGCAGTTGGTACAGGCCTCCGGGCGGACCACCTCGGCCTGCCCGTCCTCGCCGAGCGCAAAGACGTGTTCCGGACAAAAGGCCACGCAGATGCCACAGCCCTTGCACCAGCGCTTGTAGACGTACCTCCGGCCCGGTGCCCGGTGCTTCACTTCGACCCGACGGGCAACGCTTTCCTCCTCGGCGGCGCGCTCCGGCCGCACCTCGCCGACGGCTACCTCCTGAACCGGATTCTCCTTCACAGAGTCCCTCCATCGGCCGGATTTTTGGCCGAGTGCGGGCGCAACGAGTTGCGCTCCGTGTCCTTGTCGCCTGCCCCGGTAAGGCAAAGCAGCCGGCCGTATTGTACTACACCCCGTCTGGGCGTGCAAATGGGGAATGGGTAGAAAAGTTGCGGTGATTGCCGTACAGGGGCGCAACGCTCCTTGCTCCCCTACGACGTCTAGCCCCTGTAGATGAACGGTGGGGAAATCCTGAAGTTCGGGGAAAGGAGCCTTAGAACCCGCCCGAAAACCAGATGCCTGGGAAGTTTTCGGATGGTTACTTGCCCTCGATGACCCGGGCCAGCGTCTCTACCAGTTGCGCCCGCGAGACCGGCTTGGTCAGCCACCCGGCCACCCCGTGCGGCCATGGCGGACCGCTCTCCGACGGGTAGCCGCTTACGACCACCACCTTCACCCCGGCATCCCGCTCCCGAAGGGCCTTGAGGAGGGAAACCGAATCCATCCGTGGCATGACGGCGTCCGTGAGCACTACGACGATTTCATCCCGATGACGGTCGTAGAGTTCTAACGCCTCCAGCCCACTGGAAGCCGCCAGCACCCGGCAGCCCATCTCCGCAAGCATCTCCCCCAGGGCCAACCGTACGGACGGCTCATCTTCCACCACGAGAACCGTCTTACCGCGACCGGAGAAGCCGGCCTCTCCCTGGTCCCCGGCCACCGTTTCCCCTTGTTCCAGCGCCGGAAAAAAGAGGGCGAAAGTGGTTCCCTTTCCCACCTCGGTTTGCACCTCGATCAAGCCCCCATGCTGCTGTACCAGGCCGTAGACCTGGGACAGTCCCAGGCCTGTCCCGTAGCCGCGCTCCTTGGTGGTGAAGAACGGCTCGAAGATGTGGGGGAGGACCTCGGGGGGGATGCCACAGCCCGTATCGGTTACCTCCAGGCAGACCCACCGGCCGGCCGGAAGGTACGGGCAGAGCGGGTGTCCCCCCGACCCTACCGTAAGGGAGGAGAGGCGCAGGGTGAGTTGTCCTCCCTCCGGCATGGCGTCGCGGGCATTGGTAACCAGGTTCAGGAGGATCTGCTGGAGATGGCCGGCATCGGCGCGAATCCAATGCTCCCCCGGGACGCCTTCCACGGTTATCTGGATATTTTCCGGGATCATCCGCCGCAGGAAAGCCGCCATTTCCTGTATAAAACCTCCCAATTCCAGGGGATGTCTCTCGGCCACAGACTGCCGGCCAAAATCGAGGATCCGCCGGGTCGTCTGGGCGCCGCGTTCGGCCGTCTGGCAGATAAGATGGAGCAACTCCCGGGCCTCTTCGGGTATATCGGTCCGTCTCTCCAGAAGTTCGGCGAAACTCAAAATGCCCTGCAGGATATTGGCAAAGTCGTGGGCGATGCCGGCGGCGATCTGTCCCATCACTGCCAGTCGGTTCTGCTGCTCCATTCGGGCGCGTGTTTCCCGCTCCATACTGACCTCCCGTACCATCAGCACCCAGCCGTCCGGAGCGTCCTCCCTCAGAGCCTGGGCCAGAATCTCGAAGGTGCGCTGTGGCGTCCCCTCCAGCACAACCTCATGCCACCGGCCGTCCGGGAGCGGGACCAGCACCTCGGCCAGAGGGCGTCCGCCCAGGTGGGTGAGGCATTCGCCTTCCTGCGCCCCGGCCAATACGGCCAGGTGCTCTTGGCCGGCCGGATTGGCCAGGAGCACCCGACCGGAGGCATCCAAAAGCACCATCCCCTCCGGCACGGCCTCTATGATCCGCAGGATGTGCCGGGTCTGCTCGCGGGTCTTTTCCTCCAGCCGTAGTCTTCCTACCACCGCCCCCAGCTGTCGCCCCACGGCCTCCAGGAGGGCTATCTCCTCGGCCGGCCAGGAACGCACCTCCCGCGCCGCCACGCTCAACCCACCGAGACGCTGTCCCTCGACAAAGAGTGGGACGGTGATGGAAGCCCGAACGCCGCACCGGAGCAGGGAAGGAGCAATCAAGCCCCATGTCCCTCCGTTTTTTTCTTCCCGTCCCCAGTCTTCTACGGCAATGGGCGCCGGGATGTCCAGGCCGGTGGCCCGTGCCGCCTGGCCACCGTTCATAAGAGGTTCCAACGGAAGCCCCCGGGCGACGTGGCTCCCCGCTATCCAGATGGCTCCCATCTCCAGCCCCATGGCCTGGAGGATATGTTCCAGGACCACCCCCAGCAACTCGGGCAGGTTGGGGGCAACGGAGGCGGCGGCGATGATGGCCCCCAGGGCCTCCTGATGGGCTGCCCGGCGGTGAACCTCCTCCCGCATCTGCAACGCCGTCAGGCCAAAGGCCAGGCTGTCGGCCAGATCCATCAGCAGTCGTACTTCTTCCGGGTCGAAGGCTTCGGCCTCGGCGGCATAGACGTTCAAGACGCCCGGGGCCCGGCCCCCGTAGCGTATCGGTAGGGCAATGGAGGAACGGTAGCCCTGTCGGAGGGCTTCTTCCCGCCAGGGAGCATA